>JACCDT010424556.1_pt1 | contig 10548 bp, 10 predicted proteins | sample 7446291 | NCBI WGS metagenome assembly JACCDT01 (sample SAMN15323446, study PRJNA562643) | freshwater metagenome | isolation source: river surface water | place: USA:Blue River Watershed | collected 2017-08-17 | reverse complement strand
CCTTGTTCGACGCCGGCTTGCTGGTGGTCGAGGCGCTGGATGTGCTGATCGAGAAAGAGCCGCGCGACGACGTGCGCGAGGTCATGCGATCGGTGCTCGGCAGCTTGCGCGAAGGTGCCTCTCTGTCGGACGCGCTGCAGCCTCACCGGCACGCATTCCCTCTTCTGTACGTCGAGACCGTACGTTCGGGTGAACGCAGCGGTAACCTGCAGCAGGCGCTGCGCCGCTATATCGCCTACCAGACGCAGATCGACCAGTTCCGTAAAAAGATACTGACCGCATCGGTCTATCCGCTCTTGCTGATCGCCGTGGGCGGGGTGGTGGTGCTCTTCCTGCTTGCCTACGTCATACCGAAATTCAGCCAGATCCTGAATGAGACCGGGCGTGAACTGTCGTTTGCATCCCGCCTGTTGCTCAGCACCGGCGAGAGCATCGACCGCCATGGCGCAGCTTTCGGCTTCGGTTCGGCGATGCTCCTCGGCGGACTGGCGTTCGGGCTGTCGCGGCCGAAGTTCCGTGCCTGGTTGCGTGAGGGAAGCTGGAATGTTCCGATACTGGGCGAGCGCATGCGCGTCTACCAGCTGTCGCGTTTTTACCGGGCGCTCGCGATGCTGCTGAATGCCGGCATCCCGCTGATGAATGCGCTCAGCCAGGTGGGCGGCATGCTCGACGTGCGCATGCAGGAGAAACTGGCCACTGCGCGCCATGCGATCGGCTCCGGCCAGCTGCTGTCGCACGCGCTCGAAGAGAGCGGACTGTCCACCGTGATCGCCTCGCGCCTGTTGCGCGTCGGCGAACGCTCGGGGCAGATGGGCAGCATGCTCGAACGTGTCGCCGAATTCCATGAAGAGGAATTGAATCGCTGGATCGACTGGGCCAGCCGGCTGTTCGAGCCGCTGCTGATGGTATTCATCGGATTGATCATCGGCGCTGTCATTGTGCTGATGTACATGCCGATTTTCGAATTGGCCGGAAGTGTTCAATAGGCATGCGATGACCCAGACCTTGACACCTGATTTGCTGCAGCGGGCCAGCGCCGAGGCACTGCGCTCCCGGCGCCGCACTACTGGCGTGCTGGAAGAGTGGCTGGCACTTGAGCCTGCCGCATTCACGGCCTGGCTGGCCGACGTGTCCGGCTATCCGGCCTGCAGCATGCAGGCGCTGCACGGCATGCAGCCGGATTTTTCATTGGTGCCCTTCGTCGATTGCCAGCAACGCGAACTGCTGCCTTGCCGGTCCACCGACGGCCGCCTGCGGGTGCTGATCACGGATCCGTTCGATCCGTCCACGCGCGACTGGGCGTGGGCCCGCATCCATGAGCGCTTCGGCTTCGAGGTCGTTCACGCGTCCGACCTGCACGCCTACTTCGCGATGCACGAAGAGTCGCAGCGCACGATGGACAAGTGGTCGTCCGCAGAAGAGGGCGGCGAGCATCCGTCCGAAGGACTGGAAGTCATCTCGCTGCAGGAGATCGCCGGCGCGACCAGCGACGTGGTTCGCTTCGTCCATTCGACGCTGTATGACGCGCTGAAGGCCGAGGCCAGCGACATCCACCTCGAAACCACGTTGGCCGGGCTGGTGATCAAGTACCGAATCGACGGCGTGCTGACCCCGATCGGCAATGCCGCCGGCGCGCGCATGGCCGAGCAAGTCATCTCGCGCCTGAAGGTGATGTCGGAACTGGACATATCCGAACGCCGGGTGCCGCAGGACGGTCGCTTCAAGGTGCTGATCGGCGAGCGTCCGGTCGACTTTCGTGTGTCCATCATGCCCAGCCTCTTCGGCGAAGACGCGGTACTGCGCATTCTCGACAAGAAGCGCCTGATGGAGCAAATGGCCGGGCTCAGCCTCGAATCACTGGGTTTCGATGCGCAGGCACTCGCGACCATTCGCCAGATGAGCAGGGAACCTTACGGCATGTTTCTCGTTACCGGCCCGACCGGATCGGGCAAGACGACGACGCTGTACGCGGCCATCTCCGAGATCAATGACGGTCGCGACAAGATCATCACGATCGAGGACCCGGTCGAATACCAGTTGCCTGGCATCCTGCAAATTCCGGTCAACGAGAAAAAGGGCCTGACTTTCGCACGCGGCCTGCGATCCATCCTGCGCCATGACCCGGACAAGATCATGGTGGGCGAGATCCGCGATACCGAGACTGCGCAGATCGCCGTGCAGTCCGCGCTGACCGGCCATCTGGTGTTCACTACCGTCCATGCCAACAATGTCTTCGATGTGCTCGGCCGCTTCCTGCACATGGGTGTCGACCCGTACAGCTTCGTTGCGGCGCTCAACGGCATCCTGGCGCAGCGCCTGGTGCGCGTGAACTGCACCGCCTGCGCGGTCGAGGTGACGCCGACGGAGGAATTGCTGAAGGAGTCCGGCCTCACCGAGGCAGATTGCCGCGACTTCGATTTCCGTGCCGGTCGCGGCTGTGGCAAATGCCGGGGCTCCGGATTCAAGGGAAGGAAGGCGTTGGCCGAAGTGCTGACGCTGAACGACGAACTGCGCGAACTGATCGTTGCCCGGCGCTCGATCCGTGACATCAAGGAAGCCGCGCGTCGTTGCCGGACGCGCTTCCTGCGCGAGTCCGCGCTGGACCTGGTGCGCCGGGGCGAAACCACTCTCCAGGAAGTCAATCGTGTCACTTTTATTTCCTGAGAAGCTGCGCATTCACCTCGCACCCGGAATCGTCGTGCTCGCACGCACGAAGCAGGCGGCGGTCCTGCAGTCCGATGCAAAGGCGGTCGCGGCAAGTGACGAGGCCGGTGCGCAACCGTTGCTGGATGCGCTCACCGCCATGCTGGAATCCTTTGAGGACACACCGGCGGCAGCTTCGGTCACGCTGTCGTCACGACTGGCACCGGTGACGATGATGCCGTGGCGCGACGACGCCTGTGATCCGCAGGCGCAGGCCTTGCTCGCGGCATCGCGCTTTGCGAAGTCGTACGGCGGCGCCGCCGCTGACTGGGACTGCATCGCAGCCGATAGCGGCTTCGGCCGGCCATGGATCACTGCCGGGATACGGCAAGATCTCGTCAGCGGGCTGAAGTCCGTGTTGTCCGGTGCGCGCGTGCAATCCATCGCGCCGCTGGCCGTCGCCCTGTTCAATGCGCAGTGCGCCAGCCTGCCGGTGCGGGAAGCGGCATGGCTGCTGGTTCCCGAAGCTGACCGGCTGGTGGGCTGGTATTGCGAAGGTCGCGTGCCGAAAGAATGCATCAGCCTGCCGGCGCCCGCCGATGACGACGAACCTGTCGAAGGCTTGCTGCGGCGGGAGGCCATGTTGCGCGGCCTGCCGGCAACGGCGGCGTCTTTGTATGTGGCGGCATCGCAGGTCTCCGGCCCGCTGGCGGCGCGCAACGTGCAGCGCCTGCTGCCGCGCTGGCGCTGCGAACCGGGGGTCGCAGCGGCTTACCCGCTGCATTGGCTCGGAGGCGCATGATGATACGGCTGGATTTCGCGCGAACCGTCTCGCGGCCGGTGCAGCTGCTGCGCTGGGGAGTCTTCGCGGCCGGCGTTGCCGCGGCGGCCTCGATCCTCGTTCGCGCTGACGGACTGCAGGACCGTCTCGTTGCGCTCGAATGGAAGCAGGACACTGCGCTCGTTGTCACGCGCAGTCCTGGCGCGCTGCGCGCCGATGGCACCGCAGCCGGACTGTCCCCGCAGCTTCGCGATGTCCTGAAAGAGCTCGACGTCGACTGGCGCGGCGTCTTCGAGGCAATCGAACAATCGGTGGCGCCGGGAATCCGGATCATGGCCATTCGTCCGGATCCGCAAAAACAGACATTATTGATCCAGGCGAAGGCCGCCAACGGCGTGCAGGCGCAGCGCTTTGTCGAACGCCTGCAGGGCGGGGGCACGATCTCCGATGCGCACCTCGTGCATGAAGCGCGTGATGACGATAATGAGCTGGTCGATTTCAGCGTGCGCGCGCGCTGGGAGTCAAAGCCATGAAACGCCTGCAATGGATCGTTGCGTCGGTGTTGCGTGCGCTCGGCTGGCCCGGGCTCGCCGGGCTTGCGCTGCTGGCGCTGTCGGCCACCTTCGGACTTGTGCGCGTGTTGCCGCTGCAGGAGCAGATCGCGGCACGCGTGTCGGCGCAGCGGCTCGCCACCGCTCCCGTCGATGCCGCGCCGCTCGCCGCCCCCGCGCCTGCACCCGATGCGTTCATCCCTGAGCGCACCGAGCTGAACCGGCAGCTGCTCGAGCTCCGCAGCTTTGCTGACCGGTCCGGGCTCGATGTCCGTACGACCGACTACAGCCTGTCCCGGGTCGAAGGCACGTCGCTGTGGCGCTACCAGGTGGTCTTCGTGCTTGAGGATGATTACGTGAGCGTGCAACGCTTCATCGGCGGACTGCTGCAGGCCCTGCCCAACCTCGCGCTGAACGGCATCGACATCGCCCGTTCCGAAGAAGCCGAGGGACAGGTCACGGCGAACCTGCGGTTCGCCTTTTATTTTCGGCAGGAGTGATGGTGAAGCCCAAACGTCCCCGGTTGAATCCGCTGCTGTTGCTGGCCTTGCTGCTGACCGCCCTCGCGGTGATCTTTGCGCCGGATGACTCGCAGGAGCCGGACACCGTCGTTCCGGCAAACAGGTCGTCGCGCAATCGCGCCCCGGTCCGGCCCGAGCCGCCCGCGGTGCAGGACACGCCCGGGCAGCAGGCAGCGTACGGGCAGCAGGCAGCGTCCGGCCGGCCGGAGCGGTCCGGCAGGGAAGGCCCGATCATCGATATTTTTGCGGTGCCGAGGCCGCCCGCTGCAAGGCAGGCCGTGCCGGTCGCGCCGCCAGTGCCGGCAATGCCGCCGTTTGATTACCAATACATGGGACGCGTCGTCGATCAGGGCGAGCAGTCCTTGTTTTTTACGCGCGGAGGCCGGCCTTATGTCGTCAAGCCGGGTGACACGCTCGACGGGAATTTCCTGTTCGAGTCGGTCAGCGGGAATGCAGCCGTGTTCGTGTATGTTCCGTTGTCGATGAAAACGACCGTCGTTCTGGGGGAAGGAAAATGAGACTCCGTCCGTGGGCCAGCGTGCCACTGACTTGCCTGCTGTTGTTGTCCGCTTGCGCGTCGCCGGACCGTTCGGACAGGACGCTGCGCAAGATCGACAAGGCCGAGCGCGTCGACCAGTCCAACGACCTGTACCGGAAGGTGAACGCCTTGTTTGCCGAGGCGGCTGATCGCATCGATGCCGGCGACATGGACGGCGCGCGCAGCCGCTATGACGAGGTGCTGCGCATGGACCCGCGCAATCCGCGCGCGCTGGCCAGCTTGCGCGCGCTTGACACTGCCGCGAGCCAGTCCGCGGCGATCGCCGAGGCCAGGCGGCTGATCACGAGTGGCGACATCGATGGTGCGCGCACGCGGTTGCGGCGCGTGCTGGTCGAAAACCCGAACCAGTCCGAAGCGCGCGGCTTGTGGAACGAGATCGCCGTGAAGCTCGATCAGTCGTCGATCATTCCGCGCCGCCTGAAATCGAACGGCAAGCGCGTGAACCTCGAATTCCGCGACGGCTCGCTGCGCAATGTATTCGAGGTCATTTCACGGATCAGCGGCGTGAGCATTGTGCTCGACCCGAACCTGAATCCGGACATGATGGTGTCGGTGTTCCTGAAGGATGCGTCGGTCGAGGATGCGATCAATTTCATCCTGACCACGCACCAGCTTGGCAAGAAGGTCGTGTCCGACAATTCGCTGATCATCTATCCGCTGACTCGCGTCGCGCAATACGAAGAGCAGGCCATCCGGGTGTTTTACCTGAACCATGCGGATGCCAAGCAGGCCGCCGCGCTGGTCAAGGCGATGCTGCCGGTGCGTGATGTCTTCGTTGACGAAAAGCTCAACCTCCTGAGCGTGAAGGCGCCGTTCGACCAGTTGCTGAACGTCGAGCGCCTGATCGCCGATACCGACGTGCCCGAGCCGGAAGTGATCCTTGAGGTTGAAGTGCTCGAGGTGTCGAGCAGCCGCCTGACCGACCTCGGCCTCAGGTACCCGAACACGATTTCATTCATGGGCGGTACCGATCCGGCGGCGACGACGGTTCCGCTGAGCAATCTGCGCAACCTGAACAGCGAGGGAATTTTCCTGTCGCCGGTGCCATCGCTGCGGCTGCTGCGCACCGACAATGACACCTCCCTGCTGGCCAATCCGCGTATCCGCATCCAGAACCGCGAAAAGGCCAAGCTTCACATCGGCGACAAGATTCCGATCAAGACGTCGACGATTTCATCGACCGGCAACATCGTCGGCAACTCGGCGAACTACCTCGACGTGGGCCTGAAGCTCGACGTCGAGCCGCGCGTGAAGCTGAACAATGAAGTGATCATCAAGCTCAGCCTCGAAGTCAGCAGCGCGACACAGGCCGCCGGCGCGGACTTTCCGACGCTCAGCACGCGCAACACCTCCACCATCATGATGAGCGCCGATAACGAGACGCAGGTGCTTGCCGGCCTGATCAACGATGAAGACCGGAGGTCCGCCAATAAAGTGCCCGGGCTCGTCGAACTGCCTCTGATCGGCAGGCTGTTTTCGGGCCAGAACACCAACCGGCAGAAGACCGAAATCATCCTGCTGATCACGCCGCACGTGATCCGTAACGTGCTCCGGCCCGACGCCGGCGATGCGGAGTTTTCCGGCGGGGCAGCCGGGCGGATGTCACCGGCCAACCTGAACCCGGGCGTTACGGTACAGGCGCCGCGCTCGCGGCGCGCGGCGGCTGCCGGCGCTGCGCCCGATGCGGCGCCAGCAGCCGAGCCGCCGCCGCAGCAGAGCCTGCCGCCACGAGCGGACTGAGCGGTCAATGCAACGACAACGCGGCTTCTCGCTGGTCGAGCTGCTGGTAACGCTGGCGATCCTCGGCTTGCTCGCAGGGCTGGCGGTGCCTGCCGTCGACCTGTTCTCGCGCCGCCAGCGCGAGGCTGACCTGCGCCGCGCATTGCGCGAGATACGCACGGCCATCGACATCTACAAGAAGGCAGCCGATGAAGGGCGGATCACCGTCAAGGCCGATCAGACCGGTTACCCGCCCAACCTCGACGTGCTGTACCAGGGTACGGTCGATGCAAAAGATCCGGCGAAGCGGTCAAAGATCTACTTCCTGCGGCGGCTGCCGCGCGATCCGTTTTTCCCGGACAGTTCGGTGCCGGCCAGCCAGACGTGGGGACTGCGCAGTTACCAGAGCGAGTACGAACGGCCAATGCGCGGCGCCGATGTGTATGACGTGTATTCGCTGTCGCCCGGCACCGGACTGAACGGTGTTCGCTACAGGGAGTGGTGATGAATCGGCATTCGCAGGCAAGCAAGGGCAGGTGGTCGAGGGGATTCACGCTCGTCGAACTGCTGGTCGTCATGGCCATCATCGGGCTGCTGCTGTCGATCGTCGCCCCGCGCTACGTCGGCACGCTCGAGCGCTCGAAGGAGACCGCGCTGAAGCAGGACCTTGTGGTGATGCGCGAGGCGATTGCAAATTTCCACCACGACCAGAACCGTTATCCGGAAAACCTGGAGGAGCTGGTCGGGAAAAAATACCTGCGCGCGATCCCGGTCGATCCGGTCACGAACCGTAGCGACACCTGGGTCAGCGTGTATTCGACCGACCCCGCCGAGCAGGGGCTGGCCGATGTCAGCAGCGGCGCGCACGGCGCCACCGGCGACGGCGTACCTTTCCAGGAGCTGTGATGCCCCGCCGTCAGCAGGGGTACACCTATCTCGGCGTGTTGCTGATCGTGCTGGTGCTGGGGATGACCCTGACCGGCGCGACGCTGGTGGCCGACACCGTGCGGCGACGCGAGAAAGAGCAGGAGCTGATCTACGCCGGCCAGCAATATGTCGACGCGATTCGGAGCTACTACGAATCCGGCGAAGGCGGCGTCAGCGCCTATCCGCGCTCGGTCGCCGACCTGCTGCGCGACCCCCGCTTTCCCGGTGTTCGCCGCCATTTGCGCAAGCCTTGGCGCGATCCGATGACGCCGTCCGGCGAGTGGGAGGTGATCTTCGGGGAGGACGGCGGCATCGTCGGCGTACGCAGCCGCTCGCGGAAGGCGCCGCTGGGCAGGTCGCCGACTCCGCAGGCCACCGAGAATGCGACTACCGAGAATGCGACCACCGGCAAGCCAACATATCGCGACTGGCAGTTCAGATTCGAACCGGCCGCCGACGATGACAATGAGGACGCGAAGCGCCCGTTTCCGACGAAAGGCGCTCCAATCGCTCCCCGGCCTGCGGGACTGACGGACGAGCACTGAAGTGCTTCGTGCCTTGGGCCCTCGCCAACGCCGCGGACTGGCAAGATCGACTGCTACAGCTACAGCTTGCTGAAGCCTGCTTCAGTTTTCCGCAAATCCGGCCGGATATTGGTTGGCTAATCCTGGAAAAAATTTCCGTGTGGAAATATAAATATCAGGTATTCTCGTTGATACGTGAATTTGCCTTGATGGGAAATTCATTTCAAAAAAGCTAACAGTATGCCGAATGGAGAGCAGCGTGGTTGCTAAAAATTTCAACAAACTTTTCATCGCAGCGGCCGTTGCAGCGTGCACGGCCTGGATGCCGGCGGCCAATGCCGAAACGGTGATGTGGGAAGGGCAAAGCCCCATCGACATTCCCGCGGCTTCGCTGACATTGTCGAAGAATTTCAACAAGATCTCGGTTCACTACAGCAAGGAAACGATCAAGCTGGTCAATACCTATGTTGAAGGCGGCAGCATCGACCGGGAGTGGGGCGCACTGAAAGCGCAGCCGCTTTCCGGTCCGGCGTTCAATTCCTACATCATGGTCGATGGCGAGAAGTATGTGCTGGCCCAGTTCCATTTCCATACGCCCTCCGAACATACGCTGAATGCGCAGGCAGCTCCGGCGGAAATTCATTTCGTCCATCTTCGCGTCCACGACAATGGCGATCCGTATTGCGTCGGCGAGCCGCAGTCGCTGTTGGTGATCGGCGCGTTCATCAATGCGAACAATCGGACGACCCGTGGCGAAATGGCCAAGATCTTTGCCAATGGCACTCTGCCGGCGCGCAGCGTCGACGCGTCAGTGCAGATTGCGGACTTCAATCTCTCGAAGTTGATGCCGAGCGTGACTTATTCTTATCGCTATAACGGTTCGCTGACGGCTCCGAGCGCGGTCGACTGCACCAAAGACGTCTTCTCGAACGAGACGGCCATCTATAACACGCACAACACGGTTTACAACTCTGACAAGACGCACCAGCTCGACGCTGAAGTGTTCCCGGAGGCTGTGTCGTGGGTCGTGCTGAAGGCGCCGATGACCATTTCGGAGGAAGACCTGCAAAAGCTCGAAACTGCGATGGGCGAAAATTCGCGCCCTGTGCAGCCGCGCAACAACCGCGCGATCAAATTCGTTCCTTGATCTGAGCACGCACGAATGGCCGGACTCCTGAGGGAGAACGGTCATTCGCATGCTTTCACCTCTTGTGCGTCCGCTCCCTCGTTCCGTGGGCACCGCGAACCGCATTACCCGTCGCAAGGCAGTCTCGGCGCACATCCTGTAGCCGCATGCGTCAGTTTGTTCAATGTCGCGTCTGCAAGCGGCTGCGCTTTCCACCCTCGCGCATGCAGCACCGGCTTCGGCGTGAAATTCCCCTACCTCGATGTTCATCAGAATCTCGATGCAGTTCAGCGGGCAGAGCGGATGCGCGCTGCCGTCTTCGCTGTACCCTGCTCCGGGATGACGTTTTAAGCGCTATGGACTCCCAACTTGTTATCCTTGCCCGAGCCGGGACCCGTCGTCACATCGGAATCGATGCGGATATGCGCTGAACTGACTGGCCAAATTAATCGGTATTGCACTAAGGGGCGCAGCTGTTTGCGTGAGTGGCCGCAAGGTACCCGAGAGGTCGCTGTGTTAATCCTGATGCCAGAGCCCGCGAATCGGAATCTTCGATCTCGATAACGCGAGCGTTCCGAATCGACCGGAGCGATGACCTCGTTTCCACCATGCGTGAAACCGTCTGGAAATTCCCTGAATCGCGCGTTCTGGTCGTCGGCGATGTCATGCTCGACACGTATTGGCACGGACCTGTGGCAAGAATATCTCCGGAAGCTCCGGTACCGGTCGTCAATGTCAATGTGCAAGAGACCCGTGTCGGTGGCGCCGGCAACGTGGCGCTGAACACGGCTGCGCTCGAAGCACGCACGCAGCTGCTCGGCCTTGTCGGGCAAGACCCGGCGGCAGAACAGATCGAATCCCTGCTCTCCGAGCGTAAAGTGCGGTGCAAGCTGCAACGCATTGCCCATAGCAAGACCATCACCAAGCTGCGCATCCTGTCCCGCCACCAGCAGCTGATCCGCCTGGACTTCGAAGACCATTTCCCGAGCTGGAATCCGCAGGCGCTGCTGGCCGATTTCTGCCGCTGCCTGCCCGAAGTCGAAGTCGTCATCCTGTCCGATTATGCCAAAGGCGCGCTGCGCCGCTCGCGCGACCTGATCGCCGCAGCGCGCAAGGCGGGCAAGGTGGTCATTGTCGATCCGAAGGGTGACGATTTCGAAGGCTATCGCGGCGCCAGTTTGATCGCCCCGAGCCTGT
>JACCDT011103360.1_pt1 | contig 10552 bp, 11 predicted proteins | sample 7446291 | NCBI WGS metagenome assembly JACCDT01 (sample SAMN15323446, study PRJNA562643) | freshwater metagenome | isolation source: river surface water | place: USA:Blue River Watershed | collected 2017-08-17 | reverse complement strand
GTGCGCACCGACGCATCAAATGCGTACACCTGGTACTGAACCGACAGCCGCTTCGTCCCCTTGGGCAGCCGCACTTCCCACTGGTTTTTGGCCCGTTGCCGCACCGCCACCGGTTCGCCGTCTGCCTGGGCTTTCAGGCACTGCAGGTGTTGCGAGAACTCGCGCACCAGATAGCTGCCAGGAATCCAGACCGGCAAACTCAGGCGCTGCCGCTGGGCAGGCCGGTCCAGTTCCAAAGTGACCAGAAACAGGTGGTTGCGCACATCGGGCACCTCGACCCGGTAGCGCACGCATGGCTCGGGGGCTTGGGTGGCGCGGCGTCCAGCGTTCATTTGGCGCTGGCGAGGGCTTGTTCGACCTTGTCTACCCCCACGGCTCCAGGCAAGCGTGTGCCATCAACGAAGAAGGTGGTGGGCGTGCCGGTGATGCGTGTTTTCTGGCCAAAGGCCACGTTGCGGTCCAGTGCACTGGTGTCGCAGCTGGCGCTGGGCGGTGTCACATTGCGCAGCATCCAGTCTTCCCAGGCTTTGCCCCGGTTTTTGGCGCACCAGATGTTCTGCGATTTCACCACCGAGTCTTGCCCGAGGATGGGGTAGAGGAACACGTAGATGGTGACGTCGTCGATCTTGGCGATGTCTTTTTCGAAACGCTTGCAGAAGCCGCAATTCGGGTCTTCGAAGATCGCCATCTTGCGCTTGCCGTTGCCACGCACCAGGGTGAATGCGTCCTTCAGCGGCAGGTCCTTGAAGTCAATGGCGGTGAGCTTTTCAATCCGCTGTTCGGTCAGGTTGGCGCGTGCCTTGGTGTCAATCAGGGCGCCTTGCAGCAAGAAGTTACCTTCAGCGTCGGTGTAGAGGATGTCGCTCTGGTTGACGCGTACCTCAAACAGCCCTTTCATTGGGGTGGGGCTGACTTCGTCGATTTTGGGCAGGTTGGGCAGACGTTCGGCGAGATTTTTGCGAATGGTGGCTTCGTTGGCCGAGACGTTCAGGGCGGTGGCCAGCAGGCCTGCCAGCAGTAAAGCCCAGCGGCTGCGGCTCAGGATATGGGTCATGTTGAAGTCCTGTGTAGGGGGATAGACCATGTGGTCGGTTCGCTCGGTGGTCAGTACTGCTGAGCGGTGGGGCGTCCCATGGCTTGGCGCATTGTCCATTGCTTGAGGGGTGTCAGGCGGTCGAAGTTCCGCAGGCCCCAGCGACGCAGAGCCTGAATGCGGCCGTCGTCGTGGCCGAAGAGGCCGTAGAGTCCGTCGGTGACCCACGCCATGGCGCTCACGTCACCCTGGCGCGCCCTTTCGTAGCGGCGCAGCAGGCGCAGGTCGCCCAGTTCACGCCAGTACTCTCGTTCGTGCAGCACCCGGGCCAGTTCGGCCACGTCGGCCAGACCCACATTCAGCCCTTGCCCAGCCAAAGGGTGCAGCGCATGGGCCGCATCGCCCGCCAAAGCCAGCCCCGGCTGCACCCAGCGCCGTGCGCGCGACAGTTCCAGCGGCCAGCCGGCCGGTTCGCCCATGGGCGCCATCGCCCCCAGGGCGTGGTCGCAGGCCTGTTCCACTTGCTGCGCCAGCGCGTCGGCGGGTTGTGCCAGCAGGTCGGCCGCGTGCTCGGGCTTGGCGGACCACACCATGGCCACGGCGTGGCCATGTTCACCTTCCAGTGGCAGCAGCGCCAGGATCTCCCCGCCGGCCAAAAACCATTGGCGCGCCACGCCACCGTGCGGGCGCTCGGTGCGCCAGCGTGCCGCGACGGCGGTTTGGGGGTAGGGCTTGACGTCAAATTCGAACCCCGACGCGTCGCGGGTGCGGCTGCGTTTGCCTTCGCAAATCACCGCCAGCTGGGCAGGCGGTCGTTCGGTGAGCCGGTCGATACCCGGCTGAAATGCGACCGCCTGGGCCAGCGTGGCTTCCAGGGCAGGCACATCCACAATCCACGACAGCGGTTCTGCGGCATCGCTGTCAAACCGGACCGATGCACCTTGATCGCTCGATTCGCTCACCCACATGTGACGTACCGGAGTGACTGTGGGGGGTTGATCTGTGGTTTGAGGCCAGACGCGCAGGCTGTCGAGCAACGCCCGAGAAGCCGTGTTCAGCGCGTAAGCGCGGATGTCTGGCGCCGGTTGGCTCGATGCTGGGGGCTGCACCAGGGCCACGCGCAGGCGGTCGCGGGCCAGCAACAGGGCCAGTGTGTGACCCACCACGCCACCACCCAGCACCGCCACGTCGTACTTCTTGCTCATGGTGGCATTGTAGGAGCAGCATGCACAATGGCAGATCTATTCAAGGAGTGACACCATGGCCGCTGCGCCGTCCGATGCAGACACCCTGCCGTTGACCATTGACCAGTTGTGGATTTACCCGATCAAGAGCTGCGCCGGCCTGCGCCTGAGCACGGTGGAATTGCTGGAAACCGGGCTGCAGTGGGACCGCACCTGGATGGTCGTGGATGCGCGCGGAGAGTTCGTCTCGCAGCGCGAGCTGCCGCGCATGGCCCTCATTCAACCGCGTTTTCGCATGGGGCAGCTCGAGTTGAGGGCGCCAGGCATGTTGACGCTCCATCTGGCGCTGGACGAAGCGGTCTCGCCGCGCCGCGTGCAGGTGTGGGATGACGAGGTGGATGCGTACGACATGGGCGACGTGGCGGCCCAGTGGTTCACCGACTTCCTGGGTGCACGGGCGGTGCCGGGGTTGCAGGGTGGTTTGCGTCTGGTGCGGTTTGACCCGGACGAGCGGCGCCTGTCAGCCATGCGCTGGACCGGCGGCGTGGAAGCGCCCAACCAGTTCAGCGATGGCTACCCTTTGCTGGTGCTGTCCAGCGCCGCGCTGGCAGGCCTGAACGAGCGGCTCGCGGTGCTCGGCCACGCGCCGGTGGACGCATCGCGGTTTCGGCCCAACATCCTGCTGAGTGGGCTGGAGGCGCACGATGAGGACCGTCTGGCCGACATCGTGTTTCACGCCCAGGCGGGCGATGCCGCTGCGCCCGTGGTGCGCTTGCAGCCGGTCAAGCCGTGTGCGCGCTGCAGCATCCCCGATGTGGACCCCGCCACCGCTGCGGTTGGCCAGGTGGTGAGTCCCCTGCTGCAAACCTATCGACAGGACCGCCGACTCATGGGTGCTGTCACTTTCGGCATGAACGCCATCGTGCGCCAAGGGGAAGGGCAGATGCTGTACGAGGGCATGACCGGGCACGGCACCTGGGGCGCCTGGTGAACGGTCTTACACCCGTTTCAGCAGCCGCGCTTTATCGAGCCGGATTTTGACGTCCTCGGGCGAAACTGGGGTCACGATGCTGTACTGAGGTTCCTGCGTGTCGCGGCGCCTTGGGGTGCTCACCGACAGACCGTCCGGGTCGGTGATGGCCAAGGTGAGCGGCGTGTTGACCCGTTCGCCACGACGCACCACCACCGCAGTTTCGGCGGATTTGAGACGCACATAGGTGCCCGGCGGATACAGCCCGAGCTGTTTCGCAAAAATGGCGCCCAGCGGGCTGGCCTGGGCCTGGGCTTCCTTGAACAGGTTGCTCACCGCCAGGTTGGGCCACAGGCCACGCCGGTTGACCCGTGGGCTGATGCGGGCGATGAAAATGTCGGCCATGCGCAGCAATTGCTGCACCTGATTGAGTTCAGCTTTGCCGCTGGGATAGCCCTTGCCCTCTGGCGTTTCGTGGTGATCGCTGACCAAATCCAGCCAAAACGCATCTTCTACCCCCAGTTTGCGCAGCAGGGCCGCACTGGCCTGGGGGTGCTGTTCGATCTGCGCGCGTTGGTCATCGGTCACCGGCTGTACCTGCACGGCGAGCTGGTCTTGCAACGCGCACATGGACATGTTCATGGTCAGGGCTGCGCGTGTCAGGGAGGTGAGTTGGGGTTCACCGATCTGCGCCAACGGTCCGATCATGCGGCACAGCACCGCTGCGGTCAGGGCGTGGGTGGCTCCATAACCGTATTCGCGGTCCGACAGCATTTGCACCAGCACGAAGAGGGAGTCGTCCTCCTGACCGGCCAGAGTCAGCTGAACGCCGGTTTCAACGAACGCCAGGCGTTCGTGAAAGTCCTTGGCCGCTTCGCCTTCTTGCAGCAGGCTCGCCAACCGACGCCGCAACGCCGGCCACGCTTCGGCAGGCCGAGTATCCAGCTGCTCCTGGACTTCTCTGAGCGCGGTGTCCGAGGCGACAGCGTTGGGACTGTCGGTGGCATTCATGGCGAGCAGTGTAAAGCAGTTTGGGCGATTTTCACCTCAGCTTGCATAGGGGTTGGGCACACCCAGTTTTGCCAGAATCTCAACCTCCCGGGCTTCCATGGCCTGTGCATCGGCTTCGCCGGTTTCATGGTCCCAGCCTTGGGCGTGCAGCGCACCGTGCACCAGCAAGTGGGCGTAGTGCTGCTGCAACGTCTTGCCTTGCTCGGAAGCTTCGCGCGCCACCACCGGAGCGCACAGCACCAGGTCGGCCATCACCACCGGCTCTGCTTCGTAGTCGAAGGTTAGCACGTTGGTGGCGTAGTCTTTCTGGCGGTAGTCGCGGTTCAGGGCGCGGCCTTCATCGGCGTCCACGATGCGTACCGTGATTTCACCGTCGGCTTCCAGTGCGTGGCGCAGCCAGCGTGTCACCAGGTGGCGGGGCAGGGCGGCGCGGTGTTCGGCCGCGCCGTCGTAACGGCCGAACTGCAGCGACAGGGAGAGTTGGGGCAGGGAATGAAATGAGCGTGGAGGCTGGTGCATCGCTAGTCTTTCGGGCCGTGTTTGTCGTAAGCGTCCACGATGCGGGCGACCAGCGGGTGGCGCACCACGTCGGCGCTGGTGAGTCGGTTGAAGGCAATGCCCTTGACGCGCTTCAAGATGCGTTCGGCGTCGATCAAGCCGCTGAGCTGCGTGCGCGGCAGATCGATCTGGCTCACATCGCCCGTGATGACCGCCTTACTGCCAAAGCCGATGCGGGTCAGGAACATTTTCATCTGTTCCGGGGTGGTGTTTTGTGCTTCGTCGAGGATGACGAAGGCGTGGTTGAGCGTGCGCCCGCGCATGAAGGCCAGAGGCGCGATCTCGATTTGCTGGCGCTCGAATGCTTTTTGCACCTTGTCGAAGCCCATCAGGTCGTTGAGTGCGTCGTACAGTGGACGCAGGTAGGGGTCTACCTTCTGTGCCAGGTCGCCAGGCAGAAAGCCCAGCCGTTCGCCGGCTTCCACCGCCGGGCGGGTCAGCACGATGCGTTGCACCGCGCTGCGCTCCAGCGCATCCACCGCGCAGGCCACCGCCAGATAGGTTTTACCGGTGCCTGCGGGCCCGATGCCGAAGGTGATGTCGTGCGTGGCCATGTTGGCCAGGTAGCGCTGCTGATTGGCGGTGCGCCCCTGCACCTCGCCGCGACGGGTTTGCACCACCACGGCGTCCACGCCAGCGTCGGGCAGGCTGGTGTCGCCGCTCAGCATGAGCTGCACCTGCTCGGCCGGAATGGGGGTGCGCGCCATTTCATACAGCGCCTGCAGCACCTCCATCGCCTGTTCCGCCTTGGCCTTGGGGCCTTCGATGCGGAATTGCTCGAAACGGTGTGCGACTTTGACTTGCAGCGCGGCTTCCAGGGTGCGTATGTGAGCGTCCATGGGGCCGCACAGGTGCGCCATGCGCACGTTGTCGGGCGGAGAGAAGGTGTGGCGAAGAATCAAACCGATAATCCGAAAAAAGGAATCTTCCAATGATAGGCAAGTTGACCGGTACCCTGCTGGAAAAGAACCCCCCGCAAATCCTGATCGATTGCCACGGCGTGGGCTACGAGGTGGATGTGCCGATGAGCACGTTTTACCACTTGCCCGCCAGCGGGGAGCGGGTGGCGTTGCTGACGCACTTTGTGGTGCGCGAAGATGCGCAGATCCTGTATGGGTTTGCCACACCGTCTGAACGTGAGGCTTTTCGGCAACTCATCAAGATCACCGGGGTGGGCCCGCGCACGGCCTTGGGGATTTTGTCGGGCATGAGTGTGACGGACCTGGCGCAGGCGGTGACCGCGCAGGAGGCGGGACGGCTGGTCAAGGTGCCGGGCATTGGCAAGAAGACGGCCGAGCGGCTGCTGCTGGAACTCAAAGGCAAGATCGGTGCCGATCTGGGGCCGGTGGGCAGTGTGGCGCACAGCGATGCGCACAGCGATATTCAGCAGGCGCTGCTGGCGTTGGGCTACAACGACAAGGAAGCGGCGGCCGCGTTGAAGGCCTTGCCGGCTGATGTGGGTGTGAGCGATGGCATCAAATTGGCGCTGAAGGCGCTGGCCAGGTAAGTGACAGCGGTAAAGGGAACCCATGGCGATTGAAACCGACGACTTTGCTCCGGCCCCCAAGCGCATGGTGTCGGCCGTGCCCGAAAGCAGCCGAGAGGAAGCGCTGGAGCGTGCCCTGCGGCCCAAGGGGTTGACCGAGTACGTCGGGCAGGCCAAGGTGCGTGAGCAGCTGGAGATTTTCATTGGCGCGGCCAAAAAGCGCCAGGAGGCGCTGGACCATGTGCTGTTGTTCGGCCCGCCGGGCCTGGGCAAGACCACGCTGAGTCACATCATCGCCCACGAACTGGGCGTGAATTTGCGGCAAACCAGTGGGCCGGTGCTGGAAAAGCCGAAAGACCTGGCGGCGCTGCTGACCAATCTGGAGCCGAACGACGTCCTGTTCATCGACGAAATCCACCGCCTGTCGCCCGTGGTGGAAGAAATCCTCTACCCCGCGCTGGAGGATTACCAGATTGACATCATGATTGGTGAGGGGCCAGCGGCGCGCAGCATCAAGCTGGACCTGCAGCCCTTCACGCTGGTGGGCGCCACCACCCGCGCGGGCATGTTGACCAACCCATTGCGTGATCGATTCGGTATTGTCGGCCGGCTGGAGTTCTACACGCCCGAGGAATTGGCCCGCATCGTCAAGCGCAGCGCCGGATTGCTGGGCGCGCCGATCGAGCCCGATGCCTCGTTCGAGGTGGCGCGTCGTTCGCGCGGCACGCCGCGCATCGCCAACCGTTTGCTGCGCCGGGTGCGTGACTACGCAGAGGTCAAGGGCGACGGCACCATCACCATGGACATGGCCCACCGCGCCCTGGCGATGCTGGACGTGGACCCGATGGGCTTTGACCTGATGGACCGCAAGCTGCTGGAGGCGGTGATCCACAAGTTCGACGGTGGCCCGGTGGGGTTGGACAACATCGCGGCCAGCATCGGCGAGGAGCGTGACACGATTGAAGACGTGATTGAGCCCTACCTGATCCAGCAGGGCTATTTGCAGCGCACTCCGCGCGGGCGCATGGCCACGCTGGCGGCGTTTCGGCATTTGGGGCTGCAGCCCCCCCAGGATGCACCGGGACTGTTTGGCCTGGCGGACGCCTGAAGACGTGTGTCAGGCCGCTGCGGATTCGTCGCGCGAGTCGGCCTGCTCCAGGTGAGACACGTCGGCCCAGCCCACCAGGGTCATGCCTTCGGGCGTCCACAGCAAGCGGTTGATGGCGGCGTTGGCCAGCACCCAGGTGCGGGGCGATTGCAGTTCCAGCCGCGTCGCTGCACGGTACACGATATCCAGCACACCGCCGTGGGCCACCACCACAATCTGTTCGCCGAGGTGGCGGGCCGCCAGTTCATCGAGTGTGGCCACCACCCGTGCCTGCAGCGTCAGCAGCGATTCACCGCCGGGCGGCGCGAAGTCTGGCACCCGCCGGCGCCATAGGTCGGTGATCTCGGGTTGCTGCTCGGCCAGTTCGGTCCAGGTCGAACCCTGGCACTCGCCGAAATGACGTTCCCGCAGACCGGCACGATGCGCCACACTCAGACCCAGCGGGGCGGCAATCGCCGCAGCGGTTTGTGCAGCGCGGCTCAGGTCGCTGGAGTAGACGGCGGCCACGGCTTCATGCTGCAAGGCTGCGGCTGCGCGTTCGGCCTGCCACAGGCCAGTGTCATTCAGGGGAATGTCGATCTGGCCTTGAATTCGGGTGTCTTTGTTCCAGGCGGTTTCGCCGTGGCGGATGGCAATGATGCGGGTGCAATGCAAGCGGGGGCTCCAGGTGCAGCGAATGTGCTGGGTGCAGTGCCGGGGAATGCGCCACAGCCGCCCCGGTTGTGCCTAGAATGGTAACAAGCGCTGCCTTGGCGTACTTACAGAGGACCATTCATGAGTTCCAATTCGCTCCAAAAAGACATCGACGAACGCACCAACCTGACGGGTTCCAACAAGTTCGAGATGCTGCTGTTCTGCTTGGGCGAATCGGCCGGTAGCGACCGTTCCGAGCTGTTCGGCATCAATGTGTTCAAGATACGCGAAATTGTCGCGATGCCCACGGTGACGGCCATGGCCGGTTCCCCGGAACATGTGCTGGGCGTGGTGAACCTGCGCGGTCAGGTGATCCCGGTGATCGATCTGCCGGCGGTGGTAGGCTGCAAGCCCAAGACCGGGCTCAACATCATGCTCGTGACCGAGTACGCACGCACCACCCAGGCGTTTGCGGCCGAGTCGGTGGAAGACATTGTGCGGCTGGACTGGAACCAGATTCTGTCGGCCGATGGCACCGTGGCCCGGGGCTACGTGACCAGCATTGCCCGGCTCGATGGAGATCAGAACAGCACCCGGCTGGCGCAGATTCTGGACGTGGAGTCGATCTTGCAGCGTGTGCTGCCCAGTGAGCAGGTGGATGTGAAGGCCGAAACGGTGGGGCCGGCGGTGGCGATCAAGCCCGGCAGCATCGTGGTTGCGGCGGACGATTCCTTTGTGGCGCGCAGCATGATCGAGCAGGAGTTGAAGGTGTTGAACCTGCCATACCTGATGGCCAAGACGGGCCAGGAGGCGTGGAACACGTTGCAGGACATTGCCGCGAATTGCCAGGCCCAGGGCATTCCCATCCACGACAAGGTGGCGGTGGTGCTGACCGATCTGGAAATGCCCGAGATGGACGGCTTCACCCTGACGCGCAACATCAAGAAGGACCCGCAAATGCGCGGCGTGCCGGTGGTGATTCACTCATCTTTGACCGGTGACACCAACGAAAACCACGTGCGAAGCGCAGGTGCCGATGCCTACGTTGCCAAGTTTGCCGCCAAAGAGCTGGCGGATGTGCTGCGCACCGTGCTGGCGCGTTACGAAAGCATGACCGCCTGACGCAACAAAGCGGTCGGTTCAGCGCGGCACTTCAATCACCACCCGGCGAGGGCCGCTGGGTGGCTGCGGAAAACCGTCCAGCGCGGCTTGCACCAAGGCATCCCACAGCGACGGGCTATCGTGCCACGGTCCGTCGTGGGCAGCGCGGGATTCATAAGCCACGGAGCCGGTGCGTGCGTCGCGCAGCAGTACCGATACCTCCCGCTGGTAATACGGCGGCGTGATGTTCATGAAGATCGGCACGGCCACCAGCCGACCGTTGGCGGTGACCACGTAGTCCCGGCCCGCCAGTCCTGGGCCAGGCCAGCGGTCTCGCGGCGATTCCCATGGCGCATGCGGCAAGCGCAGTGAGCGAGCACTCACTTCAACAAGCCACCTCGCGGGCACTTCGGCACCGGCCGGCGCGGCTTTCAGACCTGCAGCGGTCAGGCGGGCGCTGACTTGGGCTTCCAGTCTGGCTTGCTCGCCGCCCGCTTGAAGCTGGGAGGGCAGACGTTCTAGCCGGAAGGTATCGCCGGCTTGGGGTGTGGTGCGGTCCGGCCAGCGCGCGTAGCTTTGCACATCGTTTTCCAGCCGGATGACGCTCGCACAGCCGCCCAGCAGCAGCACCAGGCCCAAGCTCAGGCCTAACGCAGCCCAACGCAGGTGGCGAGCCCATCGACCACGGTGCGCAACGATGGGCGCCGTGACTTTGGTGGCGGTGAAAGCGATCGACATGATGGGCTGGAACCGGGTCGTGGCAGTCAGGCGGTCGAAGTGAGTGCGATGACCTGTTCGCCGGGTAGAGTCGGCGCGCTGGGCAGCGGTTCCTCGTCAAAGGCTGTGTCGCCGTTTTCATCGGCCACGCCGGTGGTCTTGAGCGTTTCGAATGGGAACAGTTGCCGGTCCATCAGGTGGCTGGGCACCACACTTTGCAGGGCCTTTAGCATGTTGTCGAGCCGGCCGGGGAATTTCTTGTCCCATTCACGCAGCATGTTGCCCACCTGCACCCGCTGCAGGTTGTCCTGGCTGCCGCACAGGGTGCAGGGGATGATGGGGTACTGCTGCACCTGCGCCCAGCGGATGATGTCCTTCTCGGCCACGTAGGCCAGCGGGCGGATGACCATGAACTCGCCGTTGTCGCTGACTAGCTTGGCCGGCATGCCCTTGAGCTTGGCGCCGAAGAACATGTTGAGGAACAGGGTCTGCAGCATGTCGTCGCGGTGGTGGCCCAGGGCGATCTTGTTGCAGCCCAGCTCGCGCGCCACCTTGTACAGAATGCCGCGCCGCAGCCGGCTGCACAGGCTGCACATGGTCTTGCCCTCGGGCACCAGCTTCTTGACGATGCTGTAGGTGTCCTGGTTCTCGATGTGGAATTCGATGCCCAACTGTTCCAGGTAGGCCGGCAGGATGTGCGCCGGGAAGCCCGGCTGCTTCTGGTCGAGGTTGACGGCCACCAGCGTGAACT
>JACCDT010719117.1_pt1 | contig 10552 bp, 9 predicted proteins | sample 7446291 | NCBI WGS metagenome assembly JACCDT01 (sample SAMN15323446, study PRJNA562643) | freshwater metagenome | isolation source: river surface water | place: USA:Blue River Watershed | collected 2017-08-17 | reverse complement strand
TCCTGGCGCATGTAGACGAGCACGCCATGGTTGCTCGCCGCGATCTGGGCGAGCGCACGGTGCAGTTGGCTGCCGCAATCGCAACGGCGGGAGGCGAAGACATCGCCGGTGAGGCATTCGCTGTGGACCCGTACCAGTGCGGGTTTCTTGGGATCAATGGTTCCCTTCACCAGGGCCAGGTGGTGCTGGTGATCAGGCTCGGCGCGGTAGAGGAACATCCTGAAATCGCCATAGTCGGTCGGCATCGTGATCTCCTGCTCGCGGAGAACGAGCTTCTCGCTCTTGCGGCGGTAAGCGATCAGGTCGCGGATCGAGCAGATCTTTAGGCCGTGCTTCCTTTTGAATTTCAGGAGATCGGGAAGGCGGGCCATCGAGCCATCCTCGTTGAGGATCTCGCAGATGACTCCCGAGTGATCGAGTCCGGCCAGGCGGGCGAGATCGACACCCGCCTCCGTGTGGCCGGCCCTGCGGAGAACGCCTCCCTCCGCAGCCTGCAGCGGGAAGATGTGACCGGGTTGGCGGAGATCGCGGGGTTCGGCCTTTGGATCGCTCAGGACCTTGATCGTCGCGGCCCGATCCCTGGCGCTGATGCCTGTGGTGCTGCCGTGGGTGGCATCGACGGAGACGGTGAAGTCGGTGGCGTGCAGTTCCCGGTTATGGGCCACCATGCGCTGGAGGCCGAGATGGGTGGCGCGTGCCTCGGTGATCGGGACGCAGATCAGGCCCCGGCCGTACTGCGCCATGAAATTGACGGCCTGGGGGGTCGCCTTGGAGGCGGCCATGACGAGGTCGCCCTCGTTCTCCCTGTCCTCGTCGTCGGTGACGATGACCATGCGGCCGCGCCGGATCTCCTCGATCACTTCAGGGATTGGATCGAAGTGAGGGGCTCTTTTGGTCGCGGAAAGGCGCCCTTTGGTTATGGTCTTGGCGGGAGCCTTTTTCCGTGCGGTCGAGGATGAGGAAAGCTTCTTTTTCATGTCAGTGCGGCTTCGCTCAACCCTGACGAGGGAGCGGGGGAAAGGGTGCGTCGCGCGATCCAGCCTCCGCCGATCACCTGATCACCGTCGTAAAAGACGGCCGCCTGACCGGGGGTCACCGCGCGGAGGGGTGCATGGGGCCGGACGACTGCTTCGCCGTTTTCCATCGCCATCACCTCGGCCTCATCCCCGGCATGGCCGTGGCGGACCTTCACGGTGATGGTGCGTGGATCTGCCGGTGGGGGAACCAGCCAGTTCACGCGGCCCACGGAAAACTCCGAGCAGAGAAGGTCTTCCTCACCGCCGAGGATCACCCGGCCGTTTGCCGCATCGATGTCAACGACGTAGCGGGGGGTGCCGGCTCCACCGGGAAGCCCCTTGCGCTGGCCGATGGTGAAGAGCTCGATACCCTCGTGCTCTCCCAGATGGTTGCCCTGCAGGTCGTAAAAGCCGCCGGGTTGGAAGGTCTCGCCGCGATCCCGCAGGAAGGCCTTGTAGTCCTTTCCGGGGACGAAGCAGATCTCCTGGCTATCTTCCTTGTCGGCCACCTTGAGGCCGAGTTTGCGGGCGATCCCCCGGATCTCGTCCTTGGTGAGTGCTCCCAGAGGGAAGAGGGCGCGGGAAAGCTGGTCGGCCTTGAGGCTGAAGAGGAAGTAGGACTGGTCCTTCTTGGGATCAAGGCCCTTGCGGAGGATGGGTGCGGAGTCGGGGGAGTGCTCGACCGAGGCATAGTGCCCGGTGGCGATGAAGACGGCGCCCAAAGCCGTCGCCTTGTCCCAGAGATTGCCGAACTTGAGCTTCTCGTTGCACATGACGCAGGGGTTCGGCGTGCGTCCGGCCTTGTACTCGTCGGCAAAGTAATCAATGACGAGCCGCTCGAAGGGAACCGCCTCGTCGATCACGTAGTGGGGCACTCCCAGCGCGTGGGCTACTCCCCGCGCGTCGGCGATCGCCTGGGGACCGCAGCATTTGTCCTCGGCCCGGCTCATGCAGTCCTGGGGCCAGAGTTTCATGGTGACTCCGATCACTTCCCATCCCTGCTCCTTCAGAAGCCAGGCGGCCACACTGGAGTCGACACCGCCGCTCATTCCGACGACGACGCGTCGGGAGGCTGTGGATGGTGCGGTGCTCATGGGTGTGTCAATGGGAGTCGCTGGGAAGGTAGAAGGTACCGCTTCCCTGGAAGAGCGTCAACGAAGGGTACCGGCGACATGGCCCGGATCCCCTTCCGCGAACCCGCCGCCGGACGGATGGCCGGAGAAAAGAAAAGGCCCCGGAGTTTCCTCCGGGGCCTTTGCAAATGCTAGCTTCTAAGAATCTTAGAAGATGAAGCGGACACCGGCGCGGAACAGGTTCTCGCTGAGGTTGCGGGTGCCGTAGAGCCAGCGGTAGTCACCGAAGAGGCCGACGCCGCGGTTGATGCGGTACTCAAGACCACCACCGACGTTGCCATTGCCCTGGCTGCCGGCGTTCGCCCAGGTCGCGCCGCCGCCAACCATGGCGTAAGGAGCGAGGTGGAGGCTCTCGATCGGGAGACGGCCGATGATCTGGCCCTGGAGGTTGTCGAGGACACCGGAGGTTCCGTTGCCGCCGACGGTGCCGCCGAGGGAGTTGTCAACACCGATGCCGATGTACTTGGTGAGGAAGTAGCTCAGACCGAGGTTGCCGCCGAGGGCGCCAACGTTGTTCCTGTTGTTGAACTTGCCAGCGGCGCCGACGACGGAAGCGTCGACCTGGACTTCACCGGCACGGAAGAGCTCGTCCTGGGGAGCCACGACGACTTTCTTGGAGGACTGGCCGGCGAAGGAGGTCGCCGCGGTGGCCAGAACGACTGCGAGGAGTGTAAGGGTTTTGTTCATGTAGTATGGGTTTGTGGTTGGACTGACAATCACGGGAATTAAAAGAACCGTGTCGAAGTGTCAACACCTATCCATCTGTTTTTTTGAACGCCAAAAGAGAGGAAGGTGTCATGCCGCCATCCGGGGAAGCGATGGTTCATAACATTCCCCCTTGAAGAGACGGAACGAACTGCTACTCTTCGCCACTCATCGCCAGGGTAGCTCAGCGGTAGAGCAGGGGACTCATAAGCCCTTGGTCGGGAGTTCGATTCTCCCCTCTGGCACCACTCCATCACCGCAACGATCCATCCTCTCACCCCAACCGTTTTCCTATGGCAACCTCCAAAGCAACCGCAAAGAAGAGCAACTCCGAACTCAAGCGCAAGCGCCAGGCCGTGAAGCGCCAGGCCCGCAATACCAGCGTGCTGAGCCGCCTCAAGACCGAGGAGAAGAAGCTCCGTGCCGCCCTTGAAGCCGGTCTCGGCGAGGTGAAGGATCTCTACAAGAATTTCACCTCCGCCCTCGACAAGGCCGCCAAGCAGGGAGTCATCCACAAGAATGCGGCCGCCCGCAAGAAGAGCCGCCTCAATACCCGCGTCGCCGGGGGAGAGAAGCCCGTCGCCGCCAAGACCAAGAAGTCCGGCGGAGCGAAGGCCGCCGCCACCAAGTCCAAGTCGAAGGCAGCCAAGGCCGCCAAGAAGAAGTAATCGGACTTCGTTTTCAAGAAGCCCGGCTTCCCGGAAGGGAGCCGGGCTTTTTCTTTTCTAGCAGAGTATTGAATTTCTCGCGCGGAGACGCGGAGGCGCAGAGGGTAAAATAACTACACGTTTTTTCAGTCATCCCAAAAACCACCAATCCCAGCACTTTTTTGGGACGACTCCTGATTTGCCTTCCCTTTCTCTGCGCCTCCGCGCCTCTGCGGGGAAACAGACCGAGGGATCGAGTCGTGCCCTACCGTCCCCTGACGAAGGCCGAGAGTTCCTCGGTGGTCTGGTAAGCCAGGAAGGGGGTCATGAAGTAGACGCCGGGGAAATGATCAAGGACGGCGCGGGTCACCTCCTTGGCGATGGCGACTCCCTCCTTGCGGCCCTCCACTCCCTCCAGTCCCGACATGCGCGCCATGATCGGTTCGGGAATCGAGATCCCAGGCACCTCGTTGTGGAGGAAGACGGCCTGCCTGCCGTTGAGCAGCGGCCAGACCCCCACGAAGACGGGCACCCCGAAGTGGGCCGTGCGTCGCGCCGTCTCCTCGACCAAGCGGGTCTCGAAAACAGGCTGCGTCATGACATAGCGGGCGCCCGCCTTGATCTTCCTCTCGAGACGCTGGATCTGCGTGTCGAGGTTGCGGGCGTTGGGATTGAAGGTGCAGCCCGCGACGAGATCGGGCCTGTCCTGCAGGTCGGTGCCGGCCTGGGTGTAACCCTCGTTGAGCCTGCGGATGATCTCCAGCAGGCCGACGGAGTTCACGTCGTAGACGGAGGTGGCGTCGGGATGGTCCCCGCCCTTGGCGGGGTCTCCGGTGAGCGCGAGCACGTGGCGCATTCCCATGGCGGCCATGCCGAGCAGTTCGCTCTGCAGTCCGATCACATTGCTGTCGCGGCAGCTTAGATGGAGCAGCGGGGTGATGCCGCGCTGTTTGAGCATGGCGGCCACGGCGAAGTTGCTGACACGCAGGATCGCCAGCGAATTGTCGGCGAGGGTGATCGCGTCGCTGCCGGCACGGGTCAGCGCCTCGGCGGCCGCAAAGAATTTTTCCAACGGCAGGGTCTTCGGGGGATCGAGCTCGGTGACGATGACGGTCTTTCCCGCGGCGACCAGATCGAGGATGCTTGTTTCCTTAGGGGCGGCGGGACGCTCCGGCTCCCCGCCGGCGGTGACGACGGGAGCTTTCCTGGCGGTTGGCGCGAGTCCCTTCAGCGCGGCCGAGAGGGCCCCGATGTGACGTGGGGAGGTGCCGCAGCAGCCGCCGACCAACGAGGCGCCCGCTTCCGCCATGCGCCGCCCCAGATCGGCGAAGTATTCCGGTGACGTCCCGTAGGCAATGCGTCCCTCCTGATAGGAGGGGCGTCCGGCATTGGGATAGACCGCGAGGGGGCGGCTCGGGGAAATCTTCTCCACGAGGCGCAGCATTGCCTGGGGACCGTTCACGCAGTTCAGGCCAACGATGTCGGCGCCTTCGTTGCCCAGCTGTTCGAGGAGATCGCCGATCCAGGCGCCGCCGGGGAGGCGTCCGCTCTCGGGTGAGGCGATCAGGGTGATCACCGGCTTGTCTCCGAGTGATTTGGCGATGCGGAGGGCGAGCGAGAGTTCCGCCGGATCCTGGAAGGTCTCCATTAGGATCAGGGCGCCTGCCCCCTCGAGGAGTGCCCCGATCTGCTCCCGGAAGAGTTCTTCCCTGTCGAGTCCGCGCACGGTTGCCTCGCCGAGGGAGATGCCAAGGGGGCCGACGCTTCCGGCGACCCAGGCCGGGGTTGCCGAGCGTTGAACGGCTTGGCGGGCAAGCTGCGCCGCCGCACGGTTGATCTCCCCGGTGCGGGCTTCCAGTCCGAAGGCCGATAGCTTGAGGGAATTCGCGCCGAAAGAGTTCGTGGTGAGGAGCACCGCCCCGGCGGACAGGTATTCGTCATGGATGGAGGCGATCAACTCCGGCTTGGAAACCGAGAGCTCCTCGAAGCAACTGCCTGCGGGAACGCCTTTTTCCGCCAGGAGCGTGCCCATGGCCCCGTCGCCGCAGAGGACATGTGTTTTGAGTGATTCCAGCAGGGAGTTCATCGGATCAGTTCCTGCGGGAGCGCTTGGCGACCAGACGCACGCTGACCGCGAACATCAGGACGGCGAAGAGGGCCGTCACGCCGAGGCCCGTCAGGTATCCCGCAGGGAAAAGTTGTCCGTGGCCGGCGGCAAAGGCCGAGCGGATCGCGGTGCCCCCGTAGCTCACGGGATTGAGAAGGCCGACCCAATAAAGCCATCCGGTGCCGGCGGGCATCGGGAAGAGCGCCCCCGACATCATCCAAAGGGGCATCAGGAAAATGTTCATGACGGCGTGGAAGCCCTGGGTGGAGTCCATCGGCCAGGCAACCAGGAATCCGAGTCCGGTCATCGCGAAGCCTACAAGCACGAGCGCCGGGAGGAGGAGGGCGATCTGATGCCATCCGATCGGAAGTCCCGCGAGCGGTGCGAGCACGCAGAAGAGGCCCGCCTGGAGGAGGGCGAGGGTGGTGCCTCCCAGAAACTTCCCGAGCGGGATCGCGGCGGGTGAAAGCGGCGCGACAAGCGCCCCTTGAAGGAATCCCTCCCGTCGGTCCTCGATCACCGAGATGGTGGAGAAGATTGCCGTGAAAAGCATGATCAGCACCAGGATGCCCGGGAAGAAGTAGGCCAGATAGCTGCCGGCATCAGCGGCGGCCGAGGGATTGCGGAAGGAGGGGCCGAATCCGGAGCCGACAAGCAGCCAGAAGACAAGAGGAGTCGCAAGCGCCCCGATGATGCGGTTGCGCTGGCGCAGGAAGCGGATCACGTCGCGCCACCAGAAGGCGACCGCCGGAGTCCAGAGAAGTCGGGTCGGTTTCATCAGTGCTTCCTCCTCTTCGTCTTCGTTGTCGCCGGCGACTTGGAGTCGGGTTCCACATCCTGATCGGCAAAGAGACGCCCCGTGCGGGCGATGAAGACATCCTCCAGTGTCGGTCGTGCGATCCGCAGCGACGTGATCTCGGCGGTGAACTCACCCGCGATCCGGGCGGCCAAGGCATAGGCATCACGATGCTCGATGCGGACCTCACCCTCGACCACGGATGCAGGAATACCTGATTTTTCCGAGATGGCCCGCGCCAGTTGATCGGCGCCGGTTCCCTTGGAGACCCCGAGGCTGATCACGTCGCCGCCGATCGCGGAGGTGAGCTCCTCCGGGGTGCCGAGCGCGACCAGGCGGCCGTTGCTGACGATGCCGACGCGGTCGGCCCGCGCGGCCTCCTCCATCAGGTGGGTCGTGCAGAGGGCGGTGACGCCGTGGTCGGCCCTCAGCTTTTCCAGCGCGGCCCAGAGATCGAGGCGCGCCCCCGGGTCGAGGCCGGTGGAAGGTTCATCGAGCAGCAGCACCTCGGGACGGATCAGGAGACACTTGGCGATCTCGGCGCGGCGTTGCAGGCCTCCTGAGAGCGTCTCAACCAGGTCGCCCAAGCGGTCGGTGAGGTTGAGGGCGGCGGCGGCTTCGGTGATGCGGGATTCCAGTTCCGCCCCCTTGAGTCCATACAGCGCCCCGCCGCAGCGGAGGTTCTCAAGGATTGTCAGCTTCCCGTCGAGGCTCGGGGATTGGAAGACGACCCCGAGCCGTGCGCGGACCTCGGCGGCCTCGGAGAGGGCATCGTGTCCCGCGACCTCGGCGCTTCCGGCATCGGGAAGCGAGAGGGTGGCAAGGATCCGGAAGAGGGTGCTCTTGCCGCCGCCGTTCGGCCCCAGCAAGCAGAAGAGTTCGCCACGACGCACCTCCAGGGAGATCCCGTCCAGGGCGCGGCGCTCGCCGAAGGACTTCACCAGATCCCGGACGACGATGGCATGCGGCTGGTTTGCGGAATTCATGAAGCGGTCAGTTTCTCCCCCGGGGTCGGCGATGGCAAGGACTCGGGGAGCGAGAGGGCCGCGATTTCCCTCATCACGCGGTCGGAGAGGGCCTGATAGAGCGCACGCTCGTCATCGCCGTAGGTGGCGGGATCGAGTTCCTCCGGCGTGAAGCGGATCGGCTGCCCCACGACCACGCTGATCGGGCAGGCGGTGATCTTTCCCGATCCCTTGGGGAAGGCCTCGTGCGAGCCGAAGATGCGCATCGGTTGGACCGGCGCGCGCGTCTTGGCGATGACCAGGCCGATGCCCGCCTTGGCGGGTTGGAGATTGCCGTCGGGGGAACGGGTTCCCTCAGGGAAAAGGACGACGCCGTTGCCTGACTTCACGGTGCGGATCACGGCCTTGAGGGCCGACATGTCGTTCCCGTCCCGGTCGACAAGGATGACGTTGATGTGGGGCAGGAGTTTCCCGAGCAGGGGGATTTGCAGGAGTGTCTTGCGCGCGAGATAGTAGACCCCGCGGCGCGAGCAGATGCCGACGAGCGGCGGGTCGAAGTAGCTCTGGTGATTGGAGGCGAGGATGAGAGGGCCCTGCTCGATCATCCGCTCGGGGTGCACCGTGCGGAAGCTGAAGAAGAGCCGGGCGGTGATCTTGGAGAGCGTGTACCAGAAGTAGTAGGTGAAGCTCATCATGGCGGCGTGATCAGTTCCCGAGTTCCTTGAGATGGGAGAGCACCGCCTCGATCACCTGCTGGAGGTCGAGATGCGTCGTGTCGATCACGGTGGCTCCCTCGGGCACCTTGAGTGGGGCTGTGGCACGGGTCGAATCGAGGCGGTCCCGTTCCGCAACGGAATCGACGGCCCCTTCGCCGGCACGGCGGCGGGCGCGTTCCTCGGGGGAGGCATCGAGGTAAAACTTGTGGGGAGTGTCCGGGAAGACCACCGAGCCGATGTCGCGTCCTTCCATGACCAGATCCCGGGACTCCGCCAGCGCGCGGAGTCTGGCGTTGATCAGGTCGCGCACCACGGGAAACGCGGCGAGTCTCGAGACCATCGCCGCGACGGCGGGATCGGAGAGATGGGGGGTGGCATCCTCCCCGTCGAGATGAAGGGAAACTCCGGAGTCCGATTCCGTGACGGTCAGCTTTCGGGCCCGGATCCATTCCTCCACGGTGACCGAATTGTCGCCGGCAATTGCGTCGCGGACCGCTCCCCAGGCCATGGCGCGGTAGAAATGCCCCGAACTGACGAAGAGGAATCCAAGCGCCGAGGCGACGCCGCGTGAGACGCTGCTCTTGCCCGAGGCGGCCGGGCCGTCGATGGCGATGACGCGTCCTGGCATCGGATCAAGAGGGAAGGAGCGACTGAAGGGTCGCCCCGAAGGTCGGGTAGGAAGTGGCGACGCACTCCACCTTCTCGATGACGGTCTCCCCCTCGGCGAAGAGGCCCGCGATGGCGAAGGCCATGGCGATGCGGTGATCGTGGAAGCATTGCAGCACGGCTCCGTGGAGCGGATGACCCCCCTCGATTTCCATCCCGTCCTCGGTCTCGGTGACCTTGGCGCCCATGGCGCGGAGATTGCCGGCGACGGCCGCGATGCGGTCGGTCTCCTTCACGCGGAGTTCCTTGGCGTCGCGGATGATGGTCTTTCCCCGGGCCAGCGCTCCCGCGACCGCGAGAACGGGAAGTTCGTCGATGACATTGGGGATCTCGGCACCGGCGATGACGGTGCCGGTGAGTTTTCCGCCCGTCACGACAATCGTGCCGGAGGGTTCCGCTGCCTTCGGGTCGGAGAGGGTCGTCGTGATATCGGCGCCCATGCGCCGGAGCACGGAGATGATGCCGTCGCGGGTGGGGTTGAGTCCCACGCCGTGCATGGTGATTTCGGAACCTTCCTTGGCGGCTCCGGCGACGAGCCAGAAGGCGGCGCTGGAGATGTCTCCCGGGACGGCGAAGTCGCGGGCGCGGAGTTTCTGCGGTCCCTTCAGCGAGATCCTGCGGCGCCCGTCTGCATCGGCTGTGCCGAGATCGAGGGTCACGCCGAACTCCCGAAGCATCCGCTCGGTGTGGTCGCGGCAGGCGGCGGGTTCGGTGACGCAGGTCTCTCCCTCGGCGGAGAGTCCGGCCAGCAGGATGGCGCTCTTCACCTGGGCGCTCGCGACCGGCATCTCGTAGGAGAGGGGCCGGAGCGATCCCCCCTCGACGACGAGGGGAGGTTTGCCGTCGCCGCCTTCCGCCGTGAAGCAGGCCCCCATCTCGGTCAGCGGCTTGATGATGCGTCCCATGGGGCGCTTCGAGAGAGAGACGTCGCCGGTCATGCGGGCCCGGATCGGCTGGGAGGCGACGATGCCCGAGAGCAGGCGCATCGTGGTGCCTGAGTTCCCGCAGTCGACGTCGCAGGCGGGTTGGGAGAGGCGGCCGCCGGTGCCCGTGATCACGAAGGTGCCCTTGCCCGTGTGTTCGATCTCCGCGCCGAGGGCGCGCATGGCGCCGACGGTGGAAAGACAGTCCCCGGCCTCAAGGAATCCGGTGATGGTGCTGGTCCCCTCGGCAAGGGAGGCGAACATGGCGCTGCGGTGCGACATGCTCTTGTCACCTGGAACGGTGATGTCGGCGCGGATGGGGCCGCATCGGCGGACGGAAAAGGTGTTCATGGTTTCCAAAGTTTCCAATTCGTGATGTTCAAAAAGTCGTGCTGGAATCGGCTGTTACGCGTTCTCCTCCGGCGGAGGGAGGGGAAGCGAGTCGCGATGGTGCTTGGCCCGTGCCAAAAAATCGAGCAACGAGTCGGGGCGATCCTCACCGAGCGCGGTTGCCATCGATTTCAGAAGCTTCGCCATCTCACGGAGGGCGGCCGCCACCTCGGTGCGGTTTTCCGTGAGGATCCCGGTCCAGAGCGAAGGGTCGCTCGCCGCCACGCGCGTGGCATCCCGGAAGCTGCCGCCGGCGAGGTCCTGGGATCCCTCGGGCAGGGTGTCGACGACGAGATTCACCAGGGCAAAGGCCATCGCGTGGGGGAGATGGCTCAGGCGCGCCACCAGGCGGTCGTGCTCGACCGGGGTCATCGTGGAGACACGGCACCCGAGTGTGGTCCAGAAAGAGGTGATCCTCCGCAGGGTCGTCTCCCCGGTTCCTTCCACCGGGGTGACGATGCAGGGGGCTCCACGGAAGAGATTTTCCC
>JACCDT011160834.1_pt1 | contig 10555 bp, 4 predicted proteins | sample 7446291 | NCBI WGS metagenome assembly JACCDT01 (sample SAMN15323446, study PRJNA562643) | freshwater metagenome | isolation source: river surface water | place: USA:Blue River Watershed | collected 2017-08-17 | reverse complement strand
CAGCCTAGTCACCCAGGCCGGCATTCCCACCGTCGTCCTCTACGGCGGCGGCTACAACCGGAACCGCGAACACACCGCCCGCCTCCACGCCGCAACCGTCCTTCGGGCCGCAGCTTACGTTTAAAAGGGTCAGGCAACTATGTAGTAACCTGACCCTTTCAGGGTTTGCGTGAGGATTGAGGGGTCAGGCCGCACCCACCTCACCCTATTGCCATGAGGTGTGCTCGCTAAAAGGTGCGGTCTGACTAAGTGTTCGGCTCCTTTTTTAGGAATATTCCCTTAAGAATAAACTTATTTTTGATAAATTATGGCAAAGTATCAAAATAGCACGAACCTACCTGGTAACAACAGATACAATGGAAGAAGAAAAGAAAGCTCGTGACGTAATAGACGCAGTAACCGGTGTCGTAAAAGCAGTGCCAATTTACCAAGACGCCGCACAGCCTGCGGCGATTGAGATTGGGAAAAGTTTACAAACTTTAGCAAAAACCGTCCATATCGCACTTGCCCCTGTAAGCATCTTGGTCTGGGGGTATGATGAAATCAAAGATTTCGTTTCTAACAAGGTCACAGAGAAGCTTCGCGATATCCCCGAGGAAAACATCATTTCACCGAAACCAAATGTCGCAGGCCCCGCACTTGAATCATTGAAATACACGGGGCACGACTCATCACTGAGTGATTTGTACGCGAATCTACTGGCATCCTCAATGGATAAAACATCGGCAAGCGGCGCTCACCCTGCTTTCGTTGAAATCATTAAACAGTTAACTCCCGATGAGGCTAAACTCATCAAATACTTATCTGAACCTACCGTATTTCCCCTCATAACGGCTGGTTGGACTTACAAAAACCCTACACCAGAAAAACGCGGGGGGCATGACCTTGTCATAAACTTCTCACTTTTAGGAAATCATGCAAAACTCGAATTCCCTGAGCTCACTCCAAGTTACATGAACAATCTGTGCCGACTCGGACTTACCGAGATTCCAACAATGATTCATTACACTAATGATGAGATCTACAAAGCTCTGGAAAGCGCACCTGAAATACTGAAAGTTAAGGCGGAAGTTGAAGCACACCCTGAAAGAAAATTCGAAGTCAAAAAAGAGCTGCTCCGCTTCACGGAACTAGGAAAACAGTTTTATAAAGTGTGTGTGTCTAGAAGCTAGTTCTCCGCACTGCTTTCAATCAATCTATTCAACAAAATTCGGCGCCAGATTAATGTCAAAGGGTCGAGAATTAAGTGGTCAGGCTGCACCCACATAAGGGGTGTACCTCAACTAGGCCGAATCCCCCGCCATACGGTACGCCAGCTAAAAGGTGAGGACTGACCTAGTTATGGTTATGGTTGTTGGGGCTGGCAGGAATAATGGAGCTGACCTCAGTATGTGGAGAAGACTTCCTTTCGATGCCAGGCGAGGTGGGCGAGGTCGGGGCGGAGAGTGGCTTTGGGCGCGAAGGAGAGCGGGCGGTTGTGGAGATCCGCTAGTTTGAAGTGCGAGCCGCCGGGAAGGATGGATTCGGCGATGTCGGAATGGGCCACGCGGATACGAAGATTATCATCGACGGTCCAGAGGCCGGCGTCGAAGAGATCATGGGCGGTCGGGGTCAGGGCCAGGCCGTTATCAGGGGTATCCGGGCCTCGCTTGGAGTGGGCATGGATGTGCGCGGCCTCCAGCGGCACATAGGTCGACTTGGACGAGATGAGCTGGTAACCCGTCAGGGCGCAGGTGAAATGGTAGCCCGAGATGACCGAGGCCTTGAAACGGGCGTCCCGGCCCCGGCTAAGCTGGGCCTTGTAGGCGGCCTGGTCCTGGCGAACCTCGGCTATCTCGTCCGAAGACGGCATGGGCATGCCTAGGGCGGCGTATAAGGCCACTTGTTCGTCCGGAGGGAAGTAGGTGGCCACGATCCGTCGTCGGGCATCCTGGCGGAAGCGTGGGTCCATGAGCAGGGCTAGGATAACAGGATCTAGGCGCACTACCCTCTCCTCGTTCCCCACGTGGGTATAAATCCCGTCGGAAGCCAGATGCCGAAACGGAAGATTCAGATCGATAGCGTTACCCCGGCGCGGGGCGCATATCGGGGAATAGGACCGGAACCGCAGGTTGAGCTGGGCATCCTTGTGAACTAAGCCATCCGAACCAACCAACCCCGCCTCGCACAAGTCCAAGATCGCCAGCACAAGCAGAGGCTTATTCGGCGCCATCCCCTTCCGGTCCTTGGCGACCTTCAGGTTAAGCAACCGACTCAAGAGGTGATAAGCCACGCGGTCAGATTCGACGTTTTGGTCTTGGCGGAATGGGCACGATGACGGCATCGCTTTGCTTAGGCTTAGCCACAAAAGGCTCGCCTCTCAAAATACGGCGAGCGGAGAGACAGTCGAGTTTAGGCGTCCCATCGGATGGCTGCATCGGGCAGTCTGCGGTCAGCAAACGTAGCATAAGAGCCCTCTCGCTTGGAGCGACAACCGCCGTGCAGCTCAAGAGCTTACGTGCTTCTTCGACCCATCGGGCGGCGTTTACACCTTGGCAAAGCTCCTGTAGATGCCCAGCTCCACCCGCCGCGGACTCGAACACGACAATGTCGTTGGTCGCACCCGCCTCGAGGATGGAAATCTCTCGAACATCCAACTCCAGCAAACGACAGGCAGCCAGTCGCAGGGCCTGCGCAAGTGCGTTAAGGGCATTCTGGCCATAACCGACGTACTCTTGGGTAAGCCTGAAAATGCAGGCGTTGGTCTTCTGGTCTGCCCCCAGGTGAATGTTCCTGAGAACAGTAGGATGAGCCGGGCGCATACATCGCTGAGTCCGTTCGGAACTTAGCGGGGTGTGGAATCGGAAACTCTGAGATAGGCCGATAGTCGGATCGCCTGGTCCAGCGGAATTACGTTCGGACTCAGCATACCCGCAGGCGTGGCAGATCGCATAACCGCGGCCATGCTCACCAGAGCTCAACCCGAAGATCTCTACCTCCGGGTCAAACGTGCAGGCCAAATGTGAAACGCCCCCAAAGCCCTGCAAATCGGCAGACGGCACGACAACGGACACACCACCGAGCAACAAACGGACATGGCCGACCGTATTGACTTTACCGTGATAGCTGGGCGGCTCAGAGGCAGAGGTAGTATAGCCATGCCTCGGGATAAGCAGGACTCCGGACACATCGACGTCACCTTCAGGAAGGGGCAAATCAGCACCCGGAGTACGGATCCGCCTGACCAATCCTCCGTTGACGACTCCAAAGTTATATTGAGCGCCTAGGCCGAAATCATCCGCCTTGGCGTGCGCCAGTCCCGTCCAATGCAACAGTAGGCCGTTTGATTTCACATACCTTCCGCCGGCCAGGATGCACGACCCAGGCACGTATTCACGAAGAGCCTGCAGGCTGCTACGTTCGAGTTTTGTCCTGTGCTCCGAAGGCTCATTGCCGGCTCGGAAAGAATACGGCTCGACTACCTTCAAGGAGTTAAGACCGATCGGGAAACCATATCTGGGTAATATGCCGGCCTCCGATAATGAGCTGATGGTAGTTTCGCTAAAAAGCATCCTAGCCTGGGCGTGGATAGCATTCAAGCGCCTGACCAAAGAAGCCGCGTTATCCGACTTAGGGGCAAGGTCCGCACGGATGCTAATCCACGACTCCAAAAGCTGATCATATTCCTGACGCCATGAAGTGACGGCGGCATTTAGTGATTTCCGAAGATCAGCGACCAATGCCCCCCCTCCGTCAGCCTTGATTTGCTCGACATAGAAGCCGTTCCCACAGCCAAGCAGCTTGAGCTGCAGAACACAGCGAGAAAGGTCTAACGTAGCCAGCCAATGGTCTAATTCCGGATAAATCGCCGGATGACTTGCCCTAGGCTCCAAGATACCTGTCGCCGATTGAGCACGTTCGATCTCAGGGACGCCACAGAACACGCCCATCCTCTGGTAAGCGTTCATTGCTCCGGTGGATGCATTCGGGCGTGAGCGGAAAAACTCGTTGATCAGGAAGGCAAAGAGATGCCTACGCATGATCGCATCCCGACCAAGCAGCACCGTCGGCTTACGAAGCGGGCGCCCCAGAAAGTCTCCGAAATCCAAGAACACCTCTCGCTCATAAGTGGAGCCTCGGCAGAATGTGGTGACCAAGGAAGAGCCGTCCGCACGCCTACCCGCTCGGCCAGCTCGCTGCAGATAGTTAGCTTTCCCCGGAGGGACATTACCAAGCAGCACTCCCTTGAGGCCGCCGATATCGATGCCGAGCTCGAGAGTAGTCGTCGAGCTCAGGAGATTTCGCGCGCCGACCTTGAAGAGATCCTGGATGCGTCGATTTTCCTTGGGATCAAGCTGTGCAGTATGCTCTTCCGACCAAATACCCATCTGAAACACCGGCGAAAATCTGGCGGCATCACGAAAACGCCTGAGCCTGGGGTGCACGTCTAGCTCAGGCTGGGAGATCGGGTGAAGCTTGGTGTCAATTGGCGCGCCGGGATAAGTATCAGCGATGTTGAGAGGAACAACCTGAAGGGGCTTTTCGCACCTGAAGATATCGACCGCCGGCTCGAACACCAACGCACAGAGCCTAATCCTGAACGCCGGGGCGCTGTCGCGAGATTCAATTTCACGGCTGCCCTTCTCCAACCAAGGGAAGTCATGGCCGTAGAGTGCGTCAAAGGCCGCCCCAAGAAGCACCAAAGGCTCAAAGATACCCGCGTTCGCGTCCTTTAATTCCAGATTGGAGACGACCTCATGCGTGAACTTGTAAAAGGTCGATTGCGGCGTCGCGCACAGACGACTGAGCCCGCCGGGGCCTCTCTGATCTTTGCATAGCCACTTCCCCGGACGAACCTCCCCGCTGACCATGTCATCAGCGGCACCGGGAATCCCTTCCAAGGTGATGATGGCGCGCGACCTCATCTGGTCGAGCAATCCCGCGAGATAATCAGGCCAGAAAGGCTCGAACCGTTCGAGGCTTTCGGAACCGAATCGTATCCTGATGTCAGCCGGAATCCGAGCTTGGGTGATTCCGGGATAAGTCACCTTGAGGAGACCAGCTGACTCCAACGATGGCGTGGGCCACCTGGGGCGCTGCCAGAGGCAGTTTCCTAGAACCTGCCCGAGGAGGTCTGCTACGTTGTGTTTATTGTCTTCGAAGAGACGTTGGTTCCAGTTAGCTGCGCGATGGGCTGCCGCCTGTTCACGCGCGAATAACTGCGCGTGAAGGTTTCCCTGCCTCACCTGTGCGATGATTTGATTGACGTTCTTCTTGCCCAGAAGGACTTCACGTTGCTCGGCGAGAATTCTACGAAGCTGATCATTGGTCGCGGAATCGGCGATCATTCGATCGAGCCCGGCGATGCTCTCCGCCGTACCGACATCCCTCACGAAGGCATCGGTGATCATCTTACGCACGATCCACTCTTCATGACGCGCACCCAATTCGCAGCCGAGCTTAGCCGCCTCCTTTCGATTGTCGCTGAAAACAAGCAGTCTGCGACCTTGACCGGGTTTCCAATCACGGCTGTCACCCGCATAAGGCGGCATCTCATGAAGGATATAACTGGTGGCGGCGCTCAGGTAGAAGCCCGGAGCGTTCCAGAAATAGTCGAGCCTCGAGACGTCATCCACTACGACGGCATAAAGCGGAACAAGCCCAGGTGCCTGAAAACGGCGGAGACTTCCCGTCTCCGGATCAAAGTACTCGGTGGGTTCCTGGCCGACATCACGCGGCGAGGCCTCATAAGCCCCCAGCTGCACGTCCGAACTTCCATGTCCGCGTCGAAACGCTCCAGGAAGCTCGCGCAATACGCGTTCTCCGTTCCTCGACTCGTATAGGCCGACCAGCAATGCCCGCCCCGTCTGGCGCTCTCTCGCGAGCGTCAAAGCATGGCCTTTCATTTCGGAATAGGGTGAGACAAATGAGAAATTCAGGCCGTCTGCGTATGAGATATCACCGCCGAAAAATGAGACCGAGATCCCATCCGGAGGTCTCAGCATATAATGAATACGGTTTGGCAGATGCGGCAGCGAGTCCAGACGCTCTCTAGCCATGGCTCCATAAGTGAGCAGCTTCTGCGTGGCCTTCCTGAGGCGCGGGTCGTCATCGCCCCACCCCCCCTTGGTAAGTTCTCCAATCGATAGCCGCCCCTTTTCATGTAACAATTCAAGAGCCTTGGTGAACTCAACGGAACCAAGCAGGCAGGCATGCAAGGCTGGGCCGACCTGGTCTATCGTCGCAGGTAAGGTTAGCCCAAGCCATGCGAGATCAGCCGTCAGCCACTCTCGCGTCGAAGGCGTAAGCCCGGTCAGACAGTCTTCGCCATTGCGTTCGTCGATCGCGCGAAGGTTCTGATCGATAGGTGACTCGGCGAAAGCAGCCACGTCGACACAGCGTCCACGTACCGTAGGAAAAACCGGCTTGGCGGACTTACGACCGACGATCAAGCGGGTGGTGTCATCAGGCTTGCTGAAAAGCTTGGAGGCGAACTCACGGACAAGTTCCCTGTCGTCGTCTTGGATGGTCGCCGAGGTGGCGAAGGCCAGGACATCTTCCGGAGCCCTACCTGCTCGCACGAACGCACGCCTAAGCAGCAAAGAAAGTTCGGCAGCCAGGTTTCCGGTGTAAAGGTGAGCCTCGTCCAGCACGATCGTCTTAAGATTCCTTCCGAAGAACACTCCGTCCTGAGGGCGGCAAAGCATGTACTCCAACATCGAATAATTTGTGACGAGTATCTGCGGACATCTCGTCGATCGGGGCTCCAAGCTCCTACCGGACTCATCTTGCAACCCTCGGGCATGCTGGCGCGAACGAAATGTCCATGGCCGCCCGGCAGGAACCTGATTGGCGTCAGCCTTCGCCGCGTCTTCAGGCGTCTCGCTGGTGAAATGGAAGGCAGTGATACGATCCTGCCCCTTCAGCCAAGCCATCAGCCTATCGACCTGGTCCGTGACCAAGGCATTCATCGGATAGAGAATGATCGCGGATACGCCCTCCCCTTCCGTCGGAGGATTCCGATAAAGCTCGTCGAGCAACGGCAAAAGGAAGCACTCGGTCTTACCCGCTCCCGTCGCCGCCGAAACCATGACCGTCGGCTTGACGGCAGCAGCATACCCTTCCTTAGCGGCTTTGATGCTGTCGAGCTGGTGGGCGTAGGGCGCCCTCTCTCTGGGAAACACGCCAGCCGTGTCGAGCTGCGTCACCAAGTCACGAGAGATGACGCCGGTCCGGGCAAGGGATTCCAAGCTATCGGGTTGCGAGGCAGGCGCAAAAGCCCCTTCGATCCAAAGTTCGTTCGCCAAGCCTCCCTCCGCCGCCGGCCCCGACCAGAGGCGACGCAAGGCGTCATGCAGGTGAGGGCGTTCAAGAAAGTGCGACTGCAGCGCGAACTCCACGAGCTGGTCGCGGACATGCTCGCTGGATTTCAATGCGTCGATAAGGCTCATAGTATTCTCGAGAGGTAATATTGCTTGGGAACGTTAAAAGGCAGGCGCTCGCCCAATCCGAAAAGAACCTGCTGGTTTCGTTTCGTCAGATCCCCACCAGTGGCATCGGCCCGAAGATTTTGACTGAAAAACATCGAATCGACGTTGGAACCAGCGATCTTTCCGAGGTTATCGTAATCGCTTCCAGACACTCCGAGTTTCTGCCTTAACTCCGTCCTCCACTGCGCAAAATCGGTCCCGGTATTGGCGTGAGTGAGATACCTGGTGACGACATCTTTGGCTAATAACGGGGAAATGGAGGCGAGCTTGTTTACGATTTTGAATACATCCGTAAATCGCTCCTTCAGATTGCCGGGCGCGGCGTCGGGCATCAAAGCTTTCCAGATCGCATGGGCATCTTCGTCGGAAAGAGTCCTGCAGGATCGACGCTCAGAGCCCTCGTAACAAAGCCCTACCGCATCAAGCCAGCTGGAACGACGGGCAGTGTCCTCCTCGAATGGAATCTCTGCGGAGCAGCGTGCGGGGATAATCAGTCCGGCCAATGCCTCTATCGTCGAACGCCGCAGCCATGAACGTACCACTGGCAAGCTGTATTCACAAAGGATAGGCGCCTTGGTAGCCGTGATCAAAGCAGCATAGGCAGCTCCAGCACGAGGGTCCTCCATCGCAGCCTCCTCAGCCACGAGGAAAAGCTGGAAGGCCTTGTCCCGTCCGATCCGGTTATGCCAGACACCGACACGCATGCCACCAAAGGTGGCAACCACGCAAAGCAGATCACGTGATTGGACTGCGCAAGCTGCCCGCAAGGTCAACGCATAGGCGCCTGGCACCCAGCTGCACTCCAACGAAACACACTTCGGTCCTTTGGTATAGGCATACCATTTGACTTCACTGACGTTGATGGAGGGATTGCTTAACTGCACTTCCAGGCTCAGGTCAGGAGCAGTCGGCGAAGGTTTGCATTTGTAGATGATCCCTTGATCAAGACATCTCTTGGCCAAGGTATGCGTTTCCTGGGTCTCGTTAAACAAACCCGACCAAAGCGTCAGAGGTTCTCCAAGGCCACGAAGCCCGGAAGGCTTGAATCTTTGGCGAGGGCATACGCCGACGAATCGGTTACCTTCGAACAGAAGCGGCGAGCCTCCGTCGGGCAAGGCCCCCACCCTCAAGTCAGGCGAGGTATCATTGCCCACATAGAGTCCATTGAGCGGCATACCCTCTCCATGGGCCGACTTCAGCCAGACAAAGCTGCGCGGTGCCACGTCGATCTTCCTTCGCACCAATCCCTTCATCCCGCTCGCAGCATGTATGGCGCGAATCGTGATCAGCATCGGATTCATAAGCTGATCTTGGCTCAAAAGGACCTCCGCAGGTTGCCCGTTGCCATCGAGTGCAAGCTTATCACGCCCAAGCCAGACAGATTCTAGCTCAAAACCAGGCTTCAAGACCACGCTCACGACGCAGCGGATACTGGATGACGTGTCGACACCTTGGACGGTGTAGGCGTCGACATCCTCGATGACGCGCATCGCAGAACTGGCGCTCGGGAGATCCCAGATGACCTCTCCATCACTCTCGACCGTAAGATCACCGTCTTCGTCCGCGAAAACGTGGGTGTACAAAGTCCAATTCGGGTCAAGCTGGTAACGCGCGCTGAATTTCCCCTTGAGTTTACAAAGCGATGGCATGATGAGCTGCAAACCTGCGGCCACATCACGATTTACCAAGGGGGAATCAGAAGAAAGCCTGCGACCTTGGGCACTGAACACCTGCACCCACTCAGCTGGATCCCATCCGATCAGCTGCTGACTCAGGATAGCCTGAGGGGAACCCTTTCTCCTGACTGCAAACATCAGAGGCGATGAGGCGTCTCCGAACGAAACCTCAATGCGCTGAGGGTATGCGGTGAACCCCTGACTGGGATCGAAGCTAACATTCGCAAGGTATCGTCCGTCGATGGTCGAAACCTCAAGGGGAGACTCAGGCAGGCCGATCGAACCCAACCCCTCGATGGATGTAGAAAAGTGCGCCACGCCCTCCGACACGACAAGTGCGAACGGAGTCATGAACTCTGGTTCAAACGCAGCCCCTTCGCCTTCGGTGGCTGTAGATTCAGCAAGCGCGGCCTGTTTGATGGCCGCAATGGAGTCAGGCAAAACCCAAGGCGAGCCAAGGAGTTCTCGGTCCAAGATGTTTTCTGCCACATTACGAGACCGATAACGCGACAAGAGACCGAAGAGATGGACGAAGCTTTCGCTCTTCAACCCGGGATCGGACCCTCGGCCAAGCAACATCTTGACCGGCTTGGTCATCGTGTGATGGTTCGTGAGCCAATCCTGCAGATGTGCGGCGACTCCGTTGGATGTAAAACCGACCTGCAGTTTTCCCGTCATGAACCAATGGGAGCCCTCCTCTTCTCGCGACTGCCTCAGACCAAAGACGTCAGCGGCCGTGGCCAGGATCTCTCGATGGGCAGCCGTAGGATGCCCATCAGAAAGGAACCAACCATGATGGGCCCGATGCCATGGAAGCCTGGCAATCTCAGGCCAATAAAGGTGCTCGCGACCATGGCGACGAGTGTGCTCAGCGTAGAGGAGATGCAGGACCAAGCCGACGACCGCCTCATCTTTGTGTCGGTGCGCAGGATCAAGTCGTCGTCCGAACTCGGCGAAAGCATAGTCTAGCTTGGTGATTGCCGGGTCAGCCGAGATCCAATCCCGCAGTCGCTGATAGTCCGCTTCGTCCAGCCCGCATTCGACAGTCGAAAAGGGCCGAGTCAGTCTCGTAAGAACAGCGTGAGCAGCAGCGAAGGCCTTACCGGTAAATTGTCCGTCCAATGCATACGTGCTGATTAGACCCATGTTTATATCAAAGGTTGAACCACATATGACTCGTCACAGCCAGAAAGATATCTAAAAACGCACAAGATGTCTAAACTAACCATCAAGCTGCCCCCAAAAGTCGACCATGACAACACGGCCGAGCTTATCGCGGCGCTCGCGCCAGGAAGAGCCCACTCCGGCGAAGTCCTTGTGGATATGTACGATGTCACCAGCTACCAACCTCACGCCATCTGCATGCTGGCCGCCCAGCTGGATTACTGGAACGAAAAGGGTGCCTACGTG
>JACCDT011069332.1_pt1 | contig 10556 bp, 14 predicted proteins | sample 7446291 | NCBI WGS metagenome assembly JACCDT01 (sample SAMN15323446, study PRJNA562643) | freshwater metagenome | isolation source: river surface water | place: USA:Blue River Watershed | collected 2017-08-17 | reverse complement strand
TCTACTTCTGATCAGCTCTATCGGCCGGGGGGATTACCAGGGGACTCCGTCCCTTGAGAGAATGGAGCGATGAACAAGACGACCAAATGTTCCCCGGAAATCCGGGAACGTGCGGTACGGCTGGTGCAGGAAAATCGAAGCGAATATCCGTCGTTGTGGGCTGCCGTGGAGTCGATCGCCCCGGAGATCGGCTGTGTGCCGCAGACGTTGCTGGACTGGGTTCAACGCGAAGAGGTTGATCATGGGCAGCGCGAGCGGAGCTCAGGATGTGCTTTGGTAGTCATCCGGGTGATGGCTTACGAGTTGCCCGAAGCGGGCCAAGCGCAAGCGAGAGGTGAGGGTCGGCCGATCCAATACCGAACCACTTTGGAAAGCAAAAAGCCCAACCGGTGAAGGCTGGGCTTTTCTGTATTCTGGCTCCCCGACCTGGACTCGAACCAGGGACCTGCGGATTAACAGAACGAGTCACAGCCCAATTTTCTTTACCGTAAATGTCAGATTCGCAACGATATTTTCTCATTTGGCGCGCCTCACTCCTTAGTTGCTGAACGTATACCGAACAATCGCCAAGAAGGTGGCTTAATAAAAATTACTTTCTCCAAGTGAATCAAGCGACTAGCAGAAGCTTTCGCCGAGCAGAACCCGATCTGACCTGTGCAGTGACCTTCGGACTCTCCGCGCTGAAAAATTTTTGTGGAAAAGCGTCCCTAGGCGAGGCCGGGAGGGGGGCGAAGGGGGGAGGCAGGGCGAGCCGCGAGCGGCGGCACCTGGGGGCAGTTTGGCCATTCGGCGTGAGCATTCGAGTGGGGGGCCGCGTTCGACTGTGCCGCTTGCGGCCGGGTCGGGTACCTCGTCACCTGGGGAACATCGATGAACCAGTTGCGGCGGCTTCCCTAGCGGATCCGCAAGGCGCTTCAAGCCCTGTCCTGTGTCGGCATTCAATGAATCGCGCTCCTGGCTGCTTGAGAAGTCGGATTTCGCGAAATTTTTTTTCAGTGAATGTCAGGATCTTGCTGTGTCGGCCGACGAAGTCACTGTGTACGTTTTGTGCACCGACCAATCACAGGAGAGGATCATGAATATTAAGACAATTGCAACTGTCGCTGCCGCCCTGATTGCCAGTTCCGCTTGGGCTGATACGCATGGGGACAGCAAATGCGGTGCGGGTACGTGTGGGAAGAAGGAAAGCAGCTGCAAAAAGAACGAAAAGTGTGACCCGAAAGAGGGAGCCGGCGGGACCACGAAAGAGGCCAGCTGCGGAAAGAAAGAGGCATCTTGCGGGAAAAAAGACGCTGCTTGCAGCAAGAAGTAAAGCGGGAGGCAGCGATGGCCGGACTGGGCTACCGACGCGAAATGGCAGATTGGGATATGGCAGCGGTGCATGCCGATTTTTTCGAAGTCGTTCCAGAAAACTGGATCCGCCGCGACCGATCTCCTCTGCATCAATTAATTGCCTCAGGCCGGCCAGTTCATCTGCATGGCGTGTCACTTAACCTTGGCGGCTGTTCGCCAATTGATCGTACTTTCCTGATGGAAATCAGAGGGGTGATCGATGACCTAGGTGCTTTCCACTATTCGGACCATCTTGCGGCCAGTGGAGATGCACATCAGTTGTATGACCTGTTTCCGATTCCGTTTACCGCTGCCGAGGTCCGACGCGTTGCAGACCGCATTAGCCGGGTTCAGGACATCTTGGGCAAGCGCATCGGTATCGAGAACACCACCTGGTATACAAATATTGGGGATATGAGTGAACCGGAATTTATCTCTTCGATAGCTGACCGTGCCGATTGCCATATTCTTCTGGATCTCAACAATATCACCGTCAATCATAAAAACCATGGAGGCGAGGATCTGGCAAGCTTCGTCGCAAAGATCGATATCGATCGCGTCATCTACATGCATGTGGCGGGTCACGAATTTGACGAGCGTTTCGGGATGTATATCGACACGCACAGCCGGCCGGTAGAACAGCCAACGGCCGAATTTGCTCGGAGCTTGTGTCAGCAGCAGGATCTTCCCATTTTGCTGGAATGGGATAACGATGTCCCGACCTTGGATGTCATTAATCGGGAGCTGGCATGTCTGCGCAGTTTTACGACTACGTGAGGGGACGCTCCGACGTAGTGCCCGATGGCTATACGGCCGCCGGTATGCGTGTTTATCGCCATCTGGTCTGGCTGGGTGCAAGCCAAATGATTCATTCGTCGTTCCCGCAATTGCAAGAACAATTAGGACCCGAGGCATGGCGGCACCTGATTGAAGAGTTCATCCGGCAATCCGCATGGACTTCAAATTATTACGGAGACTTATCCCATGAATTCACCGAATTTTTGGCACAGGCAAGCTCCTGACTGGGTGGCGGGCGCAGGTTTGCTCCTTTTGCGTGTATGGGTAGGGCAGGAGTTCTTCATCGCCGGCCTGACCAAACTGCAAGGAGGAATGAGCGCGCCTGAATGGTTTGCTGGGTTGGATTTTCCTTTTCCTCATCAATGGCTGAGCCCTGACCTGAACTGGCTGGCAGCCGGTGTTGGCGAAACCGTGCTTGCCGTAGCGCTGCTATTGGGATTACGCAGCCGACTGGCTGCCCTAGGGCTACTGTACATCACCTATATTGCGGTCTGGACCGTGCACTTTGACCTTGGATGGCTTGGGTGGAATCAAATAGAAACTGAACAGGGATTGGGATTCAAGGTGCCGCTAATGCTGACAGTGATGTTGCTGGCGATCCTGACGCAGGGGGCGGGTGCTTTCTCGCTCGATGCGTGGATGCGCCGGGTCCGAGGCGGGCGCGACCCTGTATTGACGCGCGAGACAGCAGCATGAGCAGCACCCTGAATTTCTCGCGCTGGGCGGTGCAATGGCGTGCACCGATGCTCAAGTTTGCGCGGCTGCACATACAACCGCCCGAGGAAGCAGAGGACGCAGTCCAAGACGCATTTGCGGCGTTGCTGGAAGTCAGTGAAGAAACTCTCACTCAGATTGATCCGAAGCTTTATTTGTTCGGCATCTTAAAAAACAAAATTACTGATCGATTGCGCCGGAAATACCGGTCGGAATTGAGTTATGCCGATGTCTTTTCGGACGATATCGATGAACTGCTTTTCAGTGAGCAAGGGCGTTGGTTGAAGGATGCGGCACCTGCGCCGTGGCGCACACCTGATGCTGCGCTGGAAAGCGAGCAGTTTTTCGCTGTGGTCGATATTTGCATGCACAAGCTGCCAACCAAGATCGCGCGCGTTTTCAGCATGAAACAGCTTCTTGATTGCGATGCTGACGAAGTTTGTTTAACGCTGAGTTTGAGCAAGGCCGACTACTGGCAATGTATGAGCCGAGCAAGAAAACAGATACAGCTGTGCTTGAACCAAAATTGGTTCGAGGGAGAAGGTCAATGATGAAATGTAGAGAGTACGTTTTCAAGCTCACGTCGGGTCAATTGGCCCATGCGACTGGTTTCGAGCGCTTCCTTGCATTGCAACACCGAATGATGTGTGGTCGTTGCAGAGCCTTCACGAAAAACGATGCGCATCTGGATCGCATATTGAAGTCTTATCGCGACCGGCTGCTGGTCCCTGTACCGGAGGATCCCGCTGAATGACATCAGTGGTTAGCCTTGGTGCTGCGAGAAGACGATTCAAAAAACAGGCGTCATAGAGAGCGGATCAATGACAAGAGACGATTTGCGCGTCATGAATTTTAAATACAGACGCGTGTCTGAGCCGTCCAAATATGAGGAGCTACTAAATTGAAACGACGAAATTTTATTTCCCTCGCTCCGCTACTCCTGCTCAGTACACGAGGAACAATAGCCGATGCCCGGGAGGAGAGCATAATCAACCCAGAATCCGGAGGACCTTCCATGAACGATATCTCTACAGCAGCAAGTTCTTCCCAAAAAGTGTTGGTGTTTGACGTCATCGAGACGCTGCTGGATCTGAATTTTCTTGCACCCAGATTTGAAAAAGCATTTGGAACGAGTCGAGCACTGGATGAATTTTTCGCTCAGATGCTTCAATCCGCTTTTGCGATCACGTCCGCCGGCATTTATACGAATTTTGGAAACGTTGCAAAAGGATCGTTGCAGATGATTGCAGCGAGGCGCGATGTTGTTCTCACCGATGAGGGGATGAAGCAAATCCTCGGCGGTCTTCGCGCTCTACCGGCTCACCCGGAAGTCACAGTAAGTTTGGATCTTCTTAAAAAAGCAGGCTTTCGCATGGCAGCCCTTACCAATTCAGCTCTCCCTGTTCTGGAGGCCCAGGTTACTTATGCAGGCTTAAAGGAGTATTTTGATAGGCTGATTACGGTCGATACCGTCAAGCGATTCAAACCAGCACCGGAAGTATATCGTGAAGCCGCTCGTGCTTTAGGTGTCACGACCTCCGATATTCGGATGGTCGCTGCTCACTCATGGGACGTTGGCGGCGCAATGCAAGCAGGGTGCTCTGCAGCCTTTGTTGCACGTCCCGGCATGGTTCTTGATCCGCTCTTCCCAAAACCTGAGATCGTCGGTAAAGACCTAAGGCAGGTGGCCGAAATGATCATTTTGGCCGACCAGAAAACAAGTGTCGGATGAGAAATTGCCTGACCTCCTTGTCGCCAGCCGCCTTAATTGATCGCTGACCTTTGGCCACCTTCGAGGCGCCGATATTTTGTTCTACGCATTGAGAGGTTCAGATTGCTGATTAGCGGCTGGAATATAACTAAGCGCGGCCACATAGCCCGCTCGGCTACCAGACGCCGAAGGAATTTGTAGAACCCTTTTTAACCGCAGACGCTAATTTAATTTCGGACTAATTTGGGGAGCAGGGCAGATCGAGTTGGGGAATGTCGGTGCCACCTGAATGACGAGCGAAAATTGCGGTTTCATCTGGATAAATGATTAAGCAGGCCCGAGGCAAGAACTCCAAATCCGGTCATCGGGACGACGTATTGGAGGGTCTTGATCCACAGACCGCCAAGTGCGGGGCCAAGATCTGTAGCCGAAATCAGTTGATTTCTGCAACTAAACCATCCAACGAAGATCGCTAGTAGTGCCGCATTTAAAGGAAGCAATATTTCAACCGCAACTACGTCGATGGCGTTCAGAAGATCGTAGTCGGGTACATGGCTCATCGTGATCACGGAGCCAATCAAAAAGAGGGAAATTGTTGTCAGGACCGTAGCTTTGAATCGTGAAAGATCAAATTTCTCTATCAGATATGCGACCGGGACTTCAAGCATCGCAATCATCGAAGTGAGACCGGCGATGGAAAGAAGAAGAAAGAATACCAATCCGATCAGATCGCCGTAAGCCATATCCTCAAAAATGTCAGGAAGTATTTCAAATACTAGGCCGACGCCTTGCGCGGGAGCGAGCCCGGCTGAAAAGACCGCCGGGAAAATCACGAACCCAGCGGTAATGGCAAATAAGGTATCGCCAGCAATGACGCCCATTGCGAATCGCGGCAAATGCCTTTGCGATCCCCAGTAGCTGCCAAAGGCAATCAAGATGCCGGTGGCAAGGCCAATGGAGAACAAAATTTGTCCCAAGGCTGCTACGTACACATGCGTATCGAGCAGCACCTCCCAATCAGGGATTAAAAGGAATGTTGCAGCTTGACCAAATCCTGGTAGTGTCGAACTGTAAATCGCCATGGCCACCACAAGGATCGCCAGCAGTGGCATGAGCAGCATGCTGACTCTTTCAATTCCCTTGCGGATACCGGCAACTACGACAATGCCAACGACTGTCAGTCCAGCTGAATGAAAAAATAATCCTTCTAAAATGTTCGCGCGGAAGACAGAAAAGTACTCACTGAATCCAGTCTTTGCTAGTTGTGATGAGGCTTGAACAAGGTAAACCGAGAAGTACTTGAACACCCAGCTGGCGATTACGGCGTAGTACGAGAGGATCAAAAACGAAAGGAAAACACCAAGAAGCCCCAGATGCTGCCAATGTGTTGACCGAGACACTGCTTGGATAGCACCGACGCTCTCTTTGCCTGTGCTCCGCCCCAGTGCAAATTCTGCGATAAGAAGTGGAAGGCCCGTCACTGCTGCTAGCGCTAGATAGACCAACAAAAACGCACCGCCGCCATTTTCGCCAATCACGTAGGAAAATCGCCAAATGTTCCCCAGGCCGACGGCGGATCCGAGCGACGCCATAAGCAGACCAAAGCCTGAGTTCCAGTGTTCTTGATTACTGTTCATCTCTGACCATTTTTGGATTCGACAAACCACATGGTATGCCGTCTGCAAGGGATAAATCAGGATTCCATCAACAAGTACGGAATGCCAACGGAGTTGGAGATAACCCTTGTCGACATGAACGATCATCGATCAGTCGTAGATCAAAACGAGTCGATCTGAGCGAAAAACCTTTGTTGAAACGCGGCCCGAGGTGTCCCTGGTGCGTGCGCCGAGGGGCAGGGTAGGGGTGACCACGAACGGTGGCACCTGGGGCCAGTTTCGGCACCTGCCGGGTCCGGGCAGCGTCCTGGCAGTTACGAATTCGGCCTAGTGGAGGAACACGAAAGCCTCCCTTGTTTTACCACTTCAGCTGCTCGCACCTAGCAAGTAGTCGATCTTGCCCAGTTCGACGCCGTTGTGACGCAGAATTGAATAAGCTGTCGTAATGTGAAAAAACATATTGGGTAGCGCCCAAGTCTTTACGTAGTCCTCTGCCAGCATCGTACGTGTTGTCCCTTTTCCCGCTGTGAAGGTGATTTCTTTCAGGTCCTGTCCTTCGATCCTGTTGGCCGGAACGGTATGCAGCCAGTCGACGGTCTTATCGATGCGACTGATCAGTTCTGCCAAGGTGTTTTCCGTATTCTCGTACTTTGGAGCATCAAGTCCGCTGATCCGCGATACACATAGCTTCGCAGCATCACAAGCAATACAAATCTGGACCCGAAAGGGAAACATGTCGGGAGCGAGTCGGAAATCAACCAAGGCTTGTTCGTCATACTGTCGTGCCAACGCATCGTCCTGGGCCTTCTGGATTAGATGCCGAAGATTCCCGAGGTATTGAATAAATACGGGTACTGATGCTGAGAAAAGTGTGATCGCCATGATGAAGTTTTTTGGGGTGACGTATCCAAATTTTGTTGAACTGATTTCAAGTCAGTCCTGCGAGAGTCGTTCTCCGAACTAACAAGGATTTACGCTACCTTGATGACGACCTTTCCCTTCGCACGGCCTTGTTCGACGTAACTGATCGCTTCGTTGGTAGCCGCAAACGGGAATACTTTGTCGACCACCGGCCGCAGCGCACCGGATTCGACAAGCAGAGCAAGCTGACGAAGCTGGCGACCATCCGGCTTCATGAAGAGGAACGAATAATCTATCCGTCGTTTCTTAGCGTTTCGCCTGATTCCCCAACTTAGCGCGTTCACGACCTGTCTTACCAACCAAGGAGCTTTGATATTACGAGCAAATTCCGGGTCAGGTGGACCCGAGATCGAGATCAGCTTTCCTCCCGGTTTCAGAACACGTAGCGACTTTTGAAGCGTCTCTCCATCCTGGCTATTCAGGACAAGGTCGTAGTTCTGCAGCACACTCTCAAAATCTTCTTGACGATAATCAATGACATGGTCGGCACCGAGTTCCTTGACCCACGGCACGTTGCTTGTTCCGGTCGTCGTTGCAACAGTAGCCCCGAGGTGCTTTGCTAACTGGATGGCGACACTGCCCACGCCGCCGGAGCCTGCTTGAATAAATACCTTCTGACCTTGCGTCACCTTTCCGATTTCGACCAAAGCCTGCCAGGACGTCAGAGCGACTAAGGGAAGGGAAGCGGCTTCTTCCATCGTGACGTTCGCAGGCTTGAAAGCAACCGAGCTTTCCCTGATCGCGATGAACTCAGCAAATGTGCCGATGCGAAGATCATCGGCACGCGCATAGACTTCGTCACCTTGTTTGAATTGACGTACATCCGCACCGACTCGCTCGACCACTCCTGCAACATCGTGTCCAAGCACAAATGGTGTCTTGTAGGGAAGTAGGAGTTTGAATTCGCCTGTCCGAATCTTTGCGTCCAGAACATTCACACTTGCCGCACAGACTCTGACGAGTACCTCGTCTGCCCTTATCTCAGGCTCCGGGAGATCGACGGCACGAAGTGGGTTGGATTTTCTATATCGCTCAACAACGAATGCTTTCACAGTGCCTGCCTTTTTAGCTATTTGAAGGGTTTGTCAGTTTGATAGGGGTGATTGATAAGCCACTCAATCACTTGCTCGGCATTGGCGCAATCGCTTTAGGCGTTAGTACGCCTTCACGAATGGGGAGATGTGCTACTGCCGCGAAGATCGCTAGCAAGATATCTGCGTACCAAATCCAGTCATAGGCACCGGTGTACTCAAAAACTTTACCGCCTAACCAAGCGCCCAGAAATCCACCAATCTGATGAGAGAACATGACGGCGCCAAACAGCATCGCCATGTTGGAGACACCGAAGAATTTCGCTACCAGGCCTGCAGTGGGCGGCACCGTAGAAAGGTAGGTAACACCCATCACCGCAGCAAAGATCAGCGCAGTGGCACCAGTCTTAGGCGATATCAGGAAGACCAAAATCGCTATTGCGCGGGTGGAATACACCAGAGAAAGCAATGACTTCATTCGCCAATGTCCCACAGCCCAGCCCATTAGTATGCTGCCCACGATGTTGAACAATCCCAGCATTGCCAGGCTCCAGCCGCCATATTCCGCGGGAAGGCCACATGCCACGATTACGCCTGGTAAATGCGTGGCTAACAACGCGACATGAAAGCCGCAGACAAAAAATCCCGTTGCCAGCAATCGAAATCCCGGATGGGCAATTGCCTCACCAATGGCTTGCCTGGCGCTGATGGGGATAGCGGTTGCAACAGATATCGATGACTTCGCCGGACTTCTTAGGATCAACGCTGCTGGCAGCGCAATCAATACAAGCAGGCCCATGACCTGTACAGCACCAGACCAACCGATGCCTGCACTCAATGCACCAGCAACAGGCGCCATGACAAACTGACCGAATGATCCCCCCGCATTCACGATGCCCGTCGCCATGCCACGCCGTTCAGGCGGAATCAGGCGGGAGGTCGCGGCCATCAACACAGCAGGCCCAGCCATGCCAGCTCCACCTGCTGATAGCAGACCAATGGACAAAATAAGCCCGGCTGTCGTGGTCATCAAAGGAGTGAGCACCGTGCCCAAGGTGATTAACAACACGCCGACAATCAGCACACGTCCAGCGCCGACCCTGTCCGCAATCGCTCCTGCAAATGGCTGGGTTAGCCCCCAGCACAGTTGCCCGAACGCAAAGGCCAGGCTAATAGAGCCAATGCCTAGACCTGTTGCTGTATTCAGGGGAGACAGAAATAACCCCATGGACTGTCTCACTCCCATGGTCAACGCGAAAGTACCAGCAGCGGCAAGCAGCACAGTCCATAAACCCCAGTGCCGCCTTGGTTTATCAAGCATCTTCATCTTCTCCGGAAACATGATCGAGCTTCTCCAGAGATGCGTCGATTAAGGTATGCAGTGCTGCTACGGTACTGAGTCCAAGCAGTTCAATGATGCCGTCCTGGGCTTTGCGCCATTTACGCTTAGCCTCGGCGCGTTTAGCACTACCTGCCTCGGTAATCGTTACCAATCGGCTTCGCGCATCTATTCCCGGTAGTAAGGCGATCCAACCCGCGTCCACTAAGGGCTTGAGATTGCGAGTCAACGTGGAAGGGGTCATTTTGATGCTGGCAGCCAGATCGATGGGACGGATCGGGCCGAGTCTTTCTACGTAGGCAAGCAACGAATATTGCGTAGTCTTTATGCCCACCTTGCCGACCTCGGAATCGTAGTACTGCGTCACGAGTCGAGTTAGCTGGCGTAGCTTTAGATTGGTACATCCCTGAGGGGGATCTACGGCGATGGGGGTTGTTTTCATGGAAGGAGTATAGACACAAAACGATTGTATATACAAATAAAAGGTAAATTGAGACCGCTAAAAATCCCTGCGAGCCAACTCGACTGAGTCGAAACAAGCGTTCAATGTCGATTTTCGCTGTTGAAAAACCTTTGCAGAAAAGCGGCCCGAGGTGTCCCCGGTGCCTGCGCCGAGGGGCAGGGTAGTGGCGACCACGAACGGTGGCACCTGAGGCCAGTTTCGGTACCGGCTGGGGCAGTTGGGGGAGGCGAGTTGCCCCGCCGATGACGCTCCCCCCCGTCACACCGCCCGTTCAGCTGGTTGCCCCCCGAATCGCCACCGATGCACTGTTGGCAGCATCTTGCAAAGTCTTCGACGACAGGTGAGCGTAGCGTGCCGTGACCTTAGCGTCGGAATGTCCGAGCAGCTGTTGTACCTCATACAAGCTGCGTCCCGAGTTGACCAGGAACGAAGCAAACATATGCCGCAGATCGTGGATACGGAGATGAGGTAATTCCGCCTTCTCCCTCAACCGCGTCCAGACCTTCATGATCGTGGTGTAGGGCTGGCCGGTCTGCTTATTGATGAACAGATGCTCGAACTTGCCCTCCGTATCCAGCTGGGATAGGACATTGAGGGCGCTGTCGTTCAGCGGTACCGACCGAACCCGCTT
>JACCDT011040213.1_pt1 | contig 10556 bp, 10 predicted proteins | sample 7446291 | NCBI WGS metagenome assembly JACCDT01 (sample SAMN15323446, study PRJNA562643) | freshwater metagenome | isolation source: river surface water | place: USA:Blue River Watershed | collected 2017-08-17 | reverse complement strand
TGATCCCCAAGGTGCCATCTTCTTGAATGATAAAATTCCCTGGATGTGGATCCGCATGCACTTGCTTCAAATGATGCACTTGATGGTGGTAAAAATCCCAAAGCGCTTGACCTACCTGATTTTTCAGTTCTTGGCTGGGATTGGTCGCCATCCATTCCTTGATGTGCTTGCCTGCAATCCAATCCATGGTAATGATCCGCTCTGAGCTGTATTCATCGTAATAGCGTGGAAAGTGAAGATTTGGAATGTGCATGCAAGCTTCTGAGATTTCCCGAGAGCGTGTGACTTCGAGCTGGTAATCCGTTTCTTCCAATAACCGCTCTTCCACCTCTCCCATGTAGTGGTCCAACTCCTTTTCATTCATGTTGAGTAGGCGAAGTGCAAAAGGACGTACCAGTCGCAAGTCAGAACTTACCGAATCTGCCACACCAGGGTATTGGATTTTAACGGCCAATGTCTTGTCTCCTTGGGTTGCCTGGTGCACCTGTCCGATGGAAGCCGCATTGATAGCTGATCGGCTGAAGGTGTCAAAGAGTTGCTCAGGTGTCTTTTGAAAATACTTTTGGAAAGTCTTCACTACCAAGGGATAGGACAAAGGAGGCGCGGTGTATTGCGCCATCGAAAACTTATCTTGATAAGCCCGAGGAAGTAGATTTTTATCCATGGACATCATTTGAGCTACCTTGAGTGCAGAACCTTTGAGTTCACTCAAGGAATTGTAGATATCCGAAGCATTATTTTGGTGCAACTCCTCCCGGTTAAGCGAGGGATTGACCATCTTCTTTGCGTAATGTTTGACGTAATTCCCCCCTACCTTCGCTCCTGTAGAAATAAATTTGGCCGCACGCTGAACTTTAGAAACAGGAATAGATCCCTGCTCTTTTACCTTGTCAGACATTCCTTATTTGGTTTGGTAAAGAAACTTTGCTAAGTCTAAAAAAGAGTCTAAGGCACTTTTTCCCATTAAGTCAAAGGCAAAATTGACCGACTTCTCAATGGCAGCGTCTGTTTTTTCAAATCGTGGGCTATTATCGTCCAACCAGTAGCGGAATACGAAGGCTACTTGCAACCACAAGGCTTCATCGTATTTCTCTGTAATCAAGGGACGCGTAGCAATCTCCTGTGTTTCTTTTCCCTCTAGGATCAGCTCTGAGGCAAAATCCTTAAACCGCTCCTTGAAGTCTCTTGTATCCCCAGGCAAATTCTTGAAGGTAGTCGACTTGTCCTTATAAAGAGATAAAAGATAGGATCTGTTTTTCTTAAGTTCTTCTACCCAGGTAAATAGGAAGGAAAGGAATTTTTCGCGTACTGCATATTCCTTATATACCTCTTGCTCCTCCAATTGGCGATGGGTTTCTTCAAATAAGGCTACCCATATTGCCGACTTTATGGCTTCAAAAGAGGTATAATAATTGTAAAACTCCTCTTCTTTGATTTTTAAATCTTTGGCAAACTTGAAAATTGAAGCAGGTTCTTTGCCATGCTCAAGCACATGCGAAACAAAACCCTCTAAAATCAATTTTTGGTAATCTTTTTTACCCGTCTTTTTTGCTGTTGCTGTGTCCATTTGGAATCGTGAAGTGTACCTACATAACTTCAAAACAGCAGTTCTGGTTTGCTGGAAATAAAAAAAAGTCGAAATTCTTTCCGACTTTTTTCATAGTAATTGGGGTAGATCAGGAAGTAACCTTTTCCACCACCAAATTGTGGTTGGTGTAGATGCAGACATCTGCTGCGATGTGTAGACTTTCTCGTACCATCTCTTCGGCAGTTAGTTGGGGGGCGAACTTCTTCATCGCTCGTGCGGCAGACTGTGCATACACGCTTCCAGAACCGATAGTAGCAATTTCCATATCGGGTTCGATCACATCCCCATTTCCAGAGATAATTAAGATATCGTCTTTATCAGCCACGATCATCATGGCCTCCAAGCGACTGAGCATGCGATCCATGCGCCATTCTTTGGCAAGCTCTACGGCCGCACGCTTCATGTTGTTACCAAATGCGCCGAGCTTCTCTTCAAACTTATCCAAGAGCGTAAATGCATCTGCTGTGGAACCTGCAAAGCCAGTGACAATCTTGCCTCCCTGAAGAACTCTGATCTTCTTCACAGTGCTTTTGGCTACGGTATTGCCTAGGGTTGCTTGACCGTCGGCACCGATAACAACCTCTCCATTGTGCCGAATGGCTACGACGGTGGTGGATTTAATTTTTTCCATGGAAAATTTAAGTTTCTAGTGTTCTAGTTTAGAACCCTAGTTCAAAATGCAATTCAAAAACCATACAAAAGCAAAAAGTCCTCGTTGAACAGGACTTTTTGACAGGTGTTTTTAGATGAGGATTCGCACCGGATCTTCGAGCAAGCCCTTCAGCGTCTGAAGGAATGCGGATCCCACTGCTCCATCCACGACGCGGTGGTCGCAAGAAAGCGTTACCTTCATCACGTTGCCCACTTTCATTTTGCCATCCTTCACAATGACTGTTTCCTTGATTCCTCCCACTGCTAAAATGCAGGCATCCGGTGGATTGATGATGGCGGTAAATTCATCGATACCAAACATTCCCAAATTGGAGATGGTGAAGGTATTTCCTTCCCAATCTTTGGGTTGTAGCTCTTTATTTTTGGCCTTTTGGCCTAAAGATTTGGCTTGATTCGAAATCTGGCTTAATGAAAGCTGATCTGCAAAGCGGATCACGGGAACCAAGAGTCCCTCCTCGACAGCCACCGCCATTCCAATATGAATGTGGTCGTTGTAGCGAATCTTATCTCCCAACCAGCTGGAATTCACTTTAGGATTCTGACGCAACGCGGCTGCTGATGCTTTGATAACTAAATCATTGAAAGAAATCTTCGCGGCACCAAACTCGTTCATGCTCTTTCTCGCCTCAATTGCCTTGTCCATGTTGATCTCCATGGTCAAGTAGAAGTGAGGAGCCGAATATTTACTTTCAGCCAAACGCTTGGCAATTGTTTTACGCATCTGCGAAACCTTCTCTTCTCTGAAGCTTTCCTGACCCAATACTGGACTAGCAATTGCTGAGGTGGAAGTTGCTTGAGGACTAGCTGCTGCAGGTACAAAGGTCTCAATATCTCTTTTGACAATACGTCCCCCTTCACCACTTCCGGCTACTTGACGAATGTCTACCCCTTTTTCAGAGGCAATTTTTTTAGCTAATGGAGATGCCTTAACACGCTCGTTTCCAACAGAACTAATTCCTTCTACTGCAACAGGTACTTGAGCTACTACAGGAGCAGGAGTTGCAACGGATGCAGGCACTACAGGACTAGCTACTTCAACTGGAGCAGGCGTAGCCCCCCCACCCTGATGTGCAGCCAAAAGGCTTTGGTAATCGGCTCCTTTTTCTCCAATCACGGCAATGACCCCATCTACAGGAACACTTCCTCCGGCTTCTACCCCGATGTACAACAAGACTCCATCTTCGTAAGACTCCAATTCCATGGTGGCCTTATCCGTCTCTACTTCAGCTATAATTTCTCCAGATTTAACCGTATCGCCTACTTTTTTCAACCAAGCAGCGATGGTACCTTCCTGCATGGTGTCGCTCATTTTTGGCATGGTCACCACGATGGCTGGAATGGATGCGGTGGATGCAGCAGGAGATTTTGCCTCAGCCACAGCAGGTGCTGGAGCTGCAGCAGGAATTACTGCTTCTGCCTTGCTGGCTTCTGCTGCTGGTGCTCCAGACAACAAATGCTGAAATGCTTCCCCCTTCTCTCCGATTATTGCGATGATTCCATTCACAGGAACCGAATCTTTTTCTTTTACTCCTACATAAAGCAAAACCCCCTCTTCGTAAGATTCCAACTCCATGGTAGCTTTATCCGTCTCCACCTCTGCAAGAATGTCTCCAGGCTTGACAGTATCACCTACTTTTTTCAACCAGGATGCAATCACACCTTCTTCCATGGTGTCACTCATTTTTGGCATTCTAATAATTTCGGCCATGATCTATTCGTGCTTGTAGTTTTTAAAGTGCCCAAAAATAGTTTTTAAAAACGCTTTATTCAAATTTATATGCTGTATTTTCCAATCAGTTTTTGACCGCTTGCCTCCATGCCCTTACTTCAAACTAGCGCTTTCCAAAGGCCTAAATACCTCTTTAACGGACACTTAGAAACAGTTTACCCCTCGATTTTTAGAAAAGTAGAACTCATCCCTACGCAAAAAGAACGGGTAGAAACGCATGATGAGGATTTTTTAGAAATTGATTGGCACCAACGAGGAAACTCAAAACTGGTGATTATTAGTCATGGATTAGAGGGAAATAGTAGGAGAGCATACATTTTGGGAATGGCTAAAGAAGCCTTGAAAAATGGGTTTGATGTTTTGGCTTGGAATTACCGAGGATGTGGGGAAGTACTCAACCGCAAGGCTATTTTTTACCACAGTGGCGCCACCTACGATCTAGACACGATCATCCAACATGCATTACCGAAGTATGATGAAATTTTTCTTATCGGTTTTAGCTTGGGAGGAAACCTCACACTCAAATACCTAGGTGAAAAACGCGATCAAAACTCCAAAATCAAAAAAGCAGTAGCCATCTCCGCTCCTTTGGACTTGGGTAGTTCCTGTGATCAAATTTCAAGGAAAGCATTTGGCTTGTATACCCAACGATTTCTAAAAACACTACGGCATAAAGTTGAAAAGAAAGCGCAATTATTTCCTAATGAATTCAACTTAACTAAATTTTCCTCCATCCGAACGCTACGCGATTTTGATGACAACTTTACCGGTCCTCTACATGGTTTTTATGATGCAGAAGAATACTACCAAACAAATTCTTCGCTACAGTTTTTACCAGGAATCTCTGTTCCAACGCTCGTTTTAAATGCCAAAAACGACCCATTCCTAAGTCCATCTTGCTACCCAATTGAGTTAGCAAATAAACTAGATCACGTATTCTTTGAATTCCCAAAGCATGGAGGACATGTAGGGTTCATGAGTGCTGATTCCAACGAAAGGTTTTATTCAGAAACTCGTGCTATTGAATTTATTTGCCAGGATTCCTAACTTCGAACAAAATAGCTGACTACTGCAACCATGTGTGGAAGATATTCACTTGCCAAAAGTAAAATTGAACTCGAAGAACGCTTCCAAGCGGAAATGCTGGCAGATTTTTCACCTCGGTACAACATTGCTCCTACGCAGCTGGTGCCCGTCATCACTTCAGATAGCCCCAAAGGTTTCTCCTTTTTTTATTGGGGAATTACCCCTGACTTTGGACAAAACAAACCCGTATCAGCCAAGCTAATCAATGCGCGAGCAGAGTCCGTCCATGAAAAAATCTCCTTTAAACCTTCCTTTCAAAAAAGAAGGTGCCTTATCCCCGCAGATGGATTTTTTGAATGGAAGAAGGTGGGAAAAAAAACCAAGATACCCCATCGCTTTACCCTTCGAGATGAAGAGACTTTTGCATTTGCAGGGATTTGGGAAGAATATGAAACCGTATCTGGGGAATCTCAGCACACCTTTTTGATTTTAACTACAAGCCCAAACGATGTCGTTTCTGAAGTTCACGATCGTATGCCCGTGATTCTGAAACGAGAACATGAAAAAAAATGGCTGGACAGCTACAGTTCAGAGTCTGAGTTGCTGGAACTTTTGAACCCCTATCCAAATGAATTGATGCTAGGCTTCACGGTTTCCCCTCTAGTCAATTCCGTACAAAATGATTCCCAATCGGTCCTTCGAAAAACTTCACCCATGGACCAATTTGGGAATTACACCTTGTTTGGTTAAAAACCTAAGTCCATTTCTTTAGTTGTTACAATAAACATCAGTCCCGATATTGCAGGGATTTTAGTGCGCTTTCACCCCACCCTATCTACCCATGTATACCTCACGCATACTCGCAGCAGGCCATTATGTTCCTGAACGAATCGTTACCAATGATGAACTTTCCCAGATGATGAATACCTCCAACGAGTGGATTGTGGAGCGCACGGGAATTCAAGAAAGACGATGGTATACTCCTGGAGTTGACACCGTTACCAACATGGCAGCCAAGGCAAGTAAGATGGCCATGGAGCGCGCTGGAGTGCAGCAAGATGACATTGACTTCATCATATTTGCGACCATCACTCCCGATTATTTTTTACCTGGAAATGGAGTACTCCTTCAGCGGGAATTGGGTTTCAAAACCATTGGTGCCCTAGATATTCGAAATGCTTGTTCTGGGTTTATCTATGCCCTATCTGTAGCTGACCAGTTTATCAAAACAGGCATGTACCAAAAAATATTGGTAGTAGGTGCCGAAATTCAATCTTCCGCCTTGGACAAAAGTGACGAAGGTAGATCCAGTGCAGTGATTTTTGCTGACGGGGCGGGATCTGTGGTGGTAGGAAGAGCGGAGGCTGGACAAACCGGAATCATTAGCACCCACTTGCATTCCGAAGGTTCCCATGCTGAAGAACTCTATTGCATCGCTCCTAGCTCCAGCGGGAAAGAACGAATTTCAAAAGAGTTGATTGAGCGAGGAGATTTTTTCCTAAAAATGAATGGAAATGCAGTGTTTAAGCATGCAGTAGTTCGCTTTATGGAAGTGATCCAGGAAGCACTGGCTTTCAATCAACTAACAAAAGAAGATATTGATCTTTTAGTGCCACATCAGGCCAACTTACGCATTTCCCAATACATTCAGCAAAAATTAGAATTGCCTGATCAGAAGGTGTTTAATAACATCATGCACCTCGGAAATACCACAGCAGGCACGATTCCAATTGCGCTATCCCAAGCTTGGGAACAGGGACGCCTTAAGGAAAATGACCTAGTTTGCTTGGCAGCATTTGGTTCTGGTTTTGCCTGGGCATCCGCTGTACTGCGTTGGTAAGAACATGCCCCAAGAATTAGACCTAGAACTTTGGTTGAACCAATCGTTAATTCAGCGACAAAATCAGCTAAAAGCAGATTTTCTAGCTCTTTTTGAGCAACTCGGTAACTCGTTTACTAATGCAGAATTGACTCAATTTTTCTCCAATTCGAAGGGTAAAAAAATCTCCACAGGAAACCAATTGCAGGGTTACCCTTATTTGGTACTTGATCTAATTCGAGATTTTGATTTGGATTCAGGCTGTACCATCCGTTTGGTCAGCTGGTTCGGCCATGGACTTTTTTGCTGTGTGTTTTTCGGTAAAAATTTAAAATTTCCATCTGAACCATTTTTGAAGGAGGGGTTTCACTTGGGCGATCCGAATACACCATGGGATCTACCTACACAAATCGAATGGCTCAAGAAATCCAAGCCAACACAGGATCTGGAGCAAGGTGCCACCCTTTGGATCAAAGAAATCCTTCTTCCAGCCGAAAAGAATCAAGGGATTCAATTAATGAAAGAACAAGTGAATAAAATTCTTCAGGTTAAACCCATTTCGGGAATTAAAATCTAAGGATTTGATGTACTTTTAAACAGGAAATGATTTTTTACGTAGGTATAGAAAAATCATCGAATTCTGAGTACTAAAACTGTTGCCAACCTACCTTAAAGAACCCCGTTTGCTATGAAGCATCTGCTGATAGTACTCTTCTTTCTACTTCATCTTTCTCTCTCTGCACAAACTTCTAAAGTTGCCGTTCGCTATTCGAGTGATTCTTCCATAGTAGGTACCGGATTGGTGGAGAAAAATCTCCCCAATGGTCTTTGGAAATTCTACACCACCAAAACCAATACACTTGTTACAGAGGGAATCTTTAAAAATGGGCTGCGGGATGGGCAATGGACGAGTTACCATGCCAATGGCAAGCGAAAAGAACTAGCTGATTACCGAGAAGGGAAGCTATTTGGCCCAGCACGTTTTTTTGATAGCAATGGTTTTTTGGTCAAAGAAATGATTTTCCAAGACAGTATTTTAGTTGGGAAGTACAGCGAATACTATGGAAGTGAATCCAGTGATTACTACATCGATCCTAGTCAACTTAAGTTGGAGGGAAATTATAAAGAGGGAAAAAAGGAAGGGCAATGGTTGTCCTATTTCCCAAGTGGTGAACTTGCAGTTCGTGAATTTTACGTAGAAGGATTACGAGAAGGTCCTTACTTCGAATTTGACCCCGAAGGAAATGTATTGGCAGAAGCAACGGCCAAAAAAGGGCAATTCGACGGAGTTTTTAAAACCTTTTCCTTACCGAATGTTCCCCTACAAACAGGCAATTACAAGAATGGAGTAAAAATTGGCCCTTGGAAAAGTTTCTACCCAGGGACAAAAATTCCCGAATCAGAAGAACTATATGATGACTTCGGAAACCGAATTGGAGAATGGAGTTATTACTACGAAAACGGCCGTCTAGCACGAAAAGAACGCTATGAAAACAATGTAGCCGTAGGCGTATGGGAAGAATACTTCCCCAACAAGGAAATTTCCAAACGTAAAACCTATGTCCTTGGCGTTCCTGAAGGGGACTATGTAGAAAACCATAGTTCAGGAAAACCTTCTGTACAAGGACAGTATGAAGGCGGAGCTAAAGTAGGGGTATGGAAAAACTTCTATCCAGATGGACAACTCTATGCGATTGGAGAATACAAAAATGACCTCAAAACAGGATTATGGAAATACTTCAATAAAATCGGAATCCTAATTGCCGAAGGAGAATATTTACTCGGCATGGAAAATGGACAATGGGTTTACTACTACGATGGAGGACAGCTCAAGTCTGTTGGTAGATTCAATCTGGGTTTTGAAGATGGTATTTGGGGACTTTTTTACGACAACAGGCAATTGACCCAAGAGGAATTCTGGGACAATGGACGATTACTCAATGTAGGTCCTTACTATTCCTATGATGGAAAAGAAACCAGAGATGCCGGCACCTTAAATGATGGCACAGGAACACGAATCACCTATTATGTGACGGGTCAAAAGGAGTCTGAAGGAAAATACCTTTCAGGCAAAGCGGATGGTCTTTGGATATACTACCATGAATCCGGCCGCAAAGCTTCTGAAGGAGCGATGAAGGAGGGTAAGAAACAAGGTTCATGGAAATTCTACAATTCTGCAGGAAGACTAGAAGACCTGATCCAATTCAAAGATGATGAGATTCAATACCCAAGTGAAGGCACTGGGCTTCGTTAAACAATCCTTGGTTGGCTCGGTTTACTACTAAAACCGAAAGCCATGTTTGGATTATTTAAAAAGAAAAGCGAGAAAGAAAAACTCCAGGAAACCTATGCCAAAATGATGGCGGATGCGCACAAGTTATCGCACAGCAACCGAACTGCAGCAGACAAACTCATGGCTGAAGCAGAAGAAGTGGCGAAGAAAATTGATGCGCTAAATAAGGGGTAAACTTACTTCCTGGCGTAATCGTCCTGCAATCGGACAATATCCTCTTCATCAGAAGGCTGATTTGCATCGGAGTGCATCCAGATTTCAGCAACAATCCCCCATTCTTCTGTACCAATCAAGCGATGACGCTCACCCTGCACCAAGGAAATCACCTCTCCTGCTACCATGGGTAGCACTGGACCTTGGTTATCATCCATACTCCTACTAATTGCAGCATCTCCAGCCACCAAAGTCCACAACTCTGCACGGCGAAAATGATATTGCCAAGAAAGACGGGCTCCAGGAGCAACCAATAAAAACTTAGGGCTTAGCTTCTGTGCATACTGATCTTCCGAAAGGGGGACCTCAGGGAAAAATGTTTCCTTAAATTTTCGGATTTGCATTTCGTCCAATACAAAAAATCCGCCCCAAGGACGCTCTAAATCTTGAGCTGAAATCGAAAATCCAGATTCGATTAAGTAGCGCTCTACCAGTTCAGCAAGCTGAGATTTACCCAATTTGGGTGAAAGAATAAGTGGTTTCATGGACTAGCATTAAAAAAGAAGTCAAATGTAGACAATTTTAGAATTTTCAACTTGAACTCCTTTAAAATTGATCCATTTCAAAAGACAGGCCTATCCACAAGTTTTTTTCAACTTCCCCATTTTCTTAACTGAATTACGTTGACCTTCTTTGATTTTTTTGATAAAGTATTTTTCTAGCCGTTAATTTTTAGCGTATTTGAATGCACATTTTCGAATCATGCACTTAATTAATCCCCAAGAGGCCCTTTCCAAAATCGATGGAGTAGTAGAAGGGAAAAACTACCTACTGAAGATCAGACTGATCAAAAATCTGTATCAGAAAGGAGCATCTACTGCGAATGAAATCTGTGGAAGTATGGGGATTTCCTTACCCACAGTGAATACCCTTCTCACGGATTTGATTCGTTCTGGAGAAATCATCAAACAAGGCCGCGGAGAATCCCAAGGGGGAAGAAAACCCGATTTGTATCGATTGGCTCTTGATGCTTTTTATGTATTGGCCGTGGATCTCAGCAAGTATGCTGTAAGCCTAGCGCTTTACAATTGCCAACAAACACAGGTGAAAGACAAGGTTGTCCATCAACTGGTACTTACTAACGAAGCAGATACCTTCGAGCAACTTTGTCAGCATCTAGAAACCTACATTTCAGCATCCGGATACCCCAATCACAAAATCATTGCTATCGGCATTTCCATGCCTGGATTGATTGATTCTAAAGCAGGTATCAACC
>JACCDT011922488.1_pt1 | contig 10557 bp, 32 predicted proteins | sample 7446291 | NCBI WGS metagenome assembly JACCDT01 (sample SAMN15323446, study PRJNA562643) | freshwater metagenome | isolation source: river surface water | place: USA:Blue River Watershed | collected 2017-08-17 | reverse complement strand
TTTTTGTTAATTGAATAATATTCTCTTGCTCCTTGCCATTTACAAATATAGATTTCTCTTTGTAAAGAGTCATTTTGTTTTATTATTTGATAATTTTGACATAATAAACTATCATAATCGAGTTCTTTTCTGATAAATAAACATCATAAAATCCACTTGGTAAACTAATTTTATTTCTTGTGCTAATACTACTATAAGTAATTAAATCAAGAAAAGTTAAATTTAAAACTTGAACACTTTTTAATACTGTCTCTAAACCAAATTCATCAACTAGTGATTTTGGTAATAAATCTACCAAATTAAATTTTGATTCAACATAAGTAAGTTGATTATCAACAATTGAAATCTTTTTTACTGTTTTTGGAAAATTGCTTTCGTTTATCATTTTTTTAGATGTTGTTTATACTATCTTATACGGTTAAAATAATAAAAGGTTTCTTAATTTCAGAATCTTTTAATAATAATTCGTATAATTTATATATGGTATTTTCATGTTGATTTTTTAATTCATCAATTCTTAAATCCCAAAGAATAGTTTTATTAATCCATAAAATATTTATGTCATGTTCTAATTGAACATTACCTAAAGTCTTTAAAACATGGTTTAATTTAGGTTCTAATCCAACTAATGATAAATCTTGATTTTCTCCATTAATTGAATAATTACAACTCCTAGGTAACCCTTCTTTTTTATCAAAACCATAAATTGTAAATACATTTTTAGGGTGCTTAGTTATTAATGTTGCAACAATTTCACCATAATATTTAGAATAAAATATTTGACCTTTATCTATCCAAAGCATACTAGGGATAGTTTCATAAATTTTTTCTTTTAATAGATTGTAATAATCCATAATTTTAAATTAACAATAAGTTTCAATATAAGAATCTATGGTAAACCAAGTAATACCATTTTCACCATCATGAGAACTTTCGATTTTATCAGCTATTTTTTTAGCTAATTCTTCATTAATTTCAAATCCTTTAGAATTAGCCCTACCAATAATATCATTTAAAGTCCAAGTAATACCAAAATAACCAGCATCATTTAAAACTTTCTTAGCCTTGTTAATTTCATCAATTCTAACAAATTCATAAAACAATTCCAAAGAATTTTTTTCACTTTCATTATCAAGTATAAATTGTTTGAATCTTTCAATGATGTTACTTTCCATAATATATTTTTTAGATGTTATTTATACTATCTTATACGGTAAATAAATAAAATGGTTGTTACAATGTTGAAATATAATTTAATATTTCTTCTATTTTTTTGCCATCAATAGTATATTCATTTAAATCTTGATAAAATCTAAATCTTGATTTTGAATTTAATTCTTTTTCTGCCCTATAATCAATTTGAAAAATGTAATAAGCTGGATATTCATTTTCATTTGATTCAATATCAATTAAATCAAAACCATCCCAAATCTCTTTTGATTGTATGAATTTCCAATTTATAGTTGGAAATGCAATACAAGCAATTTTAATACATTCCTCTTTTGTTAAGTCTTTTAAATTTTTCATTTTTTTAATATCTTGATTTTAATAATTTGTTTCTAAATATAACAATTTCTGCTTTCCTAAATGCTAATTTAGCTTCATAATTGAAATGATGTATTTTTATATTTTCAGTTAATGATGAGCTTTTTTGTAAATCACTTTCTTCTAGTATTAATAATTTTACATCATCTTTTATTTTCATTATTCATATTTTTTAATTACTGCATCAATTTTATTTTCTAACAGTTCTAACCTAATAGAATCAATATGAAATTTTTGATTTTTTGTAATAGGTAACTTAAAACCAAAATTACTTTCTCCAATTACTGTTCTAACAATAATGTAATCTTTATCCAAAGATTGAAAAACTTCTGAGTTTGGATATTTTTGTTTTAAATGGTTTAAACATTCTTCCATGTTAGGTAGAGATTTAAGACTTAACTACGATTGGACACCATTGTGGAATTTGTATTTTTTTTTCTTCATGCCATTCAACGCAAGATTGAATTAATTTACCTTTTCCATCATTAATTTGTATGTCTCCTTTAATTCTTACAGGAGAACTATTTTCTGGATGTTTAGTGCATATCCAATCTTCCATTCTATCCCAACCATCAGAACTCCATTCGTTAGTTGTTTTAAAAAATGGACATTGTTTACAACTTTGGATTTCAATCTTAATTTCAGCCATAATATTATATTTTTAAATGTATTCAACTCTAAATTTATCTGAAACATTATCGAAAGTAATAACTCCACTAGAATTACAAACATAAAAGAAAAACACTTCATTACCACTTACGGTAATATACCCATATACACTATTAAATTTAGTATACACTGGTTTAGTATAAATGAAAGGTTGTTCTTTATTTAAAGACATTAAATCAAATAAATGACAAGTTGGTTTTTCCATAATATTTTAAATATATTAACGTAAATCAACATAAAAGGTTACAATACAAATAACATATTTAATCATTTATTATTTTAAAACCAATTGGTTCAAATTTTATATTTGAAAATCCACTAAAACCATTTAAATGATCTTTTACAAAATGACTCCACCAGCATATAAAACTAGATACATCTTGTGAGTATTCATTTAAAGTAAATTCAGTTCTATTCCCATAAGGAATTATTTTAATTGGTTTACTTAAATCTAAGCAAGTTTCAAATGTAAAATGTTCACAACCATGTACTAAAGGTTCTTTTCTATCTTCCGAAGTCAACAACCCAATTTTATTTAAAATATTAATAGTAGGCATAATTTAAATTATTTTATTAAGTTCAATATCTAATATTCGTTTGATTTCAATTCGTTCTTTTGTTTCTTCCTCTGAATAATAAGTTACTCCATTCCAAAAACTTCTATATTTACCACCAAAACCTAATTTTCCACAAAAACGATATTCTGTACACATTGGTTTATGAACACAATGAAGATAAATAAAATCACTTCTATCACTCTCTTTAGCACCACCAATTGAAACTAGTAAATCATAAATTTTGTTAGCTTTCTCTTCACTAAAACATTCTTCTTCTTTCATAATTTTTTTTAAATTTAATAAAAAATTTCAACTAATTCAACTAATTTTAAATATACTTCATAATATCCGTTTGAATGACCATCAGAATATGCTCTGTAATAAACTTTATCTTGATATTGTTTTGGTATTTTATCTAAACCACTTTCATCTTTAATAAATGATTCAACAATAGAAATAATATTACTTTCTCTTTCTTTTCTTATTTTGATTTTATTATCATAAATCTCTTTTGAATCTTCCCATTCTTTTAATTGGTCGGCATATTTTAAAACTTCTGCTGTACCATGTTTAGTTGGTAACATTGGTTTTGGATTTCTTTTTGGATAATCCCCAACTTGGTCAAAAGCCCATTGAATTGCGGTACTTATTTCGTTAAATTCTTCTTTTAATTTTTCAATTGTTACGATTTCCATATTTTTTAAATGTTTTGTTATATATCTATATACGTTGAATACAAATAAAAGTTGTGAACTTTTTAAATTAAATCAGTATTATTAATACCATAATTTAAAATTTTACATATTTTTTTTAAATGCTTTCTACCATCAGCAGTTATTTTTTTATGTACTTTTCTATCATAACTATTAAAAGTTATCAAACTAGATTCAAATATTTTATGTTGTTCCATAATTTTTATGAGTTTTTATTTAATAATTTCAAAAAAATACATCGGAATTGAGAAATTTAACTTATGTTTTAATTCTATTTCATTTAAAATTAAAATTTGAGATGTTCAATTTACTTATTATATGATAATATTCTAATAATGTTTCAAAAATTTAAATATCATCTTCAATATGATTATATACTAATTTCATAACCCAAGCGTTTTCAAATTCATACATTCCGCAAATGGTACAAGCCTCATCTTCGCTATCATAAAAATTGATTTTACCATCCTTATCTTTCATAAAATCCATATTTCTAAGATCAATTATTACGTATTTATCTTTCATAATGTTTTAATTAAAGTAACCATTTATAATCTAAAGATTCATTAGTGTCAATGATGCAAGCTTCTACCTCCACCTTATCAAATTCAAAACTATTATTATTAAGTACATTTTTAAAATTAGATATTATTTTATCAAATCTAATTAAATCAATTACATTAGTTCTATAAGTTGCCATCAAATAAAATGTATCATTATCAATTTTTTTGAAAACATTTTTTGATTTGTGAAAATTATTTTCAATACATAACTTACCAAACTCTAATTCAATTAAAATAGGTTTACAACCAAATTCCTTACAATTGGCTATGAAATTAGATTCTACAGTAACATGAATTTCAAACATAATTATTTAGATTTTTATGTAAAGTATCTAAAAAATTAAGTATTTCTTCTTGGTGAGATCCACTATTAATATCTTCATATGAAGTATCAGTAATTTCAATTTTAGTACCCTTTCCTTTGGATGTAAAAATATAAAATTCCAAATTATTAAATTTTAATATCCAAACTTTACTAAAATGTTTAATACTTAATGTTTTACTTGAAGTACCAAATACTTTACATAATTCGTTTATTAAATTTTTAGATAAATTACTGTGTTTATTTTTAAATGATTTTAATTGACAATCAACTAACCATTGTAAAATAATTGGATTGTTTGTAATTGGTACTGAATCTTTTAAAAAGATTCTAAAATAAATTTTAGTAATTTTCATAACATTATTTAGATTTTTTAATTTCTTCTATTTCTTTTTTCAATTCGTTAATTTGGGCTGAATTAAAATCAGAATCAGTATTAATTTTTAAATCTAAATAATAGATGTAAAATGAAAAAAGTATTACCATACATTGTTGATTAACGGATTCTAAAACAAATAAATTTGATAGAATCTGATATGGGATTATGAAACTACTAATACAATAAAATAAATTAAACGAGACAAAATTAATTTTTTTCATAAAATATATTTTTAAATTGAATTTAATAATTCCAAATGTTCTTTGGTTAGTTCTTTGTATTTTTCAATTATTTCATCTTTGGTTAAAGTATGAAACAATTTATGTGGATTAAATGCGTTATTATGTAATAAGTAACTAAAAAGAGATTCTGACTTTTCTTTTACTTTGTATACATCTTTTAAATTTTCATATTCCATAACATAATAATTTTAAATTAATTCTAAATTTTTTCTACTTACTGAATAAGTAACATCTATAAATCCCTCCTTATAAACTTTCACTATTGAATTTTGATTATCAATAGGAGTTACAATGGTTACAATGTCATTTGCCCAAAGCGATTTTCCAGATTTATAATGTTTTGTTTTAATTACTTTTGCAATCATTGTATACGTAAATTATGAGTAAAAGTTTTATTATTTTTTAAGTTTTTCCATATGTTATACGTTGAATACTTATAAAAGTTGCTTTAAATCCAATCTATTTTAACTAATTCACCATCTTCTAAATAATAAAATTCAGTTCCTTTGGATTTTAAATCTCTAGCCAAACCTAATAAAGCCATTACACTTCGTTCTGAATAAAATATAACATTTTTTGGTATATAATCCAAAGATTCAAATAAATTAATTAAAATATTTAATTTTTCAACCATTATTCCAGTAGTTCTAATATGTATATAATCAGCATTAATAAAATTAAGTGTTGCTAATTTACGATATTCAACATAAAGATTATCAAGTACAATTGTATTAAACATATCTCTAGGCGTATCCATTTCATCATAAACATAATTTTCATGATTAAACACTTTAGAACCTTCCAAAAACAAAATAGTTTCCATAACTTATACATTTAATAACATTCTACGCTAGTTAAAAAAATTTGTTCTGTAACAGTTTGCTCAAGTTTTTTTGAATAATAATTTATATCAATTTCAATATAATTTTTACTAAGATCAATACTTTCAATTGGATTAAAATTACAATTAGTTCCAATACTATTTTTTAGAAAAAACGTTAATTTTTCATTAAATAATCTAACATCTTTTCTAAATATTAAACAACCAAGTGTTTTTTTATCAGAATTTTCCACCAAAAAATACTTTTCCATAATGTTTTATTTTATAAATTATTATACGTAAACGATAAATTTAAGTTACATTAACAGTATGTTTGAATTCAACAATTTTACCCTCACTGTTTATTGCTATTAATTTTTCCATACATAAACATATAAGATTAAACAAACATTACTCCAAGCTAACAAACCATAGCTAATTTCAATTATTCTAGGTATGTTAGTATATCTTTTAAAAAATAAAAGATGATACAACGCTTCTAATACTAATTTAATATAATTTTTCATATTATTTCAAAATAAGATGTGATAATGAAATCATAATTAGAATTAAATCCTAATTCTATGATTTTTAATATTTCTGTTTCATCAAGCCCATAATAGAACATATTTTCATCATCCCCCTTTTTATCTGAGGAAACAATGAAGTTATAAAATTCATCATTTATATTATCTTTCCAATAACCATTAATTGAATATTTCATGTTATTTCACTATATAATATACATTCTTTTAAGTCAAAGATTTTAATATACTCAGTTAATGTGACCATATAATCGTAAGTTGTATTAACTTCAAATTGAAAGTCAAACATTGGTAATGGTAAATTAGTTTTTTTAGATATAAATGAAATTTTATAAGTCATGTTATTACAAATTTGAATCTAACCAACTATTTAATTTCTCTTTATCTGTTATTAAATTTAAAACATCTACGTCATTAACAAATTTAAAGAATTTTTCTTTTACTTCACTAGTAGTATGAGATTTTTCATTGTCAATTAAATCGAAACAATTTTCATCACCCATTACATAAAATGTATCAAGAAAATTTCCATCTGAATCTTTTTGTAAGGTGTTTGCTTCAAAGTAATTTAAAACAGCGTCTCCATTTTTATCATACCAATTTCGTTTTGAAATGGCAAAATTATATTCATAATCACTTTTTAATAATTTGAAAAAAACTTTATAACAATCATCGTCATCATCTTCATATTTATAGATGTAAACAATTGTATTTTTATCCACTGATTCATCAAGATTAAAATAATTATTCATTTTAACCCTTACTGGTAAATTTAATTCTTTAATTTTCATAACGTGAAGTTTTAATATTATACGACTAAAAAATTAAAAGGTTGCATTTAATCTTTCATTAATTCTTTCTTTAACAATTTTTACATCATTTTTAGTTGGAATATAATTTCCCATGTAAATTTCAGGAATGTTTTCAAAGACATCTATGAAATTTTGAACTTTAAAATTTCGATTTAAACATTCTTGATGTATTTCTATGTATCTTTCTTTAAGATAACCTATTCTAGTATAAAAGAATTTAACATGACCTTTGTTTAATTTAAATTCTGTTGGTTGATTATTTAAATTAAATCTACCTGATTTAATACAATTAGGAATTCTTTTAATTTCCCTATGTTCTGCAATCAAATGTTTTGAATTTAATTCAGATGGTGGAATACCACAATTAATTCTAGTCATGTTATTATTTTAAAACTTTAATAAAATCATTACAATCCATAATATCAATAAATTCACAATCTTTTTTAGTTCGTTCAATACTTCTACTTAATTTACTAGCTAAATGACTCCAAGCTTTATCTTCATTACCACAATTAATTAAGTAATATTTACCACTAGTTTTTAATTTGAATATAAAACATACCCAATCACCCATAATAATATATTATTTTAATTTACTTAATTGTTTTAATGCATATAACGATTGAATATTTTTACCAACCATGTTTGCTGATAATTCTTTAGTTGGCGATTTTTCATTAATCATTATTTGATTAATAACTCCAACAAACTTTCCACTCATAACACCATAAACCCTATCACCAATTTTTAAATCTGGATTTTTAATTAATAATCTTTTTCTATTTAAATTTTCATGAGGACAATGTAATTTTTTACCAATTATATTTATTGGATATAATGTTTTTTTACCAATTATACTTACTTCACAATTTAAAACTGAATCAACAAAACCAATAAAATTTCCATTTATTTTATTGAAAACAGCATCCCCCGATACTATTTCATAATTTTCTTCCCATATTTTTTTATGGTTAAAAACTATGTGGTTTGGAACAACAAACGGTATAGTTAAATCAGTTCTATTACCTTTGAATCTATTACAACTAACACACATTGGTTGTAAATTATCTAATGTATCTAAACCTCCTTTTGATTTTGGTTTGTCATGGTCAACATTTAAAGGAAATAATTCATCATCATAAACATCCCAATGTAAAGAACCGCTTTTACTTTTACCTAAAATTAATTTTGTACCAACTTTGCCACAATTAATACATATAGAACCTTTGTGGTAAAAAACTCTTAATCTATTATGATTTTTAAATTCTTCTAATGAACTTAAATCTCTAACTTCAATAATTTCGTAATTAAAAACTTTTGTTTTCATAATAATTTACTTTAATTTCTTATACGACAAATACAGAAAAAAGTTTCATTAAATAAGTTTATTTAAATGAGAAATTTCTTGTGGAGAACCAAAGAAATTGATTGCTTTAAACCAATTAATTTTAGTATTGTCACTAATTGATTGACCGTATTGGTCGTAAGCTAATTGACCTCTAATTTCATAATGATTAATTTTGAATTTATAATCATCTGGCAAATCACTAAATAAAAATTCTTCATCCTCAAGAATCACAGTAAAACCATCATTAATAAAATCAATCATAGTTGTTAATCTTTGTTTACCATCAATGATTTGAATTATGTCACCACCTCTTTCATCATTGTAATCAATCAAAGAAATTGCACAAATGTTTGGAATATTTCTTTCAATTAAAATTGAAATTATTAATTCTCTCTTTTGATCTAAATTCCAAACTTTTTCTCTTTGTAAATTAACACCTTTAGATGGTAAAAAAACATCAAAATCCAATTTCCTATTATTTAAATTCTTTATTTTAGAGAAATATAAATCAGTAGAAGTTAATTTTAATTCATTAAATATTAACGTTTTAACTGGTTTCAATTGCTTTTTCATAGGTATTTATAATATAACTGTTTATTAACTATACGACAAATATATAATAAAGTTGCGATAATAACAAAAAAAATGAACCCATAACTAAAATAATTATGGGTTCATGTTAAATAAACATCTAAAAACTTTTTATTTATTTAATAATTCTTTTAATTTGTTTTCGATCCAAATTAAATTTGGTACTCCATGTGGACATTCAATAACATCTAAAATTTCTTTTATTCCATTTTTATAATTTTCATTACTTTCAGTTAAACCTTTAATTAAGTGAAAATTATATTCACTCGATTCAATTGTTGTTTGAATTATACCTTTCGTCATAATAATTTTGTTTAATTAATAATAAAATTTAATCTTCATCATCTATGAAAATAGCATCATCTTCATCTTCAACATCCAAACTTACATTAACACTACCATTGACAATATCAGTACCGCTAGTATCTAATCTAAAATAGTCATTAATATATTCTAATGCTATTTTTTTAGCTTCTTCTTCATTATTAGCTTTCTGTTCAAAAGAAACTTCAAATGTTATTTTACCATCAACAAAATAGTTTTTCATAATGTTTATATTATATTATTATAAGAACAAAAGTAATTGATTTAATTAGAACATCCTAACAATTTATCATTTTCATAAATACAAATATAAGATTTGCAAGAATTACATATATTACGTGGATCACCAACATAATATACATCTCTTTTAAATGATACAATATTTAAAGATTCAATATTTTTTATAGTCTGTTCTGTTAAAACAGTAAGTTTTAAATTAGGATTTGATGAACAAACAACTTTTTTTGTTGCTTTAGATTGTGAATCCAAATATTCAATATATTTAGAATTATTCATTTTACACAACTCTCCACTACCAGTAATAACCCAAGAATAAGCATCAAATTCTTCATCTGATGTAATATAAATGTTGTTATCAATTTTATTAATGTATCCTATTTGATTTTTAATTTCAAAACCAGATGTTTCAATATCACAATATATTTTCATATCTAAATGTAATCGGTTTGTAAATTATTAAAAAATTATCCTAAAAAATACCTTTTTTTAAACAATCTATGTTTTCCATATTTATGAGATTCTTTATCAGTATAATTAATATAATACCTAATTGTAAGATATTTTGCATTTAATTTATCTAATTTATAATTTTCATCTTCAAATGAATATGAGACTATATATTCTAATTTAGAATCAAATAAAATGTTTTTAAATATTGAATTAGCTTTGGTATTTGAAAGATAATTTTTACAGTATGAATTTTTTAAATCATTCAATAATTTAAAATCAATACCTTTAATTTTAGAAAGGGTATTAATTATTTTCTTAAAATGTTTTGGTGATAGATATTTTTTCATAATTTTTATATATTTAATTATACGTCAAAGTTAATATTTTGTTTCAATTTAACAAAAATATATTTTAACAATAGAATTCAAATTCTGTAT
>JACCDT010066925.1_pt1 | contig 10558 bp, 7 predicted proteins | sample 7446291 | NCBI WGS metagenome assembly JACCDT01 (sample SAMN15323446, study PRJNA562643) | freshwater metagenome | isolation source: river surface water | place: USA:Blue River Watershed | collected 2017-08-17 | reverse complement strand
TTACTCGATGCTTAACACCAAGATTAAAACCTTCTATTCGCTTGTTATAGTTCTCAACATCAGGTTTTCTAACAAGACCTTCAATAGAGAGACCAGCCAATCCTTCTTGATATCCTTTATGAAAAGGATCTGCAATCTTTGTGTACCAATGAATATTAGCTACCTGCTTACAGTCAAAACAGATTCTACTTGGTGCAGACTTTTCACAAGTCTGAATTATGTGTCCACAACCAAGAATTTCTTCTGCGTAAATATCTTTTTCAACACGTGCTTGGACAATTTGAAGAACAGACATCAGAACCTCCTTATTGATATTATTCCAAATAATCAGCTAAACTTTCTTTATGAAAGATATTAAAGTCGCCAAATTAAAAAACTCACTTTCTATTAAGGGCGCAACAAAAGTATCAACCACACCATTAATTATTCAAATTGATGGAGATAAATTTGAAACAGCTAACGAAGTAATTATTAATGAAGTATCAATCCAACAATGGGTTGCTATATCAAATGATACAATCTTAGCTTATTTACCTAAAATACTAGAGGGAATTACGATTTCATCAGTTGCTGTTTTAACTGATGAAATAGCTCCAAATATTCCAAATTTAGTACATTTTGAAATTGGAAGCCGTATTCAGTCAGTTGAAGGTATACAAAAATTAATTCAGAATTTTACAAAGGTACTTTTACAAAGCCCTGGCTCTAATAAATTCCAGACTGTTGGTGGTGGCTTACTTAAAATATCGGGACAATCCTTACTAAATGGTGGAGATAGAACTGCTAGAGGAGATATTATTGATGCAGTTACAAGAACAAAGAATTATCTTTTTGCGTTACACAGCACCAAAAACAAAATGCCGCTCTCAGAGAAATTATTAGATGTGCAAATTTTAAGTATTGATTTGGGAGAAAACACTAGATCAGATTTAATAGTTAATCTACTGATAATTAATAGAGTTGGACAACAAAGCTCAACGAATGTAGCTATTTAATATTTATCCTGGTATTCTTTCAGTAATGGCATCTTTAGATACACTCCGTGATTTTATCAAGGGCAGACTTGCAGCTTATGACCCTTCAATTGATATTTCTGATGGTTCTCCAGCAACTACTGAAGTTGTTGATCCCATTATTGCAAGGTTAGGAACACAACCTTTTGACTTAGATACAAAGACATTTATAGAACAAAGAATTGCTGAGACTTATCCAAACATCTTTACGATTGGAGAAATAGAAGATTTATTTGTAAATCCTCTGTTAACTATCATCGAACCTCTTATTCAAGAGGAACAAAGAATTGCTATAGGCCAGTCTTTAAATAACATTGACTTACTTGCAGATGAAGAAGTTGATGACCTTATAGCAAATTCTTTTGAACAAAGAGAAAATGGAGGCTTTGCTTCAGGATTTATTAGGTGCTATTATCCAAGTCCAAGAAATTTAGTTATTACCACAGATAAGGCTGCAATAAGTAAATCTGGACTTAAGTTTTATTCCCCTGAGAATATTGAAACGACAAGTGCTCAAATGCTTCTCAATAGAGAAGGATTCAACTACTTCTTAGACATCTTCTTTGTTGCCGAGAAACCAGGCGAAGATTATAATATAGAGCCAGATAATATTGCATCTATTGAAGACTTAAGAAATCCCGTAAAAGTAATCAATTTATTTAAGTTTACGGGTGGTATAACAGCTGAAACTAATGAACAGCTTGTACAAAAAGCGGCTGATGGAAGGATTGAACAAAGTTTAAATGCTAAAAGAGGAGCAGCAGCAAGAACCAAAAAGCTTTTCCCATCTATAAAAGCAATCCAAACAATTGGAGCTGGAGAGTTAGGTATGAACAGAGATATTATTGATGGAACTTCAGATGGACTTTGCTACCTAACTTTTATAGGTTCTATTTTTGGTAACTGGGCATTACTCGATACAGATAGAAGATTTATAGATTCTAGCCAACTAATTGAACCTGGGGATTTAATTAAGTTTCAAATTGCCACAGGTGGGATTGTTTATTCTGCAAAAGTTTCTACTATTTTACTTAAAACAGTAGGTCCACCTATCAAATACCTCCTTGAACTAGATTCAGATTTTGGAACCCCACTTTTATTCGGCCAAAGTATTGCTGGAGTGTTATATAAACAAGGTTATATAACAATTTCTAAAGTCCCTGAAGGGATGTTGAGTGGAACAATTCCTAGCAATACAGTACATATTGGGGGACATATGGATGTTTATGTAGCTCCTACTGATGATGTTACTTTAGAAGCAATTGTTAAAAATGTATCTGATCAATCACCATTCTTTGAAACATTAACTGGAGTTACGTTAGCAAGTGATAATCAATTTTCAACAAGTCCAAGTACTAATTTTATAAGTACAGATATTTCTGTAGGAGACTCTTTAGTTATTGAAAGCGGCCCAAATATAGGCTCCTATGAAATAATTTATGTTGAGACAAACTTAATAAGAGTATCTTCCATACTATCTGCGGGAACGGGATTAAAAGCTAGAATACTTAAAAAAGTAACTGTTGATTACTTAGAACCAAAACTATTAAAGCTCCCATTTATTACTCCCGTCACAGATCTGTCAGTAACAGCTGGTTCAACTCAATTTATCACTGCAGCCTCTCTTTATCTTTACAATGCAACAATTGGGGATGTGATTGAGATTCTTACTGGTCCTAATATTGGAAGATACACAATTATTGAGTTTGATACAATATTAGGTGGTAGAGGTCCAATTGTTGATAAACCAGCTGTGTTTACAGCGACAGGAATTAGTTATAAATTATTTTCTATTCAAGCTGGTTTACAAACACCAATTGTAAGAACAACAAAGATTGATTTACTTGATACAAGTAATCAAGTAACAGGTTTTACTATTCCGTATGGAGATCTGGTTGATGTAAGAGCCAAATGCAATTTTGAAGTAGAAAGAAAACCAGAGGTAGTATTAGAAAAGAAGCTATTCTTTGTTCCCGATTTGTTTCCTCTTGTTCCAATCCTCAATTTTTATGCTACAGCTGGAATTGGAGTTGATGCTCGTTATAGTCAAGACATCGAATCTCATGATGGTCCAGTTAGAGTTGTAACAGCTAGTGGATTAAACCCGATTGATACAATTGAAATAAACATTCCTCCTTTTACATATGACACTAGAAAAAATACTGTAATGGCTTTGGTCTCTAAAAAAGATCCAACTTTTACTAGTGACCCTTCTACTAATCCTCAAACATCACCATTAGCAAAGGCTAAAATAGAAGATATCCTTTCTGTTTTAAATGGTCCTAACTCCGCTAACTATATGATACGAGATCTTAGAGTTTTAAATCTTTGGGGAGTAAGTAATGCGGGGCATTACGAAATTGCTATCGCAAAAGTAGATGGAGAATTAAAAACAGATCCAACCAATAATATTATCTCTTTTATAGAAAAAGGAACACTAGAAGGTTCTGGAGTTGCAGCTTTTACTTTAACTGACTACATGAAGATTTTTCAATACGCCACTGATTGGAATCATGCATCTGGATTTATAGAATCTGTATTAATTCCTAGATTTAAGGATACTCTCACATATTACGGCTTTACTTTAACTACACAAGAATGTAGAGATTTTATAAATGGAACCACTCTTTCAGCTTATGCAGTAGGACAAGCTCCAAGAGGAGAGTTAAGATGTTATGCAAAGGAACCTGTTACCGTAAATCTTTATCCAGAACCTATTACAATTTCTGGTAGTTCGGAATATTCAGCAACTACATTTGATGAACTTCTATCTATAAACAGTACTGTTCCTAGAAAGAAAGTAAGAATTGCCCCAAATCTAGGACAAGGACAAATTTATCCACAATCAGCAGAGGAATTAGATATCTCTCAGTATACAAGAAATGCAAGTCTACGATATCCGGCCGATAGATATCTATATTTAACAGATTCCCCAAGTTTTCTACTACGAGGGGTCAAAGAAGGAGATGCCCTTGAATATTACCCTGCAATTAATGATTATCCTTCTAGGGGCCTACAAAATAGTAGTTATTTAGCAGTAACAACTTCTGGTAGCGATATCGTAAGTCTAGTATTACCATCTACAAGAAACAACCAGACCAATCTATCAATTGACCAAATTATCTGTATAGATTCTGGTCCCGATGTTGGCATTTACAAAGTTGTAGAGGTTATTGCAGATTCTCATCCTATTTATAAAGTGCGCTTAAATAAGGCCCTAACTCATACAACTCTTCCTTATCCTACTTTAGTATTTACAGGAACTGTTCAGACAGGAACTCAGAAACTAGTAGATGTCAATATACCAGCAATAGTTTCTATAGATCAGTATGTTTCCATTTATGCAGCTACTAATACTACTATTTTAACAAATGGAGAAGACACTGATTATTTAGGAACCTATAAAGTACTAAGTATTGGTTTGGATTTTGTTACTTTAGATAGAACTACAAATTTTCCAGCTAATGCCAACGTTTTATGGGTTGCTCATGAAGCACCTTCAATTATTCCAGTTCCTACTTCAAATGGCGGGACAGAACTAACAATTCAATTTGTAAGAGCTAGACATTACTCAAAAACTAAAGAATCTCAGATTATTTCAATTGATTGGGCTGCGGTACCAAATCCTCTCGATCCTTCTTCTACCAAACAAATACAATTGCCAAATTCCGTAACTACAAATGGCTCAATTGTTAACTTCTCTCATAAAATGCCATTCAGAATTGTCAGGGATGGCATTAAAATAATAAGCAGCACTGAGCTTTCTGAACAAAGAGAACAAGGACTTTATTATTTTGATATCCCCGTTTTATCTTTAGGAACAACTCCTGAGTATTTATTTAAAGAAAATTCTCCTTTCTGTATAACTGGCTCTTATGAGATTGAAGGATATAAGATGAGACCAGACAATAAAATTCTCTCGTACTCAACAAGAGAAACAGGCACATTTCAATTTCCTCTAAGCATTTTACCTGCTGGAGCTTCTTATTCTAGAGATAACTATGTTCCAATTGTCGGGGCAAATATTAAAATTTCTTATGATCAAGCTCCAACAATAAGAAACATACAACAGTTCTTTAGTTCGCCTCTAGATAGAATAGCCAACACAAATGCCCTTGTTAGACACTTTTTGCCAGCCTACCCTTATATTGAACTAAGTTATATTGGAGGTGCAGACACAGATATTACTGCTAAGGACGTAATTTCTTATATAAATACTTTAATAGCAGAAGATAACCAAATTAGAGTCGATGCTTTAACGGATTTACTTAAAAAAAGATTGGCTAAGCAAATTACTAATCCTATTCAGTTGGTTGCTTTGGTTCATGGAGAAGATAGAAGTATAAGAACTCTTAGAAGTGAGGACTCAATTGGAATATTGAATGATCCTATTTATGATGGACAACAGAGGATGATTATTTTCTATGCCGGGCAGGATGTTTCTAAGGAAACAACTATCCCTAATCAAGAATACGTAAAACTAACTAGAGGTTAAAAAAAAAGAGGCATCAACAATTGTTAATGCCTCGCTTGCTACCGACTGACTTTCTTCAGCTTCTTCTCAACAAAAACGTCGCCCTCGGGAGACAAGAAAATCTTACCTTTGGGGAAAACCCCCAGGGCTCGACTATCTTTCAAAGTATTCTCATTCATTTTAATAAGAGTGGTTTTCATGGTCCTCCTATTAATATTATGCCAATTTCCTACTGAAAATTTCAGTCATTATTTCTCTTATTTTACTTTCTAATTCAAGCATCGATCCATCATTCTTTATTTCAAAATTCCATGGATAGGCATAATTATCAAGTCCAATTTCAGAGATGTGCGTGTCTTGTTCTATAATTCTGGGGTTATTTACCTTAAACAATTGCCCACCAACACTTCTAATCCAATCTGCTTCTTCAACATGTCTTACATCAGAAATCACAATATCTCCTTCAACATTCTCAATCTTTCTTTCAAGATGCTTAACCCAAACATTAGCACCAAAAGCCTGTCTAAAAGACTCACCGATTTTTTGGCAGGCATATCTATAACTAATTCCGGCTTTAAGAAAAACCACTTCTTTATTTTGTTTATAAAAGGAAGGAAAGTTAAATACCAAGTCAACAATCTCTTTTATTGGCTCTGCAAAAGTAAATTCTTGAAATCCCCAATCCCTAACAAGAATTTTAGCAATTGTAGATTTTCCTTGTCTCTTCTTATGACCAATTCCGATTATCATGAAAGACCTACAATAATTCCTAAGTAAGGATCAAATTCACAATTACACACTTTACATTTCAGATAATTCTTAGGAAGAATGTCTCCAAATACAGGTTCCTTAAGGGAAACTCCATCTTCTTCCTTCCAAGCCAATTGTGGACTTTTTAGAAGGGATTTTGAACCGCACTTTATACAATTGCGGCCAGAAAAAAATCTTTCTTCTTTTTCAACTTCATCTTTAATAAAATCAGGTCCTTTATATTCAGATAATATTTTTAAAGTATCCTTTACATTCATTGTTTTTATAGGTTTGAAATCCATCTAATTCCTTCTTGCTTTTATTATACTTAGTTTATGCTTCGCCAAAATACCAATGAAAATATCCAAATCGTTTTAAGAACTGCTTTAGGAATACCAGTTACTGGATTAGTAGCTGCAGATTTTAAAGCCAGTAGTATTTATCTCTATAAGGCCAACAGTACAAAAGTGACAATTGCCCTCACCTTGGGCGCGAATTTGTTTGAAGTAGATGCTACAGATGCTCCTGGTGTTTATTCAATTGCAATTCCCTCCGCTAATCTTGACCAATTAGGAACAATTAGTTTTTCTATTCAGCCAGCTGCAGCCGCATTTGCTGCAATCTATTTTACTGATTATGTATTTGTAGAACAAACCTCTACACTGGCTGCTATAAAGACTAAGACAGATGTTTCCTCAAGTCAAACTGACATAACATCTGCAAGAGATTCAATAAAAGGTGCGCAGTTATTGGATATTTCAACTATTGCTGGAGGAGCAAGCTTTATTACTGCTGACAATTTACATAATATCAGATTAGCTATTAATGCTGTTACAACTGGAATTGCAGCAAATATTTGGAATGAGCTTTTAGCTGGTCATTTAATTCCCAATTCAATGGGAGAATTGATGAATGTACTATCAGCCGTATTACTTAATCGTATAAAGATCAATAAAGTGTCAAAGACGCTAGACCTTTATTTAGCTGATAGTACCACAATTTGGAAGAGTTATGCCCTCACAGATATAAATGGCTACGGGGCTACGATTAACGCTTCTGAGCGTGCAAAAGCCATCTAATTATTTTTCAAAGCATTTACTACCGCCAATGGAGCACATAATAATATTTGATTCTTTATTTAATTGCCCTCCACACTTACAGAGAACAACTGCTACTTTTGCCGGTGCGCAAAAGTAAGTATCTGGTTTAAATTTTATAGTAGCCTCTTTTACTAATTCATCATTTTGAGAAACTGAGTATTTATCCATAATTTGATTATAACTAGTTTTTAATCAGATTTTATATACAATTGAAATCATGAATGGATTTCTTCTAACAGGAGCCACAAGTTCCTTAATTACTTTTGGACTTTCAGCTCCCAATCTTCCAATAAATGAACAATACACGGCAAGAACTTCAGTAAGTGATGAGACAGTCATAATTGGAAGTTCTTTAAAAATTGATGCGAGACATTCCACAACAGATACAGGAGATCCTGTTAAGTATTATTATTGGTCTTTTTCGGCAGTTCCTATTGGATCTTCCATTGCTAGAGTAGGATTCGAGGATTTAGAAGTTGATTCTTCTATAGTCCAGATGACTCCAGATCTAACTGGTTTTTATCGTGGCCAATTAATTGTTGGAGATGATAATTATAATTCCAACCCAGTTTATTTTGATGTCTACGTCAAAATAATTGATGTTCCAACAGGACAGGGACTAACTCCCAAAGCAGATTTTATTTGGGATTACTTAGGAGATTTCTGGAATCTTTTTGCGGACAAGAAAATATTCACAGTAATGTGGAGTTCCTAAATACAGATATTTACTAATCGTCTCTTGTCTCTTTATCAAATAGATTTTAATAAGTCGATTAATACGATACAGGACTTCTTTCAAAGAAAATGGCTAAACTTTAATCCTGAGATTAAAGTAGAAGAAGGAGATTCATATTTAATACTCGGAGAAGATTATTGTGGAATAGGAGCATTTTCTAACAGACTGGATGGTTCTTTAACAGATTCATTAGTAAATCAAATTAGTATTCCAACTGTCTCTTCTCTGCCCAATCTTTCGATAACTCCGTATGAAAAAAGAACGGGTAAAAGAATCCTTAAATATTGGGAATCTGCTCATAATATAAGTAGGATTGATTATGTAGATTATGATTTTATTGGTCCAACTAAATTCAATTTATTATTTACTAAGAAAAATGAAGTTATTAATTCTAACTATCCCCATTCTTGGCGCTTTTGTTATACATTTGGCTCATTCACAAAAAACTATGAACAGTTAGGAGTTAAAGTTGGAGATAGAATTAAATTTGCCTTACAAGTTTCAACAGATGGGAAATCAACTGGTCAAACTTCATTTATCTATCTTCCAGTAATTGCTGTCAGTGAAAATCAAATTGGTTTTTCTTTTGCAGAAATTTTACAAGAAACAGTTCAAGATCCAGGATTATCAAACGAAATTATTTTACAGATTGCAAAAGACCTCCAAATTGATGGAATTACCAATGATTTATTAGGAAATGTTATTTATATCCCTAACACTTTAGGCAAATTTATACACGATACTCTTTTATCTGGCGATTTTAAAAGGAAGTATTACGAAGAACAATTAGTAAGCCAAGAATTTAATCTCGGTTACTTTCAAAGTAAGAAAGTAGTGCTTACAGTAAAACCAATTTCTATATTTAGATATAAGGCAATTTCAATTCCAGATGACGTAATTTCAATTCCAACGCTTCAGGAATATATTGAACAACCTGGTTTTTCTGAAACTTCTGACAGGAAAAAGTATGTAATTAAAGATGCCTCTCAGAGAGAAGTAATCCAAATTTATCGAAATCCTTTATTCTTATTTGAAAACTTAGACTTCGTAACCTCAAGAGAGGAATTGGAGTTACAAGCTACTTTAATAGCTGGAAACTCAACCATCTTTTCAACTTACGGGGATTTCATTGATCGATCAATTGAACAGGGCGATATCATTAAAATAAGCGGCCTCAATGGGAATTCTTTTGGCGGAGAAAGAGATTACACCATTATTGGAGTAAGATCTAATGAACTAGATATTCAACCCACTCCTATTTATTCAACAACTAATACTAAATGTAGAATTGTTAGGCGTCTCAAGGGAAATTATATAAGATTTGTAAATGGAGCTTTTTCAGCTAATGGTCCAATAGATAAAATACAGCCCCCTAATTTGTGGTCAGAAGTTACTTATTTTGACAACGGGAAAACAGTAGAGGATAATTTTGGAATTCTCGTTTCTATAACAAGAGAACAATTAAAAAAGCAACAAATTAAATCTCCTTATAAGGCTGCTGTTGCAGGACTTTTATATGGATTATCAAAAGGTCCCTCAATTCAAAATCTTAAAATAGGAGCCCAGATTTTACTGGGATTGCCTTTTACTTACTACAAAGGAATAATCAGAGAAATAAAGCCAGATTATAGACTTGGAGATAAATTTGAACCTAAGATAGGAAGGCTCACTATTGAAGAAACTGACGTAATGGATATTCCAACAGGATTAACAATTAACTATTTTTATCCTCAAGGAGCGCAAATTTTAACGGCTGGTAAATGGGTTCCATTAAATCCAGACTTTTCTGGTTTAGCTATCAACCCATTAACCAATGTAGAGTATAAAGTTGGAGATTTAGTAACTCAATTTGCTCCTTTATCTAAAGGTATTGAAATAGTTGATTATTTATCTGATCCTGATTATGTAAACTCAGTCACAACTTCTTTTGCGGACAAACTTAGAAAATACCACACTATTTATTTAAGAGCTAATAGCGATTTATTTAATGGCCCAGATTTTTCATTTGTTTCTAATTATATAGGTTTAATAAAGCCAGCTTATCTTTTTCTCAAAAGCACCGTTGAGAAAGATTTTCAAGATGACGTTAATATCGAAGATAGACTCACTCTTTGCATTGAACAAGATTTATTTGATATCAACGGTCTCTCACTTCCAGCCGCAAATAAGTTTGATTACTATAATGACAGTCCTCAAATCTTTACAATGGATGGAAGGATATTTACTCGTTATATAAAAGGATTTGATCTAGTTACAAATAGTTCGATGGCTATATCTCAAGCTGGGGGCTTTGTTAATCAAAGAACTAATGAGTTACATGATTCTCCTTTCATTTTAGCGGGAGATAGATTGATTATTTACAATGGAACTAACAATGGAGTTTATGAAGTTACTTCTGTAATAGATGATCAAACAATCGATACAACTGGAACGTTTGATTCAAATTCAAATCAGACATTCTCAATTTATAGAGAAATAAAAAATC
>JACCDT011350026.1_pt1 | contig 10561 bp, 18 predicted proteins | sample 7446291 | NCBI WGS metagenome assembly JACCDT01 (sample SAMN15323446, study PRJNA562643) | freshwater metagenome | isolation source: river surface water | place: USA:Blue River Watershed | collected 2017-08-17 | reverse complement strand
TTCGATGCTTGCAAACGATGCTGGGCTGTATGCAAACGGTGGCAAAGCAACCCTGACACGTCGCTCTCGAAGCGAAGACTTGCCAAGTTTTGTTTTGTTGAAAGTGCTCTCTGACAATTTTGAATTTTCATCTCAAGATTCCAAAAGAGAAATTTTCACGAGCAAAGACCATAAAATTGTTGGGTTTGATTTCGAAGAGAAAGCAATCAAGACTGTTGGCATGGACCCAAAAAATTATCCAAAAAGTTTTCCGAATTTGAACAAACTTTTGTCTGCTGGTTGGGCATGGAAGGAGATGCCGCAAAAATGATTTGCTTGATCAAATTTTTGCCACATTGTCAACAGTTTTTGATGAACAAAGTTTCGGACGGAGTTGGGTGAGGGTTCGCAAAATGAAATCAAAAATTTGCCAACATTTGAGAGGAATTTGAAATGATCAAAATCACAATTCACAACAAACAAATGCTGGGAGAACGGATGGGCAGCAAAGGACCGATTCTTTGGGTTGAGCCGTCAAAAGAAGTCGAGAGAAAAATGATGGCCATCTCAAAAAAATTCGGAATTCACTTTCAAGATGAACTTCACGTCACCCTGTTTCCAATCTTGAATGCAACAGAAGAAACAGCCGAAGAAATCAGAAGATATACGGCGTCAACAAAACAAATGCAAATGAAAGTCACTGGAGTTGGGTACTTCGACAACGACAACGGAACGGTGGCTTTTGTGAGAGTTGAATGCCCCGGCCTTGAAGATTTTGTTGAGTTGTTGTCGGACAGATTGCATCAGTTGGAAATGCAGCCAAGTTTGTTCGAAAGCTTTGAACCTCACATCACAATTTTGCGTGGAATGGATCACCAATCAAGATTGTCAAAAGAAGTTCAACAAGAATTTGAAAAACAATTGGCTGGTGAAGTTTGGAATGTTGAACGGGTTGTTTTGTCGGATGAGAACACAACCCAGGTGTTTTGGTTCAAAGCTTGAGATGATTTCTCATGAAGTTTCCAACATTCGTGTCTTGTTTGGTTCTGCCCACAAATGGTTTTTTTGGATTTCTTGGAATTTGAACATTCGAAATTTTTTCAGCAAAATCAAGCATCATGCTGTGAGTTGATTTTGTTCCGTCTGCCTGCTCAACAAAAGAAACAAACTCGTGTTCTTTGTTTGTCAAAATAAAATCAGCTATGACTTTTCCAAGTTCAAACAAGACTCTTTCTTTGGCTAACTTATCAAATGGAATTTCTCTTTTACTGCCAATAGGAGATTTTGACCAATCTTTTGTCATCATTCCACTTCTCATCACAACATCGTCAAAAGCCCAGGATTGTCATACTGAGGGAAAACATTTGAAGGTTCGTCCCCCCAAAAATCTTCTGGAACAATTCCAAGCGGCTCGCTGATTGTTGCAAAATAAACAGGTCTAATTTTTCCAAGTTGTACATCTTTTCTAATTGAATTATAAAAAGGATAAAAATCTCCTTTCGAATTCTGCATTCCCCAAGGTTTGCTTGCGGCGCCCCCAACAAAAACTATTGTTTTATATTTTTCGGGAACTTTGAAATGGCGCACTTTTTGAAACCATTCTTGTATTATTGAGTGTTTCAAAAGATTTTCTGTTTCGCCGGGAGTATAAGCTGTTAGTTCTGTATTTAAATTTGGATTTCTTTTTTGAGATTTTTTAACGAGATAAGGTCTGAGCTTTTCCCATTCTTCTTCCGTTGTGTAATTGTAAGTTTTTTTTGTTGTTCCAAATTGCTCTTTTTCGGAGTCGCTGAGTGATTCTTCGATGTCAGTCTTATGAATAGTGATTTTTAGCATAAAATAAATATGAACAAAAAACTTGTTCTCGCCATCACTTTTGACAGACCAACGATTGTCTTAGCTTTAAAATCAAAACGTCATTCCAAAAATTTGATCTCGCCATCTTAAAATCAAAACGTCATTTCAAAAATTTGATCTCGCCATCTTAAAATCAAAACGTCATTTCAAAAATTTGATCCGCGTTTTGAAGGGGCTAAGCCCCCCACAAAAAACCCCACCGTATACTGCGACCCGATTTCCGGGGGGGAGGGGGGCACCGTATATTTATTGTTTTGAAAAATCCTGAAAAACATATGAAAACTTTACAGCATACAACATACAAACAAAAAAACCCGCATTGCAACAAGGCAAGCGGGCGAAGGTGCGGCATCTAACCCGGCCGCAATATTTCCGGGGACCTACTCGAAATAAACCGTGAGTGTGCCCAAGTCCGGGCACCGAGGACAGTTGCACCTACAAGCGCCCTCAAAGGCGACCCGCTTGATCCTCCGGATTCGGCGCCGCTTGCCGATCCGGAGACACACCGAGTCCCCCGCTTCGGCATCGTGGCCGAAACGGTCACCGGGGGCTTTTAATGTGTAGGCCGGCAGACTCACCGGAAAGCGGCTCCCTTTCGGGAGCCGGTCGTCATATTTGAGGATCATAGATCAGACCTCCGTCAAACGCAAAGGTAGGCCACGCCGGTGAGACCGTCACGCCGCCGCGCCCGGACAACGACGCAGGCGCCACTGAGGAACATCCCTCCCGTGGCGCTAACATTCCAAACCCCATCCATCTCACCGGCCCCGGCGGCCAGGAAGACGGTGGGATCGGTGGTGTCGCCCGTCCCGTTTTCGATCGCGTCCGCAATGTCGTCGGGGTCGGCCGTTTCCGGGAGCTTGGCGAGCTCCTGAAAGATGCCAACGAACACTGCCGGCCCCGGAAGGGCCGGCAGAAGCGCAGCACAACAATCGGAACACGCGGCCTCGAAACCGAGGCCACGATGGTAGTCGCATTCGTAGGACATATGATCACTTCGCCCGTATTTCTTGCCGCGCCCGGGAAGGCGCGTTGTTTGTCTTGTCGCAATCCCCATGCGACACCCGGCATCCTTGCAGCCGGCGGGTTGAACCTTACCACGATGGCGGTTCAATGCAAGGGCTTTTTTGACGCGGAGCCCTTTTCCCGCGTGTGGGGCTAGGCGACAGCCCACCGCCAGACCCTTCGTTCGCCGAAGGGACCTTTCATGTATGTTCCACAAATGCCGCCGTAATTGTTTTCGGCGCACCTTGCGGAGCGCGCAGCGCTCCGCAAACGCTCCGTCTCCGGCACATTGCGGTGGTGGCGGGCGTCGAGCCCCGCCAACCAATTAGCTTCAACTCTAGCCATCTCCTTCTCCCGCGCAGTGCGGGTCATGACCCGCACCGCCACAAAATACTTGGCCGCAACCAAGCGATCCTTTGAAGAGACCATAGAGACCATGTTTCTTTCTCCTTTGTGCGCTCGAAGCGCGTTGTTTGACAACAGCACCATATCTCACCCCGGAACACGCACAACAAGAAAGTTTCGCCTGACAAAACGTTTACGGCGTACGCGAAACAGGTCCGGGTCGGGTCCGCTGCAAACCCCGCAAAGCCCGCCAGAAAGCCACGCCAAGCGTTCGCGTTTCCCGGGGCTTTGCCCTTCTCCCCCAACGTCCACAAACACGCTCACCGTCGAGTTTTGCCTGGATTGCGGGCACGTTCGAAAGATGGCACAAGGTTTCTTGTCCGGGATTCTGTGGACACTGATAAGAATTAGTTAGTTAGAAATAAGAATGCCGATGTCAAAATTTTGTTAGTTTGATATTCGATATTATTATTGTTGACAAAATCCTGAAATCCTGAAAATACTGAAATCCTGAAAATACTGAAATCCTGAAAATACTGAAAACGCAAAAATCCCCGCTTGACAACTAGGCCAGCGGGTTATTCTGGACCCTCCCCCCCTCTTCTCTCTTTCCCTTTAGCACCGGGCCTCGCTTAGCGCCGGTTTCTGACCTGTTTGCGGGCATCTTTGGAAACCTTGCCTCATCTTTGTTGCCGGGATTCTGTGGACGTTGAACACTAAACGGCCAAAAAAAAGGGGCGGAACCTTTCGGCCCGCCCTTGACACTTGCAATCTACCAAAACCCTGGCACTACGTCAAGGCTTTTTCTTTGAAGGTGAGTTTCGTTGACGGTGGAAACCGCTCACGGGTGGAGACGAGCCCGGAACAATATTTCCACCGTCAACGAAACCCGGTTAGAAGCCCTTTGCCTGTATCATCAGGCGCCCATAGCTTGCCATAGGGCAGTGGGGCCGGATTCAGTCGCGGATATATCCAAAACGACTGTTTAAACCAAGCGAGGATGCCGCCTCGACGTAAACAAACTTGGTTCCAAGTCAACCGGGTGACTTGTTGCTTGCATCCTAGCATAACCCCGCGAGAATGCAAAGCGAAACTTTTTTTCAACTTAACCTTTTCCCGCTACTAAACACAAGCGAGGATTGTGCCTCTTGTCCTTTCTCGAAGACAAAGAAGGGTGCCAAAGGCGGGACTCGAACCCGCAAGCCCTTAAAGGGCGCCGCATTTTGAGTGCGGTGCGTATACCATTCCGCCACTTTGGCAGGACTGCCGATGCGGGAATCGAACCCGCTTTGCTTCCCTCCCTCACTTGACATTAGGAGTTTAGCAAAATGCCCAAGGTTGTCAAGACCTTTTTCGCATATTCGGCGCAATGCCCGATCCTAACATCGTCGGGCAAGTCAACGGCTGTTTTTTGGCTTAAGCCGCCCTGGATCCATTGTCCCGTCTTAGGGGCTCCAACGTTTCAGCTTCCAGACTAGGTTTCGCCCACTTGGGCCACGCCCCAACAACGTGGAAGGTTTCGCCTTTGGCGTGGGAACCTTCAACCACCGGCTCACTTGTTCTTGACAGAACCATCAAGAAAGGCGAGGAACTTATTTGTGTTCCGGCCCGCAAGCTCGCCGTTAAAAAAACCCGGCCCGTTTTAACGCCCCTCCGGGAAACGGCAATTAATTCAGCCCATCAGTTCGGTTAACGTGTTGAACTGTCCAAGGGATACTTTGAACCTTGTGCCGCATTAATAGTTGCGAAATCAGGTGGCACACTTCCCGGTTGCTTTGCCGTTGAGATGGCCCTGCTACAAGCAACGGATAGGCTTTGCCCATACAAACAAACAGTCTCGCCCGCCATGATACCCTAACGGGCGACGCACTGTCAAGCGGATCGTTGCTTTTCTAACGATCAAAGGGTGCGCAGAGGGGGAATCGAACCCCCAACCCCCGGATTAAAAGTCCGGTGCTCTGCCAGTTGAGCTATCCGCGCATTGCCGGTTTTGTCCCGGCCATGTTACGTTCAGTTATTAAGTTGTCAAAGAACCGGCCGGGCGCATCAGCTTTCCCAACCTTTCTGTACTCTAGCAGGCTCCCGCCCGACCGTCAAGCGTTTTTTTGGGGAAGGGGCGTCGTTTTCGGCCCCGATCCTTTTCTTGCTTGTCCGCGCCGGGCTGCAATGTCGGACTAGAAGGGCGCCGTTCGCCCCTTGCTAGCACCCGTCACTTTCCTGCCAGTGCCACCGCTTTCCCGCCGTGGCAAGAGTGTTTATCTCACGAGTCGCCCCCCGACGCAACAGAAAAGAGCACGCCCCATGTTTTATGTACAACGTCCAAGGAACGCATCCTTTACAGTGTACAAAGTACACAAACTTTACAGTGTACAAAGTACACAAACTTTACAGTGTACAGCAAACCCAGCGGCACGGCGGCCGAGGCGCCCCCCGGCCCGTCCACTAACCCAACGGCACCTTAGCGTCCGTTTCTGGCCTGTTTGCGGGCATCTTTGGAAAGCCTGGACAAGTTTTGTTGACCGACTTTCTGTGGACGCTGTAAAGTTTGTGTACTTTGTACACTGTAAAAAAGACGTATGCAATACGTCGTAAAGTTAACAAACAAAAGAATCCCGCTCGGCAACGAGGCCGGCGGGTTTTGCTTGCGTTTCGCGCCCTTTCGGGTTATGTTGGCGGGGCCGAAAGGCCCCGCCGTTTGATTACCGCCGATTGCGCCCCCGGCCGGACGGCGCGGGAGCGGCCTCGGACACGGGAGCGGCCTCGGACACGGGAGCGGCCTCGGACACGGCCTCGGACACGGCCTCGGACACGGGAGCGGCCTCGGTCACGGCCTCGGACACGGCCTCGGACACGGGCGTCGGAATCCACGGCGCGAGATCCAGATCGACGGCGGAAGCCATGGCCCGCTCACGCATCCCGATCACGCTGGCGTTTTCGGGCACGGCGCGCGGGATCAACACGCCGTTGACGCCGGGCGGGGCGCCAGTCGGCTTATCGGCCAGATTGAATCCCAAACGGGCGAGCGGCCCGTTGGGGCGAAACAGGATCGCCTGCTCGGGAGTGAGGGTGGTGAGGGCCTTGACGCGCACGGCGTTGGCCGTGTCACGCGAGGGAGCCCCCGCGCCGGTGAGACGGTAGCCCGTTCCGAGGGACATTGCGGCAACGACGTGGAGTCCACGCGCGCCGCCGTCCTTTTTGGCATCGAGCAGCCGGAACGCTTCGAGGCCCCCGGTCGCAGGACGCCCCGGACCGCGCCCGGAAGGCGCGGCCGAAGAACCACCGCTGGTTCCCCGGGCTGCCTTTGCGGCCTGGATGCCACGCAACACCGCCGAGGCGATGGTGGTTTCGAGATCGGTCTTGCTGATGGTGATGGTATCGGAATCGGACATTTTCTTTCACCTTTCGGGGAGGGTTGTTTGTTCCCCGTCTTGAACCAGACTCTATCAAGGTCCCGACACCGCGTCAAGACCTTTTTTTGTCGCCCCACCGTTTTCTCTTCGGGTCCGGGGCGAGAGGACCGCGTTGACAAGTGCAAGGTAACACTACCGCCCGATCCGATCAACAACAATCGACATGGCCGATGTTTTATGTGCAGCGTAAGTTGGAACTCCCAACATCCTCGGCGAGCTTGGCTGCTAAGATCAACGCGGGCGCGCGTTGCAAATTCAATGCCAAAGCGGAATTCGGCCAAAAACCGGCCTGGAACGCTTGGAAGGGCTTTCCGCCTCCCCCCCAACCCCTCAATCCCCAAACACGGCTCAGCGTCGAGTTTTGGCCGGATTCCGGGCACGTTTCAATGCTCCCCTTGGAATTGTTGACCGGGATTCTGTGGACACTGTTTGGTGAATGTATACGAACACTGTCTGATGAACGTTTGTTGAACAGTGTCTAGTGAACATACATTGAACGCGGAAAACAAAACAGCTTTTGTTTTGCCGTTTTTTTGTCTAAAAAACGGCATTTTAATTAAGAAAAAACAAATCCTGGAAATTCTGAAAGTTTTGATGACATTTGAAGCACCTTGAGTTGGATCCGTTTGAAGAGTTCCCCATCAAAAACTTGTGAACATTTGAGAAGAATTTGAGGTTTCCGGGCAATGTTGTTGATGTTCGAAAATTGGCAACTAGTTATAGCTTGTCACCCGCCCGGGGAAAAAGGGAGAAGGGGGGTTTGGGGGGTTATGGGAAAAAGGGGCAACAAACAAGCCTTGAACCAAAACCCAAATCAAGATCAAGATCGAAATCAAGAACAAAAAACAAAATCAAGATCAAGATCGAAATCAAGATCAAGATCGAAATCAAGATCAAGATCGAAAGAAAGTTCTAGAGCTAGAACCAAGAAAGAATTAAGATCAAGATCGAAAATCCAAAACAAGAAAAGCTGGGATAGGGGCCAGAAGAGAATTAAGATCTTGATCAAAAACCCAAAGATCAAGAACCCGATCTAGATCCTATTAGTATATTATATAAGAGAGAGCTTAATCAAAAACAGATCTTAAATTCTTAGATAATTCTTCGATACTGATCTACCAACCAGAAAGAGGACCTTTTCGAAACGCAAACCTGTTATCAGACCATCCACACCGAAGAACAAAGAAACTCTGTTTTCTATTAGCTTCTCTTAAGAAGTAGAAACTGGGGCTAACAATTGAAAACATTAGATCTCCTTAATTTATCCCAAGTATAAAAAAATTGGGAACAGATCAAGAACCCGATCTAGATCCTATTAGTATATTATATTAAGGGGGGAAACACTAAATTGCCAATGCGTTTCTGTCTTGCAGAAACGCATTCTGAAAAGCAAAACGATGGTTAGCCACCCAGAAAGTACCAAAAAGGGTAGTCCAGATACATTTTTTTGCGAAACAAAGATATTGTTTTGAATAAAGCACAAACATCAAATCAATCTCCAAATGTCATCTCTCAAATTATCCCAACACCGGGACACTTCGTTATAACAAAAAACACCACCAACACTATAATTCACCACAAACAAACCTGAACTTGTAGTAAATCCAATCATATCACAACTTTTCCAAATTGCAAACATCAGACTAACCTCCAATCAAGTTCAGACACTCTAAAATCAAGTTCAGACACTCTAATACAATGTAGCGACTCTTCATAAGTGAAAATGCTAATCCCATCAAACCAACCTAAACGCATAACAAATTCAACAGAACTCCATTCTCTCCAAATTGCAAACATCAGATCACCTTAAGCCACAGAAAACGTCCCTCAGACACGTGCTCAATAATTTTATTTGATTCACCAAACACATTCTTGAAATAAAATCCCCAAGGAGAGGCTAATTTTGAGGCGAACAGTATCCAAGGGTGATCTGAATAAAATTGGAATGCAAACATCAGATCACCGTCCTTTCCTCGTTAGGTGAAAATTGTTTCAGAAATTCAAAGTAGTTTTTGCGATCATCCACCCAAAAGGTATCGAAAACTTGATCTGGTCGGAGTTCTCTTGAAAAACAGAAATAATATTTTGAATAAAACATAAACATCAGATTCCTTTAATTCTTTCAAATCTTACGGGATCTTTGTTTGAGTATATGAACCGATCAGTTGTTCCGTAAAAGAGGTGCTGGAGATAATATTTCGGGAACTCCTTAGCAAAATATAACCAACTTCCAGAAAAGAAGTGTTCAAGCATAAACATCAGATTATTACCTCTTTATCTAATTCGTGAATCGCAAACTGTTTCAAGAAACCGAAACGGGGTTTGAAGACTCTATTATTCCACCAGAAGGTATCAGAAATTTTGAAACCTTTAATTTCTCTTGAGAAGCAGAAATGTTCGTTTGTATAGAACACAAACATCAGATTATCCTCCAACGATATTCAGTGGGGACAATCGAAGGGCAATATTGTTCAACACGTCTAAATGTGTTGTCATAACGGCCTGCATCAAACTGACTTGAATTTACGATAAATCCAAACAAGCTATAAGCTCTCCAAATTGCAAACATCAGATCAGTCTCCAACGAATTTCGGTCAACTCTTTCAGATGATGAATATCCCGAATATCCACATAAGTAAAAACTTTGTCACAATGATACTTTGCAAACCAACCTGAATTCATAGCAAATTCAATTGCATTTGATTTTCTCCAAATTATAAACATCAGACTTTCTCTTTTTCCCTTATCCAAACAAGAATTGTTTGAATTTTCCCTAATGCCAACAAGAACTATTTTCCCAAACAAAATCCCAAATTTTCAAAAATATCGATGAATACTGACTTTTTGTGTTTTGGGACAATTTTTATTCAACTTTTCCCTAATACCAACAAGAGTTGTTTGGATTTCCCCTTATCCAAACAAGAACTAATTGTGATAAAGCTGGGGTCCGGGCTTCTAAGATATAACAAAATATCGATGAATACTGGCTTTTTGTGTTTTGGGACAATTTCAATTTGGCATCAGAAACACCAATTTTAAATTTTGTTCAATGTTCGTGGGCATTTAGACATGTTTCAATGTTTCAGAAAAACACTTCTTGAAACAAGCCTGAAACCTTTCCAACACTTTGAAATCAGGGCCAATTCAAATAAGAAACATTTTCAGTTCTATTCACGGTCCCTCCGCATCTGATGTTTGGAACTTTCTTTTCTAAGACTTTTTCCCATTTAAAATCTGGAAACACTTTTTCACAAGAAGTTCCATAAGTGAATATTACAGGAACATTGTTTTTTAGTGTTTTCAGGAAATCTCGAACTTTGTTTGGATCAAAATTCTTTTCTGTGCTGCCGCCGGGATTGTGTTTGCCATAATTGCCGATTGTTCCAACATATGGCGGATCGCAAAAAACAAGATCGCCTTCTTTCTCTTGATATGTTTCAAAGGACTTGTTGACAACTTCAATTTGTTGAATGCGAGGGATCGCCGCCAGGGTTTTGTCAATTGGAAGTTTGTGTTGGGGGTAAAGTGACCATGATGACAATTGACCTGTGTAAACACTTGTGCAATTGATTCGCACGTAAGTCTCTTCTCCTTTTGGCAAATTCATCAACTTGACGTTTGGTTTCTTTGTTGAGTCAATCAGCAATTGTTCTTTTGAAAACTTCTCCACTTTCTCTCTCAACTCTTCCAATTGTTCTTTGTTTGCTTGCCGCAGAAATTCCCACATCTCACAAAGATTGGGATGAATTTCAAATCCAATTGCTGGGATGTTTGAATGTTCAATTGAGAACGCCCCCGATCCCAGAAACAATTCGACAATTCTTTTTGTTTGTGTCGGTGGTTTTCTGTAGAACTTCAAAAGTTTTTCTTTGTTGCCAGAATACCTAAATAATAAGCTCATTTTTTTTCTCCTAAAGTTCAGATGAACTTTTGTTTGTAAAATTCAAATTCAATTTTTGTTTTTG
>JACCDT010479068.1_pt1 | contig 10567 bp, 14 predicted proteins | sample 7446291 | NCBI WGS metagenome assembly JACCDT01 (sample SAMN15323446, study PRJNA562643) | freshwater metagenome | isolation source: river surface water | place: USA:Blue River Watershed | collected 2017-08-17 | reverse complement strand
TCCGAGAAAGTCGTGACTTTATCCATATCACCTTGCTCTAAACGAACACAGTGGCCTTGTTTAAGATCAATTGCAGGTATTAACAACATGATAGATATTTAATAAAAATGATTAAGGTTGCCAACGAGTGAAATTCTGATACAAACGCAAACCTAAGTGTGCGCTTTTTTCTGGGTGAAACTGTGTTGCAAAAATATTATCTTTTGCCACGGCACATGTAAACAAAGATCCGTAATCTGTTGCACCTACAGTATGAGCTGAATTAGCAGGAACTGCATAGTAGCTGTGCACAAAATAAAAGGCACTGTTATCTGGAATACCTTCCCATAATGCGTGCTTTTGAACTTGTTGTACTTGATTCCATCCCATGTGTGGCACTTTGAAGTGCGAGCCATCGGCCTGATTTTTTCCAGCCAAATCAAAACGAATCACCTTGCCCGGCAACAAACCAAGACCTGGTGTGACATCCGTTCCAGAGGGAGCATCAAAACGAACCTCAGTGCTGCTCTCAAACAGCATTTGCTCACCCACACAAACACCCAACATTGGTTTTGTGCGACTAGCTTCTAAAACTGCGTCCAATAATCCAGACTCTTGTAAATGTGACATGCAATCAGGCATGGCGCCCTGTCCTGGAAGCACCACTTTGTCAGCCGATTTGATCTCTTCAACTTTTGAAGAGATCATCACTTTTGCTTCAGGAGCAGCATGCATCAATGCCTGCGCAACAGAGCGCAGATTACCCATTCCGTAATCGACAATGGCAATGCTTGGTGAATTTTTAGACAAGGTCTGAACCTAATAGCGGACAGGTGAGTGGACGAGTTTTTACAAACTACCTTTTGTAGAAGGAACCACACCACTGGCACGAGGATCCAATTCCAAAGCCATGCGCAAAGCACGGCCAAAGGCCTTGAACACTGTTTCAATTTGGTGGTGCGCATTGATGCCGCGGATATTGTCGATGTGCAAAGTCACACCCGCGTGGTTCACGAACCCGCGGAAAAACTCAATCGTCAAATCAACATCAAAATCACCCACACGTGCGCGTGTAAAAGGTACATGGAACTCCAAACCTGGACGACCTGAGAAATCGATCACAACGCGTGACAAGGTTTCATCCAAAGGCACATAAGAATGGCCATAACGCGTGATACCTTTTTTATCGCCCACTGCCTTGGCAATGGCTTGACCCAAAGTGATGCCCACATCTTCAACCGTGTGGTGATCATCGATGTGCGTGTCGCCTTTGGCTGTAACAGCCAAGTCGATCATGCCATGACGAGCAATTTGATCAAGCATGTGATCTAGGAATGGAACCCCAGAATTAAGTTGAGCCTTACCCGTGCCATCTAGATTGAGAACAATCTGGATTTGGGTTTCTGAGGTATTACGAGTGACGTCTACGTTGCGCATACCGTCATAATATCACCGTCCCCCTGAAATTCCACCCCGTGGTAATCTTCTGAAGGTGCTGATTTTGAACGAAATTAGCTAAAAATCATTGAAATAACCGTATAAATTACTGAATTAATAAGGCAAGACAAGAAGATGAGCCGTTTTTGGAGCAAAACTGTTATAGAGTTAACGCCCTATGTTCCGGGCGAACAACCCAAATTAAGCCAGCTCATCAAGCTCAATACCAATGAGAGCCCTTATGGTCCCTCTCCAAAAGCTTTGGCCGCCATAGCTTCCGCCAATACTGAAGCCTTGCGTCTTTATCCGGATCCAAATTCTGATGCCTTGAAGCAAAGCATTGCCAAACTTCATGGCCTAACAGCAAACCAAGTATTCGTTGGCAATGGTTCCGATGAAGTACTAGCCCATGTGTTTTTGGGTTTACTCAAACACGAAGATCCGATTCTGTTTCCAGACATCACTTACAGCTTTTATCCGGTCTACTGCAAACTCTACGGCATCGCTTTTGAGAACATTCCACTGAGTGATGACTTTTCAATTTCAGTTGATAACTACCTGAAGAAAAACAATGGTCGCAATGGCGGCATCATTTTTCCGAATCCGAATGCGCCCACAGGTAGAGCTCTGCCTTTGAAAGACATTGAAACATTGCTTCAATCCAACAAAGACAGCGTTGTCGTAATTGATGAAGCTTATGTTGATTTTGGAACTTCATCAGCCGTGTCATTGATCAAGCAATACAACAATCTCTTGGTCACTCACACCCTATCAAAGTCATATGCTTTGGCTGGTTTGCGTGTGGGTTATGCCGTGGGTCATCCTGATTTGATTGAAGCGCTGGAGCGCGTTAAAAACAGCTTTAACTCTTACCCGATTGATAAATTAGCAATGGCTGGCGCTATGGCAGCCATTGAAGATCAAGACTACTTGAAGAAGATCAGTCAAGCTGTTATTAAAACGCGCGAGGACTTGATTCAATCACTGAATGCTCTTGGCTTTGAAACAATTCCATCTTCGGCTAATTTCATTTTCACGAAACATCCTAAACACGATGCTGCACAACTATCTGCAGCCCTTCGCGAAAAGCACATCATCGTGCGCCACTTCAAACTACCAAGGATTGATCAGTATCTTCGCATCACCATCGGTACTGACAAACAGTGCGATGCCTTAGTTAAAGCAATCAAAGAGATTCTTTAAATCACTTCTGGTAACAAATGTTGCATCGGCATCCATTTAGGTAATGCCTCTTGTAAAAAAAGCCACTGCACTGATGCCGACTGACATGCATGCCACCATCAAACCTCCAAGACGATTGAATAGCTTGCTGGTTAATACATCTGCCATGCAGTTAATTGTGCCTTCCAAATGGGAAACTTTTTTATCCAAAAGATTAAATTTTTCATCTAGATGATCAAACTTTTGATCAATTTTTTTATTCAACTGATCTCTGACTTCGTACAACTCTTTCTTGGTCGCAAAGTCATGTGTGGCATTTAAATTCATACCCACACCTTCAGCGATGACCTCTGCTTGAGATTGACTGAACCCAACTGCTTGTAATTCTTTTGAGTATTGAAGGGTGCTGAATGATGTCATGTTCATATTGTCTCCTCTTAAAACAGAATTTTATAGTTTTTATAAGTAAGAAATCAAATCGACAAAAGTAATGGCACACAGTTTGTGTGCCATTACTTTTAATACTTTTTATTGGATTACTTCTTGAGTCTTAATTCAGCAGCTCTTGCGTGAGCTTGCAAACCTTCGCCGTGCGCCAAAGTGCTGGCAATCTGGCCAAGCTTTTGAGCACCTGTTTCACTGACCTCGATCATGCTTGAACGCTTGATGAAATCATAAACACCCAAAGGAGATGAGAAGCGTGACGTTCTCATCGTTGGTAAAACGTGATTCGGTCCAGCGCAATAATCACCCAAAGACTCACTGGTGTATGGACCCATGAAAATCGCACCCGCATGACGAATCAACTCTGCCCATTGGCGAGGATTGTCGGCACAAATTTCTAAATGCTCTGCTGCAATTGAATTAGCAATTTCACAAGCCTCATGCATGTTTTTGACCAAAACCATCGCACCACGATCTTGCAATGATTTTTTAATCACTGCCTGCCTTGGCATCTCTGGCAAAAACTTCAAGATACTTGCTTGCACTTGATCAATGAATGATCGACTTGGGCACAACAAAATTGATTGGGCTAATTCATCATGCTCAGCTTGCGAGAACAAATCCATCGCAACCCAATCTGGATTGGTATTGCCATCACACAAAACTAAAATCTCTGATGGACCTGCAATCATGTCGATGCCAACAGTACCGAACACGCGGCGCTTAGCAGCAGCAACATAAGCATTACCGGGACCAACAATCTTATCGACCGCCGGAATTGTTTCTGTTCCATAAGCCAAAGCACCCACGGCTTGAGCACCACCAATGGTGAAGGCTCGATCAACACCAGCCACTGCAGCAGCAGCCAAAACCAATGGGTTGCGCACACCATCAGGTGTTGGCACCACCATGATGACTTCGCTCACACCAGCGACCTTGGCTGGAATAGCGTTCATCAACACAGATGATGGATAGGCAGCTTTACCGCCCGGAACATACAAACCTGCACGATCCAAAGGCGTTACTTTTTGACCCAAGCGCGTACCGTCTGCATCAGCGTAGTCCCAACTGTGACAACCTGATTCGATCTTTTGACGCTCGTGATAACTTTTAACTCTCGCAGCCGCAGCTTCTAAAGCAGTTCTTTGCTCTTTTGGCAAAGACTCAAGCGCTGCGAATAATTCTGTTTTTGTGATTTCTAATGATTTGATTGAACTTGCTTGCTCTTTGGACAAGCGATCAAACTTTTGCGTGTATTCCAAAACGGCTTGGTCACCACGCGATTTAACGTCTGCCAAAATTTTTGCTGCAGCTAAATCAATCGCTTCGTCATCTGCCGCATCAAAAGCCAATAACTTTTTAAGCGCTGGCGAAAAATCAGCGTCTTGACTATTGAGTTGGCGAACAAGCTTGGTCATGATCAGAACATCACACTTTTGAAAATGCGTCTAACAAAGGCTGCAAATCAGCACGGCGTCTCTTGTACGCTGCTTGATTCACAACCAAGCGAGAGCTGATCTGACTGATCACTTCAACTTCTTTTAATTGATTGGCTTTTAAAGTATTGCCCGTTGATACCAAATCCACAATGGCATCCGCCAAGCCAACCAATGGGCCTAACTCCATCGAGCCATACAACTTGATCAAATCAACGTGAACACCTTTATTAGCAAAATGTTCGCGTGCCTGTTCGACATACTTGGTTACCACGCGCAAACGAGCGCCTTGGCGAACAGCGTTCGCATAATCAAACCCTTCACGAACAGCCACTGACATGCGGCACTTTGCAATACCCAAATCGATGGGTGCATACAAACCATCCATGCCATGCTCTGCCAATACATCGTAACCAGCCACGCCTAAATCAGCAGCACCGTATTGCACATACGTTGGCACATCTGATGCTCGGACGATGATCACCCTTAGATTAGAGCTGGAAGTTGGCAGGATTAATTTGCGTGAAGTCTCAGGATCTTCAGACACAGTGATGCCAGCCTTTGCCAGCATTGGCAAAGTTTCATCAAAGATACGGCCCTTGGATAAGGCCAAAGTAATCATTTTGGACATGGCTCTATTATTTCACGCGAACGATGTTAGCGCCTACTGCGGCTAATTTTTTCTCCATCCGGTCATATCCGCGGTCCAAATGGTAAATCCGATCCACGATCGTCTCGCCCTGAGCAGCCAGGCCAGCAATCACCAAGCTGGCAGATGCCCGTAAATCTGTGGCCATCACAATGGCCCCCGATAAGCCTTTGACACCCTCGGTGGTAGCAGTATTGCCCTCAATCACAATATTGGCACCCAAGCGATTCAACTCTTGAACGTGCATGAAACGATTTTCAAAGATGGTTTCTGTGACCCGTGATGTGCCATTGGCAATCGCGTTCATGGCCATGAACTGGGCCTGCATATCAGTTGGGAACGCTGGGTATTCAGAAGTCTTAAAGCTCACAGCCTTAGGACGTTGGTTCATGGTCACATGGATCCAATCAGAACCTACCTCAATCTTTAAACCTGCTTCGCGCAATTTATCAATCACCACATCCAAAGTATCAGGACGGGCATTTTTAATCATCAGATCAGCACCCAATTCACCCATGGCACCTGCCACGCACATAAATGTGCCTGTTTCAATGCGATCTGGAATGATGCTGTGCTCAGCACCATGCAAAGCCTTAACTCCCTTGATGATCAAACGATCAGTACCAAGGCCCTTGATGTTGGCACCCATCTTGATCAGCAATTCTGCTAAATCAGTCACCTCTGGTTCACGGGCGGCATTTTCTAAAACAGTTTCACCTTCGGCCAACACTGCAGCCATCATCAAGTTTTCTGTACCAGTCACTGTGATCATGTCGGTCAAAATTTTTGCACCCACCAAGGCATTTGGATTTTTACCAAACTTCGCTTCAATGTAACCATGCTCAATATGAATATCCGCACCCATGGCTTTTAAGCCTTTGATGTGCTGATCCACTGGGCGTGCACCGATCGCACAGCCACCCGGCAAAGATACTTTGGCACGACCAAAACGCGCCAACAATGGGCCCAACACCAAAATAGATGCGCGCATGGTTTTCACCAAGTCATACGACGCTTCCGGTGTATGAATATCGGAGCCATCCAAAATGACCACTGAACGATCATCCGGATTGGGGAATGTGACCTTCAAGCCCATCTGCGCCAAAATTTTTAGAATCGTGCGCACATCCTGTAAATCAGGAAGATTTCTTAAAGTGATCGGCTCGGCACTTAAAAGACCTGCACACAAAATCGGCAATGCAGCGTTTTTAGCACCAGTGATGGTGATCTCACCTTTTAGGGGAATACCACCTTGTATTGATAACTTATCCACGTCTTATAACCTTTTAATTATTTTCCAGCCGCATGCTCTTCTGGCGTCAATGCCTTGAATGATAGGGCATGAATCTCGGATTTCATTCGATCGCCCAAAGCAGCATAGACTTTTTGATGACGTTGGACCAAACGCAAGCCCTCAAAGTCAGCACTCACAATCGTAGCAAAAAAATGTTGGCCATCACCCTCAACGTCGAGGTGAAGGCAATTAATTCCATTGGCAATATAGCTTTTGACTTGTTCAGGTGTTGGCAACATATGAATATCTCTTTTAAATAAGGCCCATCAATGAAATAAGATCCATCAATGTCTTAATTTATAACCGGTTGATAAAAGCTTCAGGGTCAAACCAGCCACCCCCGTAAAGAAAACACCGATGACCACCAGACTGAACCAAGGTGACACATCCGAAATACCAAAGAATCCATATCTAAAACCATCGATCATGTAAAAGAATGGATTGAAATGAGAAATGGTTTGCCAAATCGGTGGCAAGCTGTGAATCGAATAAAAAACTCCGGACAACATCGTCGCAGGCATGATGAAGAAATTCTGAAATGCCGCCAACTGATCAAACTTCTCTGCCCAAATGCCTGCAATCAAACCCAAGGCTGCCAACAACGCTGCGCTAAGCAAGCCAAACACTAAAATCCACAAAGGCTGATAAAAACTGATATCAGTGAACCAACAGGTTGCTAAAAATACACCGGCTCCTACCGCAACACCCCTGACCATAGCAGCCAAGACATAAGCTGAGAAGAATTCAAAATGTGACAGAGGTGCCAGCAACACAAAAATCAAATTACCTGTGATTTTTGATTGAATCAAAGATGAAGAAGTATTCGCAAAAGAATTTTGCAACAAGCTCATCATCACCAAACCAGGAATCAAAAATGCGGTGTAACCAATCGCGTCATACACTTTGACATGATCTTCTAAGACGTGACCAAAAATCATCAAATACAAAATAGCTGTTAACACTGGTGCAGCCACCGTCTGAAAGCTCACCCGCCAAAACCTTTTTACTTCTTTGTAAAAAAGCGCATAAAAACCACTGCTTGATTCAAAAGTATTCAAATTCGACTGACTCAAGAGGCACTCTCCTCTTGCATGATTTGCATGAAGACATCTTCCAAATCGCCATCTTTGGCATTTGGATTTTTAACCCTGGCCAATAAATTAGCGGTGGTATCCAAAGCAACAATTTGACCTTTTTTCAACATCGCGATCCGATGACACAATTGCTCTGCTTCCTCAAGGTAATGAGTGGTCAACACAATGGTGTGACCTTCTTGATTCAAGCGGCTGATGAATTTCCAAAGTGATTGGCGCAACTCAACATCCACACCTGCTGTTGGTTCATCCAAAACAATCACGGGTGGGCGATGAACCAAGGCCTGAGCCACCAAGACACGTCGCTTCATACCGCCAGAAAGAGCGCGCATGTTTTTATTGGCTTTATCAGTTAAACCTAGGTGATGCATGATTTCATCTATCCAATCACCGTTATTCTTAATGCCGAAATAACCTGACTGAAATTCCAAGGTTTCACGAACATTGAAAAATGGATCAAACACTAATTCTTGCGGAACTATGCCGAGCAAACGTCTTGCAGCACGAAAGTCTGTTTGAACATCATGGCCCATGACTTTTACTTGACCATGAGTGGGCCTGCATAAACCAGCCAAGATAGAAATGAGGGTTGTCTTACCAGCCCCGTTGGGGCCTAACAATCCAAAGAACTCGCCCTCTTCAATACTTAAATTAATGTCATTAAGTGCTAGTAAAGGGCCGTAGTTTTTACTGAGGTTTTTAAATTCAATTGCACTCATGCCAGCACAACATCTGATAAACCATAAACCGTTGCTAGGCTCGCTAGTTTTTCAGGTATGGCATCTAATTGAACATTGATTGACTGCATTTGTGCTTGACGTTTCATCGATAAAATCATGCTCAAGGCACTCGAGTCAAAAGATTGCAAGTCCTTGCAGTCAATCACCATCAAACTTCCCTGCGCCAAAGTCTTCATCATGCCAAGCGCGTTCGCTAACACGCCCTCAACATTCGCGTGATCAATCTTTGCAGGAAATTTGAAACTAGCAGTTGTCATTATTTAGCGTTGGCCAAAGAATTATTTCTTTGTTGTAGAAATTGAATCAAGCCGTCAATACCACCCTTGCTGACTTGATCATTGAATTGATTGCGATACGACTCAACCAACCAAGCACCCAAGATGTTGATGTCATAAACGCGCCAAACATTGGCTGTTTTTTCCAAACGATAGTCCAACTGAATCGGCTCACCTTTGCCAACGACCACTGTTCTGACAATCACATCGGTGTCGTCTGCAGATGCTCTGAATGGTTTGTACTGAATCTTTTGATCTTTTACTTGTGCCAAAGCGCCACCATAGATACGTATCAACAGTGTTTTAAATTCTTGTGTGATCAACGCTTGTTGTGCAGGACTCGCCTTGGACCAATTGCGCCCCATCGCAAGACGAGTGGTCTTTTGAAAATCACTGTAAGGCAATATCTTTTGATCAACCAATGCATTGATTTTTCTTAGATCGCCACTTTGAATGGCTTTATCAGTTTTGATGGTGTTCATCACATCTTCAACCACAAACTTCACCAAACCATCTGGGGTACTCATGTTCGCTGCGGATTGCGGTGCCTGTGCAAAAGAAGCTGTTGCAGTGATGAAGCTCAATGCGATGGCTGCAAATGTTTTATTCAGAATGGGATGCATGATTAGTCGAAGTGCCTTATTTAACAGGTATGTATCAGATACCTAAATTGTATAGATAATGCTGGGCAATTTCAGGGGGTCCGTCTTTCTTGTCAATCTTCCTCTTTGACTGGAGGGGGATTGCCGTCATAAACCTGGTTGCGGCGACGCTGTAAATAACCATCTCGCACAAAACTGTACTTATCAAAGGCAGCATCTTCTAGAAGTTGTCCTGCATCCAATAAATCAGCGCGGCGATTGATGACTCTGAGCGCGTTCACAGCAATTTTTTCTTCGCTGTCAAGTTTATTGGTATTGATCATGAAATCAGTTTCAATATCAACAACCAAGCCAACCGTATCTCTCACATTGCTGGCACCAAATAATGGCAACACAACATATGGGCCATCAGAAAAACCCCAAACACCCAAGGTCTGACCAAAATCTTCTCTGTTCTTATCCAAGCCCATATCAGTGGCCACATCAAACAAACCCAACACACCGATGGTCGAGTTAATCAAAAATCGCCCTATGTCACTGGCTGCTTCTGTAGGCTTACCTTGCAATAAATTATTTGCTGCAATCAAGACATCATTGATGTTGCTGAAAAAATTCGTTACACCTGTACGAACAAATTCAGGCAATACAAATTTATAAGCTTGTGCAATCGGCTTGATCACATAATCATCAGCCGCTTCGTTGAATGAAAAAACTGCACGATTCATGGGCTCAAACGGATCAATCTTGGCAACGCGCTCATTTTGTTGAGTGGTCGCACAACCTGTCATCACGATCACGCTGAACATCAAGATTTTTTTTATGATTGTTGTATTGATTAAGTTCAACATATTGAATCGCTATTCTTCTTTCTTTTTTATACTCGTTTTACTTCTTGTCCGATGGCGCACCATCGGAGGCCTTGTTATATAAGAACTGGCTGATCAAATTTTCTAAAACAATGGCTGATTGTGTTTGAGCTAACTTGCTACCACCGACAATCATCGCCTCATCACCACCAGCTTCTAAACCAATGTACTGCTCGCCCAATAAACCAGAAGTCAAAATCTTGGCAGAACTGTCTTTAGGGAATTTGTAACGCTCTTCAAGATTCATGAAGACCGTGGCTTGATAACTTTGGTCATCAAAACGAATTTCTGAAACACGGCCCACCACCACACCCGCGCTCTTCACAGGAGCTCGCGGCTTCAATCCGCCAATGTTGTCAAACTTAGCGCTCACCTGATAAGTAGGTTCAAAAGTAAAAGCACTCATATTTCCAGCCTTCAATGCTAAAAATAGCAAAGCCAAGAGGCCGAGCGCCACAAATAAACCGACCCAGATATCTAATGATTGTTTTTTCATAATATTTACAGAATTTATAAGACTTTATCAGCTTGAGAACATCACTGCAGTTAAAAGGAAATCCAGCGCCAAT
>JACCDT010214552.1_pt1 | contig 10567 bp, 8 predicted proteins | sample 7446291 | NCBI WGS metagenome assembly JACCDT01 (sample SAMN15323446, study PRJNA562643) | freshwater metagenome | isolation source: river surface water | place: USA:Blue River Watershed | collected 2017-08-17 | reverse complement strand
CGTCCCGCAAGCTCGCGCCTGACACGCCGCCAGGCCTTGCGCTCTGGCAGCCTGGTGTTGCTGCTGGGCACAGCCCAACTCGCGCGAGGCGCCAGCATTGTGGCGGTAAGGGTCTGGCCGGCAACAGAGTACACCCGGGTCACCATCGAGTCGGACACAGCCTTGCAAACGCAAACCCTGTTTGTGGCCAATCCCCCACGGCTGGCGGTGGACATCGAGGGCATCGAGCTGAACCCGGCACTGCGAGAACTGGTGGGCAAAGTGCGCCCCGATGACCCCTTCATCACAGGGGTGCGGGTGGGCCAATTCACCCCCACCACCGTGCGGCTGGTTCTGGATTTGCGCCAAATGGTGCAACCCCAAGTTTTCACCCTGCCACCGGTCAAAGGTGGCCAATCCAATTACGACCACCGTTTGGTGCTGGACCTCTACCCCACACAAGTGGCCGACCCCCTGGAAGCCCTGATTGCCGAGCGGGCCAAGGGCCCTGCATCGCAGGACCCCCTGGGCGATTTGTTGGCCAAACATCCTGGCATGCAAGCGCCGATCACCCCCAAATCCGAAGCCACGACCGCGCCGGCGGCGGCGCCTGCGGTCCCTGCCACGGCGGCGCCCACCGATCGCATGATTGTGGTGGCGCTGGATCCGGGCCATGGGGGCGAAGACCCTGGCGCCATCGGCCCCAAAGGGACCCGTGAAAAAGATGTGGTCCTTGAAATCGCTTTGCGCCTGCGCGACCGCATCAATGGCACGGTGCTGAAAACCAAGCGCGGCAACTTGCCGATGCGCGCCTTCCTGACGCGTGACGCCGATTATTTTGTGCCCTTGCATGTGCGGGTGCAAAAAGCCCAGCGGGTGCAAGCCGATTTGTTCATCAGCGTGCACGCCGATGCCTTCTTCACGCCCGAAGCGCGCGGCGCCAGCGTGTTTGCCCTCAGCCAAGGAGCGGCCTCGAGCGCGGCCGCGCGCTGGATGGCCAATCAGGAAAACCGCGCCGACAGCGTGGGCGGGCTGAACATCAAGGTGCGCGATGCCCATGTGCAACGGGCCCTCTTCGACATGAGCACCTCGGCCCAAATCAACGACAGTCTGAAGCTGGGGCAAGAACTGCTGGGTCAAATACGCCAGGTGGGCAAGCTTCACAAGCCGCAAGTGGAGCAAGCCGGCTTTGCCGTGCTCAAAGCGCCTGACATTCCCAGTGTCTTGGTGGAAACCGCGTTCATCAGCAACCCTCAGGAAGAGGCTTTGCTGGTCAGCGAGACCTACCAAACGCAACTCGCCACCGCCCTGATGGGCGCGATTGAGCGCTATTTTTTGCGCAATCCGCCGCTGGCACGCAACCGCGCCACCTGAGTCAGTGGGCGGGAGGTGCCGGGGTGCGGCTGGCTTTCCAGGTGCCCCACAGGGCGATCAAGCCGGGGATCAGAATCATGCCCCAGATGATTTTCTCCAGATGGCGCTGTACCCAGTCGATGTTGCCAAACCAGTAGCCGGCCAAGCCAATTCCGACCACCCACAAGACGGCCCCCAGCACATTGAAGGCACTGAAGCGTGCGCGGTTCATGTGGGCCACACCCGCCACAAACGGCGCAAAGGTCCGAATGAAGGGCATGAAGCGCGCGATCACAATGGTGATGCCGCCATAGCGCTCGTAAAACGCATGGGCTTGGTCAAAGGCTTTGCGGTTGAACCAGCGGGAATCTTCCCAGGCAAAGACGCGGTTGCCAAAATAGCGCCCGATGGTGTAGTTGCATTGATCACCCAAAATGGCCGCTGCGAGCAAAACGCCCAGGGCCAAGGGCAAATTCAACAGGCCCACGCCGCACAGCGCCCCCACCACAAACATCAGGGAGTCGCCCGGCAAAAACGGCATCACCACCACCCCTGTTTCGACAAAAACAATCAGAAACAGCAGGGCGTAGACCCAGGCGCCATAAGACTGCACAAAGCTTTCAATGTAGCGGTCGATGTGCAACACAAAATCAATGGCAAGGGCGAGTAATTCCATGGGGTGATTATCCTAGAATCCCATCGGTGAATGCACACGCCAGCCCCCGCCGCCCCATCCGGGAATTGCCCGATGAACTGATCAGCCAAATTGCCGCTGGCGAAGTGGTGGAACGCCCCTCCTCCGTAGTTCGCGAATTGGTGGACAACGCGCTCGACGCCGGCGCCACGCAAATTCAGGTCCGCCTGCTGGCCGGCGGCGTGCGCCTGATCAGCGTGGAAGACGATGGCGGCGGCATTCCCAAAGAAGAACTGCCGGTGGCCTTGCGACGACACGCCACCAGCAAAATCCAAAACCTGCACGAACTGGAGTCGGTGAGCACCATGGGCTTTAGGGGCGAAGCCCTGGCAGCCATTGCCTCGGTGTCCGACATGTCACTGCTGTCGCGCCCGGCGGGCCAGGACATGGCCATGAGCCTGGAAGCCCGCAGCGGCGAGTTGCGCCCCGTGGCCCGCGCGCCCGGCACCACCGTGGAAGTGCGTGAATTGTTTTTCAGTACGCCGGCACGGCGCAAGTTCCTGAAAACAGATGCCACCGAACTGGCCCACTGCATAGATGCGGTGCGACGCCATGCGCTGGCGCGTCCCGAAGTCAGTTTTGCCATTTGGCACGAGGGCAAATTGGTGGCGCAATGGCGCAGCCAGACCGGCGAAGACGCGCTGGACCGTCGCTTGGCCGATGTGCTGGGCGAAGATTTTTTGCAGGAATCGGTGGCGGTCCAGTATGCGCTGGGTCCCTTGACCGTGCGCGGGCGCGCAGGCTTGCCGGATGCTGCCCGCTCGCGCGCTGACCAGCAATTTGCGTACGTGAACGGGCGTTTTGTGCGTGACAAAGTGGTCATGCATGCCGCTCGCAGCGCTTACGAAGATGTGCTGCACGGTCAGCGCCAGCCTGTTTACGCCTTGTACATCGAGATGGACCCCATGCGTGTGGATGTCAATGTCCACCCCACCAAAATCGAAGTGCGGTTTCGCGACAGCCGTGAAATTCACCAAGCCGTTCGCCATGCAGTTGAACAGGCTTTGGCCGCGCCACGTGCGGGCGTGTTGGCGGGTGAGCGGGCGCAAGCGCTGGACGCCCTGAAAAATTTCGGGGAGATCGCCCCCGCCCCTTCTGCGGCACCTGCGCGTGTCACACCAAACTGGCAACAAGAACGCATGCCGCTGGAGGGCAAGCGCATCAGCGACCTGGGGTCGCTTTGGCAACCGGCCAATGTGGCGCCAGCGCCGCCACCGATGGTTCGCGAAGCCGCACCATCGGTGATGCCCGCCGCTTGGGCCACCCAAGACTGGCCCTTGGGCAAAGCACTGGCGCAGCTGCATGGGGTGTACATCCTTGCGGAAAACGCACAGGGGCTGATCCTGGTCGACATGCATGCGGCCCACGAGCGCATTGTGTACGAGCGCTTGAAACAGCAATGGGGCCAAGCAGGCTTGGCCAGCCAACCCTTGCTGCTGCCCGTGAGCTTTGCGGCCACGCCCGAAGAAATCGCCGCAGCGCAAGAACATTCGCACAGCTTGCAAGCCTTGGGCATCGAGCTGTCCCCCCTGACCGCCAAGACCTTGGCCGTGCGTGCGGTGCCCGCCAGCTTGGCCGACGGCAATGCCGTGGAATTGGCACGCAGCGTCCTGGCCGAACTGGCGCAGCACGATGCCAGCACCGTCATTCAGCGCGCCCAAGACGAGCTGCTGGCCACCATGGCCTGCCATGGCGCGGTGCGCGCCAACCGCAAGCTGACGCTGGATGAAATGAATGGCCTGCTGCGCCAAATGGAAGCGACCGAGCGCTCCGACCAATGCAACCATGGTCGCCCGACCTGGCGCGCGCTCAGCATGAAAGAGCTGGACGCCCTGTTTCTGCGAGGCCGTTGAGCATGAGCCCCATGCTGGTGGTGGTCATGCTGTCGCTGATGCTGGGCATGCAAGCGGTGACCACCGACTTGTATTTGCCCGCCCTGCCCGCGCTCACGCAAGGCTTCGGCGCCCAGATGCCTCAAGCCCAGCTGACCTTGACCGCCATGTTGCTGTCGTTCGGCCTGTCGCAATTGGCCTGGGGCCCCTTGTCCGATCGCTGGGGCCGGCGCCCGGTGTTGCTGGTGGGCGTCTGGGCTTACACCCTCACCGCCTTGGGTTGCACCCTGGCCCCCACTATCGAGGCCCTGATTGTGATGCGATGCTTGCAGGGCGTGGCCATGGGTGCCGTGGTCATGTGTGCCCGCGCCATTGTGCGTGACCTGTATGCGCCCACAGAAGGCGCGCGCGCGATGTCCAAGGCCCTCACCGGGCTGGGCATCATTGCCTGCACCAGTGCGCCCTTGGGGGGCGTTCTGGCGCATCATTTGGGTTGGCGCGCTGTCTTGTCTTTTCTGGTGGTCTATGGTTTGGTCACGAGCTTGCTGGCCCAGACCCGGTTCAGAGAGAGCATTCCTCAAAAGAACCCGGGGGCGCTGCAAGTTCGGGTGCTGCTGCAAACCTGGTTAGCCATCCTGCGCCATCCCACCTTTCGCGCGTTTGCCTTGCTATCTATGGGGGCCTTTGGCGCCTTGTTTTCTTTTCTGGCATCGTCTTCCTTTGTCTACATCCAGGTTTTAGGGCTGTCCAAGATCGCCTATGGCTTTGTGCTATTCACCATTTCGTTGGCCTACATCCTGGGGACCTTGCTCTGCCGACGGCTCTTGCTGCGACTGGGAATACGCCAAACGATTCGCGTGGGCGCCAGCTTGTCATTGAGCGGCGGGATTTTGGTGGCGGTGATGGTCTACAGCGACCTCATCAGCGTCCCCAGCTTGTTGGGACCGTTTTACCTGATCATGATCGCCCACGGCATCCACCAACCGATTGGCCAAAGCGGCGCTGTCGGGCCCTTTCCGCAAGCGGCAGGCGCGGCTTCCGCACTCAGCGGTTTTTTGATGACGGTGGTGGCCTTTGCCATCGGCAGTTGGCTGGGTTGGCGACTGGACGGAACGGTGTTTCCCTTGGTGGAGGCGCTGTTGTTCTGGTCGCTCTGGATTGCCGCTGTCGGCTGGACGCTGGTCCAACGCCATGGCGAGCCGCAAGGAGAGCCTCATGGCCAGTCCTGAAGCCCTGTTGAACGTGCCCAGCGATTGGACTTGCCTGGTGTTGGCCGGACCCACGGCCAGCGGCAAAACCGCCATTTCACTGGCACTTGCGCAGCGCTGGCCAATTGAAATCATCAGCGTGGATTCCGCCCTGGTCTACCGTGGCATGGACATTGGCACCGCGAAACCCAGCGCGCAAGAGCGCGCGGCCGTGCCTCACCACTTGCTGGACATTCGCGACCCTGCACAAGCCTACAACGCCGCCGACTTTGCGCGCGATGCACAAGACTTGATGGCGGCCATCCGCCAACGTGGCAAGCTGCCCGTGCTGGTGGGCGGCACCCTGCTGTATTTCAAGGCCCTGTTCGAAGGGCTGGATGATTTGCCCAAGGCCGATCCGGCGATTCGCGCAGCCATCGAAGCGCAAGCAGACGCCTTGGGCTGGCCAGCCTTGCATGCGCAGCTTGCAAGCATCGACCCCACGACGGCCGCGCGCCTTGCGCCCCGTGATGCCCAACGCATCGGCCGCGCCTTGGAGGTGTGGCAATTGACAGGGCGAGCGCTGTCCTCGTTTTTTGGCCAGGGCAGCAAAACCCTCGCCAGCCAAGAACGCCCGCTCTGGCTCTCTCTGGAGCCCAACGAACGGGCGTGGCTGCACCAACGCATTGCCCAGCGCTTTGACATCATGCTGGCACAGGGCTTTTTGGACGAAGTTCGCCAACTGCGCGCACGCGGCGACCTTCACCCCGACCTGCCCGCCATGCGCTGCGTCGGCTACCGCCAAGCCTGGCATCTCCTGGATCAGTTTGCGCAGGGGCCCGTCCCCACGGACTCATCCGCCTACTTGCAATTTCGCGAGCAAGGCATTGCCGCCACACGTCAACTCGCCAAGCGCCAGCTGACCTGGTTGCGCAGCCTGCCGCAGCGCAACATCGTGGCGTGTGACACGCCCCATCTCACAGCGCAATTGCTGCAACAACTCGAGCCGCACCTTGAAAGTTCATGTCTTGCCTCAGGGCGAAACGTTTGAGGTTGAGACCTCGGACAACTTGCTCACGGGCGCGGAGCGCGCCGGCTGGCGCTGGCCGAGTTCGTGCAGAAACGGTACGTGCCGGGCCTGCCTGTGCCGCCTTCAAGCGGGCGAGATTCGCTACACCCTGGAATGGCCAGGCGTGAGCGCGGAAGAAAAAGCGCAAGGCTGGATCTTGCCCTGCGTGGCACAGGCCCTGTCGGATGTCACCATCGTGCAACCCGCGGCCCAGAAGTTGCCGCCTGCCCTGTCACTGCTTTGGTCCGACAACGACCTGCTGGTGCTGGACAAGCCCAGCGGTTTGCTGGCGGTGCCGGGCAAAGGCCCCGACAAGCAAGACTGTTTGTCACGGCGAGTGACAGACGTTTACCCGGAAGCTTTGGTGGTGCACCGTCTGGACCAAGGCACCTCCGGGCTGCTGCTGATGGCGCGCAATGCCGAGGCGCAAAAAAAACTGGGGCATGCCTTCGAGCACCGACAGGTCGACAAACTCTACTTGGCACGCGTGCAAGGGGCGCTCCCCGAGTCGCCGGACTGGCAAACCATCGATTTGCCGATCTTGCTGGATTGGCCCCAACGGCCACGCCACATCATCGATGCCAACGGACGCCCCAGCCAAACCCTGTGGCGCTGCCTGCAGTCTGATCCTGAAAGCCAAAGCTCGCTGCTGCTGCTGCGCCCCTTGACAGGGCGAACCCATCAACTGCGGGTCCATTTGAAAGCCATCGGGCACCCCATTTGGGGCGACGCCTTGTATGCCCCTGAGGCGGTCCGGGCGCGCTCGAACCGTTTGATGCTGCACGCCTGGCGATTGCATTTGCCGCACCCCAGTTTGGGGACACCCCTGCGGCTGGAGGCACCGCCGCCCCCAGGACTGAGCCCCGGCAGCGTCAGCGTCATGTAGCCCTTCCCCCTCAGAATTCCCACGTTAAACTTTTGACCATCCCTACATTTGGAGACCAACCATGCGTGAAGTCGTCGTCGTCAGCGGTGTGCGCACCGCCATCGGTACCTTTGGCGGCAGCCTGAAGGACACCCCCCCTACGGTGCTAGGCGCCACTGTGGTGCGCGAAGCTTTGAGCCGCGCCAAAGTCGATGGCGCAGAAGTCGGGCATGTGGTGTTCGGCCATGTGGTGAACACCGAGCCCAAAGACATGTACCTGTCGCGTGTGGCTGCCGTGGACGGTGGTTGTTCGCAAGACACGCCCGCATTCAACGTGAACCGCCTTTGCGGTTCGGGCCTGCAGGCCATCATTTCGGCCAGCCAGGCGATTCAGTTGGGCGATGCGGACATCGCCATTGGCGGTGGCGCTGAAAACATGAGCCGAGGCCCCTATGTGAACTTGACCCAGCGCTGGGGCACCCGCATGGGCGATGCCAAACTGGTCGACATGATGACCGGTGCACTGCATGACCCCTTTCACACCATTCACATGGGCGTGACCGCCGAAAACATCGCCGCCAAGTGGGGCATCAGCCGCGAAGACCAGGACAAGCTGGCGCTGGAAAGCCACCACCGTGCCGAGCGCGCCACCGCTGCCGGCTATTTCAAGGACCAGATCGTTCCGGTGATGCTCAAGACCCGCAAAGGCGAAGTGGCCTACGCCACCGACGAGCACTTCCGCACTGGCGCCACCATGGACGACTTTGCCAAGCTCAAGCCCGTCTTCATCAAAGAAAACGGCTCCGTGACGGCAGGCAATGCCTCAGGCATCAACGACGCGGCCGCGGCCGTAGTGCTGATGGAAGCATCGGCAGCCGCCAAGAAGGGCTTGAAGCCCCTGGCCCGCCTGGTGGCCTACGCTCATGCCGGCGTAGACCCCAAATACATGGGCATCGGCCCCGTGCCTGCCACCCAAAAGGCTTTGGCCAAAGCGGGTCTGAAGGTCAGCGACCTGGATGTGATCGAAGCCAACGAAGCCTTTGCCGCTCAAGCCTGCGCGGTCAGCCGCGACCTGGGCCTGGACCCAGCGAAAGTCAACCCCAATGGCTCGGGCATTTCGCTGGGGCACCCGATCGGCGCCACCGGTGCGTTGATCACGGTGAAAGCGCTGTACGAACTGGAGCGCATCCAAGGCCGTTATGCCCTGGTGACCATGTGCATTGGCGGTGGCCAAGGCATTGCTGCCATTTTTGAGCGTTGCTGAAGCCGTGCAAGTGACCGCCAAAGGTCACTTGCTTGACAAGCATCAAGCGGGCCTTTCAGGGGCCCGCTTATGCTTGGGACGCTGCATTTTTTCTCACACCCTTCCTTGGAGTCTTTCATGAGCGACACACTGGCCCCATCTGCCGAGCGACAGGCCTCTTTGCAATGGTCGGATGCGCTCGTGCTGGCGTTGGACTTCATGGACGACACCCACAAGGAGTTCGTCGACTTGTTGGCGCAGACTGAAACCGCCGAGGACGCAGAACTGCTGGATAGATTCACCGCGCTGATCGACCACACCGACGATCACTTTGGGCGCGAGGACCGCTGGATGGAAGACACCCATTTTTCGTCCTCCAATTGCCACAGCACACAGCACAACGTGGTGTTGCAAGTGATGCGCGAAGGCTTGCGCCGTGGCCGCGAAGACAAGGACCTGCAGCTGGTGCGGGAGTTGGCACGCGAACTTGGCATCTGGTTTCCACAGCACGCCCAAAGCATGGACGCAGCTTTGGCCTTGCACCTGCGCCGCGTAGGCTATGACGCTGAAACCGGCGTGGTGCACCAGCCCGATGCTTTGCCCGAAGGCCAGATTCACGGCTGCGGCGGCGCCACCTGCTCCTGATTGGAAAGGCTCAGGCGTAGCGCTGGCGGGCCAGTGCGGCGCCTTCGACCAAGGCTTTGAGCTTGGCTTCGGCGACAGCCCGGCTCATGGGAGCCAGGCCGCAGTTGGTACACGGCAGCAGGCGCGCCTTGGGCACAAATTGCAGGGCTTTGCCGATGGTGTCGGCCACTTGCTCGGGCGTTTCCACCACATCGCTGGCCACATCGATCACGCCCACCAAGACATCCTTGCCTTGCAACAAGGCCATCAAGTCCATGGGCACATGCGACTGAAAGCACTCCAGGCTCACCTGCTGAATGCTGCTCTTGGCCAAGGCCGGAAACACTTTTTCGTACTGGCGCCACTCCTCACCCAGCGACTGCTTCCAGTCGATGTTGGCCTGAATGCCGTAGCCGTAGCAAATGTGAACTGCGGTGGTGCAGGTCAGCCCCTGTGCCGCGCGCTCCAGGGCCTTGACGCCCCAGTCGGCTGCGGCATCCAGGTAGACATTGAAAGCCGGCTCGTCAAACTGAATGATGTCCACGCCATCAGCTTGCAAGGCCAAGGCTTCCTGGTTGAGCAACTCGGCAAAGGCAAAGGCCATTTTGATGCGGCCTTCTTCGCCCTCCCCATAAAAACGGTCCGCCACCGTGTCCACGATGGTCATCGGACCCGGCAGGGTGAACTTCAGTTTGCGCTGGGTGTGGGCGCGCGCCAGTTGGGCTTCGAAGGCATGCACACGGCCTTTCAGGCGCAGCGGCGCCACCACCTGCGGCACCATGGCGTCGTAGCGGTTGTTGCGGATGCCCATCTTCACCTTGTTGACGAAATCGATGCCCTCCACTTGCTCCAAAAAGCCATGGACAAAGTGTTGGCGCGCCTGTTCGCCGTCGCCAATGATGTCCATGCCCGCGTCTTCCTGGGTCTTCACCCACAACAGCGTGGCATCGGCCTTGGCTTGGCGCAAGGCCTCGCCCTCGGCGCGCCATTGCGGCCACAGTTTTTGCGTTTCGGCCAGCCATTCGGGTTTGGGCAAACTGCCCGCAATTGAGGTTTCAAACATTTTGATTTCTGGTGAAGTTAATGGGCTGTGGCAGACAGCGAAAAAGCTTGGGACAGCAACTCGTATGAACGGCGCTGCGCCTGAGCTTCGTGGGTCCAGGTGATGATGACCAGCTCATCCACTTCCAGTCGCTCTGCCAGGGCCTCAAGCTTGGCGCGAACCTGCTGCGCGTTGCCCACGATGGCATTGGCGCGCAAACTGTCGAGCGAGACCTGCTCGGCCGCCGAATAAGCACGCGGCGCCTGATCGGGCGGCAACAATGGGCCAATGCGGCCCAGGTTGCGGTCCATGCGCCAGCGTGCACGGCTTTCAAAAAGTCGCCAGGCTTCGGCCTCGGTGTCGGCCGCCAAAGCCCAGACACAGACCGTGGCATGGGGTCGCGCCAGGTTTTCACTGGGGCGAAAAGTGCTTCTGTACATCTCCAGCGCTTGATCCGCCCCTTGACCGTCGGTGATGAAATACGCAAACGCATATGGCAGACCCAAGTGCGCTGCGAGCTGCGCGCCGTAGTCGGAGCTGCCCAGCATCCAGAGCGCAGGCGCTGTCGGCCCGCTGGGGTAGGCAAACACGCCGTACCCGGGATGCCCCGCTGGCAAAGGCTGCCCCTGCACCCAGGCCTGCAACTCCATGACCTGCTGGGGAAAGTTTTCGGAGGCGT
>JACCDT010335057.1_pt1 | contig 10574 bp, 14 predicted proteins | sample 7446291 | NCBI WGS metagenome assembly JACCDT01 (sample SAMN15323446, study PRJNA562643) | freshwater metagenome | isolation source: river surface water | place: USA:Blue River Watershed | collected 2017-08-17 | reverse complement strand
ACTCATCCGGATTGGGGATGCGCGGGGGCACGAGGAAGTACACGACGCGATCGTCGAGCGGCGTGAAGCCATCGCCGATCACGTTGATCTGCGCGCGAAAGATCTGCGGCACGAGCGTGGCGGGCACGGTGTCGTTCTGCTTGGGGATGATGTCGAAGCAGACCGGCGAGCCCGGCGTGACGTTCAGGAACGTGTCGGGGAACGAGTCGCCGTCGATGCCGGTGAAGTCGCTGGTCGCGAAGCCGCCCGTGCAGGTCCACCTCGCGGCACGCAGAGCGCTCTCGCGCACCATCTCGCGCAGCGAGCCGCGCTCGCGCGCAGCCCACGCGCGCAGTTCCTCGAGCTCCGCGGGCGAGACGCGCACCACGAGCTGCTCGTCGCGGCGGTCTTCGGCGGCGAGAGCGGGGCGGCCTCGGCCGCGCTTCGCGGGAGCGGGCGTGCTCACGTGCGCCCCCAGGTCTCCGCGATCTCGCGCGAGGTGACGGCACGCCCCTGTTGGGGCTCCTCGGCAACCTGGTCGGGGTCGAGCGTCACGAGCCGGATGCTGTCTCGGCGCACACGGTACCCGTCACGCTCGGCATCGGCGATCAGTCGATCGCGCACGTCCTCGCCGGTGGCGCGCAGAGGGCCGACGTAGCCGCCGCCTTCCCACCGCTGCGCCATGAGGTGGCGTGCCGCGTGACGAGCCTCAGCGAGGACCGCGCTGTATGCCCGCGCGAGCGAGGCGTCGGCCTGCGCCGCCGCGTCGCGAAGCTCCTGCCACGAGAGCGGGACGCCGGGGCGTCCGTCGAGCGAGACGGTCGCCCCGTGCTGGGTTGCGTTGCTGATCGCGATCTTGGTGGTCGTCGTCATCGTCCTATCCTCCTGTGCGGCACTCGCGTCGGGCTCCGTGCCCGTCGTCTATGGGGATAATATGAGGGCATCCCGAAAATACGCAAGGCCCGACCACGACTATTTTTCGGGAATCGTACAAATAGCCGCAACGGCTGGCGATTTTCGGGGCCCGTCGGCCCCGCCCAGCGTCGCCTCGTGGCCAGCACTGCCCAACGTGCGCCAATCGCCCGCCTCTGTCAGGAATCCGAGCGGCCTTCTAAGCCGACGGCCGGAGGTTCGAGCCCTCCCGGGGACGCTACGATCGTGGGCGATCGTGATCCGGTCGTTCGGCGTGCTGGGCAGTTGTTGGGCGCTCTGACCCACCGCCGAGCGCCTTCATCGCCACCACCTCACCGCCGCCGTTCTCCGGCAGCGCGCCGCTCGTCGCGCGCGCCGCGTCGTGGATGCCGCCCGGGCACAGGTGCGCGTACCGCTCGGTCTGCTTGATGCTCGAGTGCCCGAGCACGTCGCGCACCTCGGCGAGCGACCACACGCGGCCCCACGTGCCCTGGACGAGGTGCGACGCGCAGGTGTGCCGGAGGTCGTGCCAGCGCACGCGCCGCGTGATGCCCGCGAGCCGGCGCGCCCGCCCCCAGCCCGCGTCGTAGCCGTCGACGTGGCACGCGCCGCCCTGCCCCGGCCACACGAGCGCCGAGCCGACGCCGGGCGCGAGCTCGCGCCACCGACGAAGCGCATCGAGGGCCGGCGCGAGCAGCGGCACCTCGCGCAGATGCCCGCTCTTCGTCGCGTCGTCGCGGCTGTGCCTCACGACGAGGTGCGGCCGCGCGTCGTCGAGGATGACGTCGCGCCAGCGCAGGCCCCACATCTCGCCCGCGCGCAAGCCCGCGTAGATGGCCACGACGAGCGCGGAGCGTTGCTTCGCCGAGATCGTGCCCGCCTTGCGGCCGCCGTTGCCGACACGCGGCGCCGTCTCGTCGACGGGCAGCGCGAGGATGCGCGCGAGCTCGTCGACGCGCAGCCAGGTCCACGACTCGGTCGTGCGCTTCTCGGGGCGGATGCGCGCGCCGCGCGCTGGGTTGTGGGTGAGAACGCCCGCGTCGATGGCGGCCTCGCACGCGCCGATCACGAGGCGCCGCGCGTGGCGGATCGTCTGCACCGAGCGCCGGGGCTGGGCGCGTTCGAGGTCGCGGATCCACGCGACCACGTGCTGGCGCCGGATGCGGCGCAGCGGCATCGCCGCGAGGTCCGTGCTCGCGACGTGCGCGCGCCAGCACGACGCTTCCTTGCGGATGCCGCGCACCTCGCCGCCCCGCTCGCGATCCTCGAGCCACGACGCGCCCCACGCGCGCAGCGTCGTCCCGCTCGAGCGCGCCCCGCGCTGCTCGAGGGCGGCCGCCAGCACCTCTTCGGCCTCTTCGCGCGTGTCGTAGAGACCGAGCGGCACACGCACGCCCTCGACGTGGAGGCGGGGCCGGTAGCGGTGCGTGCCGTCGCGCTGGCGCTCGCGCGAGATGGAGCCGGGCGAGGCGCGGGTCATGGCGAACCCGCGGCCTTCGCGGCCTTGTCGGCCATCGCGCGGAGCTTGGCTTCGCATCGGCCAGCGATGTAGCTACCTGTCGCCGTGGCGCAGTCGGTCGCCTCGCGCTCGCACACGTCCGCCGCCTCCCGCAGCGCCCGCGCCCGCTCGTCAGCGCGGATGCGCGCCTCTCGCTGTGCCGCGAGGTCGGCGGGGAGCGAGGCGAGAACTACGTTGAGAGAGTCGGCGGCGATCAACGTCTGCCGTCCGTCGCTCGCCAGGCACGCGCCAAGGAGCGGCGCGGACGCGCCCCGCACCTCAGCCAGCGCCGCCGCGAGCTGGTTGCACTCGGCCTCGACAGGAGCGCGCACGCGTCGCTCGTGCTCGGCGGCGGCGGTCGCGAGGTCGGCGAGGACGCGATCGAGGTCGTCCCACTCCTCCTCGACGGCTGCCGCGCTGTCGAGCCCATTGTCCCGGCACGTGAGGCCGTCGTCGCTCACCGCATCGCGGAATCGCTGCGCCGCAGCATGCATCGCCGCGAGCTGGGCGCGCGCCTCGTCGAGCGCTTCGAGCACCGCGCGCGCATCATTGAGCGACGCAACGATCGCGCCGCCTGCCGCGGCGCGCTTTCGCACTACGTCGACGATGCGCTCTCGTGCCTCGGCGCATGCATCGTCGTACTCGCGCCGCGTCCCCTCGTCGCTCGTCATCGCTCTGCCCTCCGCATCCTGCGCGCGACGTCCTCTGCCACCTCGGGCCGCGCGACGCGCCGGGTGTGCTGGCCGCGCCTGCGCGGCCTCTCGTTCGCTGGCACGTCGCGCTCGACGAGCTCGGCGAGTCGCTGCGCGATGGCTTCGACGTCGGCGTCGGTGAGCGTGCGTGCGGCGGTCACGGCTGGACCTTCGCGATCGGGACGTCGACCAGGCCATCGCCCAGGTCGCGTGGGGCAAGAAGCTCTCCCCACGCGTGCGCGAGCTCGGAACGCGACACGATCTCGACGAACTCCTCGAGCTCCATCGTCACCGTCGCAGGTTCACGCGTGCGCTGCGCGACGACGAGCACGGGGCGCGCGTCGGCCTGACCACGGTCGCGCCGCGCCTGCCGCATCGCCGCGAGCACGTTCGGACGCCCGCCGACCTTGCACTCGATGAAGAACGGTGTGCCCTCGACGTCGCAGCCCTCGCGCGCAGCCGTGCGGCTCTGCGCGATGCACCGCTCGGCGCCGGGGTAGATGCCGCGGAGGGCCGCGGCGACCTCGCGCTCGAAGACGGCGCCCTTGGTTCGCGAGCGCCGCCCGTTCTGCGACGCAGTGCGCGCTGGCTTCTTCTTCGTCTCACTCACGCCGCACGCAGCCTTTCCGCGAGCGCGGTGTTCCGCGACGCGTCCTTCGTTTCCTTCACCGCTCGCTCGAGCCCCGCCTTGTCGCCGACGATCACGACGCCCACGCGGGCGCGCGTGATCGCGGTGTAGAGCAACCTCCTCGTCAGCATCATCGTGTGCGTGCTGTGCACGAACACCACGATCCACGGCCACTCGGACCCCTGGCTCTTGTGGATGGTCAGCGCGTACGCGAGCGAGAGCCCCTCGGCCTTGCTCTTCGAGTACTCGACGAGGCGCTCGCCACGCCCCTCGGGGTAGCGCACGCCCATGCCCGGCGGCAGCGTGCCCTTGCCCGCGCACCGCTCGCAGGCGCGCTCGACCGTGCGGCGCGCGTCCTCGTCGTCGATCTCGACGGTCTTCTTCCCGTCGCACACGGGACACGTCACGGGCTTGTCGCGCACCCACGCGACGCGCCCCACCTCGCCGTTCATCACGGCGAGGTGGTAGTCGTTGCTCGTCTGGATGACGCGGTCGCCCTCGCGGATGGTGAACGGGCCGACCTTCCACGCGGGCACCTCGCCCGCGGGCGCGGGGTTGAGGATGGCCTGCAGGCGCACATTGATCGCCTCGCCACCCGCGGGGCCCACGCGCTGCGGGATGAGCACCTGCACCGCGTCGCCGCTCACGCCCCGCTGCGCCGGCAGGTGCTTCGTCACGACATCGACGAGCGCCTGGGCGGCCTTGTCGCGCTCCTCGGCGCGCATCCACACGAAGTCGCGCCGCGTCGCGAGGTCGGGCAGCTCGCCCGCGAGGATGCGCGGCGCCTGCGAGCACACCCACGACTCGGCCGCGGCGCGGTGCAGCTTCTCGAGGCGCGCGACGGGCACGCGCCCGCTCTCGATGAGGTCGCCGAAGACGCGGCCGGGGCCGACCGAAGGCAGCTGGTGCACGTCGCCGACGAGCACGAGGCGCGTGCGCTCCGGGTCGATCGCATCGAAGAGTGCGTCCGCGAGCTCGACGTCGAGCATGCTCGCCTCGTCGACGACGACGAGCTCGTGCGTGAGCGGCCGCTCGGCGTGGTGGTTGAAGCCCATCCCGCCGCCGATCGGGCCGTACGCGAGCAGCCGATGCACCGTCGTCGCGTCGCGCCCGGTCGCCTCGGCCATGCGGCGCGCGGCCTTGCCCGTCGGCGCCGCGAGTGCGTAGGAGACGACGCGCCCCTTGCCGGCGCACGCCTGGCACGTGTCCTCGTAGCTGTCGCCGCCCCACTCGTCGGGCACGTCCACGACGCCGCGCCCCTTGCATGCGGGGCACGTGGTGCCGCCCTCGGCGTCGAGGCGGTCGAGGGCGGTGCGCAGGCACGTGGTCTTGCCGGTGCCGGGGCCGCCGGTGATGACGCCCAGGCGGGCGGTGCACACGAGGTCGACGGCGCGCTCCTGCGACGGGTCGAGGGTGAGGGTGGTGGTCATCGTCGGTTCCTCGGGACGTACTCGGTGAGCGAGGTGCTCTTCGTCATGCGTGGGGCGCGCGATCGGGGTTGAGGCGGCGCGACTCCCACGCCGAGCGCGGCGGCGCGCTCTGCGCCATCGGGGCAGTCGACGCAGTGCACGTGGCGCGCAGCTGAGACGGATCCGGGCGAGCTCGCGAGCGATGCGGCCTCGTCGCGGGCGCGCGCGTGGTGCTCGGCGCACGCCCGCGCCGAGAAGCGGCCTCGGTACGGCGCGCAGACGATGCGGTCGTCGGGGTGGATGGGCAGCGTGGGCTTCACGGCGCACCGCCGGTGCTCTCGTCGCCGTTCGCCCACCGCACGAGGTCGGCGACGGCCGCGACCCAGCTGCGCCGCTGGCACTCGTCGCCGCCTGCCGCAGCGAGGCGCGCTTGCTCGAGGTGGTGTTCGACCATGAGCCCGCGCGAGTAGCCGCGGGCGTCGCGCACGTACGAGCGCACCCGTGCAGGCGCTCGGCCGACGTGCACCACGCCGGCCGCCTTGAGGACGCCTCCGTGGAAGAGGTGGGCGGGCGGGGCGCTCATTCGGCGGCCTCGACGTGAGAGGCAGTGACGGCTTCCTGCGCGGCGCGGAGGCGGGCGCGGCGGGCGCGCTGGTGGCGTGTCCACTCGGCGCGACGCTCTTCGGGCGTCATCGCTGCGCGGCGGGCGCGTGTCTTGTTCCTGTCGTCGGCGCGGCGCTCTTCGGGCGTCATCGCTGCGCGGCGCTCGATCGCCTGCGCGCGCTTGCTACGGCGCACGGTAGTCTCCTCGTCGTACCAGGCGAGCACGCGCGGCGGCGCGGCCTCGCCAAGTCGTGCAACGACGACCTCGATTGCGTCGCGCCAGATCTTTCGCGCGTGCTTCATCGTCGGCGCCTTCACGACTTCCCCGCCTTCTCGCGCTCGTCGTACGCGCGCAGCAGCTCAGCGAGCACGTCGCCGCGCACGTCGCAGCGGTCCGACTCGACGAGGGGCGCGCGCTTCGCCTCGGCGCGCCACCACTCGACGGAGCCTTCGCCCTCGGCCCAGGTGGGCTTGCGGTTCGTCATGCTGCCTCCGCGTCGCGCGTGACCGCGCTCTCGTGAATGAAGAAGACCGCGCCCTCTTCGCAGGTCCACCACAGCTCTCCCGACTCGACGAGGGACCAGAGCGCGGCGTCCGGCGCCTTCCCGAACCACACGTCCGAAGTGGCCCCCGTCATCTCGATGCAGATGCGATTGAACGTACGAGCTCGGCCGTCGAGCATGAGCGCGCGGATCGACTCGACGAACTGCGCGACCGTGCCCGCCTTCCGCCAGTGCAGCGGATCGCGCTTGCCGGAACCGCGAGCCATCGTCTCGGCGCCGTCGCCGCGCCATCGGATGAGATGGGTGAACGAGGCGAGCCCCGACCGATCGGGCATGCCGCGCCGGTACTCCCAGCGCGTCTCGCGCGATGCCATGAAGAAGCCAAGCGCGAGCTGCTTCACGCCGCCCTCCGCTCTTCTGCGCCGTCACGCGCGCCCAGCATCGCCAGCGCGCGCCGCGCCACGCCCTGCTCGGCGCGATGCGTGCTCGCCGCGTAGATGCGGCTGCCCTCCTGGACGACGGCGCCGAGGCCCACGGCGCGCCCGAGCTCGCGGGCGACGATGTCGCGCGCCAGGCCGAGCGTGTCGCTCGCGATGGCCACGAGCGCGCCCGAGACGACGTAGCAGTGCCCCGCGCCCTCGGCCTCGCTGAGGGTGTGCATGAGGCACGCACGGATGCGGCTCGGGTGGTCGCTCGGCGTGCCCATGCGGCGCGCGACCTCGTCAGCGCGCCGGAAACCGAAGCCCTCGACGACCTCCGCGAGTCGGAACGGGTCGGCGCGCAGCTCGGCGACGACGGCGCCCTTCCACGCCTCACGGCACCGGCTGATCTGATACTCGCTCAGGCCCCATCCGCGCAGCGTGACCATCTCGTCGCGCTCGCTCTTCACGCGCGCGTACTCGGCGCCGATCTTCTGCGCCGCCTCCGCGGTGATGCCGCGCACCTCGATGAGCCGCTCGGGCTCGCGCTCGAGCACATCCCAGAGCGCCGGGATGCCGTAGAGCTCGACGAGCTCGGTCGCGCGCTTGCGCCCGACCGCGGGGAGCTTGCTGGCGATCCACGCGATCGCCCCTTCCGCGTTCGACGGCACGACCGTCGAGATCGTCGAGGCCTTGAATTGCTTGCCGTACTGCGGGTGCACGTCCCAGCGCCCGCGGCACTCCACGGTCGTGCCCTCGTCGATGCCGAGCACCGTGCCCATCACGGCCACGGCTGCATCGCCCGAGCCCGCGCGCACCATCGCGCGGCCCCAGCCGTCTTTGAGCAGCTTCACGCTGGCCACCTGGCCACGGAGCACGTCGAGCTCTTGCTGTCCCTGTCGCATGGTCTCCTCGAAGAGCGCCCGCGGAATCGAACCGCGGAGCGAGTCACGACGCGTGGCGGATGAGGCCGGGTGATGACGCGCTGCCGATCGCGCTCGTGTGGCGGGGCTCCTCGAGGAGCCCCGCGGTGGGTCACCCGAACCGCGTCTCGGTCTCGGCGGGCGCGGTCTTGCTCGCGTCGGCGAAGCGGTCCCCGTTCGCGCCGAACTCGAAGGACGTGTCGTCGGCGGCCGCGGTCTCGTGGCCATCGGAGGCGTCGGCGACTTCGCGCACGCGGTCGAGGTAGAGCTCTCGCACGCCGCGCGCGGTCTCGGCGAGGAACTGGATCTCCTCCACCGGCAGGACCTTCGGCTCGCCCTTCTCGTCACGCGCGACATCGAAGACGGGCACCGCGTAGTTGCCGCTCTTGCTCGCGATCATCTCGGCCGACAGCTGCGTCTCGAAGGCGAACAGCGGGATGTTGCTGCGCGCGCCGTTCACGACGCGCTTGCCGAGGAAGAACTTGTTGAGGAAGGCCTTCCACGGGTCCATCGCGGTCTTCTTCGCGCGCAGCATCACGAGCTCGCCCGTGTCGCGCTCCATCGCGACGACGTTGTGCACGTCGCCGCAACGGCGCGTGCGCTTGCCGCTCTCGAGGCGCCACTGCGCGTCGGGGCACCCCGCGCACGCGCGGGTCGTGCCGTCCTCCATCGTGCCCGTGACCGTGTCCCAGCTCGAGCAGCGGCGCTTGGTGCCCTCGCCCTGCACGAACTCCGTCCAGGCGCGCGACTTGTGCAGCACGAGCAGCGCGAGGCGCTTGGTCTTCGAGGTCGTCTCGGTGACGGTGTTCACCCACACCGACTTCGGCGGCACCTCGTTGTTGATCATCCCGTTGAAGTTCAGCGTGATGCTCGCGAGCCGGAAGTCGCTCGCGTCGGCTTCCTCGAGTCCCGTCACGCCGACGTCGAGGCCGCCGAGGATGTCTGCGCGCGCCATGCTGCTCGGCGCGCTCGTGGCGAGCGCGGTGGTCTCGCTCGGCGTGGTGTCGTTGCTCTTCTTCGTTGCCATGGTTCGTTCGTTCCTTCGTTCGCTGATTCGTTCGGTGGTGCTGGTTGTTCAGGCGACCTCGGGCAGGAGGTCGGAGAGGTCGAGACCGCGGAGGGCGCGGTCGATCTGCGCGGCGGTGGCGTCGCTCACGTGCCCGTCGCCGAGGCACTGCGCGCGGAACGGGCAGCGCCCGCACTGCTCGCCGATCGACTCGATGAAGCGCCCCATGCGCACGGTGCCGACGATGGTGCGCAGCGACACACGCAGGCGCGCGACGTCGTCGGGGCTGCGGCGCGACTCGAGCCAGATGGTCTCGGCTGCGGGCTCGCGGTCGGTTGCGGTCGCCGACCAGATCGTGTCCTTGCCGACGCGCTTCTTGCTGACGAGCCCGTCCTCGGCGAGCGCGCGCAGCGCCCCGCCCACCACGTGCGTCGAGACCGGCCAGCCGCGGCGCGCCACGCGCACGAGCAGCTCCTTGCTCGTGTCGCTCGACTCGCGCACTGCGGCGAGCACGGCACGCATGCGCTCGTGGGATGCGTACGAGCGCAGATGCACGATGTGGATGCTCTCGGGATGCAGGCCGAGGCGCAGCTCGCGCTCGGTGCCAGGCCAGAGCACGCCCTGGGCGAGCGCGTGGCTGTAGATGCCCGTCTGGTAGCCGTGGTCGAGCACGACCTGGTGCGGGCGGCGCTCGCCCGTCTTCCAGTCGGCGAGCGCGACCGCGGCACCACGCGCGGCGCCGCGCGGCTCGTAGACCAGATCGATGGTGCCGCCGAGCGTGTAGCCGTCGAGCTCGACGACGAAGGGCGCCTCGATGGCGACGATGCGCTGCGCGCGCTCGCTGACGGTGCGAAGTGCGCCGAGCACCATCCACCGCGCGGTGATGCGCTCGTGATCGGCCGACGCGTCGCCCCAATCGATCGGACGGCCCTCGGCCGCACGCACGAGTTCCTCGTCGAGGACGGCGTCGACGCGCTGCGGGGATGGCAGGCGGCCCTCGAGGACGGCGCTGGCCATGGGCTCGCGCCCGAGGGCGCGCTCGATCACGGCGTGCACGGCCGTGCCGATGGTCGGGCGCCAGTGGGCCGTCGCGCGCTCGCGCTCGATGCCCGCGGCCTCGGCGTCGCGCTCGTAGCGGTAGCGGCGGCCGCACCCGTCCTGCGAGGCGAACGCGCCGAGCGCGCTCTGGCGGATCGGGTCGCTCGCGGTGCCGAAGCGCCGGTAGTCCCAGGCGGTCATGCGGCTTCCGCAGTGGTTGGCTCGAATCCGGCCGCGACATCGAGCTCACGCAGGAACCCGGAAAACCGATCGCGAGCCGTGTTCCACGAGCACAGATACGGCGGCCTCAGAACCGCGTCCGAGAACGCCATGCCGAAAGACGTGTGGCGGAGGTCGTGGTCGTGGCACTTCGCGCACGGAGCGCTCGTCGGCGCGAACTCGCCGAGGTGCCAGTCGCGTTCGCATGAGCCGAACAAGTCGCGTCGCTCGATCGCGAGCGCGACGAGATCGGCGCGCGTGACGAGCTGCGACTGTATGGGCGGGAGACCGAGCGTCTTGCGCACGATCTCGTCGATGCGAACCGCCACCGTCTCGAAGTCGGAGACGTCGCGTGAGATGCCCGCGACCATCGCCCGCTTGAGCGGGGACACGATGTCGCCGTAGTACGCCTCGGCTGCGTCGTGGAGCAGGCCCTCGCGCACGATCGCAGGAGGCGCACCCCACGAGGCGAGAAGATCAGCCACGAGCATCGAGTGGTGCGCGACCGAGTAGGGCTCGCCCGAGGTGTGGCCGTTGAACCGCACGATGCGCGAGAGCGCGTGCGCGATGTCGTCGACTCGGACCATGTCCGGCTTCGGATCGAGAAGGTCGAAGGGAATCCCGCTCACCGTCTGCACCCACGTCACGCATCACCTCCACGCACCACGAAGGCAGCGCGGCGCACCGCGCTGCGGAACACGGGGTCATCGGACAGCGCGGCGATCGCCGCGACGAGCCCGAGGTT
>JACCDT011493013.1_pt1 | contig 10578 bp, 9 predicted proteins | sample 7446291 | NCBI WGS metagenome assembly JACCDT01 (sample SAMN15323446, study PRJNA562643) | freshwater metagenome | isolation source: river surface water | place: USA:Blue River Watershed | collected 2017-08-17 | reverse complement strand
CCACTGGTGGTGGAATTCACGGAGACCTACCCTATGCCAGACAGTCGCGCATGCAATCGACTTTTCTGTGAACTGCGCGATCTCGGTTGCGAAATAGCACTCGACGATTTCGGCACCGGGTTTAACGGCATGTCGATTTTTGCCGATTATGATTTCGATATCGTAAAAATCGACCGCTGCCTGATCATGGATATTAATGAGAGGCCGAGCAAAGTCAGTTTGCTGAAAATGGTTATTGAGATGGTGCACTCCTTCGGAAAATCGACGGTGGTGGAAGGCGTGGAAGATCCGGATCAGATTAAATTGGTGTCCGATGTACAGCCCCGATATGTACAAGGCTTTTTCTACCATAAGCCCCAATACTGGCTAGATCTTCCGATCATGTCAGCCACCCATGCCGCCGCCTGAGGAAAAACGCATGGATACTGACAAGGAATTGACGACTCAGCGCGGTTTTCCGTTTTTCCCGGTCGGTCACAATGATCAGCAGCGCATCGACTACGTCAACGGATTAAAAGTCATCGACTCGGGGACGGAGGCTGAATACGACATGATCAGCCGCCTGGCGGCCATTCATTTCCACATGCCGATTGTCACGATATCGCTGGTGGATGCGGAGAGGCAGTGGTTCAAGTCGCACCTTGGCCTGGCCGTTTGCGAGACTGCCCGCAATCTCGCGTTCTGTAATTACACCGTGCTGTCCGATCAGATTTTCGAAGTACTCGACGCCAGCAAGGATCCACGCTTCCAGGCGAATCCTCTGGTCACTGGCGAGCTGTCGATTCGCTATTACTGCGGTTTTCCGATCGTGATCAAGCAGTTTACGGTCGGCGCGTTTTGCCTCATTTCCGATACGCCTCGCGCGGAGCCGCTCGGCGACGAAGATCGCGAATTCGGCATGAACTGCGCAAAGATTATTGCGAAAATGCTGGAGAAGCGAAAGCTGTTGAGAGAGTCGGTGACGACATTCGAGCAACTGCTGAGAGTTGCCGAATGACCTGCGATAAGGCGAGAACGTCGACTCGAACCTGATTCACCGTCGGCTCACCATGGAATCTCCCTCCCCTGATAGTCGATGAAATACGCGCCCTCACGCGGCTCAAGCGCCATCATCGCCTGCATCATGCCGGCCACCGACTCGGCAGGCTCGAGCAGCATCGGCACGCCGGCCTGAAAAGGTTCGGACAGCTTTGACTTGACCGTGCCCGGCTGCAGCGCCACGACGCGCAACGCCGGGTTGCGGCGCTGCAGCTCGATCGCGGCGGTCTGCAGGATCATGTTCAGTGCGGCTTTCGACGCACGATAACCGTACCAACCGCCTTTGCGATTGTCGGCAATGCTGCCCACCCTGGCCGACAGCTTCGCGTACACCGCATCGCCACGGGCCAGCAGAGGTCCGACGGATTTCAGCAGCAGCGCCGGGCCGATCGCATTGATCGCAAACGATGCCTGCAGCGCGTCCGCCTCCAGCCGTGCCAGCGATTTTTCGGGCCCGGCGCCGTCTATCGTCAACGCACCGGTGGCGTCGACAACCAGATGGAAAGGCGCGCGAGCGCGCAAGTCGCCAGCCAGGCGCTCGATGGACGATGGATCCCGCAGGTCAAAACCGTGGCCCTCTGAACGGGAGACAGTGACCACCTCGTCGCAGCGTGGGTCGCGCTTCAGATAGGCTGCAAAGGCATCGCCGAGCGCACCATTGGCGCCGATCACCAGCGCGGTGAATTTGTCGGGAAATTGAACGGTCATGGCAGAAAGCGGTGCAACGGCGAAGATGAAAATTTTTCGGTGGCTGTGACTCTACCGGATCATCAGCTCGTCAGCCCGTTTCCGCTCAATTTGCCGGCATGGCTTCCAGCACGCGGGCGGAAGCCTGCAATCCACCGAGCAGCTTGTCGGCGACTTCTTGCGAAAAGTCGCTGGGCAGCACTCGCTGTACGTCATCGATAATTGCGGGCGTTCGGCTAATTAACTCGTGCAGCAGAGGTTCGGCAGTCTCGCCGAAACCGACGTGCCGGGCAGTGCTGTTGAAATGACGGCGCTGAATCTGATCCGCTTTGTAATGCCGATTTTTCCCGATCAGGGCCATCGCCAGTTTCAGCTCGCGCGGGGACCATTGGTTAGGACCATCGCCCATCACGGGAAAAGCCGACATGACGTCGTAGAGCGGCGTCAACCGATACCTGCCTCCCGGTAAAAGATGAATGCTGAAATTCTTCGCGTGGCCATCAGGAGCGCGTAGCATCCAGAACAAGATCTGCGACGCCATCATGGTGCGCAGATCGCGTGTCGCCTCAACGGACTGCTGCAGCAGGTTGAACAGCGTGGGCAAGCCCGGCCCCCCTTCTGCCTCGTACTTGACGAGCGGTGACGTGCCAGTCGCCTGGCAAAAATCTTCCTGCACGAGGCGATACAAGCGCGTGCCGTCCGCCGAAACTGCGCGATCAAACCGCTCGACCACCAGCACCCGCTGACTGCCGAAACATGCGATTTCTGCATTCGGCACGGGCAAGCCGTACGCAGCGAGCAGCTTCAGGCACAACCATTCGTTGTCGACGGAGGTACTGAAATCGGCTTGCAGCCCGCCGACCAATCCTAATAGCAGTTTGAAAATATGGGTCGTCGGCGTCGCTCTGCGAGGCTTCATCCATTGTCCATTCCACCGCAAGAACGCATCTTTCTCCTGGGCGCCCGCGAGTGAAATTCGAAAATCGTCGTCGGGATCGGGCGCGATACCGAATCGAGCGGGTATGACCACTGAGCGCAGATGCCGTTCGATCGCAGCGTCACCGATCTCGACACCATCGACGCGGTCATATCCGTCGGGAACGGCATCCTCCGGCAGAAATTGCAGTGCCCCGACACAGTCTCGTCCAACCGCACTCAACAGCTCGAAGGACTCCGCGGAACCCGTGCGGAACCGCTCGGCGATGCGCTTGCGGATCGCGGGACTGTCCGGTAGCAGGTTGTCGAAATAGTGTTCGACGGCCGGGCCTTTCAGCGGCTCGTTGCCGTCGCTGAAGGGCAGCGACAGCGACACAGGCCGCCCCTCCGCCGCTACGAGCCAATCCCGGTCGTAATGCAATTCCATCGCGCCGCTGGCGGTGACGGTCCAGCGGCCGACACGGATGCCGTTAGCCCACAGCGCGAGTGTCTGAGTCTTTGGCCGGCGCGCCATCTCACCACTCCGGCACAGTGCCGTTGGCAGAGCCTGCCGGCGAAACATCACCAGCGCCTCGCTTGCCTACGCTCAGCTCCAGGCCGACCACAGCGCTCCAGACCAACAATTGCTTCACGCTCAGTTCGTCTGCATGGCCTTCGAGATGCGACACGCGGTTCTGGCTCAATCCAAGGCGAGCGCCGACGTCGGCCTGTGTCATGCCTAGCTGCTTGCGTGCCGATCGGAGCAAGTGGCCCAACTGCGTTGCGGTGAGCAGCGGCCGAAGGGTAACGGCGGGGACAGTGGAGGTGGAAGGCATGGTGACATCCGATATTCAGATAATCGGAAAATATCTGAAAAACAGATAAACAGCAAATATCTGAATATCAGATACTCCAACAACGTTTGATAAAACACTGACATGACCGGCCTATGAGGGCCTGTGGCCCGGAAAATCCAGGGGTGTTCAAGTCCCTCAGGCACACCCGCCGCCGCCTCACCACAGCCTGAAAACCGCCGGCAAATATGATTTTTCGATTGATGGCAGAATCTGTACCCATCCGCCCGGGCATTTCACCGGCGCCGGATAAGCGAGTGCGCCGTCGTCTAAACGATCCAGATTTCGGAGCTTCCATGAAAACTCTTGCGACATCCGTGCTTGGCCTTGCCATGCTGCCCTGCCTGCTGGCGAGCGCCGGCGCTGCGGCACAATCGCTGTCGGAAAAGCAGGCACAGCAACCCATTCCCTCGGCCAGCAATTTTCTCGGCCTTGGTGTGGGCGTCTTCCCGGAAACGCCGGGCAGCAGCGACCTGCGCGCGCTGTTGCTGCCGGCCGTGCAGTACACCTGGGGCAAAGCCGCCTACGTATCGGGCCTGAAGGCCGGCGTTTGGGGCTATACCTCGGCAGACCGGTCGCTGCGCATCGGACTGTACGCCGAGCCCCGTTTCGGCTACGACGCCAGCGACAGTCCGCGCACGGCCGGCATGCAAGACCGCGAATTCGCCATCGATGCCGGCCCCGGCCTGCGCTGGACCACGTCCGCAGGCGTGCTGAACTTCGATTACGGATTCGATGTCACCGGTCGCAGCAACGGGCAAGTGGCGCAATTGCAATTCATTCGCCCGCTGGTGGCGGAGCACGGCTTTCGTCTGAACGGGCTGGTGAACGCGACCTGGCAGAACGCTGCGATGAACAACTACTACTGGGGCATGCGCGCCCGCGAAACGACCGACGGACTGCCGCGCAACGTCGGCGCAGGCGTCGGCTTTTCCGCTGGGCTGACCGGCCTGCGGCTGGTCGGCAATAATGGCGCAGTGTTCTTCGGCGCCAGCATCAATCGACTGTCAGATGCACAGGCGAACAGTCCGATCGCCGAGCGCAGATATACTCCGGTGATCTACCTCGGCTACGGCTGGCGGCTCTGATCGGAGAGACGCAGTGTCGCCTTTAAGCCGGGACCATTAAAACTTAAAAATATATCTATGATCCTTGGCGTTATTGCAGACGACCACACCGGCGCGACCGATGTGGCCAGCATGCTGGTGAGATCCGGCCTGCGCACGGTGCAGATCATCGGCGTGCCGCAGGCCACCGCCAGTGCCATTGAACCAGCGACCGTCGATGCGGTGGTGATTGCGCTGAAGTCGCGCACCATCGCGCCGGCCGATGCGATCGCCCAATCGCTGGCCGCGCTGCGCTGGTTGCAGCAGCACGGTGTGCAAAGGTTTTATTTCAAGTACTGCTCGACCTTCGACTCGACGGCCAAGGGGAATATTGGCCCGGTGACGGACGCGCTGATGCAGGCATTGGGAACGCACTACACGATCGCCTGCCCCGCCTTCCCGGAAAACCAGCGCACCATCTTCAAAGGCCATCTGTTCGTCGGCGACCAGCTGCTGTCGGACTCGGGCATGCGCAATCATCCGTTGACGCCAATGACGGACGCCAACTTGCTCCGAGTTTTGCAGCCGCAGACGCACTGCACGGTGGGACTGTTGAGCCACGCACAGGTAGCCCAGGGTGCGGTAGCGCTGCGTGCTGTGGTCGAGCAGCGGCATGCCGGGGCGGCAGCTCGCCCGCCGGGCATCATCGACATTGCCGACGCCATCAGTAATCAAGATCTGATGGTGCTGGGCGATGCACTGGCCGATCTGCCGCTGGTGACGGCCGGCTCCGGCCTCGCGCTCGGGCTGGCAGCCGCGTACATTCAGCGCGGGCTGGTCCAGGCCGACGCTCATGCGGCCGAATTGCCCGCGGCCGGTGGTCGTGCCGTGGTGATCTCGGGTTCCTGCTCGGTCGCCACCAATGGCCAGGTCAGGCACTGGCTGGACGCCGGCAAGCCGGCGCTGCGCATCGATGCGCGCGACATCGCCGCCGGCCAGCCGGTGGCGGCACGCGCATTGGACTGGCATGCTCAGCAGACACAGACCGCGATGATCTATGCGACCTCGCCGCCCGACGAAGTCTCGCAGCTGCAAAAAGCCTTCGGTGCGAATGCACTGGGCGAGCAGATCGAGCACTGCTTCGCCGAGATCGCGCGTGGCCTGATCGGCCAGCAGGTACGCCGCTTCGTTGTGGCCGGTGGAGAAACCTCGGGTGCGGTGGTGAATGCGCTCGGCGTGCAGATGCTAAAGATCGGCGACACCATCGACCCCGGCGTGCCATGGACCTCGGGCCTGGTCGGGCAGCCGTTGCTGGCCACGCCGGCGCCGGTGTTGCTGGCACTGAAGTCAGGCAATTTCGGTACCGAAGATTTCTTCAGCAAAGCACTCGCTCTCACCGAGAGGCCGGCCTGATGGCAGCAATGGCGGCGATGGGAGAGACCGAAGGCCTGCGTGCTGAGATATGCCGCGTCGGCAAATCGCTGTTCGAGCGCGGCTATGCGCACTCGACCGCGGGCAATATCAGTGTCAAAACCGATGATGGCTTCCTGATCACGCCCACCGACGCCTGCCTCGGCTTTCTCGACCCTGAGCAGATCGCATTCGTCGATTTGCAGGGACATCAGACCAGCGGCGCAAGGGCCAGCAAAACGCTGTCGCTGCATCAGGCAATTTACGCCGCCGATCCACAGGCGCGCTGTGTCATCCATACACACTCAACTCACCTGGTCGCGCTCAGTTTGCAGGGTGTCTGGCGCGCGCACGACATTCTTCCGCCGATCACGCCGTATTACGTGATGAAAGTCGGCCATGTGCCACTGGTGCCTTACCTTCCCCCTGGCGATCCGGGCATCGCCAGCGGCGTGTCTGCGCTGATCAGCGCGCATATTGCTGCGGGCAAGACGATGCGCGCGGTAATGATTGAGCGGCTCGGACCGAACGTCTGGCATCAATCGCTGGCGGCGGCCATGGCGACGCTGGAAGAACTGGAAGAAACGGCCCGGCTCTGGCTGCTGAGCCAGCGCTCAGTGCCGCCATTAAGCGATGCGCAAATCGATGAGCTGCGTCTGCGCTTCAACCTCACCTACTGAACTCAAGAGGAAAAATGACTGAAGCCGCGATGACCCGCCAGGTTGACCTGCGCAGCGATACCGTCACCCGTCCCACGCCGGGAATGCAGGCCGCGATGATCGCCGCGCCGCTCGGCGACGATGTCTTCGGCGATGACCCGAGCGTGAATGCATTGCAGGACAAACTTGCGCAGATGCTCGGCTTCGAAGCAGCGCTGTTCATGCCCACTGGCACACAGAGCAATCTGTGCGGCATTCTTGCGCACTGCCAGCGCGGCGATGAATACCTTGTCGGCCACCATGCGCACACCTATTTATGGGAGGCCGGCGGCGCGGCCGTGCTCGGCAGCGTACAGCCGCAACCGATCGCCCACCAGGCAGACGGCACACTGTCACTCGAAGCGATTGAGGCCGCCATCAAGCCGGACGATCCTCATTTCGCGCGCACCCGGCTGCTCGCGCTGGAAAACACCCTGGGCGGCAAAGTAATGTCGATGGACTATCTGCAGGCAGCGACTTCGCTGGCGCGTGGCCGCGGACTGGCCACGCATCTGGATGGCGCGCGACTGTTCAATGCGGCGGTCGCGCAGGCGTCACGGCGCGGCAGCGACGCGGGCAGCGAGGCCCGCGCCATTGCGCAATGCTTCGACTCTGTATCCGTCTGCTTCAGCAAGGGGCTGGGCGCGCCGGTCGGGTCAGCCCTGTGCGGCTCGGCAGAGCTGATTTACCGTGCGCGACGGCTGCGGAAAATGGCGGGTGGTGGCATGCGACAGGCGGGCGTGCTGGCCGCTGCGGCAAGCTATGCGCTCGACCATCATGTCGACCGCCTGGCGGACGATCATGCACTCATGCGCGAACTGGCCGCAGGCCTGGCAGGCATCGAGGATCTGTCGTTCGACGCGCCGCAGACCAATATCCTGTTCGTCGAACTACATGGCGCAGCACGTGAACGCGCGCAGGCGCTGGTCGATCATTTGCGCGAGCGCGGCATACTGGCCACCGGGCTGTACCGGCTGCGCTTTGTCACCCATCTGGATGTCGATGCTGACGGCATACGGCGTGCCGTTGCAGCGATACGCGAATTTTTCGGACGCTGATTTCACCGCGATAGAAACGGACGCATCCGCCTGCGTGACAGCCCGGCAGCCGCCTTCGTCAGCGTATCGACGCGTGTCAGACAGATAGGTTGGATCAAACCTGCTCTGCCGCTGTGCGCGGCGTGCGCGTACCGCCAAGTAAGGCACCGGACAAATGCCGGTTGGAGTCGCGCAAGGGTCTATCGGCGACCTCTTCGCTGAGGATCACCCATCGATGTGCCCAGAGCAGAATCGTCGTCGATCGGTAAAGCTCAGAAAAATACTGGCGATTAAAGAGCCTTTACGATCAGCCGAATAGCTGCACCAATAAACCCGACATTCGGGCACCGACTCGCGGGAACGCATGCCAACGAGCGTTCCCGCGAGATTAACTGGTACAGACAAGTTCAGATTTGCTTATCCCGAAATAAGACGAAAGTATCGTTCCGGGTATGGTGCATTCGCACCCGGAGCAACGCCAGAAAACGGATTGCTTCCGAAAGGTAAATTATCAGGAAAAAATAAAATTCTCAGCTGTCAGATTTAACACGCCCATGACTGTAACCGAGTCATCCTCGCTCAACTGGATAACACTCGAACCATCGATTTGATTGATGACGAGATCCGAAAAATCATCAATACCGGCGATACCACTGATCTCGATTTTGTCTTTGCCATAACCGAAATCCGAAATCACATCGCCACCATTATCAATTTTGAAAACAAAGGTATCATTTCCGAATAAAATCGAACTAAAAGCATTCGCGCTCGTAAAAATACAAAAATCTCCGAAAATAACCTCGCTGGCCCCACCGCTGACTAATCGATCATTACCTCCCACTGCAGCTTCATCTGCAAAATATGCATCACCAAAAAGCAGATTCCCAGATTCATGATTATCACCGCCGATCAGCAGGTCATTACCACCAATGGCGCCACCCTTCATAAGTTCTGCATCGCCACACATGCTGTTTATCGAATTGTATTCACCTGCAATCAGCACATCGTTTCCACCGCGTCCGACGACAATACTGCCATCCGCTTTCGCAGATGAATTTAATATCGCGGCATCACCATACATGATATTTGAAACGGGCTGCACGCTGACATCACTAGCTCCGCTCTTTCCTGAGCCACCTTTCAGATAATCATTGCCACCGACACCCCCTCCAATTAATCCTGCATCACCAAACATACGATTAAAGTCCACGTTATTTCCGCCATAAATCTTATCATTTCCTCCAAAACTGTTTATCAAGACCTCGCTATCGCCATAAAGAACATTCTGAACATAACTCGGTGGTTTTTCCGAAAAGCTTGCACCTATAATTGTGTCGCCCGCCCCTCTCTGACCATTGGTCAAACTATATGCTTCACCATAAATTTTATAAGAAACAAATTCACCTTCAGGAGTTAGAGTCTGACTTTTTGCTCTGGCACCATCAATGACACCATCATCATTAAAATCATCTCCGCTAACAATTTTTTCCATGTAGGCAAAAGACATAATTAAATCTCCGTTAAAAATATGATTTCAATCAAATGCGAGAACCAGATTGGCTTTCTTTTAATATTTTTCTAGCAAAAATGAAATTAATATTTCACACATACGATAGAAGAATCGAGTAACCAAACCAATGTTGTATCCGCGCAGATTATCTTTCTCATCGACGGCGGCATGACATGGACCGTCAGCTATGCAGAACCAAAAAATCATCCACATGACCATTTGATAGCGTCTTTTGCAAACGCACCGGACTAGACCCGACGGTGCCTTGGGGATTTTTGCTCCAACTGCCCCGCTCGGCCGCTGACACCTGCTAACGAGCGTTTCGGCGAAAGTAGCCGGCGCTGACAAATCCTGAGCTGCTTGCTGCGGAAAAGCGCGAAGGAATAGTTGCGGATGCGGTGGGCTTGCACACGCAACAACGCTTGAACATTGCATTGCTTGCGGGAGGTGAATTATCAGGAAAAAATAAAATTCTCAGCCGTCAGGCTTAACACGCCCGTGACTGTAACCGAGTCATCCTCGCTCAACTGGATAACACTCGAACCATCGATTTGATTGATGACGAGGTCCGAAAAATCATCAATACCGGCGATACCACTGATCTCGATTTTGTCTTTGCCATAACCGAAATCCGAAATCACATCGCCACCATTATCAATTTTGAAAACAAAGGTATCATTTCCGAATAATATTGAGCTTAAAGCAGTAGTGCTCGTAGGAATATAAAAATCTCCGCAAAGAACCTCGCTGGCCGCACCGCTGATTAATCGATCATTTCCTCCCGTTGCGTTTTCATCTGCAAAATATGCATCACCAACAAGTAAACCACCATAGTTACGAGAATCACTACCGGCCAGCAGGTCATTACCGCCAATGGCGCCGCCCGTCATAGTTTGCGCATCGCCATATAGGCTATTTCCCGAATTGGACCCGCCTGCAATCAGCACATCATTTCCACCGCGACTAACCAAAATACTGCCGTCCGTCTCACTGAACGAATTTAAAAGTGCGGCATCACCACAAATTACATTAAAAATGCCTGAGCTGGATTGTGACTGTCCGGACACGTTCGTTGCTGACCCGCCTTTCAGATAATCATTGCCACCAACACCCCCCTCAATCAAAGCCGCATCACCAAACATATAATTAAAAGACAAATTATCTCCGCCATAAATTTTATCATTCCCCCCGAAACTTTTTTGCAAGACCTCGCTATCGCCATAAAGAACATTTTCTGTATAACGCAGCGGTTTTTCCGTCAGGCTTATACCTGAAATCGTGTCGTTCGCCCCCCTCTGACCATTTTCCAAGATATATAAGTCACCATAAATTTTATAAGAATCATAACCGGCCTCAGCAGTCAGAATCTGAGCTTTTAATCTG
>JACCDT010756839.1_pt1 | contig 10579 bp, 15 predicted proteins | sample 7446291 | NCBI WGS metagenome assembly JACCDT01 (sample SAMN15323446, study PRJNA562643) | freshwater metagenome | isolation source: river surface water | place: USA:Blue River Watershed | collected 2017-08-17 | reverse complement strand
GCTACCAGAATGAAGTCTTGCTTCTCCTGGTTTCGCACATGGGCGAAAAAGTCCTCAGTCCCGACCGGAACCGGGATATTGACGATGGGCTTGCCAAACGCGCTGTAGAACTCCCGATTGGACTTGGACACCACGCCAATGAAGTCGGCGGCTGCCAACTGATCGAGGTAGCGCAGTTCCTGCCCCCGGTCACGATTGAGGAAGATTTCATCCATTGCCACGTCCGGCACCGCTACAATTACGGCGTCGGGTCTTAAAGCGCGAATTTGTTCGACCTGCCGGGAACCGGCAAACAAGTTCACAAAGAACGTGTCATAGGGTGTCAGCATGGAGGCGGTTGGTTCACCATCCTCCGCCCAGTAGATCATGTCCAGTTCGACACCGGGTAGGTTGTGAATGCAGGCCGTGCCGATGTGAGCGCCGTAATGCAGCGGGCCGCTATACAAGTCCTGATTCCAGACCATGACCGGCTTCATTGCGCTTGCTCCTGTGACCACTGCTGTTCGACCTGCTGCGCTAAACCGATCAGATCGGCATTGAGCAGCGGTACCACTTCCTGACCGTCGCTCAGGCCGTTCCAGATGACCTGCGCCAGCGCTTCCAGAGACACGGCAGATTGTCCGTGATAAGTAGCGGTGAGTTTGCGACGAATGACGATCATTTGCGCGTGAGATAACTTGAACTCATCCGCAATCGCCAGCATGTATTCATGAAAGTTAAGACGGTCGCTCATCACAATCCTCTCTGAACACTTGTTCTACTGTACCACAACTATCACCAGTTGGAGCGACGAACTTTTGTTCTCCTCACGGTGCCTTCTGGCTTGGTCAATTTGTTGAATGCGCCCGCTGTGGCGTCGGCTTGGTCACGATATTTGCCTTTGGGAATAGCGATCAATTCCTCAATGTATTCATCGTTCCAGTCGCCACGCAGTAAACGCACGTTGCCCGCTTCGGCTTGCGATGCAAAGGGGTTGATACGTGCATCCTTATTGCCGACTGGCGACTCGGCGCGGATGTCAAAGCCAGCCAGATTGCGAATAGTGGACTCAGCGCTTTCCTTGCCACCGCTACCCGGCTCTTGCTCAATCCAGATGGCTACCCCGCCATGCCGCCGCTCATCCCTTTCGGCAGTCTCCTTAATCATCTGTTCCCGGTTGTAGGCTGACCACTGACCTCTGACCACATCTTCGACATAGTAGATGCCATCCTTGACAGCGATCAACACGCCAGCGGTATACGCGCCGTCGCCTTCCGTACCCGCCTTGTCCCAATAACGCACACGATCCGCAAACTGAGGGGTTACATCCACGATGTACTCCCCTTCTTCCCCTCGAAGCCATGCCCGCTTGAAGCGTGTACCATCTGCCGGACGCGGGACGCCTTGAAACAGTGCAGGCCAGCCCGCCGGGTTGACGGTGCGTTCATTGAGCAGGAAGGTTTTAGAGCGTCGGCTGACGGCCAGCGGTTCCTCCGGCTCCCTGCCGAGGATGTCCGGCAGGCCATCGGGTAAGCCTAGCTTGCGGTTGTTGTAATCGCGGTCGCTTTGGGTTTCAGACAGCGCCGGGAAGCGCATGAGCGTCCAGTCTTCATCCAAGGTCAGAATGCGCCCTACCAGGTCATCCTCATGCCAGCGGGTCATGACCACTACCATCGCGCCGTCTTCCGCAATACGGGTGCGAAAGACGTTTAGGAACCATGACCACGCCGTTTCCCGCTTCAGGAACGAAGAGGCTTCTTTGTCGTCCTTGAACGGGTCATCAATAATGCCCAGCTTGCCCGGATAACCCGTGAGAGAACCGCCGATACCTGCCGCCCGCAAGCCACCGCGATAAGGCTTACGCAGCGTCCATTCCGTGACTTCCTGCTTATCCTCTCGAATGCCAACTGGGTCTACGTCCTGGATACCCAGGTCGCCAAAGACAGCCCGAAACTCATTGCTCTTGACGTAATCGCGGGATGCAAACGAGTTGCGCCGCGCAATGGAGATGGTGTAGCTGGTTTCAATGACCGGGTCATTGGGGCGACGGCCTAACCAGTAAGCCGGGAACAACTCGGACACCATTGAGGACTTGCCATGCTGAGGCGGTGCCAGGATGATGAGCTTCTTAATCTCCCCTTCCAACACCCGGTCAAGGGTATCTGCCATTTTGACGTGGAAGGGATCAGCCACGAAGTCACTGCGGACGTAGTAGCAAAAGTCAAGAAACCGGGAACGTGCCCGCCGTCGCTTCAGCAGTTCGGCGGCTGCTGCCTGCTGTTCGGCAGTGACCTTGCCCCTAGTCGCTAGAGTCATCGGGCAACCTGCCAGCGGCGATGGCTTCCAGTTGGCTTTCAGTCATCATCTTCATGTCCAGCGCTTTACCGCCTGTCGTGTGATCCACCTTGATCGGCGCGGCGGCTCCAGTCAGTTGGTCAATGCGGGCTTGCGCTTCCCGGTATTCCTTGAGCGCCCCCAGCTTTGTCCTGGCATCGCTGTGCTGGTTGTAGAGTTCCATCGCCCGCCGTTGCACTTCCCGGTAGCGGTCAATGGCTTCGTCCTGGATGAGGCGCATATCGCCCTTGCGCTCTTCAATGAGGATGTCCTGCATACGCCGGATGTCCCGTCGAACGGTCTGCTCGGAACATTCCAGACGTTGGGCAATGTCGCTAATCCAAATGCCTTCCAGCCGCATTCGGTTGACCGCCTCTATCCTCGCCATAATATTCGGGTCTTTAGGCCACGGGATGGTTGACTTCCCTGCTTTTGACCATCGTGTTCGCTTCTGTTTCGGTGCTGCCATTGTCTTTTCACCTCAAGTATTGAGATAGCATAGTCGAAAACTTGTTCTAGTACAACGCATTGAGCGAAGTTTATATAAAGTTGGGTAGGCTTAAAAGTTATAGTGTATGGTATAATGAGGTATCCAAGAGACAGGAGGTGCCATTGATGGAGCAGTTGTACACACTGGGTTACACCGGACTAACGCCGTCGCTCATCCTCGAATTGGCCGTCAAGCTGGATGCTCGTGTCATGGACATCAGGTATTCACCCTGGTCGAAAAACGAACTCTGGAACTTCGACAACCTGAAAAAGGCGTGGGGCGCTCGGTACTACGAACATGTCCAGTGGCTAGGCAACGTCAACTACGCATGGCCTGATCGGGGCATTCACCTTCTGGATGTCATCTCTGGCACGTATGTGGTCAAGGGAGCGCTGGAACGGCGGCCTGTGATCCTGATGTGCGCCTGTCTGGATGTAACGACCTGCCATCGCGCCGTCGTCGCGCGGGAGATGAAGGCGCGGTACGGCATTGAGGCTATCCATCTTGATCGTGCTTCGATTGAAGCCATTCTGAAGCCGGAGCCGGTCGAACAGCAAATGAGCCTGTTTTAACCAAAGGGGGTTTTATGGCAAAAGTTGAACTTAAGATCTGCAAGTGCTGTGGAAAGGAAATGCCCAACACGGTTGAGTATTTCCCCAAAGTAGCGGGCAAGTACGACTACCTGCGGTCTGAGTGCATCAAGTGTCACTCTCGCAACAAGAATGCGCGGGCTAAGGCGCGGAAAGAAGGCAAGCCGCTACCGGGTGCTTCACCCTACGAAACGCGCAAGACCTTCACTATTGACCACAAGACCGGACTGGTCACGATTCAGCAGGTGATTGAGATTGACAAGTTGAGCCAGTTTAAGACGGCGCAAAAGCGGGCGCGGTTCATGCGCCTGTGGGAAAAGCAGGGTTATGAGATTCTGGAGGTGAAGGGGTAAATATGGAACGTCCAACCCGCAAGTATCAACTGTCAATATCTATTGGGGGCGATGACTTTCAATATGTGATAAGCATGTTGAATCAAATCACTGTCGATATAGAGAGACACGGCGATGCTACATACGAGTCTTATTCCGGCGGCTATTCGGGAAACAACAGTGTGAAACTGGCAATCAATCCCAACATGACCCATGACGATTACTTTGCCGCCCTTGAGGCGTATCTGGCGGAGAAGGAATAATGCGACACGCAACCAAGACAGTGACGATCAAGGTATCCTGCAAGCTGGATGAGAAGCATTTCAACTACTGGCAACCGGGGAAGGAAGCGCAGTACCCGGAAGCGCGGGCGTTTTGGGATGCTGAAGCGGCGGCTGGACGGCCTATGCCACCCTGTGACCTGGCTGGCGAGATGGGAAGCTGCTGCCTGGATTGTCGGTTTCAGGTCGCCTACGGTGAAACCAACGACTACATCCGGGAGGAGCGGTAAGCCATGCCTGTAGACCGTTCCCGCTACCCTGTCAACTGGAAACAGATCAGCCAGCGCATTCGCTTTGAAGTGGCTGGTAATCGCTGTCAGTTCTGTGATGTGCCGAATGGTGCGTTAATTGTGAGATCGGTGAGTGACCCTTACCGCTACCTGATCCACAAATCGTTCAACAATCGCGCTGAATATCAATGGCCTGATGGTAGACCGGCTCACAATCAAGAGTTGCTGGCTGACTTCCAGAGCAAGCCTATTCGGGTTGTCCTCACAGTGGCTCACTTGAACCACGACACAGCCGACAATTCAGACGACAACCTGCGGGCGCTGTGCCAACGGTGTCACAACCGTCATGATGTTGAGTATCGCAAGAAAAACCGCGCCGCTACCCATGCCAGCAAGAAACAGGCGGCTACTGAGGCGACTGGTCAGCAGTCGCTTTTTGACACGGAGGTGTCATAACCCTATGCACATTGAAATCGAGTGGTCTGATTTAACATTGTGTCAACAAGATCTACTCCGAACAGGATTTAATCGTCATCCATTTACGATTGGAACGTGGGATGAGCAATCGATTCGCGACGCAAAAGAACTGGCGGATTTAGGTTTGCTGATCGATCACGGTCTTGTCGAACCGAACTACAGAAACCGCCAATTCGTTGTGTCAGCATTGGGGCACGCCTTTATCCGAGCAAGCAAAGCGAATTCAGAGGGACTATGATTACCAAAATCAACAGTCGCTACATCCGCGCTTTCGAGGTGGCTGCACGGTGCCATCAAGGCCAGATCTACGCGCCGGATGAACCCTACATCTGCCACCCCGTGCGAGTCGCTCACAAGTTGGATACGCTGCTCCTTCAGGAAGTGGCGCTGTTGCACGATGTCCTCGAAGACGCGCCGGAACTGGCTGACCAGCTACTGCCGACGCTAGGCTTGAACCATGACCAACTGGACGCGCTGGAAGCTCTCAATCGTGCCGGGTGTACCTACGCGGATTACATCGCCCTGCTAGTCAACTACCCTATCGCCGCGTTGGTCAAACGCGCCGACATGGAGGACAACCTGTCCAACCTGCCCCGGCTGGCGAAAGTAGACCCGGCAGGTGCAGCGCGGCGCTACTACCGCTACAAGACGCACTATCAGACCATCGTGAATGCCACGCGAGAGTTCCCGCGTAGCCAGTGGTGGTACAACGGTGATCCGCTCGACCTGGAGTTGATCGGCACGCAGATCTTCGAGGCAGAGAGAGGCGGGTAACTCTAAGCCCGCTGGTATTGAGAGTATAATTGTCTACATCGAAAGACCTCCAACTGCGCTTCCTTGACCCGGCTCCGCTGTCTCAAAAAGAGCAGTGGAAGCCGGTGCCGGACTTCCCGCGCTACGTCATCAGCCAGTACGGGCGTGTCAAGGATGAGCTGCGTGGGGTGATCGTCAAGTCTCATCCGGTCAGTCGCAAGGGGCATGTGATCCTCAGGTGCAAGGCCGGGAAACCGCACAGTCGCAGTGTCAGCCATTTAATGCAGATGGTATGGAAGGAGTGAGTATGACAAACCCTGTAATCGACACGTTGAAGGAAATCCACACACGCGGCTTGCGGGTGTTTTGGTCGTACCGGGTACCCTCTCCCATGTGGGCCGATACAGATGAACCCCTTGAGCCGTCCACCTGGGACTTCATCTACACGCAGCTTGGGCAAGAGCAGTTCGTCCCTGAAAAGACGCATTATGTACACACCGGACTTCAGATTTCATGGGAGCGTCATATAGTCGGCACGGTCACGTTTACTGGCCCGCAGCTAGACAGCATTGATGATGCCTTCAAGTACACCATTCAAGGGCAGACAATAGCACCTTGCGAGATACACGCACAGGCCTTCACTTCCCCTTTGCGAGTAGTCAAGCTCAAATACCGCGCCCGCTTCCAACCGTCTAACACGTTGCTGGACGAACTGGCATCGGCTGGCGTGATAGCTGCACCTGCGATTGCCGGGGCTATCAAACCAGGTGAATTGACCGCAGAAGTAGATATTGACTACCTACACGACAAGTTTACAGAACCCGCGCAAACCATCTGGACTTCAGAGTATCTCACCGTGTCCAAAGTCGATCAAGATGACTGGATTGAGGAACACGCGGGGCTGCTGATGGAATACACCCTGACCGCTAAGGCACTGGAGATGATTGGAGTAACCACATGACGCTATCAGATCGCTTTGAACGAACACCATCCGTACCGGACAATGACACGTGGATATTACAAATCATTTGGGACAAGGTGTCAAACACGGGTCTCATCCGCAACGGGGAAACGCTGAAAATCTCATACACCACCGACTCGGAGGGTAAGGTGGTAGCCAGCAGCGTATCGATTGAAAAGGAACCGCCTAAGTGACCTCCCCCGCCTTTGCCGCCTGTCTCAAGTGGCTCCGCTCCAACCCGCACTACTACGCCATCACGGAGCACACTTGGGGTTGGCCGGTCGTTGAGTTCTGGGATGATGAGATGGCGGCTGTCCGCTTCATCATCTGCGTAGACGATCCGCGTGAAAGCACAGTCGCCTATGAAACCGTGAAGACAATCAGTGGCGAGACAGGCCGCCGCTACCGCACGGAAACCGGGGCCGAACTATCCGTGATCGCAGAGGTGTTCTGTCCAGAGGAAAAGCCATTCCAGCAAGACGCATGAAATCAAAACGCCCCGTCAAAGGGGCGTTCTCATTGGGGTTAGCCAGCGGTGGGAATTCTGGCGGCTCCCTGGTAGGGGGATGATTGAGGATGTCCTTCGAGGCATCTACGCGGCAGCGTCCCGGTTTTACACCGCAGTAACCCACAAACCGGGGTTTCAGTGGGAAGTGAGGGAGTTGAACCCTCTAGCCTGTAGGCTTCCCGCTTCCCAAAGGGTAGTGGCCGGGCGTCCCCGGCGCTCCATTTGTACCGCGCCTGCTACCCGATCAGGCACCATCAAAGGTCAGGATTCGGCTTGCGCCTACTTTTAGACCTGAGCCAACCGCAGGAATTGAACCTGCCATCTATCTGCCCTTATTCGTCGGCAGATCGGCGTATCACCTTGACGCCCCGGTTGGCTATCCTATGTGTCCCCTGCTTTTGGCATCGCCGGACACCAGCATGGAAAAATCAACTTCCCAAAAGAGACAGGGGTTGAAGTCCCCCTGTCCCTCCGGCTGTCGGCCTTTCGCCTTCAGCCATTATCAACGCCCTGAGCCTTTCGGCAAGCGGTCAAACCGCACTCGTTTGGGCAAACGAATGAGGGTAGTGGGGTTATCGACACCCCATATGGCCCCACTTATTCACCGGCCCTACCCTTTGAACCAGCCTCTCCACTCCATTGACCGCGCTGCCTTTAGCATTCTGCACATCGATGAGCCACAGGAGAAAGGTCAACCTATCCGGCGCTCACGGTCAACTTCAACGCTTCTACGAGGCGTGTTCACATTGTTAATGTGGAGTGTCCCTCGGCACAGGTTCACCCCGCGTTTCTTGGCATCCCTACTACCACCGTGTGCCGCCGCGCACCCCTAAGGGCAGTGCGTGCCGGAGGGATCGAACCTCCCGTCTCACCAGCTTTGCCAGTGCGAAGTCTCCGAGACTTCCCTGCACGCATAGGCTGGCGGCTGTCACCCCGCCAGCTACCCCCTACCAAAACCTCTCAATTGAGGCCATGCCCATTCGGAGTTGACGCCCGGTAGAGGTCGGGTTCTCCTAGCCTGCTACGCTTTCGGCAGCGGCCTGTCGCTTCGGCTATGACAGGCACCCTAGACGCCAACCTTTTTAGGTTCTTGTGTCAAAATCCTATCCTACGCTGCCATACGGCCCACACAGGCATTTCGATCACAATCCCCCGGCGTCAGTCAATTTTGGGCTTTACCCGTTTGCCAGCCCTGCCCCGGCTTATCGCTCATCCACGAAGGGGTAACGCGGATGTCGAAACGGGATTCTAGAGAGCCAGAAGCAGCAGCACATGACATCTGCTACTCCTATTCTGACGTTCACAGGGCCAAGTTGTGCGTTATACCCTTGACCCTGCTAGTGACGCGAGTGCGAACCGCCCGCACCTGATACCGCTTCATTCTATCAGTAGCCTTGTGTGCTATCGCGCCGTACAAAAGTGATTATACCATACTGTATCACTTGTAAAGGGGTCAAACTTAAAAGACGCGAGACTAACTAAACTTTTGGGCGATTTCTTTAACAGCGCCGATCGCTGCTAAAGAATGCTTTGCTTATGACCGCCTCAATTATTTTGTAGTTGACAGTGGATACAATAGTATGCTAGTCTGTATACAAGCGTTGATACACACGAAAGCGAGGTTCAATGAACACTCAACTGTTAGCCGATCAGATCAAGGCGCTGGTAGACGCTTGCGACGTGTCGAAGTACGCCCGCCGCGCTGGACTTCGAGCGATTACCACCTTCGAGCACCTGCCCTATCCGGACATGGAGCGTATGAACCAGGTACTCCCCGCCGCGCCGTTCACCGTAGGCGACGATGGCACCGTGAGCCGCAAGCCGGGTGTCGATGACATGGAGTTCATCAATGGGGTCATCACCGCGCTGGATGCCTACTACCTCTTGGTAGACCCGCCGTTGTCGCAGGACTACTACACCATCTATCAGGCAGCGGCCTACCTGCATGTAGCCCGTATCTCGCTCAAGAAGTCCATTGAGCGCACCGGCAAGCCCGACTTTCAGCGGAGCCGGAGCCGCGATCTCATTTTCACTAAGGCTTCCCTGGATGCGTGGAACGAAGCCCGCAAGCCCGCTGGCAATCCCAACTGGGTACTGAACGAAGCCGAATAGCCCGCTAGAACGCCTGATTGACTCGGAATTAAGTCAAATTTCGCACAGGCGTTCTAAAAACTGGTCATAGAAAAGTGATGGTATATTGTATAATGAAGGAACGGAAAGGAGTGACCATGCCTGAGCGAGTAGCTGTCCAGTGTCCAGCTTGCGGTCAATCCCGACTGCTAGCCAAATCGGATGCCAAAAAAGCGCTGGTGCGGGGTTCCAAGTGCTTCCACTGTTCACAGGTGGAAAAGGCGCGGAAAGGCTACGCGGCCTGTGTCAAGAAGCATGGCGCGGCCTACGCGGTCACGGTGGTACAGCAGTACCGCCTGAGCAATCCGTCCTCACTGGAACAGCGCGTCATGCAGGCGTTGAACCTGCTGTCAGCCAAGGTCGAGCGTGAGGTGTTGGTGGTCGATGGCGACCGGCATTATCTGGTGGACTTTGTGCTGGACGGCAAGCTGGCAATCGAAGTGAACGGTGGTTGTCACGTCCTGCATGTCCAGCGCGATTTGTTGAAGGCCAATGCGGTCCGGCGCGCTGGCTACCGCCTGCTGATCCTGACCGAGTCTGATATGCGTGATCTGGAGCGCGTGCTGCGTTCCTTTGTCGAAGGGGTGTTCGATGTCCAACTTCCAGCCGTCGCCTGAGCAGCAGGCCATTCTCGATTTTGTCCAGCAGTCCCGGCAGAACCTTGCGATTGAGGCGCTGGCGGGTACGGGCAAGACCACCATGCTACTGGAGATTGCCCGCCGCTTGCCGCCGGGTGGTCGTCGCCTGTTCTGCGCCTTCAACCGGGACATTGTGTCCGAGTTGGAACGGCGCTTGCAAGGAACCGGCGTCCTCACCAAGACCTTCCACGGGATTGGCTTTGCCGGTCTGCGGAAGCACTTAGGCGCGGCGGCGATCCAGCCGGATAGCAACAAGTACCGCGCTCTGGTCACTGACTGGGCAGATAACTCGGCTGAACTGGCCGACGCGGTGGAAACGGCCATCCTGAACGCGCCATCTGAGGAAGCGGAAGCCTTCGCCAAAGACCTGCGCCGCGAAAGTAAGAAGATGACGGTCGATGTCCTGGACTGGTTGCGTTACAAGCTGGTGGACTGGAAAGACGAAGCAGGCTTGATCGAGATGATTAGCCAGTACCGGCTGGACGAAGATGTCATGAACGATCAGGGGATTACCGGTGTCATCGTGTCGGCAGTCCCGGCGCTCATGGAAAAGGCCGAAGCGGAAACCCGCCAGAAGCATATCGACTTCACCGATATGGTGTACTGGGCGGTCAAGTGGAACCTGCCGGTGGATCAGTACCAGTATGTCTTCACCGACGAAGCGCAAGACCTCTCCCCCATGCAGCGGCGGTTGGTTGAAAAGTGCCTTGCACCCAACGGGCGGATCTTCGTCGTAGGCGACAAAAACCAGGCGATTTATAGCTTCGCTGGCGCGGACTCGGACAGCTTTGACCTGAGCGTAGAAACCTTCCAGTGCCACGTCCTGCCGATGACCGTGACGAGGCGCTGTGCTCAGGTTGTGGCCCGCCATGCCGC
>JACCDT010627866.1_pt1 | contig 10579 bp, 9 predicted proteins | sample 7446291 | NCBI WGS metagenome assembly JACCDT01 (sample SAMN15323446, study PRJNA562643) | freshwater metagenome | isolation source: river surface water | place: USA:Blue River Watershed | collected 2017-08-17 | reverse complement strand
TCGTGAAAACCGCGCCGACCGTGTTCAGCAGCTCGCGGCGTATGGCGCGCTGAAAAATCATTCGGGGACTATAATGGGCAGGGTTTACAGGAGCGGTCATGGACTTTAGCACAAAAGCCTTCAATACCAAAAACGCAATCGCCCATCACAAGACCGGCTGCGCTGTGGTCGCCGTCTATGAGAACGGCAAACTGTCGGCGCAGGCCAAGGCGCTCGACGACAAGGGCTTCATCAGCGCCGCGATCAAGAGTGGCGACATCTCCGGCAAGGCTGGCAGCACGCTGCTGCTGCAGCGTCCGGGAGCGACGGTGCAGCGCGTGCTGCTGGTCGGCCTTGGCAATGAAGACAGCGTGTCGGATCGCAGCTTCATCGCCGCATCGCAAGCGGTTGCACGCGTGCTGGCGACGCTGGGCGCGAATGACGCGCTGCTCGCGCTGCCGCTGGATGGCGTAAAAGGCCGTGATGCCGACTGGGCGCTGCGTGCGCAAGTGATCGCACTGCGCGAGAGCGTATTCCGCGCCGATGGCCTCAAGAGCAAGAAGGATGAATCGAAGCCCGGCGTGCGCAAGATTGCGTTCGCGGTTGACATCGCTGCGCAGGCATCGGCAAAGACCGTGGTCGCACAAGCGGTGGCGCTGGCCAATGGCATGGATCTGAGCAAGACCCTGGGCAACCTGCCGCCGAACATCTGCACCCCGACCTATCTGGCGAACACCGCGAAGCAGCTCGCGAAGGACCACAAGTTTGGCGTTGAAGTCCTCGACCGCAAACAGCTCGAAGCGCTGAAGATGGGCAGCTTCCTGTCGGTGACCAATGGCAGCGAGCAGCCGCCGAAGTTCATCGTGTTGAAGCACATGGGCGGCAAGGCCAAGGATGCACCGGTGGTCCTGGTCGGCAAGGGCATCACCTTCGATACCGGCGGTATCTCGCTCAAGCCCGGCCTCGGCATGGATGAGATGAAGTACGACATGTGCGGCGCCGCATCGGTGCTGGGTACGTTCCGCGCGATCGGCGAGATGCAGCTGAAGCTGAACGTGATCGGCGTGATCCCGACCTGCGAGAACATGCCCTCCGGCCGTGCGACCCGTCCGGGTGACATCGTGACCTCGATGTCGGGCCAGACCATCGAGATCCTGAATACCGATGCCGAAGGCCGCCTGATCCTGTGCGACGCGCTGACATATGTCGAGCGCTTCAAGCCGGCTGCGGTGGTCGACATTGCGACCCTGACCGGCGCCTGCGTGACCGCACTCGGTCATCACAACACCGGCCTGTTCACACGCCACGATGACGCGCATGATGCGCTGGCCAATGAACTGCTGGCTGCCGGCAAGGCATCCAATGACACGGCGTGGCGGATGCCAATTGAGGAGTCGTATCAGGAACAGCTGAAGTCGAATTTCGCCGACATTGCCAACATCGGCGGCCCGCCGGCCGGCTCGATCACGGCCGCCTGCTTCCTTGAGCGCTTTACCCGCAAGTACAACTGGGCACACCTCGACATCGCGGGTACCGCATGGAAGAGCGGCGCAGCGAAAGGCGCAACCGGACGTCCGGTGCCGCTGCTGACCACCTTCCTGCTGGCGCGCGCAAAAGGCTGAGCCGGCATCGCAGGAAACATGAAAGGGAGCTTCGGCTCCCTTTTTTTGTGGTACACATAAACAAAAACAATAAACAACAAGAGACGACAAAACACGATGTACGGGACGATACGGGGAATAGGGGCGGCGCTTTGCATCACGCTCGGCGTCATGTTCGGTTACATGCTGCCGGGTGCAAACGCAGCCACACTGAGCAAGGAGGATGTGCAGCGCCTGGCCGGCGACGCCTACGTCGTTGGCGAGGTGCAGCCCGACACGCCTGCATGGCCACTGTTTGCGGCCCATGCCGCGCAGCCGGAGGCGAAGCCTGAGCTGAAAGCCTATGCGTTCGAGTCGAATGACTTTGCGTCAGTGCGTGGCTATAGCGGCAAGCCGATCAATATCTTCATCATCATCGATCTGCGCGGCCGCTTCCTCGATACGCAGCTGCTGGATCACCGCGAGCCGATCTTTCTGCGTCCCGAGGGCACGGCGAAACTGCAGGCCTACGCCAACCAGCACAAGGGCCTGACGCTGCGCCATTCGATACAGCTGGGGCGCCCTTCCGACACCCCCAGCCATAACTCCCAGTTTGCCTATCTGGCCGGCGTGCAGACCGGCACCATCTCGGCCAAGGCAATCTCACGCACGCTGATGACCGCGGCGGCCAATGTCGCGACAGCCGCGCATCTGACGATACCGGAGGCGCAGGCCACGCCCATCGGTCACAGCGAGGCGCCAGCTGATACCACCGGGAAGGATGCGGCGAAGGACGCGATGAAAGATTCGTCCAAGGATTCGTCGAAAGATACGGCGAAAGATGCGACGAGGGACGGATCGAAAGTATCCTCGAAAGATGCGAAGGCCGATATCTCCACCTCCACTGTCGCGCCCAATGCAGGGTCCGACCTGCACCGCGACGCCACGGGCAATCTCTCTGCCAGCGTCGATACATCACGCGCGGTCGACCCGTCTTCCGGCCGGCCAGCTGCCACGGGCAACAAAGGTGACTCGATGCCCACGGGCAGCGGCGCCACCGATGCGGCTGCGACAGATGCTGCCGAGCTTGCACATGCCGGCCGTCAGGGTCCTACCGAGAATGCTGCCACGGCAGGCGCTGCGATCAGTACTGCGGCTAATGCCGACGAACCCGACTGGCTTGCGCAATGGCGCGAGCGACGCAGCGACATCGTGATCGTGCTGGTCGCGCTGGTCCTGCTGACCGCAGCGTTGCTCGCGCAACAGCGCTTCAGCAGTCATCCGCGCCGCCTGCGCGTGCTGCGCACGCTATACCTGCTGTTCACGCTCGGCTTTATCGGCTGGATCGCACAAGGACAGCTGACGATCGTGAATGTCACTGCCGGCCTTGAATCGCTGGCTGTGGGCGATGATCTCAGCTTCCTGATGAATGACCCGATCTCGGTGATCTTGTGGATCTTCACCGGCATCACGCTGCTGGTCTGGGGACGGGGTACCTTTTGTGGCTGGCTGTGCCCGTTCGGCGCGCTGCAGGAACTGGTCAGCCTGATGGCCAATGCGATCGGCGTGCGCCAGCGTCGTATTCGGGCGGCGGTTGATGCGAAACTGAAATGGGTGAAGTACGGCTTGCTGGCGCTGATCATCGTGTCGGTCTTCATCGCACCGGGCTTCGCAAGCTGGGCGGTCGAGATCGAGCCGTTCAAGACGGCGATCAGCCTGTATTTCGTGCGCTCCTGGCCCTATGTGCTGTGGGCCGCTGCCTGCATTGCGCTGACGGTGTTTGTCTATCGCGGCTATTGCCGCTACATCTGCCCGTTGGGTGCGGCGCTGGCATCGATGAGCTTCCTGCGCAGATGGGCGTGGCTGCCGCGTCGTGCCGAATGCGGCAAGCCCTGTCAGAGCTGCCGCCACCGTTGCGAGTACCAGGCGATCGAACCCTCGGGCGCGATCCAGTACCGCGAATGCTTCCAGTGCCTCGATTGCGTGTCCATCTATCAGGATGAGCAGCGCTGCCTGCCGCTGATCCGCGAAAAAAAGCGCAAACCAGCCGTGATCAACATTCAGCCTGTCAGGGAGCCGGCATGATGCATCAGCGTCGTCATTTCATGCGGGTTGGCTTCGGCCTTGGCCTCGCTGCTGCCGGTAGCGCCGTATCCACGCTTGTCACGCTTCCCGCGTTTGCTGCGCGCCCGGTGGATGCCGCGCCGCTGGTCTGGCGTCAGCGCGCGATGCTCGGTTTCGGTACCACGCTATGGCTAAAGGCCGCTCATGCGAACACTGACTTGCTGGAATCCGCGCTGGATGACGCCGTCGCAGCGATACGGCATATCGAAAAACAGATGAGCCTGTTTGATCCGCACAGCGCATTGGCAAGGCTCAATGCGCGCGGACAGCTGGCTGAGCCTGACCCCGAGCTGTTGGCCGTGCTGATGCTCGCGCGCCAGGTATCGGCCAGTAGCAAGGGCGCATTCGATGTCAGCATGCAGCCGCTGTGGCACCTGTGGTCGCAGGCCAGTGCTCAGGGCGCACTGCCATCATCACGTGCCATCGCACAGGCGCGCCGCCGCGTGAACTGGCGTGCCATCGAGGCGTCACCAGCGATAATGAGGCTGAACCAGCCCGGCATGGCCTTGTCGCTGAATGGCATCGCACAGGGCCATGCCTCGGATCGCGTGAAGGCCATACTGCAAGCGCGCGGCATCGCCCATGCATTGATCGACACCGGTGAAACCTCCTTGCTCGGCAGCGCGCCCGGAGGCCACCCCTGGAGCTTCGGCATCGAGGATGCCGCCGGCAAGTCGACCGAGCTGGTACCAGCACTGGTATTCGACGGCCGCGCAATCGCCACGTCATCGGATGCGCACACCGCTTTCAGCGCCGACCACCGGTATCACCACATTCTGGATCCACGCACCGGCTATTCGCCCAGCCACTGGTCGTCGGTAACCGTGCTGGCCGAGCGCTGCGCACTCGCCGATGCACTGACCAAGGTATTCTTCATGCTGCCGCCGGAGCAGGTACGGCCGACCGCCCGTCACTGGGGCGTCGATGTGGTGATGCAGGACAAGGCTGGGCGATGGACCAGCACCCTGCAGGATGTGCACCTGGCCTGACCTTGCCTGGCAAGGCCGTGAGTGACAATGCGATAACAAGACCGTGCTGATGTTCCGACCCTGAACGACAAAACGAGCGATCGATGAACCGTCTGCTTCTTTTACTGATGCTGTTCTCATGCGTGGCCGGCACTGCGTTCTCCGAGGACTCCTCCACCGTTCGCGAGCTCAAATTCGTACGCAAAGAGTCTGCCGACAACGACGTCTGGTACAGCAACCTGACCACGAAGGCCATCCAGTTTTACGGTAAAGCCTGCGAAAGTGGAGAGCGTGATGCCTGCTTCAAGCTCGGGATGATCTTCGATACGGGCGAGATGTCAGTTCAAGACAAGGCCAGGGCCGCGGAAGCGTATCAATTGGCCTGCAACCGGGGCTCTGCTGATGGTTGCAATAATCTGGGTGTCTTGTATGGAACGGGGGATGGCGTGGCGCCGGACCTGACGCAAGCCGCGAAGTATTTCGCGATGTCTTGCGATTTGAATGAAGAGCTCGCTTGCATCAACCGACAAGTAATTCAAGATGCAATGCAGCCATGAGTTCCTGCATCAGCCCATGACAATATCAGCCTGGCATCACACCGATTGATTGAAGAAATGCTCGATCTGCTCGGTACTCCAGGTCGCCACCCCTACACCGAAAAAATCTGCATCCTGAGTCCAGACCGGACAGTCAAGAACCAGGGCGGCTGCCAGCACCGGCCAGTCAGCTTCGTCGCGACACCTCATGCGTTCACGAGCGCGCGACTCCATGTCACGCAGCCACTCCGCTTCCAGTATCTGGACCCGTCGCAGCAAAGCGTCCAGCAGTGCCATGGCCGGTATCGGATCGATGTGCCGTCCCGCCAGAATCTCAGGGAGGTATTTCCTGGCATCCTGCACGCAGGCGTCCGGAACGAAAAAGCGAAATTCATGTGCATGCGCCAGGATCAGGTCTCTGACTCTCGAACCAAGCACTGCGCGGATCAGGATATTCGCGTCCAGTACCAGCGCCGAATGCCCGACAGGCATCATTTGGCTTTACGACGCCGGGTATTGAACTCGTCAACGACACTTTCAGTGTCCACGGCCGAGTTCTGCAGCAGCGCATCGAGCTTTTGTGCTGCGGCTTCGAGGGCCTCGCGTTCGTCAGCTGTCGTCCGCTCTCGACAAGGGATGTAGTAGCCGATCGTCTCTCCGTGGCGAGTGATGGCTACCGGATGACCGACTTCGAGCAGGTAGTACGGCAGCTGACTGCGGAATTCGCGAATGCCCACTTTGATCACTTCCATGATGTGCCTCCGATTTGTGTACACAAGTGTACACTTTACGCCTTGCCCGTCGGACTTGGCAAATCTTTGGCAAGTTGAGGTCAGCGCCGAGCTTATTCCGCAACAATGGACATGCGTTCCTCGATGGATCGCGGCCCCTGTGAATCGCGGCCACACCACCCATTATGTCCATTTGATGTTGCATGGAACGTACTGACGTCCCTGCTGCGCATGACTTCCGCGCGCATTTTTCATCCCAGTCGTTGTGGTTTGATGTTCGGTAGTCGCTTGCGCTGTGGTTAACGCAATCATGTCGGGGCGGTTACCATACGAGAGCTTTTTCCAGGGCGAGCACGCATGCAGTTGGACAGACCCAGACCGCATCAGGCATTCCACTTGCCAGCCGCCATGAATCCAGACCTCTGAACACCCATGAAACTCGCCACCTGGAATGTCAACTCGCTCAAAGTCCGCCTGCCACAGGTACTGCAATGGCTGGCGTCTTCGCAAGTCGATGTGCTGTGCCTGCAGGAGACCAAGCTGACCGACGACAAATTTCCGGTGGCCGAGATCGAAGCTGCCGGCTATCAGGTCGCGTTCACCGGGCAGAAGACCTATAACGGCGTCGCGATACTGTCGAAGCTGCCGCTGACCGATGTGGTGAAGAACAACCCGCGCTTCGAGGATGAGCAGCAGCGCATCATCAGCGCGACCATTGATGGGATGCGCATCGTCTGCGCGTATATCCCGAATGGGCAGGAAGTCGGCTCCGACAAATACCAGTACAAGCTGCGCTGGCTGGATGCGCTGCATGACTGGCTGGCCGTCGAAGTGGTGCAGCATCCAAACCTGGCGCTGCTGGGTGACTACAACATTGCGCCGGAAGATGCCGATGTCTATGACCCGGTCGAATGGCAGGGCATGGTGTTGTGCTCGGATGCCGAGCGTGCCGCATTCCAGCGCTTGTGCGCGCTGCCGATGAAGGATGCGTTCAGGTTGTTCCCGCAAGCAGAGAAGCTGTACAGCTGGTGGGATTACCGGCAGATGAACTTCCGCCGCAATCGGGGCCTGCGCATCGACCACATCCTGCTGACGCCGCCCTTGGCCGAGCGCTGCATCGGCTGCGAGATCGACAAGCTGCCGCGCAAATGGGAGCAGCCTTCAGACCATACGCCGGTGATTGCGACGCTGACGCCCTGAAGCCTCGGCCCACGTCAGGGCTGCGGGTTCTCCACACACCGCTTCAGTCGCTGCAAGTCGGCTTGCACCAGCGACAGGTCTCGCTGCCATTCGGTCTCGTTCATCACTGCCGGACGGAATGCGGTGAACAATACTTCGCTGCCATCCTCGTTCGGCACCACCCGCATCGGCACCAGTACCGGCGCACCGCCCTGCGGCGTGACCACATGATCGAGAATGCCGTGCTCGGTGGGACCGATGAAGGCGAGGCTCGCCTCGACCTCGCCGGTATCGACGATCCAGTGATCCCCCACAGCACGTACCGAGCGGCAAAGTCCCGACGCCCACTGTGGCAGGTTGCGGGCATCGGCCGCAAAAGCCGTCACCACCGCTGGCGATGCGGCAATCGAGACCGACAAGGTGGCCGATGTCTTCATCACCTCTAGGACTGCAGCGCCTCGCGAATCTGCTGCAACGATGACGGATCTTCGATCGTCGTCAAATCGCCGGGATCCCTGCCCTCGCAAATGGCCTGTATGGAGCGGCGCAGCAACTTGCCGGAACGGGTCTTCGGCAACAGCGTCACCACATGCACGCGTGCCGGCCGCGCGACCGCGCCCAGCTGGTGATCGACGACGCCGAAGATCTCCTTCTCCATCTGCTTCTTTGCTTCCGGCGTCGCGACTTTCTCCGAATGCTTCGGTATCACGAACGCGACTGCGACCTGGCCCTTGACCTTGTCTTCGACGCCGACCACGGCGACTTCGGACACATTGTCATGGCTGGAAATGCTCTCTTCGATCTCGCGCGTGCCAAGGCGATGGCCGGCGACGTTGATGACGTCGTCGGTGCGGCCGAGGATGAAGTAGTAGCCATCCGCATCGCGGATGCCCCAGTCAAAGGTCGAGTACACCTGCTCGGTACTGAAGTTGGACCAGTAGGACTTGATGAAACGCTCATCATTGCCGAACACGGTCTGCAGGCAACCCGGCGGCAGCGGGCCTTCGATCACGACCACGCCCTTCTCGTTCGCGCCGCACAGCGCGCCGGTCGCTTCGTTCAGGATCTTCACGCGATAGCCCGGCATCGGGACACCAGGGCTGCCGAGGCGTGTCGGCTTGTCCTCGATGCCCTTCGCGACCGACAGGATGGGCCAGCCGGTCTCGGTCTGCCAGTAGTTGTCGATGATGGGCACACCAAGCTGACCTGCGATCCAGGCCGAGGTGCTTTCGTCCAGCGGCTCGCCGGCCAGGTACAGCGCCTTCAGCGATGACAGATCGTGCTTCTGCATCAGCTCCGGCGGCTGCTTCTTGAGCACGCGTACCGCGGTCGGCGCGGAGAACATGCGCGTGACCTTGTGCTTCTCGACGATCTGCCACCAGATCGACGCATCCGGGCGCAATGGCGTGCCCTCGTAGACGATGGTCGCCATGCCGGCGATCAGCGGGCCATAGACGATGTACGAGTGACCCACCACCCAGCCGATGTCGGAGGTCGAGAAATAAGTCTCGCCCGGCTTGCCACAAAAGATGTGTTCCATCGACGATGCCAGCGCGACCGCATAGCCGCCGACATCGCGCTGCACGCCCTTCGGCGTGCCGGTGGTGCCCGACGTGTACAGGATGTAGGAGATATCGTCCGACTTCAGCCAGGTGACCGGCACCTGCGCATCGATGTGCTGCTCGCGCAGCGATGCATAGTCGACGTCACGACCGGCGACGAGGTTCATCGCCGCCATGTGACGGTTCACCAGTAGCACATGCGCGGGCTTGTGCTTTGCCAGGTTGATTGCCTCGTCCAGCAGTGGCTTGTACGGAATCGGCTTGCCGCCGCGCGAACCGGCATCGGCCGACACGACCAGCTTGGGCTTCGCGTCATCAATGCGGGTCGCGAGACTGTTGGCCGCAAATCCGCCGAACACCACCGAGTGGATCGCACCGATGCGCGCGCAGGCCAGCATCGCAAAAACTGCTTCCGCGATCATCGGCATGTAGATCAGCACCCGATCGCCCTTGTCCACGCCCAGCGATTGCATGATGGCGGCGGTGCGCTCGACTTCGCGCTGCAGCTCTTTGAACGTCCAGGTCTTCTCGACCGGCGAGCCATCCGGCGTTTGCTCGGTCGTGATCGCGATCAGTGCGGTGGCCTCGCCCTGCGTATGCGCCCAGCGGTCGACTGCGTTGTGACACAAGTTGGTTTCGCCATCGACAAACCATTTGGCAAAAGGTGGACGCTCGTAATCAACGACGCGGCTGAAAGGCTTGTGCCACGCGATACGCTTCGATTCCTCGGTCCAGAAGCCTTCCGGATCGTCAATCGACTTGCGGTAGAACGCCTCGTAGTTCATATCCCCTCCAGATCATTCATTGCATTCTTTGATTGCATTCTTTGCTGGTATTGTCGGAGACTACAGGTGTTGCCTGAACTTCCTCACCAAAGGCTGCCCGGGTAAGGCGGCTTCTGGCCTCACATCGCTGGTATCACATCGTTTGCGTCGGGTGTTACAGCGTATCTCCCGGCACGCGTACCCAACCTTCCATCAGCACGCGGGCGCTGCGACTCATGATCGCTTTCGTCACGCTCCACTCGCCGTTTTGCTGTTTTGCTTCCGCGCCGACACGCAGCGTGCCGGACGGATGACCGAAGCGCACTGCCTGACGCTCGCCGCCACCGGCGGCCGCATTGACCAGCGTGCCCGGAATCGCGGCGGCGGTACCGATCGCGACCGCTGCCGTACCCATCATCGCATGGTGCAGCTTGCCCATCGATAGCGCGCGCACCAGCAGGTCCACATCGGTGGCCTTCACCGGCTTGCCGCTGGACGATACATAATCCTTCGGCGGCGAGACGAACGCGACCTTCGGCGTGTGCTGGCGCTGCGCGGCTTCGGACACATCCTTGATCAGGCCCATGCGCAGCGCGCCATGCGCGCGGATGGTCTCGAACATCGTGAGCGCTTTTGCATCGCCATTGATCGCTTCCTGCAGCTCGGTACCGGTGTAACCGATCGCATCGGCATTCACGAAGATGGTCGGGATCCCGGCGTTGATCATCGTTGCCTTCAGCGTGCCGACACCCGGCACCTCGAGGTCATCCACCAGATGCCCGGTCGGGAACATCGAACCGCCGGCGCCCTCTTCCTCGGCGGCCGGGTCCATGAATTCCAGCTGCACTTCGGCGGCCGGGAAGGTCACGCCGTCGAGCTCGAAGTCGCCGGTCTCCTGCACCTCACCGTTCGTGATCGGCACATGCGCGATGATGGTCTTGGCTATGTTGGCTTGCCAGATACGGATCACGGCAACGCCATCCTTCGGTACGCGCGCCGGATCAACGAGGCCATGGCTGATCGCGAACGGGCCGACCGCTGCGGACAGGTTGCCGCAATTGCCGCTCCAGTCGACGAAGGCCTTGTCGATCGACACCTGCCCGAACAGGTAGTCAACATCATGGTCGGGCTTGCTGCTTTTCGACAGGATCACGGT
>JACCDT011933232.1_pt1 | contig 10581 bp, 11 predicted proteins | sample 7446291 | NCBI WGS metagenome assembly JACCDT01 (sample SAMN15323446, study PRJNA562643) | freshwater metagenome | isolation source: river surface water | place: USA:Blue River Watershed | collected 2017-08-17 | reverse complement strand
CTGATTTCTACTGACTCGGGCAAGACTTTCAAATAGATAAGATGTATGAAACCGGACTTGCAACTTTTACTTAACTTTAGTTTTTGATGCCTTCGCACTTCTTACTCCAGCGCCTGGTTTCTCAATAGCTCCACTTTCCCGTGCCGCATAGATGCGGTTTCGGATAGTCGTAACAGACACACCTTCCACAGATGCTAGAACTTGGGCTGGTGAGCTTTCCAGCCAGTCTGTTAACGCTCTATAAGACATGGCAGTGAATTTGGTTAGAGAGTCTTCTCCCTGTCCAAGAGTGAACTTAAATTCCTTTTCCCAGCGTGAAGCAACATCCAGATGTGGTTCTATTTCTCGCATTCTTGTCACTGCGTTGTAACGGATAGCGAGTAAGTGCCCAGACAATAAAGTCCGAGCTGATGCTTTATTCAAAATCTGATAAACCATGTCGGGCTGGATGAACTTTGCTTCGTCCTTTGGAATGTAAGGCAGAGCCCAGTCGGCATCCTTGCCCTCAACAAGGGTCACATGGCGTGAGTCCAGCTGGGCTTGGGATACCCCCCGACCCTGAAGTATTACCCTGCTTAGCAGATAGGAATCTGGAGTCTCTCGGGAGACGACCACAGCCTCAAGCTCCGACTCAACCCTTTCTTCAGTACCCCTGGTGGCTATATCCGTCACGGAAATGGCCCATCTACCGTTCAAGCAGAGGTTTCTAGGCAGCTTAGGGGTGTTAGACATGGCACCATCCTAGGGTTCACGACCATAAATAACCAGTAGATTTCCCCAGACTACGACACACACCAGTAGAAGTTGTGCTAAAGTACTGGGTATGAAGCACACACATCAGCCTCCTTCACTGGGTCTCATGGACCCTGTGCATTTGGACGATGCAGTTTGGACAGTCTTACACATTGCCATGTTTTTGGGCATTAAGCCAACAGCCGTCCTATCAGTAGTGAACTCAAATGGGTTCCCTGTACCGCTAACAAACCAAAAGCGTGACCGAAGGTGGCTTGCTGAAGATGTAAAGCACTTTTTTGCAATGAAATCCAAAGGTGCTTACGAGCAAAAGGAGAGCTCGCTTATCAATCCGAGCTACTCCCCAAAGTCTATCCAGATTAAGAAAACTAGAAACAGTTAGGAGATTCAAATGAAAACAGCTCGTAGAGCTCCAATTGAACCAGATGCAAAGTTTGGTCGCATACTTAACAAGGTTCGTAAGACGGGGGAGAAGCTGTCAGTAGATGGCATAACCATCATTCCGCCTACAGGCACAAGTTCTACTTGGCGACTACGCACAAGTTATAAAAACCAAAAGTTAGAGCGAAAGAGTCCAGACACCATTGGTGATGTGAATGCAGCATTCCTTTCACTGATTGCAGAAGTTGAAAGCTTAAAGCTTGGCGGCATGGGCTTGCCAGAGCATTCAAATGATTCCTTGGCAGACGTTATTAATAACTACATTGAGCAAGGAGGCCCTAAGTCAGAATGGCGGGGTAAGACGCCCTCTAATCGCAGGGAAGATTTTATTCACCTTGTTAAGTTGTCAAATAAAGAGAATCTCAAGTGCATGGATTTAAATGCAAGTGTTGTGCGCAGGTACTTGTCTAATGCAACAGGAAGTGGTCGTAGGGCAAAGGGACTACTTGGCGTAATTCGCACTTTCACGAAGTGGGGAGTAGGCGCTGGGTATTTCACCACTTCACAACTTGATGCAATTACCCATGTTAGTTGGAACCCTCCAAAGGGGAGTAACTACAAGATTCCTCCTACTCGCCGTGAACAATCTAAGTTGTACTTTGGAACAAATGATGTAGCTGGGGGAGAAGTCCCAACTCATGAACAAGTAACAGCATTAGCAAATGAACTCCAGAAACATTACCTCCATGGTGCCGCCCTTATTCATGTGTCTGCAAATCTAGGAACTAGAGCCAATGAAACATTCATATTGACGGCATCAAAGAAAGTCCATGACAGCGGTTTGGGCAATTATGTTGACCTAAGTGAAGAGGTTGTGCGAGTTCATTGGCAGGCATCCAGCGGTAAAACCAAGGCGGAACGAGTAACCAAGAACAATAAGTTTCGTTCAGTAGTGATTCCGCCAGTAGAAAGCATTCAGACTGGCTTTGATGTCTATGGCTGGCTAGCTAATCGCTCCATTGAAGCTTTGGCAGAACAAGCGGCAGGGACTAATCCACTCGCTCTCCTTTTCCCAAGCGCAAAGGGTCAAGTTATGAGCCTTGAGTACTTCAACCGAGAGAAGATGCGTAAAGCTCTCTTAGACCTCGGCTGGAAGATGCCTTCTTGGATTGATGCCAAGGGTAAGACCCGTTCAATGTTTCGTTTTACCCTCCATAGCTTGCGTGACCGCTATGGGACTACTGCTGCTGATGAGTGGAACTACAGCGAACGCCAGTTATTGGAGCAAGGGAGTTGGGCAGACTCTGAAACCGTTAGAAAGTTCTATCTAGGAACTACTGATGAAACCCATGAATCAGTGAAGCACCTTCATCGCACCCGCAAAGTCTTCAAACAAGGTAAGAGGGCTAGCTAATGTGTCAGTACACACCATGCTGCTCTGTTGATATTCAGTAAGAATCCATCAAGATGGCCAATTTCCTTGTAACACCATCACTATACGGAGAATTATTCCTATATACATATGTTAGATAACCTATTAGATAGCTATCAGTCATTTACTGGGCATACGGAGTATGCGGGTATAGACAAGATACGAATCACTTATCCTCTAGATAAGGAGTTGAGTGATGGGTCCGATGACCTCTTCACCAAACATGGAGTGCGCAAAACCCTCGCCAAGGGCGGAGAACTTCAATATGCAAAAGGTTCTGTGCCTGGCCCTAATGGCGATAATGTCTTTTTTGAAGTTAGGAATAACGCCAGCACAGCTGTTGTGGAGTTCAACCCTTCCAGGTCTATAGACCCTGACGGTTCAACACTCTGCTCCCCAGACTTAATTGATAATTTAGTTATCGCAGTTATTCGCTATCTAGGCCGTCATACAGTGGTACCCATCTGGGTAATAGACCGCCACACTGGTGAATTTGTTCTTGAAAACCCCGATTTATGGCCAGTTAATTGGCGAAAAGCTGTTGAGATAAACCGAATTGATTGTGCACGGGATATCTACTCCCCATACCTGGGATTTGGTACTCGCTCCATGCTGGGGCTTAAAAAGCCGAATTTCACCACAGACACACTGTTCAGGAATAACGGGAATGTAGAAACCATCACCTGGGGTCGGAAAAACAATGTCAGGCACAGCTTCTATAACAAGTCCTTGAAGCATGACAAGGTAGCTAACGGAGGCTGGTTTCGCTTTGAGATTCAAATGACTACACACTTCCTTAAGAACAACGGGATAGCTTCTCTAGAAGATGTGACAAGCGGGAATGTATTTAGGTTGCTTTGGCATCGGTGGAATGTAAGCAACCTTGATACCGCCATATCTATTGGTGAAGGTCAGGCAAATCTTGTGGTTCAGTTACGGAAACATCTATCAGGAAACCAAGTACAGACCTTTCTTGGACTTGCGGTTTCCTATTTCTCTGGCTTTCCAGTGGAGATGCATCAGAAGACTTTAAAGACCTATAGGGAGGTGGGAAAGAAGATAGGTTTTAATTTTGGTCAATCCCTAGACAGCTATGGAAACATTCAAATTCGGATTGACTTCGCAAGGGGAGAACTCGTTGAAATTGAACAGGAAGATTCACTTGAGTTTGCACAGACAGAGACGGATATCAGTGGGAATATATTAGAAAAGATTGGAGCTTGAAATGTCGGAATTACCGATGCTATTTACACCAGTACAAGCAGCAAAGATTATGGGTGTTAGTCGTTCTCAGGTTTATGTACTAATGAACCAAGGAAAGCTAGGTTCAGTAAACATTGGACGCTGTAGAAGGATTACCACTAACCAAATGCACGACTTCATTGACTCACTGACTGCCCTCGCATAATGGCTGAACTTCAATGGAACTATACTGATAACAAGAACGGAATTAATGCTCTCAAAAGCGGAAAATTATTCTTTTATAGTGATAATAAGAAGAACCTCAAATTAATGGATGAACCTCTCTGCAAGCCAATGAACGGTTTAATATGATAATTTCCATCAATTCATTGAAACACCCCATGTCACACACAGGGACTGAACTTTCAATCAATGCAGTAGCAGTAATTGTTAGAAGCTACTGAAATGTTTCTCAATAAGCAGCAGTTTGGTGAAATTGCCAATAGACCCATGAAACTCAACAAGGGAGTTGCTAAGAGCTATCCAACATTGAGCGAATACTTGAATATGGAACTCAAGCAAAGACGCCTACTTAAGGGCACCTGCTATCCGTGGCAACTTAATTGCCAGACCACCCCCCACCCTTAAAGACCGCAGAAATAGGGTAGGAACCAGGCCTTACGGATAGGTGGTTGAGTAAAGTTGATGCAGTAGCTTTTTATGGGCTTTTAGTAAAGGAGTAAATGTGGGTGGTAAAGCAATAGACCCTAACTTTGCTCAGAGTGTGATGATTAAGGCTGGAGTTAAACCTCTTGTGCCATTTCAGAAAAACAGAACACCATGGCGCTCAAAATGCATCACATGCTCTCGTATCGTTGAACCTAGCTATGCAAATGTTAAGAACGGTCATGCTGCCTGTAGGTATTGTGCTAAAGGTGGAGTTTCAAAAACCGAAGCTATAAATATGTTGAAGGAACTAAAGGTAAAGGCAATAGCTCCATACCCAGGCTATAAATTACCCTGGCATTGTCGTTGTCTAGTGTGCGGTAAAGAGATTTACCCACGGCTAAAGAATGTAAGTGAAACTAAGAAAGCTTGTAATTACTGCAATAGGCGAGCAGTTGACCCAAAAGATGCTGAGAAGATTGCAAAGCTATCAGGGGCAATCCCACTAGTTGAATACCCAGGTCCAGGACGATGGAAATCTCAATGTAAATCCTGCAAGCGAATTATTTATCCAACTTTGAGAAGGATGCGAAATGGTCAAAATCCTTGCGGATGGTGCGCAAGAGTCCGAATAGACCCTTCTGAAGCCAAAGCAGCCTTTCTTAAGGTTGGTCTAAAAACTATAGGTAAATATCCAGGCGTTGGTAAGCCGTGGGATGCCACATGTACGAATTGTGGTGAAAGGGTTTCTCGCCCTCTTTCAAGGATTCAAGCAGGGAGGTATGCCTGTCCGTATTGTGCGGGTAGAAAGATTAAGAATTCAGAAGCTAAAGCAATTATGCGAGAAGCTGGAGCTATACCTCAAGTTCCCTATCCAGGAATTTACATGCCATGGATGTGTAAGTGTTCTACCTGTTTTCGTGAGATATCGCCTAAGTTCTCTAGTGTCAGGGCTGGACACTCACCATGTTTATATTGCTCAGGCAAGAAAGTAGATGAAAAGACTGCCTACGACTTTGCGTTAACGAGAGGTCTTAAGCCTTTAACTAAATACCCAGGCGCTACAAAAAGGTGGAAGGTCAAGTGCTTAAAGTGCAACAGAACATCCACGGCATCCTGGGTGACAATGCAGCTAAAAAGGAAGAATGCTGGCTGCAGCTCTTGCACCGAATTCGGATTTAAGCCTTTGGAACCTGCATACCTTTATGTCATCACGCATAAGAGCAAGAAAGCCCATAAAGTAGGAATTGGTAATACGAATGCCAAGCGAATTGAAAGGCACCTAAAGAATGGCTGGGTTATCTATAAAGTGCTTGAATTCAAAAAAGGGCAGAAGGCACATTTCGTTGAGCAGCGACTTGTTGAATGGCTTCGCATAGACAAGCAAATTGGCCCCGCCTTTAGAACTGGGGATGGGTGGACCGAGACGGTTCCGTCTAATTCCATAGCCCTTTCAACGATATTTAAGAAAGCCGTTGAGTTTTCTGGGAGTAGCTATTTGATTGTGCCAAGTAAGACCTTTAAGGCTAAGAATTAGCGTTTTAGCCCACCTATAGACCACGCACAACGATTAGCAACCTTCAATTAGCTTAGATTCATCCCCATTAGGTACGCTTAATCTTGGTTAAACAGACCAGGGGATGACAGGTACGCCTCACTGCTAATGAGGTTGACCAGAAATGGTCTCGGAGGTTCAAATCCTCTCGTCTCCGCTCAACAGATTATCTCAACCTCAGGAGTCTCTGTGCGCGCTTACCGTATCGCGATCGTTGGAGCGGGTCCTGCTGGTTACTTTGCGGCACAAGCCCTACAGAATCGTCAGAGCGCTGAGGTCAGCTTTGCGATAGACATGTTCGAAAAGCTCCCTACGCCGTGGGGCCTTGTACGAAGTGGTGTTGCACCAGATCATCCGAAGATCAAGTCTGTGTCGAAAGTGTTCGAAAAGATTGCCTCGGATGAAGGCTTTCGACTCTTAGCTAATGTCAACGTCGGAGTAGATATCTCCCTAGACGAACTCAAGTCCCTTTATGACGCCGTAGTGGTGGCTATCGGTGCTCCCAAGGGCAAGACATTAGGTATTCCTGGAGAGGGATTGAAGAACGTCATCTCTTCCGCCAACTTCGTCTATTGGTACAACGGACACCCCGAATATATAGACCTTGAAGTCGATCTTTCTGGCTCTCAAGCAATCGTTATTGGTGCTGGAAACGTCGCGATGGATGTCGGTCGAATGCTTGCGATTGATCCCCAGGAGCTCGTTACGACAGACACAGCGGAACACGCTTTACAGACCCTGCATGACTCAAAGATTCGTGACGTCTACATCACAGCAAGACGTGGTGCAGAGAGTGCAGCCTTCACAGCCCCTGAGCTTCGTGAGTTACCAGATATTGAATCAGTGGACGTGATTATTGATGAAAGAGATATCGATGGCGCGATTAGTCGAGCGGGAAATGATCCTGAGAAGCATGTCAAGAGCAATCTTGACGCAATGCACTCGATCTCGATGGCTCCAACAAAGAATCGATCACGAAGACTCCACTTCCTATTTCAGCACAGGCCCTTATCCATAAATGGAGGTAGTGAGGTTGAATCTGTGACTTTTGAGACACCTCAGGGAATAGTTGATGTGCCTTGTAATCTCGTTGTCACTGCTATCGGATATCTCCCTAGTGAGTTTCCTGGATTACTTCGGAGGGATAGTCAGTACGAGAATCAAAATGGATGGGTGGCCGACAATCTCTATGTCGTGGGATGGGCCAAACGCGGCCCACAAGGCGTGATCGGAACGAATAAGAGTGATGCTGCAGCGGTCATGGAGACCATGGTGAGTAAGTTGAAGGAAGCAAAGCCAAGGATTGACGTGCTTCCGATATTGCAGGAACGTGAAATACAAGTGGTATCGCAACGCGACTGGACTCTCATCAACGATGAGGAAGTGCGACGAGGGGTGGAGCAAGGAAAGCCGCGAGTAAAATTCACTTCCGTGGCAGAGATGCTTGATCTCCTAGCCCTACACTGATTGATTTTGTGACGCTTGTCAGACTCCGCTAGGCTCCGCACGTTCTGGGCGCCCGTAGCTCAACGGATAGAGCATCTGACTACGGATCAGAAGGTTAGAGGTTCGAGTCCTCTCGGGCGCGCAATGTAGTTGAGCAAAGGCCCGGATTCCTATGGAGTCCGGGCCTTCTCGACTTGATTACTTAGCCAAGTTTCGGAAGAAGCACACCATTGATTGGGTGAGCTACCTGATTGTTGCCTTCGTTTATATCTACGCGAGTTAGGATCACATTCGGATTGATTCGTTTTGTGTCCTTGTCACGAAGTCTCAAAGTCGTGCCATCAAAGGCGACTCGAATCGTTGAACCTTCTGCTGTCGTGAGGTCTGCTCCATTTGCAGCGACAGCCGCTTCAGAGAGAATCGGTGCCCCTAGAACTACGTGATAGAGCAAGACCTTCTCAACGGTATCGAATCCAAGGGCGCGCACAGCTAGGTAGATCTTGCGCTCTCGGACATAACTGGTTCCGGTCAGGGCCTTTACGAGCTTCTTGAACGCACGATCGGTCGGAAGGAATGCCGTCATCTTCACATTGCCGTCCGCAAGCGCCCAAACGGCCGAGTTCGGCTTTGCGCCCATCACATCAAGGGCCAAATAAGTGAGGATGTCGAAGTCGGCAAGATTCGAGTCGAACTGATATTCAGCGACATTGAGGACATTGGTCAGTGCGTTGAGCCCCAGTTTCGTCTCGCCCTCCTCTTGAGCAGTGGCAGAGGGTGAAAGGGCAACAGCGGAAGTGATGAGTGCCGCTGTGGTTAGGGTGGTCAGGATCCTCTTGAGTTTCACTGAATTTCCTTTCGAGCAGTAGTTGGCTCCACAACGGAGAGCCGATTGAATTGAGCGCAAAGTAGTTAGTTTTCCTTGGAGAAACCTTGGCAAGTAGTCACAGAAATCACGCAAGATCCCCATGATTTGCTGGGAGTTTCCTGATGCGCAAGTCAGTGGATCATGGATAAGGTTTCACCGTGATTCTCACGCGCAGGACTTTCTCGGGTTTTGTGACTCTCATTGGTGGGGTCATCGGCTTCATCGCGTCTTTCCTCTTGACGATAGACAAGATCAAGTTGCTCAAGGATTCACAATTCGTCCCCTCTTGCAACATCTCTGAGACTCTCAATTGCAAGAGCGTGATGCTCTCGGCACAAGCAGAGGTTTTTGGCTTCCCGAACTCTCTGCTAGGAATCGGTGCCTTCGCCATCTTCATTGCCGTAGGTGTGGCTTTGATTGGTGGAGTTGATTTCCCCTCATGGTTTTGGAGGATCGCTCTTGTTGGTACGACCCTGGCAATTCTCTTCTCTCATTGGCTCGCATACCAGACCACATTCGCGATCGGAGCCCTCTGTCCGTACTGCATGGTGGCATGGGTCGGTAACTTCTTGATCCTCTCGAGTGTGATCCAGGAGAATCTGCGACCAAAGTTCGAGGGACCTGACGGCTCTTCTGCCGTTGAGCGGATTGCCATGTTCATGCCGATCTTCCATCTTCTCTGGCTTAGCCTTGTGATTTCCTCTGCTTTCATAGCCGTCAACTAAATCACCCTTTGACATCCGTGAGGAGAGATCGGCGAGTTCTCGTCACGGGATTCCAACCTTTCGCTGGCGCAAGACTCAATTCCTCGGAAGAAGTCGTGAGGTGGCTTGAGAGAAGAGAGCTTCCTGAAGTTTTCTTGGAAGTTTTGCATGTTGAGTATGAAAAGTCGGTTGATCAGATGCTTTCACTGATGCGTGAGATAGAACCCGAGATCATCCTTGCTTTGGGTCAGGCAGAGGGGCGCTCCAAAGTCTCGTTTGAACGGATCGCCATCAATCTTGATGATGCCCGAATTCCTGATAGTGGAGGCGCACTTCGTGTGAACCAGCGGATCTCTGAAGAAGGGGATGTTGCCTACATGGCAAACCTGCCTGTCCGGGAAATCGTCGAGAGGTTGAAGCAGCAAGGGCATCCTGCAGAGGAATCGCTATCTGCTGGAGCATTTGTTTGTAATCATCTCTTCTATGGCGTTATGCATCACCTTGAGAGCTCAAAGGGAGATTGTTGGATGGACTTCATCCACTTGCCGCTTCTCCCGGAACAGAGCGGCGAATTTCCTAGAAAGCCGACTCTGGACAGAGAGAGTCAAGGCAAGACAATCATCGCTGCCATCGAAGAGGCGCGAAATCTTTGGCCGAACTAAGACTTGCGTGTAAGGAATAGCAGCTTTCCACTGTCAGTCGTTGCGACTAGTTCACCGTTGGAGCCGATGTCGAGATCTCTGATTCGTTCACCTATGTAGTGGCGCTCTACTTCCTTGACCTTACGTCGAGAGGTGCGCTCCAGGAAGATCAGGGATTCCTCAGCGAGAGTGCCCATGACAATCAATCCAGCACGGTCTCCCCACTGAGGTGCTCTTGGAATTCTTACGAGTTCAGTAGGTGCGACAGATGGAACCCAGGAGACGAGTGGCTTGGTATATCCGGCATGTGTTCCTGTTCTTTCGGGTCGGATGTAATCACCTGAGCTATATGGCTGACCCAATGTGACGAAAGGCCATCCGTAATCCTTGCCTTTCTCGATCAGATTGATCTCATCTCCACCGCGAGGGCCATGCTCGGAGATATATAGATCCTTGCCGATGAGCAATATTCCTTGCGGGTTTCTATGTCCTTGGGAGAGTTGCTCAGTTCGTTCCTTCGTTATTTTGAAGACTCCTCCAAGCCAGCCACGCGAGGAACGATCATCGATGGCACGAAATCCGAGGTCACCGGTGGTGATGTAGGCAGACCTCTCGTTGATGACTTCCATTCGCCCCGCTGCATGTTGGATCGCTCCGATGGGGACGCACGGTCTTCCCTGGAACCATTTTTCTTCTTTTTGTAGTGAGCGACTGCTGATCTCATAGCTGTATCGGAAAGCAACGAGCGTCACACAGCGCTCGGCTTGATTGAGTTGCGGATAGGAGATCAAGAATTGAATCTCGTTTGAAGTCTCCTTGAGGATGGCCACGTCGGTTGGGCCAAAACGAGAATCACGGAGTCGCTCGCCTTCCTCCGAGATTCTTCCGAGGTTGGTTAGCAATTGATCTTGATATGAGAAGAGGGTGTCCCCTTGTTCTCCGCCACCAAGATAGAT
>JACCDT011659486.1_pt1 | contig 10581 bp, 10 predicted proteins | sample 7446291 | NCBI WGS metagenome assembly JACCDT01 (sample SAMN15323446, study PRJNA562643) | freshwater metagenome | isolation source: river surface water | place: USA:Blue River Watershed | collected 2017-08-17 | reverse complement strand
GCTTGCTCTCCGTAAAGAAATTGTTTCTTTTCAATCAGTTATCACAAATGCATCAGAAACAGTTTCTGGTCAAATCAAACAAAAAAACCAAAATATCATAGTTGATTTGCCCAAAGAACCAATTGTGTTAATTGGCGATACAATTCGATTAGAGCAATTGTTTGTAAATATCTTACACAATGCAACTAAGTACACGCCTGATAGTGGCTTAATCAAAATTTCAACAACGTTGACAGATGAAACAATTCAAATAATTATTAGCGACACCGGAGTTGGCATAGAATTTGCATATCAAAATATAATCTGGGAGGTGTTTGGACAAGCCCATCAGTCGCTTGACAGAACCCAGGGTGGTCTAGGATTGGGATTGGCAGTTGTGAAAAGTCTTGTTGAGCTTCATGGAGGAAGTGTTTCTGTAAACAGTAACGGCAATAATCAAGGAAGCCAATTCACTGTTATCCTGCCGCGTTTAGGAGTCAAAATGGCAAACAACACTATCGCTTCCAATGATTCTAACTCTACGGTTAGCCAAAACAATCATGGTCTTTCTATTTTGTTAGTAGATGATAACGAAGATGCTGCACAAAGTCTTTGTATGTATTTAGAGATGTGCGGGCACACGGTAACTGTTGCCTACGATGGGAACAAGGCACTCGATGCCGCACAATCTAAGGAATACCAAGTAATACTCTTAGATATCGGACTTCCCGGTGTTGATGGCTTTGAAGTATGCAAGACGTTGCGTAATAAAGGATGTAATTCTCACATCATTGCTGTTACCGGATACGGCATGGAAGAAGATAAGGAAAGATCTCGTCAAGTCGGATTCAACCGACATCTTACAAAGCCTGTAAATCCTGATTTAATTGAGCAGCATCTTGCTTCTTTAAGCAGATAACTTCTCAAAATAATTAATTTCGATAGAGGTACTCACAATGCCACCAATTCAAATACCACCTGATTTTTTGCAAGCTTTAAAAAAAAAGAAAATTAAACTAGTGCAGCAAGATGATAGCACTTGCTGCGTATGTGGAACAAATCATCCAAATGCGGGAATGTACATTTGCCTTTGTTGTGGAGCTAAGATTTGCACACGCAAATCAATTGGAGAACACACTGCCGAGGTAATGCCCCATCACGCAGTCATTAGCTATTCTGGTCAAATGGTGAGATGCGGGCCGGCCATCAAAATTTCTGCCGTATTTTTGACTTCAGTTCAAATAACGAAAGACAACCTACTTCCCACCGATGAGCTGAAATAAGTTGTATTTTTATTTAAAATTGATAGAATCTCTTTTTTGGATGTTCTCAACGAGATTCTATTATGTTTATTCAGATTGACCACAAATTTAAACAAGTTGAACTTGAAAATAATATTCGTAATTTCTGGGAAGGTTGCGATATTTTCGCAAAATTAATTAAACAGACAAGCAATGGCAAGCCTTGGATGATGATCGATGGCCCGGTAACTGCCAATAACCGTCTCGGTGTGCATCACGGCTGGGGGCGTACTTACAAAGATATCTTTCAGCGTTTTAACGCCATGCAGGGACGGAATTGTTTATGGCAAAACGGTTTTGATTGCCAGGGTCTGTGGGTCGAAGTGGAAGTAGAAAAAGAACTTAATATCAGCGGTCCAAGAGACATTAAGGCTGTTGGTATTGAAAAATTTGCTACATCGTGTCGCAACCGCGTCACACATTATATTGAAGAAATTATCGAACAATCAAAGAGCCTTGGGCAATGGGCTGATTGGGGTAACTCTTACCGCACAGATTCCAATAATAACATCTCACACATTTGGCACTTTTTGAAAAAGTGCCACGAAAAAAAACTTATCTATAGTGGCATCAAGGTCATGCCGTGGTGTGCCAGATGCGGCACCAGTCTGTCTAATCACGAGATGGCAGAAAGCTATCAAGATCGCACTGACACTGCTATTAATTTTTTATGTACTTTATCACATAACCAAAAAGAAGCATTCATGGTATGGACGACCACACCATGGACCATTCCTGCAAATACAGCCTTAGCTGTTCACCCAGATTTAACTTACGTTCAAATCAATGAGGCTGGACGCCTTTTGTGGGTATCGGAATCCTACAAAAATAAAATGATGGCAGATTCAACAGTCGTAGCCAGAAAAAGCGGCAAAGAACTTCTCGGTTTAAGATACTTTCCACCTTATAAATTGCAAGAAGTGAGATATCAAATTGTTCCGTGGAACGGAGTTGATCCAAACACCGGCACTGGAATTGTCCATATTGCACCAGCATTCGGAGCTGATGATTTAGATTTGTTTCGAGAATTAGGACGTGAAAAATTAGGCGATCCGTATTATGGTTTTCATAATTTTGTTCCAGTAGATGAATATGGTATTTACAATCATGCTGATTTGCCAATGTTCAAAAATCAACACTGGCAGAAAGCAAATACAACCGTGATTAAAGATTTATCTGACCGGAATTTGCTAATCAAAAAAGAAACCATCACTCATCGTTGCCCACATTGCTGGAGGTGTAAAGAGCCTGTTATTTACCGACAATCATCTGAGTGGTTTATTGCTGTCACAAAAATACGTGAACAATTGCTGACCGCAGCAAATGAAATTAAGTGGAGCACAGACCATTGTGGACTCCATATGAAAAACTGGCTGGAGAATATGGGAGACTGGTGCATTAGTCGCCGAAGATTTTGGGGACTACCGTTGCCATTTTATCAATGCCTTAATTGCTACAATCTTACTGTGTTTGGCAGTTTCGAAGAATTATCAGAAAAGACGATTGATCCTTTTGATTTTCGCAACTCAAAAGAAGACTACGCTCATCGCCCCCATATTGATAATCATGTTATTAATTGTGGACATTGCAAAAAACCTGTTAAACGCATTGAGGAAGTTGGAGATTGCTGGCTGGATGCTGGAATCGTTCCTTTCTCCACGTTTGATTATAATTCAAATGGACGCCATCCAGAGTATCCGTTTGACTTCGCATGTGAAATGCGAGAACAAGTACGTCTATGGTTTTATTCTGCACTCGTAATGGGCGTGGTACTGGAAGGAGAGGCACCATTCAAAAGAATAGCAACCTATGATGAAATGAAAGATGAAAAAGGTCAAAGATTTTCAAAAACCAAAGGAAATGCTCCGAGCCTGGATAAAATTATCGGCGTGTATGGAGCTGATGTGTTACGATTTGCCCTAGCCGAGGCTCCGGTAGACCAGGCATTTCAATTCTCGGAAACTGCTCTAAAAAAGGCCAAAAAGACATTTAACACTCTCTGGAATTGTGCTGCCTATTTTGCACAATATGCTAATGCAGATCAACCAAACGTTATTGGAATACTTGAAATCTCCAATCCCTTGGATTATTGGGATGTTAACAGAATGTCTCAGTTTGTTGATAGCACAGCAAAAAGCCTTGAGAATTACGACGCTAGAAGTGCTGTATTTTTATTTAGTGATTTCGTCAATGATCTTTCGACATGGTATATTCGTCTTAAGAGACCAGTATTCGCCGGACCTAATTGTGATGAAAAAGAAAACTCCTATCGAATCTTATATGCATCTTTGAAAACTATTTCCTTAACTATGGCTCCATTGTTTCCGTTCACCGCAGAAGAATTGTATTGCAAAATAGTTCGTCCATGTGAGCCTAATCTAAAAGAAAGCGTTCATTTAAATCCATTCCCATCGCCACAAATGCAGGTGGTAGATGAAACTATTTTATCAAAAATGATTTGCGTACAAGATGTGGTACAAATAGCTTTATCAATTCGCAATGGTGCCAAGTTTAAAGTTAAGCAACCACTTCGAAAAGCAATTATCGAGAACTGGGCTGACGCAGAACAATGGCAGCGTGATATAATTTCTCAAGAAGTGAATGTTCTTGAAGTAACAACAAACGAAAGTATTCCATATGGATCTTTCAAGGTGTCATGTCACGATATGTATGTTTATGTTAGTTTGGATCTCGATGAAGAACTCAAGGAATTAGGTGCTGTTCGTGAATTAATTCGCTTTATTCAAGATAAAAGAAAAGACTTTGGCTTAGTTGTTGGAGACAAGATCGCCATTTTAAGTGCTACAAACGATAATATTTGGGATGTGATACAAAAACATTTAAATGATATTATCAAGAAAACCAACACGACCGCTATTGAAAGAGTCGAGTCTTTCAACGATGGAGAAAAATTCTTCGATACTAATTTAGAGGCATTAAATGGTAATATTAGATTACTTATAAGCAAGAAATGAGCTGTAGCTTAAGAAAAAATTTTTTAGTTGGTGGATAGGTTTTTAAATTCACCAACTAAATAATTTCATGATTAAATTTTCAGAATGGGCAGAAAAAAGAGCCAACCCCATAACAGAAGCAGAAAACCCATTTAAATCTTGGGATACGAGAAATTACCGCATGTGGGAGTTATCGCAAGCAACAGTAGAGGAATTAATAGATTGGAAAAAAAGAGCCGAAGCTAAATTGGCTTATTTAGAAAAAACTAGTGCCATTCAACGCCAAAATAATCTTAATGATCCTAAGAAACAAATCGAAATGGAACGCAAAAGCAAAGCTCCGCACGAACAAATTATTAGTGATGTGGAAGCAGAACTTGCTAGAAGAAATTAAACATCAGGAAGCTGTTGAGTTAGGAGCATAAAAACCTTCCTCATCTTGACTGTAGTTGGGAAATAATTTCGCAATCATTCGAGAAAATATCCGGTTCCTGGAGAAGGAAGCACCGGTGAAAGTAAATCTAGCCCGAGGGCAAGCTTTAAGAAATTGCCCTACCACTCCAAAAACATGCGTTAACGCCGTGAACGGGGTGTTGGCACCAGTCATCGAAATTCCTCTTCGATAAGTACCAAATGACAAATCAACTGAATTATCATCTACTTCGTCAATTCTAATCCAATAAGTATCATCTCCCAAATTAAACCTAGCCAAGAGATGGCGATTGCACATCGGTCCGCTAATGGGCTGTTCTGTTTCGCCATCGTACCAGGTAACATTTTTTATTTCTGTTGATGGCTCGAATACTTCGTACCAAGCTTTAAAATTCATGATATTATATATCGAATAATATCATGAATTTAATCTAAGAACTTGTGTCAATTAAATTGAAAATCACCTGGATGCATTAATTTCTTTTAACATACAAGATATTTCTTCTGTGGTATGTGTTGTTTTTGGTACATTTTTAATTTGGGATCTTGGCTTTTTGGCGGCAGCATAGAGTTCTAATATTCCCATGTCGCACACTCCTACTCTTTCTTCCTGAAAACCTCCTGGAACATATATGCCATTTTTATAATACGATGTAATTACTTCTTTTTTAGTAAAAACTGGGATCAACTTAGGTTCCGGTTTTGGCAAAATAAGTCTGACAACAGTTTTTCCGTCTTCTTTATTTTTAATTTTAATAATGCGATTTTCTGGCTTTTTAGCATGCCACCGATTCCAATTTGCTGCCTGCTGTATTGCTATTTGATACCACCTGTGAAGTCTTTTGATTTTTACCCACGTAGTTTTGTCGCAGGCAAAATATCCATAGTCAGTCTTGGTGATTTTCAACATAAAATCCTCTTCATTCAATAATCACTTGATTTTCAAGCGGATGTATATCAGCAAATTGTTGAGATTTTTCTTCAGGAAAATCTTTATGTGAGACTGATTGAAAACCCATAGAAGCTGACAATACATCAATTTGATTTTCTAATATAACAATTTGATTTTTCAATGCCTCTTGCAACTTTTTATGATGGTAATAATAGTCATAGACATATTCACAGTGATAGTCATGAGAAAATACAGATGGCTCCAAAGAATCATTCTGATTAACTCTTGCAAATCGCCATACTTCAATCGCATCATTGCAATAAGTATTTTTTGTAGAATTCATAGCAAAATCTGGCGTGTTTTCAGTTAATGCAACTGATTTTGATTGATTATGATCTGATGTAACAATTTTCATTTCTTCATTCATTGTGTATTCGGCGTGCCTGATATCAATAAGGCTGTCCGTCCTTTTCATTATTCAAAAAATATAACAAATATTCTGCCAATATCTCATCACATTGATGTTCGTGATGAGATGGATGTTTTTTGTTGCCATTTGCGTCTTTCCATTCTTTGCACAGTGCCAAACTCATGGTGTTGTAGTATTCACCAATTCCGTAATAGCAACCATCACCATCATGTGATTGTTTTTCTGTGACATAAAATTGAATTACAGCCAATTCATTTTCGCCTGCCCTTATAGTCTCGTGGCAGTATTTGTGTTCCAGGTTAATTGGACCAAGTGCAGTGGGTTTGCCAATCAATTCTTTAAGACGAGAACTAACCCACTCTTTACCTTCTTTATCACGTTGATCCCAACGATTTTGATGAGATAACCGATTTTTAGCTTCGATTTCTTCTTTGTTTAATTTTTCTTTATTAATTCGATCCGCATGTGCTTCGAGCCATCCCATTCCAAGTTCCTCGAAATAATCTTGATATTTTTATCGGCAAAAATAATGAATTCATTCGCTTCTTTGCATGTTGTAAATTATTTTTTCAATTTTTTGCTCAATTCCCAAGGCGTCAAAAAGTTTTTCTTGTATTTCATTAGCTCCCTGATCGCGAGCAAAAACGGCAACAATTTCAATCATGCCCATCACACTTGTGACCAAAGCAGACCTATTGTTGCCGTAGATAAGATGCCAATCATCTTTGCTTTTGTACATCCGACACTTTTTCTCGCTATTGCCAATTCCACCCCCATGAAATTGGTAATCCCATATATTTGGTGGATTTTGCTGAATGAAGCCAAGCTCTTTCAATACATTTTCGGTGATTTTCATGGCATTTATCCGCTAGTTTCATCCAAATTATGGGACACAAGTAATCAAGATACTAAATGCGGTTTTTTAACATTCCAAATACGAATAGTTCCATCTCCACTCGCAGTTGCAATAAACTTACCGTCAGGAGAAAAACATAGTTGGAAAATATATTTTTGGTGACCGGCAAGATCTTCCATGCGTTTATTGTTATTCAAAACCGAGAATAGCTTTAGTCGCGAATCATTACTGCCGGTTGCAAAAATCAACCCATCAGGGGAAAAGGCTACAGTATTGACCGGATGGTTCGCCCAATTAAAATGGAAGTTAAAACAATCGCCGCTCCCATTCTTAGACACATCCCAGTAGCACATCTGGGAGCCAATATCACTGCTGCCGAGCGTTTTTTTGTCCGGATTAAACGCAAGGCTGGAAATAGCCGATTTATGGTGTTCTAAATAAGGCTTTTCTTTGCTTTCTACCATATCGTACAGTCGGATAATACAATCCGTGCCACCTGATGCTAAGTATCTACCCTCCGGAGATACGGCTAGAGCACGCACTTCATAATCAGAATGCTTGTGCAGATAAAGCGGAGTTTTGTTTTGTATGCTATACAAAAACACCCTTCCTTGGGAATTTGACCCAAGAATATAACGATTATCTGGTGTAAATTCAAACCCGGCATTAGGAGAGAATTTAGTAGTCATTACCAGTTCGTTATTAGATGTTTGAAACAAACACATATCACCATCAGAATTGATTGTCCCCCATAACTTCCCGTCTGGAGAAAATCGAACGTGATGTACTGGCAAGCGTCCTGGTGCCTCGTGTGCGAGACGAACTTTATAAGTGTCCCAAATTCGAGTATTGCCTTCGTGACCACCACTAATAAGAAAGCGACCACACGGCGAGTAATTTACGGTACGAACCGAACCATCATGAGCCTGAATTACATCAATGAATCGCTCTACCATGTTTGCACCTCGAAAAATTAAAACACCGTCTGCCAAAAAAACGAACCATTTAAATGCAGCTATTTAAGCTGTCTTTATTGTAATCGTCACAATGCAATGCCACCATTAATCAGTATCTTTTTAACATTCTCGTTGGCGTGCATTTGATCCTTTAAGCCATTAATTTATGCCAAAAAAATGACCGGAGTTCAATCCTAAAATTGCACTCCGGTTTAAAAAAATAAGTCTTAATAATTTTATTTTTGTTTAGGAGTTTTTGGAATAGCGTACTTGCCTCGATCGCCCTTTATCAACTCTCCTGTTTTCACTTTCTGGCTGAGCAAATTTGCAGTGGTAGTAACGGAGAAGCCTGCTTGTTTGGCTGCATCTTTAATATTACTACCATCTTCAAATTGAGGGGGGAACGAATTTCTGGCAAAAAGATGACTTCTTACCAGCTCCCACAAAGTGCCATCTGTTGACGAAGATGGTGTATTATGGGATTTAATTTTTTTACTAGCTGTTGGCTTTCTTTTCTCGTCAATTCCATCTTCGGGAATTTCTATGCCCATGCGAATCATAATGTCACGAGCGTGGCGGCGAATTTTATCAGCTTCGATCACTATGTTTTTAAGACTCACATAAGCCTTGACCGACATTGTCAACCCCGCATCCAGAGCCACTTTTGGCTCAAGGATTCTTCGTATCTGTGTAGCATCAGACTTCATTTCGCTACCCACGGGAGTTTCTTCTGCGGTTGCCTCTGGTTTACCAGCAGTCTTTAACCCACCATTTCCTTTTGTGCTCGAAATTACCTTGGTCATCTTTTTATCCTTTTAGTAACGATTCACGAATTACTGGATTTAATTTGCGGACACAAAACATTATAGGAGCAATTTACATAAGCAAGATTAATTTTTTAAATTATTTAAAACTATTCTGTTGGTAGTGTAGTCAAATGCTCAAAACTAATTATATCTTGACAATATTCAAATTATCAATGCCACCTAACAAATCACCAAACGAAAACCCGTCCAGTGATTAATTCCATCAACAGCTTGTACATTGCGACTTGCTGAGCGGCAATGATCAGCAGCAGTTATCCAGCCACCACCTCGACTTACTCGGCTCAACGCTTTTTTCGCATACAAATTATCACACCACTCCCGCACATTGCCGTGCATATCGCACAAATTCCAAGGATGGGGAGCTATTTTCTCGTAACTGCCGACCTCACTCGTCTTTTTCAACCATTTCCTCCCCCGGTTATCCCATAAGAAAGCTCTCCATCGCAATTAGCTTTATCACCGTTAAGGGCATCACCCCAGTAAAATGGCTGCTTATTCCCTTTCCCACCCCGACAGGCATATTCCCATTGATCTTCGTGGGGCAATCTTGGTTTCAATCCTTGTATGTTGCACTTCTGAATAAAATCTTGACAATCGTCCCAATCTACTTGCTCTACAGGAAGGTTGTCGCCTTTGAAGAAGCTTGGGTTGCTATTTACAACAGCCTTCCACTGAGATTGGGTTACTGGATATTTCCCCATCCAAAAACCGTTGGTTTCAAATTCATGTTCCGCCTCATGTATACGTCTTCCTGCTTCATTTTCTGGCGACCCAAGAATTGCCTTGCCTGCTGGAATCCAACAGAATTTCATCTTAACGTCATTTGCCATGCTGAAATAACGTTCCTCGCCAGCAATGGGAATTGGATGTGACTGCATTTCCATGAAGGTGTCACTGAAGCCTGGTAGGTGATCTCCAAGATAATCTTCAAGAATTGGCGAGAAGTCTGCTTTAATAGTGTCAATAATTGTTTTGTCTTGTGTAAAAAAATTAACTAATCGAGGACTTCTCAATGATCGAAGTTCTAGTGATAACTTATCGTCTTCCTCGACGTAATAACCGGTAATTCCGGTAGCAAATTGTAACATAATATTTCTCTTAGCAAATAATTAAACGAAAGCCTACATTACTGCCACGGGTTGTTGGATTGCCCCTGAAACGAAACGATGAACAACAGCATCTCGGAAAACTCATCCAGCACCCGCCCCGACGCACTCGATTCAATTCATCTTTATCATATAGATTTTCACACCACTCCATTACATTGCCACTCATGTCACAAAGACCCCAAGGATGAGGAGCAACCTTCTCGTAGCTGCCCACTTCCGTGGTCTTTTTCAGATACTCCCCTTTTTTGTTGGTCCTGTAGGGGAACCCCCCTGCACAATTAGCTTTATCTCCATTAAGGGCATCGCCCCAATAAAATGCCTGCTTGTTCCCTTTCCCGCCCCGACAGGCATACTCCCACTGATCTTCATGAGGAAGTTTCGGGTTTAATCCTGGTACACTACATTTTTTGATAAAGTCTTGGCAATCGTTCCAGCTCACACATTCTACTGGAAGATTATTGCCGTTAAACCAACTTGGATTCCAGTTCATAACTGCTTTCCACTGAGATTGAGTTACTGGATATTTTGCCATCCAAAATCCATTGGTTTCAAATTCATGTTCTATTTTTTTATATTTTCTTTCCTCTTTACCTTCAGGAGAACCAAGTGTTGCTTTGCCTGCCGGAATCCAGCAAAACTTCATTTTAACACCACCGAAGATTTCAAATTCCCGTTCTTCGCTTTCAAAAGGAATTGGATGAGATTGCATTTCCATGAATGCATCACTAAAGCCTGGTACATTATCTCCCAGATAATCTTCTAGAATTGGCGAGAATTCACTTTTAATGGTGTTGATTACAGTTTGGTCTTTAACACGGAAGGTTTTAATTTGAAGATCTCGCAGG
>JACCDT011254482.1_pt1 | contig 10581 bp, 13 predicted proteins | sample 7446291 | NCBI WGS metagenome assembly JACCDT01 (sample SAMN15323446, study PRJNA562643) | freshwater metagenome | isolation source: river surface water | place: USA:Blue River Watershed | collected 2017-08-17 | reverse complement strand
GGAGCGCCTGACCGCGCTACCGGAGGACGTTCGCAAACAGGTTGTCGCGGACGCTCAAGCCGCGACAACCGTTCACCTGTTCATTCCAAACCCAGGCCCGCAGTCGGAAGCGTGGTTCTCGGAAGCCGATGAACTGTTTTACGGCGGTGCGGCGGGTGCAGGGAAGTCGGCGCTTCTTGCCGGTCTTGCTGTCGAGAACCATTCGCGCAGCATCCTGTTCCGGCGGGAGTACCCGCAGATCAAGGGCCTCGTGGATGAGGTCGCGCGCATCGTAAAGACCCGGAACGGGTACAACGCGCAGGACAAGGTTTGGAAGCTTCCAGACGGCAAGGTTCTGGAGTTCGGTTCGGTACCCCACGAGGACGACAAGGAGAAATATCAGGGCCGCGCGCATGGGCTCGTGGGCTTCGACGAAATCTGCCATTTCACGGAAAGCCAATATCGCTTCCTGATTGGCTGGAACCGCTCGACGGACCCCACCGAACGCTGTCGTGTCGTGTGTGCTGGCAATCCGCCAATGACTGCCGAGGGCGCGTGGGTCATCAAGTATTGGGGACCATGGCTCGACCCGACGCATCCCAATCCGGCCAAGCCGGGCGAGTTGCGCTGGTTCACGACCATCGACGGCAAGGACGTTGAGGTTGACGGTCCTGGCCCGCACGAGATCAACGGCAAGCTGATCCGGGCGCGGTCGCGGACGTTTATTGGCGGGAAGCTTGAGGATAACCCGGAACTCTATAGCTCCGGATATGCGGCGACCATTGAGGCCATGCCAGAGCCTATGCGGACCATGCTCCGCGAAGGCCGGTTCGACGTTGGCGCGAAGGACGACGATTTCCAGACGATCCCGACGCAGTGGATCATGGCAGCGCAGTCGCGCTGGACGGAACGGCCTCCTGAGGGGCTGATGATGACGGCCATGGGCTTTGACCCTGCTGGCGGCGGGCGGGACCAAGCGGTCATCGCCTATCGCTATGGCGGGTGGGTTGGGCCGCTGGTGACGGAGGAAGGTCCGCAGACGGCTGATGGTTCGGCCATGGCGGCGCTGCTGCTGAAGCATCGGCGGGCGAATGCGTCGGTCGTGATCGATATGGGCGGCGGCTATGGCGGCGCAATCGCCATGCGGCTGGATGACAACAACATCAGCCCGACGAAGTTCAACGGCGCTGCGGCGTCGGCGGCTAGGACGAAGGATGGCAGCCTGGGGTTCGTGAACAAGCGGGCCGAGGCGTGGTGGAGGCTTCGCCAGGAACTCGATCCGGCCCAAGAAGGCGGATCGGTTATCGCGCTTCCGCCTGATCCTGAGTTGCGGGCGGATCTGGCTGCGCCCCGGTGGTCCCTGCGGCCCAACGGCATTCTGTTGGAAAGCAAGGACGACCTTCGCAAGAGGTTGGGGCGCTCGCCGGGCAAAGGCGATGCAGTTGTCTTGGCCCTGTACCTGAATGATCAGGCGGTCAAGCGGCAGATGAAGCGCGGTTCAATGGGCACGATGCCTAAGGTGACCGTAGGCTATGGCGACATCAAGCAGAGATATGGAAGGCGTTGACCATGGGTTTTCTCAAGAAGCTGTTTGCGCCCAAGGCTCCGACCATCGTCATGCCTGACCCGACGCCTGTTCCCGTGCCTGAGGTGACGCCGGCTGCGGTGATGCCGGATACGGATAGCGTCGAGGTCAATCGGGCGAAGCAGGCAGAACTGCGCCGCCGCATGCAGCGTGGCGGTCGCGCCTCGACCATCATGTCGCAGGCCAGTGGCAACGGCGTGGGGTCGGACACGTTTTCAAGCACTCGTTTGGGTTAGCCTAGTTATGTGATATCCTTCTGATGCAAATCAGGAGGTGTGAATGGGCGCTTACCGAGACTATACAGGCAAAACGATTAATGGCGTGCAGGTGATTGAGCGTGCGCCTAATTGCAAAGGGCCGGTTCCATACTGGAAATGTATATGCGTGTGCGGGAGGGACTTGGTTATACGGCGCGACCATCTTGAGAAGGGGTCGTTTTGTCGGGTGTGCGGATCTGAAAAATCGGCTGAATATCGCCGGAAAAATCCGCCACAACTAAAACACGGAATGACGGGGACGCCGGAGTATCGGGCATGGGCCCACATGAAGTCGCGGTGCGGAAACCCAAAGAACCGTCATTTTCACAATTACGGGGGGCGGGGCATCACCGTATGTGATGAATGGAAGTGCGACTTTGAGGCGTTTTTGGCGCATGTAGGCCAGCGCCCGACCGATGGTCATTCGCTTGAACGGATCGACAATGCTCTTGGTTATCAGCCCGGTAACGTGAAGTGGGCGACAAAGGCAGAACAGCAGAATAACCGGCGAGTCAATCGCTGGATGGTGTACAACGGGAAAACGATGACGATTGCTCAGGCAATCGTTGCGTCGGGCCTGCCAAAGTCTGCTGTACGCAACAGGCTGCATAACGGATGGTCTCCGGAGCGGGCTCTGTCAGAGCCTGTCAGAAGTCGCGGTTGACCATGGACCGGGAGGTCATCGACCTTCTGCAAGAAACGCAGAAGAACCTTAAGGCACGCCGGATGGACCCGGCAGTCCACGCCATCGGGCGCGGCATCACACTGATCTGGAAGGCCGAAGAAGCCCGTCAGGCGGCAGTCAATGCGGCTGGGACGTAGAAAGAGCACTCAATGAAGCAAGCCGTCCGCACAGTCGTCGAGCAAGGGGATAAGCTGTTCTCGCAGCGATCCGGCCTTGTCTCTACGTGGGGCGATATTGCCGCCAATTTCTACCCAGAAAGGAACGACTTCACCACGATTAGGCGCGGGTCGTCCATGTTTGACGATCTGGGCCTAATGACAAGCGTTCCGGCGCTGGTTCGCCGCGACCTCGGCAACACGCTGTCGGCCATGCTGCGTCCGCGTGGGCAGGAGTGGTTCCGCATCCGCACGTCTGACGAGCGAATCAACGAAGATCCTGGCGCGAAGCAGTGGCTCGATTGGGCGACGGACGTTCAGCGCAAGGTGATCTACGACAAGCGGGCGCACTTCGTCAGGGCGACCAAGGAAGGTGACCACGACTTTGCGACGTTCGGCCAGTGCGTGCTGTCCATCGACGTGAACGATGGCCGCGACGGGCTGCTCTATCGCTCATGGCATCTGCGCGATGTCGTGTGGATGGAGAACGCCTCGCTTGAGATCGACACGGTTCACCGGAACTGGAAGCCGCAGGCCCGCAATCTGGTCAACCTGTTCCCCAAGACGGTTGATGCCAAGGTGCGCGAACTGGCTGAGAAAGAGCCGTTCAAGGAAGTCAAGTGCCGTCATGTCGTGATCCCGGCGGACCAGTGGGAAATCTCGGACGAGAAGTTCAAGAAGCGCAAGGGCTTCCCGTTCGTCTCGCTCTACATCGACTGCGACAACCAGACGGTGCTGGAAGAGGTTCCCCGCAAGCGGCTGGGCTACATCATCCCGCGCTGGCAGACGGTGAGCGGTTCGCAGTACGCGCACGGCCCGGCCTACATCGCCCTGGCGGATGCCCGGCTGCTCCAGCAAATGACGCTGACGCTGCTTGAGGCGGGCCAGAAGTCGGTCGATCCGCCCATGATTGCCGTGGGCGAGATGATCAACGGCGGGGTGAACACCTATGCCGGTGGCGTGACGTGGGTCGATGCCGACTATGACGAGCGTCTGGGCGAAGTCCTGCGGCCCATGACCATCGACAAGACGGGCCTGAACTGGGGCACGGAACAGACGATCAGGATTGAGCAGATCCTTCATCGCGCGTTCTATCTCGATCAGGTCAAGGTTCCGCAGTTTGGCGAGGTTCGCACGGCGACCGAGATGCGGATGGTCTACGAGCAGTGGGTTCGCTCTGCACTCCCGCTGTTTGAGCCCATGGAGCAGGAATACAACTCTGCTCTGTGCGACGAGACGTTCGAACTGGCCCTTGAGAACGGTGCTTTCGGCTCGATGATGGATATTCCGCCTGTTCTGCGTGGAACGGAAATCCGCTTCGAGTTCGACAGCCCGCTCCAGGCTGGTGTGAAGCGCGCCAATGCTCAGGCGTTCATGGAGAGCGCCAACCTGCTTGCCACGGCGGCGCAGCTCGATCCGAACGCGGTTGCCACGTTCAACGTGCAGCAGGCGATCAGGGACGCGCTTGATGGTGCGGGCGCTCCGTCCAAGTGGATGAACACGGACGAGGAAGCGGCGGCCATCATCGACGCCCGGCAGCAGGCCGAAGCGGAAGCCAACATGGCGGCGCAAGCACAGCAGGGCTTGGCCATGCTGCAACAGGCCGGTGACGCAGGGCAATCTCTTGCCATGGCAGGTGTTGAATGAGCGACGACACGGAAGGCTTCGTTGTCGGCTACATCATTGGCTATGCGTTTGCGCCGTTCATAGTCTTGGGCGTTCTGCTGGCCATTGACAGGCTTCTTACCTTGAAGCGTCGAGTGTTTGGTTGATGGCTCGCAAGCCTATCGCTCGTCAGCCATGGCATCCCCATCCGTGGTCGGAAAAGGACGCCTACGCCATCCAAGCTGTTGCCAAGGGCATCGCCAACGAGGTGCAGCAGCGTCAGGCCCTCGACTGGATCATTCGATGTGCTGGCACCTACGACGCCACGTTCTTCGTGGGCCAGCAGGACGCAACCAACTTCGCTGAAGGAATGCGGCACGTCGGGCTTCAGATCGTGAAGCTCGTCAACCTCTCCGCGTCCGCGATCAGCAAACAACAGGAGCCTTGATGAGCGAAGAAGTCATTGCCCAGACCACTGCTGAAACGACCCCTGCGGCCTCTTCGGAGGCCGTTGTCGTATCTGGCACCGAGCCTGCGCCGCAGACGACGCCTGCCGCCAGTGAGCCTGCGCAGCCCGCTGCTACGCTTGCCACGGCTGATCCCGTCGAGAAGCCTGTCGCTGCTCCTGCGGACTGGCCCGATGACTGGCGCACCAAGCTTGCTGGCGAGGACAAGGCGTACCTCAAGACGCTGGAGCGGTTCGGCTCCCCGGCTGACATGGCCAAGGCTTACCGCGAGTTGCAGACCCGCATGGCTCGCGGGGAGATCAAGGCCGGTCTGAAGCCCGACGCCACGCCGGAAGAGATTGCTGCATGGCGCAAGGACAACGGCCTTCCTGCCTCGCCTGAGGACTACAAGCCGAACCTCCCGAATGGGATGGTGCCTGGCGAAGCCGAGATGCCGCTGATCGGCGGGTTCCAGAAGACGGCTCATGAACTCGGGCTGTCGTCGGACCAGTTCAACAAGACGTTGGCTTGGTACTTTGCCGAGCAGGACGCGGCCAAGGCGCAGGCCATCGAGGCGGATCGCTCGTTCCGCGCCCAAGCCGAGGATGCGCTGCGGGCCGAATGGGGGCCTGCGTATCGCGCCGAGGTGCGCGGCATCGCGAATTTCATGGAGGCCAACGCCCCGGCTGGGATGGCTGACCTCCTGTTCAATGCACGGACTTCTGATGGGAACCTGATCGGTGACCATCCTGAGGTGCTTCGCTGGCTCAACAGCATGGCGAGGCAGATGAACCCTCTAGCATCACTCGTCCCGGCTGGCTCTGCCGACCCCATGAAAGCTGGCGAGGCGCGGATTGCCGAGATTGAACAGATCATGAAGTCCGATCAGCGCGCCTATTGGACGAATGCGGAGATGCAACGGGAGTATGGACTGCTGTTGCAGGCCCGCGATGAAATGAAAGGGCGTGCCGCGTGACGAGGGAGCAATTGGTTTCGCTGCTTCGGTATGAACCCGAGGAAGGCGAATTCTATTGGCGTGCTCCACAACAGCACAGGCTTAGAAATAAGCCCGCAGGCTGCTGGCATTCACGTGGGTATCGCGTCATCCGCGTCATGCAGAAAAGCTACCTGATCCATCGCTTGGCATGGTTCTACGTGCATGGCGAATGGCCGGAGCAGATCGATCACATCAATGGTGTTCGCACCGATAACCGGATTGCGAACCTACGTCCTGCGAACCAATCGCAGAACAACGCCAATTCACCCAAGCGGAAAGATAATACGTCAGGAGCTAAGGGCGTATATTTCCATAAGGTGAAGGGGAAGTGGTGCGCGCGGATCAAGCCGGAAGGCAAAAAGCGTGTTGTAATTGGCTACTTCTCCAATGTTGAAGACGCAGCAAAAGCGTACGCCGACGCAGCTATAGAGCACTTCGGAAACTACGCTCGCGCAGCCTAAGGCCCGCGTCGAGGAACCGGACAACCCGCAAGGCCCCGGTTCAAGGCGCACACACTACCTAGACCAACGCGAACGCCCCTGACGGCATGCAACGGCCCCGATGGTTCGGCCATCGGACAACCCTGCGCGTGCGCGTGAGGACAACCTGCCGCCAACGGTCACCCAACCCAACACTCCATCATCACAGGTGATCCCATGGCCGCAACGGCTTATCAGGTCCAATACAGGTCCGAATTTATCAGCGCCTTCGAACAGCGTCAGTCGATGCTGTCCGCCTCCGTCACCCGCGAAGCGGTGATCAAGGGCAACACGGCGACCTTCCTTGTCGCGGGTTCCAACTCGGCTACCGCCGTGACCCGTGGCGTTAATGGTCTCATCCCGGCCCGCAACGACGACCTCAACCAGTATTCGGCCACCCTGGTTGAATGGCACGACCTCGTGCAGCGCACCGGCTTCAACCTCTTCGCCTCGCAGGGCGATGGTCGGCGCATCATGCAGGAAACGACCATGGGCGTGATCAATCGAAAGATGGATCAGGACATCCTGACCGAGCTTTCGAATGCCACGCAGGACGCTGGCTCGACAGCGGCTACCATGTCGCTCTCCAAGGTCATGCATGCCTGGACCATTCTCGGCAACGCCGACGTTCCGGTTCAGGAAGAGGACAAGATGTTCTTCGTCATCAGCCCGGCGGCTTACGCCTACCTGATGCAGACGAAGGAGTTTGCCTCTGCCGACTACGTGGAGGTCAAGCCGTTCGCTGGTCCCGCGCGTCTCTATCGTCGCTGGGCTGGCTTCAACTGGATCGTTCACCCGAACATCTCGGGCGCGGCGACTTCGGCGGAACTCTGCTACGCCTTCCATCGTGACGCCATCGGTCAGGCCGTGAACACGGGCGAGATCGACATGAAGGTCGGCGTGGACGAAGAGCAGAACTATTCGTGGGCTCGCTGCTCCGTGTTCATGGGATCGAAGATCCTTCAGAACACCGGCATCGTGAAGGTCACCCACGACGGTTCCGGCTTCGCTGCCACCTAATCCCTGACAACGTGAAAGGAGAGCCATCATGGCTTATTCGACTTCTGCACCTCCGATGCTTGTCGCCCAGGGCATTGGCGGCTACGGCAAGATCTGGATGTATGTCACCGCTGCTGATGCTGCCGGTGCCATCGATGCTGCGGACTTCGTGACCAACGGGTCCGCTCTGGGTCTGTCCGTGTCCGACAGCTTCATCGTCGTGGATACCGCCACGCCGCTGACGACCTTCCACCGCGTCGAGTCCGTGACCGCTGGCGGCGCTGCCGACATCGCGCTCGGCACGACCGTGGGCTCGGCCACGACCGGCGACTAACGCAACGGGCGGGGGGCTTCGGCTCCCCGCTTCTCCATTAACACGAACCAAGGTGCTCCATGGCTGAAGCCGCAGTTATCACCGCTCCCGTCGAACCGCCGAAGATGCGCCCCAAGGTGCTGTCCGAAAGCAAGTTCGCGCTCTCGACGTATGCGACAAACCGCTGGTCTGTGACGCTGGAGTACGGCGTTCCTTATGAGCGGGTCTTTGACCCTGACTTCTGGTCGCACGTCGCGCGCAAGATGCGGATTGGGGATATTGTCGAACTGCACACTGAGGACACGTCATTCTTCGCGGAACTGTATGTCGTTGCGGCCCATCGGCTGGCGGCAAAGGTTGTCGAACTGCGGCGCTTTGACCTGGCTCCTGCGGTTCAAGTCTCTTCGGACCCCTCGCCCCTGACGGTGAAGTACCGTGGCCCGCACAATCGCTATTGCCTGATGCGCGGCGAGAACATCGTGCAGTCGGGCTACCAGACCGCTGAAGAGGCGGAACTGGCCAAGGCGCAGCACGCCAAGGCTTTTGCGGCCTAGTCGTACTCGATCACGGTCGCACCAGCCTCGCGGGCAAGTTTGACCATGTTGGCCGTGCCGCGTCCGCCGGGGAAGGCAACAACGGCGTCGGGCTTCCACTCAAGCATTCGAGCGTTGCGAAGCGGGCCGGCAGCCTTGCCGTGCTTGTCCCAATCGGCGTGGCAGACCCAGCGCTTGATGCCTTTTGAGACGGCCCAATCGCGGGCTAAAGCGTCGGCTCCTTTGGCCCCGCCTTGCATCAGTTCGGTGATGGGCCATTCGGAATGCAGTTTGTCGAGGCTTCGGAAGACGTAAGCCGCATTGTTGAAGTCGCGGCCACCACAAACAATGATGCGCATGTGATGATCCTAAGTGGATGGAAAGACTAGCACATGGCAACGAAGCTGTCACTTTACAACGGCGCGTTGCGGGCGCTGGGCGAACGTCGCCTGTCTTCGCTCACCGAGGACCGCGCGTCCCGGCGTGAGTTGGACGACGCCTATGATCGTGTCGTGGCCAACTGTCTGGAAGCAGGCTTCTGGAACTTCGCCACGCGCACGGTCGAACTGGAAGCCTCGACCGACGTGGTGCCAGAGTTCGGCATGAACTACGCCTTTGAGAAGCCTGAGGATTGGGTTCGGAGTTACAAGCTCAGTGCCAATGAAAGATTTGATCCCCCTTTAACAGACTGGAACGACGAACAGTCCTATATCTTCTGCGACGTTGAGCCGCTTTATCTGCGGTACATCTCCAACGACGATGGCGCGGGGATGAACCTTGCGGCGTGGCCGGCTTCGTTCGAGACGTTCGTGGAACTGTCGCTGGCCCGTGCGGTCTGCCTGAACATCAACTCCAGCGAGACCCGCAACGAGGTGCTGTTCAAGGATCTCAAGAAGGCGAAGGCCGACGCTCTGGCCAAGGACGCCATGAACCAGGCGGTGGAGTTCCCGCCGACCGGGACATGGGTTCAGTCTCGCATGGGCGGGATGCGGACCCGTAGCCGCTGGAACGGGCGCTTTAGCTGATGGCAAAGCAGAACGTCGCGACCCAAGCCTTTAACCGTGGGGTCGTATCAAAGCACGCGCTTGGTCGCACTGACGTTGATCGCCTGCGCATGTCTGCCGAAGAGCAGACGAACTGGATGCCGCGCACGCTTGGCCCGATGATGCTTCGCCCCGGTCTGGGCTACATCACCTCGACCTATTCGGATGCCAAGGCGCGTGTGGTGCCGTTCGTGTTCTCGTCGTCGGACTATGCGGCGCTTGAGTTCACGACGGGCGTCCTGCGGGTTCTGGTGGGCGATACGCCGGTCACGCGCGAAGCCGTCACCTCGTCGCTTGCGGACTTCACCTCGGCTCCGTCGTGGACGCTGGCGACATCGGGCGGCGGTACGTCTGCGATCTCGTCGGACAAGCTGACGCTGAACCTTGTCAACTCGGGCGGGGTGGCGACGGCAACGCAGCTTGCAAGCCTTGGCATCGGCGACGGCGGCAAGGTCCATGCTATCCGTGTGGTGGTCGAGCGCGGGCCGGTCAAGTTCCGCGTTGGCACCACGTCTGGCGGCGACGATTACATTGCCGCCACGACGCTTGACACCGGGACGCATAGCCTCGCCTTTACCCCATCGGCTGCGTTCTATGTGCAGTTCGAAGGCGTGGCGAGGCTGAACAAGATCGTGTCGTCATGCACGCTGGAAGCGGCGGGCGTGATGACCTTGACGACGCCTTACATGGAAGCCGACCTTCCGTCGATCAGGACGGAACAGTCGGCTGACGTGGTGTTCATCGCGTGCTCTGGCTACCAGCAGCGCAAGATCGAGCGGCGCGGTACGTACTCGTGGTCGTTCGTGGAATACAAGACGGACAGCGGCCCGTTCAACTTCAACGGCGACACGTCGGTTTCAATCACGCCTGGAGCGATCAGCGGCAACACCACGCTGACGGCATCGCGTCCCCTGTTCAAGTCCACGCATGTCGGTGGGCTGTTTGAACTGACGCATACCGGCCAGATCGGATCGGGCAGTCTGTCAGCGGCGGACACATACTCGTCTACCGTCAGGGTGACGGGTGTTGACCAAGGTAGAATATTCACCATCAACGTATCGGGAACGTGGGTGGGCACCCTGACGCTTCAAAGGTCGTTCGACAGCGAGACATCTGGGTTTCAAGACACGGCGTATACGACCACGGGAAACGTTACGATCACGAACGATGACAGCCTTGATAACTCCATCGTTTGGTATCGGCTTGGGTTCAAGTCGGGCGCGTACACGTCAGGAACGGCTGTTATCTCTCTCTCCTATCCTGGCGGCACCGGCACGGGTATCGCGCGGGTTCTGACGTTTAACAGTTCGACTTCGGTTGACGTGGAAGTGTTGAACAATTTCTCGAACAGCACTGCCACGTTTGAGTGGCGCGAGGGCTCGTGGTCTGCACGGCGCGGCTGGCCTACGTCGGTCGCGCTCCACGAGGGGCGTCTGTGGTGGGCTGGCAATGATCGGTTCTGGGGTTCCGGCTCTGACGACTACACGGACTTTGACGACAGCCAG
>JACCDT011677843.1_pt1 | contig 10587 bp, 10 predicted proteins | sample 7446291 | NCBI WGS metagenome assembly JACCDT01 (sample SAMN15323446, study PRJNA562643) | freshwater metagenome | isolation source: river surface water | place: USA:Blue River Watershed | collected 2017-08-17 | reverse complement strand
TAGCGGCACAAATTGAGCAACACCCCGTGGTGCAAGCTGAATTTGTTCAAACCAAAAAAATGACCGCACTGCATCGGCCTTTGATCAGTCGTGGTCGAATGGTTTTTTCGCGACAAGACGGGATTTTTTTGTGGATAGAAGAACCACTGAAGATGGGTTACTGGTTGGGTGAGGCAAAAATGGTTGAGATTTTGCCCAGCGGCGAAAGGCGCGAACAGGCGACAGCTTCAAACCCTGCGCTGGCGCAAATCAGTCGCGTGATGCGCTCGATGTTGGCTGCGCAAGCATCCACTCTTGTTGAGAATTTTGATGTGTATGCGAGTGGTCGAACTTCTCAGTGGGTACTAACGCTGGTGCCAAAGCAAGCACAACTGTTACAACATGTTCGGCGCATTCAATTGTCTGGGGGGCGCTTTATCGAAGAGGTGATATTGGTAGAGCCCTCTGGTGACTCTACGCAAACGCGCTTCTTTTCGTCTGAAGCAATGCGTGAACTTCCTGTCGCGTTGACAGGCCAGTTCACCAAAGCGCCGTGAGTTCGATGATGAAACGATTTCGCACCCCGCTTTACCAACGGTTATTGCTGTGGTGTGTACTGATGGCGCTTGTGCTGATTGCTGGGTGTTTGCAAGTGACGCAGGGTCGTCGGCTTTTGCAAACCAATTTGCTGACCTTGTTGCCGCCGACTGAAAACAGCGTTGTGGCTGAAATGGCCATTCAGCGCTTGTCTTCGGTGACAGAAAAACAAACCTTTTTTTTGATCGGCCACTCTCAAAGTGATCAAGCCATTGAGGCCGCAACCAAGTTCGCTGAGCTATTGCGCACATCGGGATTTTTTCCAAAGGTGACGGTTGCCTTTGACGGTTCGCAGTGGCAACTGTTGCAGCAGTGGATAGATCAGCACCGTTTCCGTTATATGTCGGATGCAGATCGTGAACTTCTGCGCGCTGAGTCCGCACCAGAGGATTTCCTGCTGCAAAGGGTGCAAACCAAATTGTTTTCGCCTGGTTTAAATCCACAAGCATTGAATTTCGTGGATGACCCGATGGGTTTTGCCGACGGTTGGTTCAACACTTTGCCCCTGCGTGCCATGAAGTTGGTGGCACAAGAAGGTGTCTTGGCTGTGCACGAGGCGGGAAAAACTTGGGTGTTCGTGGTGGCTTCTACGCAAGGTTCAGCCTTTGATCACGACTTGGCGCAACCCACAATCAAAACCATCGATGACGCGCAACGCGCGATCGGTGAGGTGGAGGTCATTCGCGCTGGCCCGATTTTCCACGCAGAGGCTGCTAGGCAAAAAGCACAGCATGATGTTGACCTGATAGGGGCAGGTTCATTGCTCGGCATGTTGGGATTGTTGTATTGGGTTTTCAGGTCCATCAGACCATTGGTCGGTGCCATGGTGACCGCTTTGGGGGGTGTTCTGGCGGCGTGTGTTGTTTGCATTGCTGTGTATGGCGAATTGCATCTGATCACATTGGTGTTTGGTGCCAGTCTGATCGGTGAAGCGGTGGACTATGCGATTCAATATTTCGCGGCACATGTAGACGCAGGCTTGGGTTGGCACCCACTGCAAGAACTCAGGCGCATGGCATCCGGTTTGTCCGTTGCCTTGGCCACCAGTTTGTTAGGTTATGGGGCGCTTTGGTTATCCCCGTTTTTGGCCATGTCACAAATGGCGCTTTTCGCGATGGTCGGTCTGACAACAGCGTGGTTGGGTGTTTTCTTATTCATGCCTTGGTGGATGCGACGGCCCTCACGCCATCGATTTGAGGGGCGGGCAGAGATTCAACGCAAATGGTTGCATTTTTGGCAGACAAGCATGTCGCCGATGTCTTGTTTTTTCATCGTTGTGGCGGTAATCGTGATATCGGTACCTGGTTGGCTCAAGATTGAGGCCCAAGACGATGTACGTCTGTTGATGGCCGCAGACCCAGCGATCTTGCAGCAAGAGTTACAGCTTAAATCGTTCACAGGCTTAGATCAGTCGAGTCAGTTTTTTCTCATTGAAGGATCTGACGAAAACGAGGTATTGACACGCGAGGAAGCGCTCCGAGATCTTCTGGCAGCCCCGCAACATCAAGAGGACTTGCAGAGTTATCAAGCCGTCTCGTTGTTCGTGCCTTCCCATGCTTTGCAAAACCGCGCCGCATCGGCTTGGGATCAGTTTGTTTTTTCACCTGCCAACCGATTGCAATTTGTTTTGAGTCGCGCCGGTGTTGAGGCGCATGTGGCCACTGATTTACGCGAAGAATGGTCGCGACAAGGTCGCACGCAGTTGGATGTTGCGCATTGGCTAGACCAAGCTGTTTCAGCACCGTGGCGTCATCTTTGGCTGGGTAGCACGGCACACGGTTATGCCAGCGTCTTATTGCCTATGGGACTGAAGCCTGGTGTGAACTTCGATCAACTTGCTGCGCAAGTGCCTGGTGTCAGGTGGGTGGACAAAGCCACCAGTGTCAGCCATTTGTTTCGTGACTACCGTCGCACAAGCGGGCTGTGGTTGGTTGCAACATGCGGTCTTATTTTTTGTTTGCTTGCATGGCGCTATGGTTTCAAAAGAGCGGGCGCTGTATTGATGCCCACTTGCTTGGCCATTGTTTTTTCGTTAGGTGCCTACGGCTGGGTGGGGCATGTGCTGACGCTGTTCAACATGATGGCGCTGATGCTTGTGTTGGGCATTGGCGTGAACTATTCCATTTTCCTGGTGGAAGGCGGGGAAAAAAGTGTTGTCAATTTTGTGGGCGTGCAATTGTCGGCAGCCACCACCTTGCTGTCATTTGGGCTGTTGTCATTCAGCAGCATGCCCGCACTTTCTGGTTTTGGTTTGAGCCTTGCGTTTGGCATCGCCCTTGCGGTGTTGTTGGCACCCATGACGCTGAGCCTTACGCCAACGGTGAGGACGCCCACATGAGGCGCGTATTCGTCTTGTGGCTGATGGCATGGTTGACGGGTTGTGCGGCCATGCCTGAGCGTCAATGTGCCAAATTGCATGCTGAAGTGATGTACTGTTTGCAACCGGTTGAAGCGATGGGTGATGTCTCTGCGCTTCAGCAAGTGGATTTCAAATTTCCGCAACACAGCAACACGGTATTGGTCGAGTTTGAAACGGAAGGGCAAGCCTTCACCATCGCAGTGCTGACCCCAATGGGTCACAAGTTGATGCAATACAAATACATGCCATCCGAGATCATCTCTTTGGGTGGACTGCTGACAAAGTTCGATCCGGTGCTGTTAGCCGCCTTGGTGCAGTTATCAGTCTGGCCAAGCCAAAGCGTGACAAATGGCTTGCGTGGCAAGTTCGAGTGGACAGCAACGCAAGACCATCGTTGGTTACGTACTGAGGGTAAAACGCTTTTAGATGTTGCAACGCATGGTCAGCGGCCAGTCCCAGACACCCTGTTGATTCAACTTCCTTTGCAGCACATTGAGATGCACATTCAAACACTACAGCAAACACTGCCACCATGAAACCGTCATGCCATTACTTGAATGCCATGGGCTTGATCAATGCCTTGGGTTGCACCCACCATGAGGTGAGCACTGCTTTGTTTTCTGCTGATACATCCGGCATGCGCCTAGCGCATGACTTGCTCAATGGTCATGCCGTGCGTGTGGGGCGTGTGCATTCACCTTTGCCTGTTGTGCCAAAGGAACTTGAGGGTTTGGGTAGCCGTACATGTCAACTGCTTTTGGCGGCCATGTCAGACATGCAGCCAGCGATTGAAGCGGCATTGCGTAAATATGGTCGCGCCCGGGTGGCCGTCATCATCGGGACCAGTAACTCTGGGGTGGAAGAGGCAACACAGGCCATCACGCAGGCGGGTGTGGGGCACCGGCTCGATGCCTCATACCACTACCAGCAGCAAGAGCTTGGAACGCCGGCACTTTTTGTGGCGCGTCATTTGGGTGTGACAGGGCCGGTCTATGCCATTTCAACCGCTTGCACATCCAGTGCCAAAGTGTTTGCGGCAGGGGCTCGGTTGTTGAATGCAGGTTTGTGCGATGCCGTGATTCTGGGGGGCAGTGATGCACTGGCGCGGTTGACCCTCTCTGGTTTCACCGCTTTGGAATCCACCGACACCGCCTTGACCAACCCCATGAGCAGAAATCGGCAGGGCATCAACATTGGTGAAGGGGCCGCGCTATTTCTGTTGAGCCGCGATGAGTCCGACATCGCTTTGCTAGGCACGGGTGAGAGTTGCGACGCACACCACATTTCAGCACCACACCCCGAAGGTCTGGGCGCTGAATTGGCAATGCAGGCTGCACTTTCTTGTGCGGCGTTGCCAGCACATGAGGTTGACTATTTGAATTTGCATGGCACGGCAACACCCAAAAACGATGCCATGGAGGCATTGGCCGTGTCGCGCGTTTTCTCGAATGGGGTGCCTTGCAGCAGCACCAAACCTCTCACCGGGCACCTGCTCGGTGCAGCGGGTGCATCGGAAGTAGCGCTGTGTTGGCTCGCATTGAAAGCGGGTCGATTGCCGCCCCATGTTTGGGACGCAGAGCCAGATGTCGGGTTGCCCCAACTGCCCTTGGTTGGCATGGGGCAAAAGTTTTCACGCGCGCGCCAACGGGTTTGCATGAGCAATTCATTTGCTTTTGGTGGCAACAACGCATCCGTTTTGATTGGAGATGCACGATGAATGCCATAGAAAGCCTGCCAGCCGTGGTTGACTTGTTGCCACACCGTGGCGAGATGTTGTTGCTGGACCGTGTCTTGGTTGTTGACGAGCCGGGCGTGACTGTGTTGGCACATGCAGGTGGACAAACCTGGTACGCAGATACGCCCAACACCATGCCCGCATGGATTGGCATCGAATTGATGGCACAGGCCATTGCCGCACATGTCGGGTGGCGCAAGGCGCAACGCGGCCTTTTGCCGCAACGGGGCGTCTTATTGGGTACGCGTGCGTATCACTGTGATACGCACTTCTTCGAAGGCGAACTTGAGATTGATGCCAACTTGTCATTCATTGACGAAAGTGGTTTGGGCGCCTATCGCTGTGCGATTCGCATGGATGGCGCCTTGGTCGCCACCGCCAATCTCAAAGTTTTTGAACCAGAAGATTTTGAACAATTTTTGAATGCACAAATTTTTAATGTATCGATGGGGGCTTCATGAATCAACGACGTGTGCTTGTGACAGGCTCGAGCCGAGGTCTTGGCAGTGCCATTGCCAAACAGTTGGCGCAAGATGGTTTTTCAGTCACGCTGCATTGCAAAAATGGTTTGGTACAAGCGCGCGCTGTGGCAGCTGACATGGCACAACTGCAAGAAGTCGCACCGAACATATTGCAGTTTGACATTTGCGATCGCGCCTACGCTCGCGAAGTTCTGGAAGATGACATGGCCAAGAATGGTGCCTATTACGGCATTGTTTGCAACGCAGGCATCACCCGTGACAATGCTTTCCCTGCATTGAGTGCGCAAGATTGGGATTCGGTCGTCCACACGGATTTGGATGGATTTTTCAATGTGGTGCAACCGCTCACCATGCCCATGGTGCGCGCTAAAAAAGGCGGACGCATTGTGACCGTTTCTTCTGTGTCTGGGGTCATGGGTAACCGAGGGCAGGTGAATTACAGCGCCGCCAAAGCCGGACTCATCGGTGCCACCAAAGCACTGGCTGTTGAGTTGGCAACCCGACAGATCACCGTCAATTGCGTGGCACCAGGATTGATTGAAACGGAAATGACGCATGCACTGCCCATCGACGAAGCGCTCAAGATGATTCCTATGAATCGCGTCGGTCAGGGCAAAGAGGTTGCAGCTGCAGTGTCTTTTTTGATGTCGGATGGCGCGTCCTACATCACCCGACAAATTTTGGGTGTCAATGGAGGGATGGTCTGATGCGTCGCGTTGTGGTCACGGGCATGTCAGGCATCACGGCCTTGGGCGATACATGGGACACCATCGAGCCGCACCTGCGCGCTGGCAGAAATGCCGTGCGCAGAATGCCTGAGTGGGACTTCGTCAAAGACTTGAACACTCGCTTGGGTGCGCCCGTGGATGGGTTTCAAACGCCCACACACTACGCCAGAAAAATGGTGCGCTCGATGGGGCGTGTTTCTCTGATGGCCGTGCGCGCAACAGAGGTCGCGCTGGCACATGCTGGTTTGTTAGACGATGCCAGCATTCGAGATGGCCGCATGGGGGTGGCTTACGGATCGTCATCCGGCAGCGTTGAGCCCGTGCGTGTGTTTGGCAAGATGCTAGACACCGGTTGCATGCAAGGTGTGACATCCACCAGTTATGTGCAAATGATGGCCCACACCACGGCGGTCAACATCGGACTTTTCTTTGGACTTCAAGGGCGAATCATTCCCACATCGAGTGCTTGCACATCGGGCAGTCAAGGCATTGGTTATGCCTATGAAGCGATCAAGTGGGGACGCTTGCCTCTGATGGTCGCAGGAGGGGCTGAAGAAATATCTGTCTCGGGTGCTGCTGTGTTTGATACATTGTTTGCGACCAGCACGCAAAATGATTCGCCGGTGCTCACGCCAAGGCCATTCGATCGTGCGAGAGACGGTTTGGTGGTTGGCGAAGGCGCCGCAACACTGATCCTTGAAGATCTTGAGCATGCACTTGCACGAGGTGCCGTACCCTTGGCTGAAATCGTTGGGTATGCATCCACCTCAGATGGCACACATGTCACTCAGCCACAAGCGCAAACCATGGGTCAAGCCATGACATTGGCCTTGAAGGATGCGGGCCTCGAGGCGGCAGACATTGACTATGTCAGTGCTCACGGTACGGCGACTGACATTGGCGATATCGCTGAATCACAAGCCACCCATGCTGTGTTTGGTTCTCGCATTCCGATCAGTTCGATGAAGAGTTACTTGGGTCACACGCTGGGTGCTTGCGGGGCGATTGAAGCTTGGTGGGGCATCGAGATGATGCAAAGGTCTTGGTTTGCGCCGACGCTGAATTTGACCGACCCAGATCCTGCATGCGCCGAACTAGACCACCTCGCATCTGCTGGGCGTCGAATTCAGGCAAAGCACATCATGAGCAATAACTTCGCTTTTGGCGGGATCAATACCTCGCTCATATTTAAGTATTTGGTATGAATAAATAGTTCTATTGCATTAAAATATTGGCACTATTGTTTCTTTATAGGGAAAAATCATGAAAATTTTGCATTGGGCATTGGGCTTGATCATGGCTGTGTCAGCGGGTGTGGCGTTCGCAAGAGGGCCCGTTGCGTTGATGAATTTCGAAAATGTGGCTTACACAACATCGAGCGGCAAAAAACCAAGCGATGCCCAAATGCAACAGGCGATCAGCCGTGCCGGCAGTTTGCACCAATGGAGCACCACACCCAATGGCGAGCACAAGGCGGTTGCGACGGTGAATGTGCGTGGTAAGCATGGTGTGGTGGTGGACATTTCTTGGAATGCAGAGACCTTCAGCATCGTTTACAAAAGCAGCGTGAATATGGACTATGCCGACCAAGCCAGAGGCATCAGCATGCAGTCTGGCCCGGTCATTCATCCTTCTTACAACAAATGGGTGGCGTCTTTGCGCGACAGCATTCAAAGTGAGTTGTCAAGACTCTGATCGTTTGCATTGAGGCGTGTTGCGGTTACAGGGTTGGGCATCGTTTCTTGTCTTGGAAACGATCTGGAGACTGTTGCCGAGCATCTTCGCCAAGGCCACTCGGGCATCTCGTTTCAACCTGAATACGCCCAACGCGGTTTCAGATGCCAAGTGGCTGGCATTCCAGATATCAGCCAAGAACCGCCAGTGCCCCGCAAGTGGCGACGGTTCATGGCGGATGGTGCTTTGTTTGCCTATCACGCGATGCACAAGGCCGTGCAAGACGCTGGTCTGACAGCGCAGCAAGTTGCTTCCCCCCGATCTGGTTTGATCATTGGCTCAGGCGTCGGTTCACCGCTCGAGTTGTCGCATGTCATTGATGTGGTGCGAGCCAAAGGCTTGAGCAAGGTGCCTCCTTATGGCGCCCCCCGCATCATGGGTAGCTCGGCATCGGCCAATTTGGCCACTGTTTTTGGTATTCAAGGACTCAGCTTCACTGTTGCTTCCGCATGCGCGAGTTCGGGGCACAGCATAGGTTTGGCGGCCGACCAAATTCGCAGTGGTCGACAAGACATCATGTTTGCCGGTGGTGCAGAAGAAGTGGCATGGACCACGGTTTTTCCTTTTGACGCCATGGGCGTTTTATCCACCGCATACCAAGATCACACCGCTTCGCGCCCCTACGATGCGGGGCGTGATGGGTTTGTGATTTCGGGCGGTGCAGGCCTGATTGTTTTAGAGGATTGGGCGCATGCGGTCCAACGCAAAGCGCGCATTTATGCTGAACTCACAGGCGTGGGTCTGGCATCTGATGGCTATGACATGGTTCAGCCTGACCCCAGTGGCGCTGTGCGAACCATGCGCATGGCTTTGGCTGAGGCTGGTCATGCCATTGATTACATCAACACGCACGCCACTTCAACCGTTGCAGGAGACATCAGCGAACTGACGGCGATCAAAACTGTGTTTGAAAAACACATGCCACTGATCTCTTCCACCAAAGGTCTGAGCGGTCACGCCATCGGTGCAGCGGCAGTTCACGAAGCCATTTACGGTTTACTGATGATGCGCGATGGCTTTGTGGCAGGTTGTGCGAATGTGCAAACACTCGATCAAGCATGCGATGGTTTTCCGATTGCACAAGCTTCTGTCAACCAGACCATTCAAGCATTCATGTCCAATAGTTTTGGGTTTGGCGGCACCAATGCCAGTCTTGTCTTCAAGCAAGCGGAGGCTTAACAGCCACTGCATTGAACAGCGTTTCTTCGCGGGGTGTGCGGGGTGCTTGAAGACCGAGCCATTCCAATGCACCCAAGTCGGGTCGACTCCACCATAAAAAGGGCATGGCGATTTTTTCATCTGGCAAATCAAAACCTGCTGCGCGGATCATGGCTCTGTATTCTTCGGCAGTTTTTTGAACATGCATGGGATGACGAAAGAAAACCTTGATCAACAACGAGTGGATGTACCGTTTGGTGGATTCAGCAAAAAGCAAGACACCGCCGGGACGCAGGACACGAAAAAATTCTTGCAGTGCTTGTTCTTGCTCGATCACATGATGAAAAGTTTGATGACAAAAAATCAAATCAATGCTGTTGTCTGGACACTCAATCGCTGCCGCATGTCCTGCCATCAATGTCACGAGGGTCGACGAAGCGTTTGCAGCTTTGCCTGCGCGAGAAAGCAGTTGCGGGTCTGCGTCGAGACCGATGATTTCGCGCGGGCTGAAACGTTGTGCTAATTCTGCAAATGCGTGACCGTAACCACACCCCATGTCGAGAATTTTGGGGAAATGCTTCGGTAATCCCGCCATCAATGGTTGCAGTTCATTCAGAGCCCGACGCAATACATGCACTTTCCAAGTGCGTGACTGCAAAAAAAGATTGCCAATGTGTGTCTCCTCTATGAAAAGCAGGGGTTGTTCTATGTTTTGCATGAGATGTGAAGGCTCCAAAAGAATCAGGTGATGAATGATGTTTGAAAAAATTTTGCGACTGGGGTCTGACAACTTTGCTTCGATCGCGATTCAAGCCATTGAAGCCCTAACTCAGCTTGACTTGACGATTTTGACCATCGATGAATATGAAGTAACAGTTGTGATTGGCAGGATAGAAAGTCAAATTCTAAAACCTTATACCTCAAAAAAAATACAAAGTGAGCAGGTTAGGATTGCCTTAAAGCAGGGTTTGCAATCCACATTCCCTGAGTTTGAAGCGCAAAGTTGGTGCATTTCGAAGCCCTACAGCGGGAGGGCGTGCGTTTCTGGGCCTCTTGGGCTTGATGTGAGCCTTTCACACAGCCGATGCTGGGGGGCAAGTGCCTTTACTACCCGCGGAGCGATTGGTGTTGATGTTGAAACCCTTCCGAGAAGCTTGAAGGAAGATACATGGGCGTTGTTTCTCAGTGCGTTTGAAATCAACTGGATGCGTCATGTCTCCCAAGAGAACATCGCCATCAAAGCACTGGCGTTATGGTGCGCCAAAGAGGCTTACCTGAAAGCATCACAACAGGCGGGGAAGGTTTCAATGAGCGACATCGTGTTTTCTTCCGAACTAGAGCTTTTGTCTGTGCGGGGTGTCATGTTGAGAGATCAATGGATAACGCAAGTTTGGCAGGTCGATGCCGATTTTTTGCTGGCACTTTGTTTGAGCCCTCAGCGGCGTTAATTGCGCCTATGCGTCGCTCTGAAGTTCACCATGCATCAGCACACAAGCATTTTTTGTGACGGCTGATGGGTTGAAACCCTAGTCCAAACCCAAGTACATCTTATCTAGACTGTGAGCATGACTAACTCACAAGACAAGCAAACATGAATAAGCACTCAATGGGGCGCCATTTTTTCCAACAAGCAGCGTTGGTGCTGGGTGCGTTCATGGTCAGTACTTGTCTGACATCGTCCTGGGCGCAAACAGCCAAATGGCCGACAAAAACCATTCGCATCGTGGTCGCCTTCCCACCTGGGGGTTTGACCGATGCGTTGGCCCGTAGCTATGGCGAACACCTCTCAGGCAAACTGGGCGTGCCGGTTGTGGT
>JACCDT010586283.1_pt1 | contig 10587 bp, 11 predicted proteins | sample 7446291 | NCBI WGS metagenome assembly JACCDT01 (sample SAMN15323446, study PRJNA562643) | freshwater metagenome | isolation source: river surface water | place: USA:Blue River Watershed | collected 2017-08-17 | reverse complement strand
TAGCAGCGTGCAGGGCATCATGAAACGCCTGAAGGCCAAGGGTATCGAGGTGATCGTGTATGAGCCCGTGTTGCACGAGTCGCACTTTTTTAACTCTCCCGTGCTCAACGACTTGGCCGCTTTCAAGCAACGCGCTGATTTGATTGTGGCCAACCGCCAAACCGCCGACTTGGCCGACGTGACCGACAAGGTGTACACGCGTGATTTATTTGGTTCAGACTAGTTTGCTGCCATGAAGATTTTGCTGCTTGGCAAAAATGGCCAGGTGGGCTGGGAGCTGCAGCGCAGCTTGGCCCCCTTGGGTGAGGTGTTGGCATTAGACCGCCACAGCGCGGTGTACTGCGGTGATTTATCAAAGCCCGAGCAACTGGCGCAAACGGTGCTTGCCTACAAGCCAGACTGCATCGTCAATGCCGCTGCGCACACAGCGGTAGACAAAGCCGAGTCAGAGCCTCAATTGGCAAAAGTTTTAAACACCGATGCACCTGCGGCCTTGGCCAAAGCTGCCGCACAAGTGGGGGCATGGCTGGTGCATTACTCTTCCGACTATGTGTTTGACGGCAGTGGCACGCATGCTAGGCAAGAGGGCGAGGGCACAGGCCCACTCAGCGTGTATGGCCAAACCAAGCTGGATGGTGAAAAAGCCATTGTGGCCAGTGGATGCAAGTGCCTGATATTTCGCACCAGCTGGGTGTATGCGGCACGGGGCGGCAACTTTGCCAAAACCATGCTGCGCTTGGCGCAAGAGCGCGAGCGCTTAACAGTGATTAACGACCAGCATGGCGCCCCCACAGGCGCAGACTTGATTGCAGATGTCACTGCGCATGCCATGCGCCACGTGCTGAATACGCAAAATATTTCATTCAGTGGCGTGTATCACCTGGTCGCAGCCGGCGAAATCACTTGGCATGGCTACGCAACCCATTTGATAGCGCAGGCAAAAGCTTTCAAGCCAGAGCTTGGTTGGAAAGTGGCCGACATTGCCCCCGTGCCCACCAGTGCATTTCCAACGCCTGCCGCGCGCCCACTGAACTCGCGCTTGTGCACGGCTAAACTTCAGCAAGCCTTTGGGCTGGTGCTGCCACCTTGGCAGCAAGGCGTAGACCGCATGTTGGCCGAAATACTTTAAAAAATAGACCAAGAGAAACTGATATGACCAAACAACGCAAAGGCATCATCCTCGCAGGCGGATCTGGCACGCGCTTGTATCCCGTCACGCAAGCAGTCAGCAAACAGCTCATGCCCGTGTATGACAAGCCCATGATTTACTACCCGCTCACCACGCTGATGCTGAGCGGTATTCGTGAGGTGCTGGTCATTTCCACCCCTCAAGATACGCCAAGGTTTGCCGAGCTGTTGGGCGACGGCAGCCAGTGGGGCATGCACATTGAATACGCGGTGCAGCCTAGCCCCGATGGTTTGGCGCAGGCGTTCATCATTGGTAAAAACTTTGTGGCCGACCACCCCAGTGCTTTGGTGTTGGGCGACAACATTTTTTATGGCCATGATTTGGTGAAGCAGCTGCACAGTGCCGATGCCCGCACCAGTGGTGCAAGCGTGTTTGCCTACCATGTGCATGACCCCGAGCGCTATGGGGTGGTGGAGTTTGATGGCCAGTTCCGTGCATTGAGTATTGAAGAAAAACCAGCCAAGCCCAAAAGCAACTATGCCGTCACAGGCTTGTACTTTTACGACGAGCAGGTGTGCGACATAGCCGCCGCCGTGAAGCCATCGCACCGAGGCGAGCTAGAAATTACCGATGTGAACAAGCGCTATTTGGAGCTGGGCCAGCTGAATGTAGAAATCATGGGCCGAGGCTATGCGTGGCTAGACACGGGCACGCACGACAGCTTGCTAGAAGCTGCCAGCTTTATAGGCACGCTGCAAAAACGCCAAGGCTTGATGGTAGCTTGCCCTGAAGAAATTGCGTTTGGCCAAAAGTGGATTGATGCCGTAGCGCTTCAAAAGCTGGCTGCACCTTTGGCAAAAAATGGCTACGGTCAATACCTGTTGGGTTTGTTAAAGTAAGCCCATGCCCTATCAAGTGATGCAAACGCCCCTAGAGGGCGTTTTAGTTTTAGAGTCAAAGGTGTTTGGTGATGCGCGTGGCTTTTTTTATGAAAGCTTCAATGCGCGTGACTTTGAGCAAGCCACAGGCTTGAAAGAAACATTCGTGCAAGACAACCACAGCAAGTCAGCCAAGGGCGTGCTGCGCGGCTTGCACTACCAAGTGCAGCACGCACAGGGCAAGCTGGTGCGAGTCACGCAGGGCGCGGTGTTTGATGTGGCGGTGGATATTCGCCAAGGTTCGCCCACGTTTGGCAAGTGGTTTGGGCTAGAGCTATCCGCTGAAAACAAAAAACAGCTGTGGATACCAGCCGGTTTGGCTCATGGCTTTTTGGTCACAAGTGACAGTGCAGAGTTTTTGTACAAAACGACCGACTATTACCACCCAGAGTTTGAGCGTAGTTTGTTATGGTCTGATCCCGCTATTGGCATCGACTGGCCTTTGCATTTGTTAGATGCGCCACCGTTATTAGCCGCTAAGGACGAAAAAGCGCGCAACCTCAAAGAGGTGTCGAATGGCGAATAACACCATGACAAAGTTGGTGACGTTGTGCATCTTCTTGGTTGGCGGCATCGCTTTGGTTGTGCCTAGTGGTTACTCGTTGGGTTTTTATGCGCTTTGCTTATTAAGCTTAGGTAGCTGGCTGACCATTCGTTCGACTTTGTTGCCCAGAGAAGCGCGCTATTTCTTTGTGCCACTCATGGCGTATGCAGTTGGCCATTGCGCGCTTGCTTTGCATGAGAAGTGGGCGGCGCGAGAGTTTGACCACTATTTGCCTTTTGTGTTGGTGCTGTTGGGTGTGTGGGGCATTCGAAAATACAAGCCCCGTGCCAATTGGTTTTGGGCTGGTTTAGCCATTGGAGCGATTGGTGCGGCAGTGCTGTCGGGCTATCAATCCATCGTCCTGGGCTTACGAGCAGGCGGACATACACACCCTATTCAGTTTGGAAACATTGCCTTGCTTTTTGGCGTGTTGTGCTTGGTGCGCAGCATGGTGGTGTTTGAGTTGAGTCGGTTTAATGCATTACTGTGGTTTGGCTTCGTTTCTGGCTTAGCGGCGTCGGTGTGGAGCCAGACCCGCGGTGGCTGGTTGGCTGTAGTGTTTATTTTTGTGTGGATTTTGGCGAATGCAACTAAGCAATGGGCCCCTGTTAAGCGTGGCGCAGCTGCTTTCGTGATGTTCGCACTCTTGGCTGTGCCGACGTTGCAGCCCGATGGTGTGGTGCAGTCGCGGATTACTGTGGCCGTGACGGAGTTCAATGCATTCTTTGAAGCTGGCCAACAAGACACTTCGGTCGGCGCTCGCTTGGCAATGTGGACATTGGGTGTGCAGGGGATAGCGCAGGAGCCTCTTTTTGGGCAAGGCAACAAGGGTTGGCTGCAAACGCGTGACGCTGCAGTAGCAGAGGGCAGATTAAGCTCGTTTTCTTCGGGTTTCACACACTTGCACAATGAGTACTTAAACGTGGCATTCAAGCGAGGTTTGGTTGGCTTAGCGTTGTACTTGGCCATGTTCTTAGTGCCTATGGTGTTGTTTTTTAAACCCTATTTGCATGACAGCCGACCTGATGTGCGTGCATTTGCAATGGCTGGGATGGTGATACCTATGATGTTTATGGACTTCGGATTGACGCAAACCTTCCTTAGCCACAACTCTGGCCGGATTGTGTTGTGTAGTTTGTGGATGTGCGTGGCGGGGTTGATGTTGAATGCTGTGGTTTGCCAGGAAGAAAATGACGATGCTTAATTACACAATTACGTTTGCTTGTTATAACCAGCTTGATTACACAAAGCAGTTCATTGCTAGTTTGGATCGTCAAGAGATCGACTTTTCTCGCATTGTGGCAGTTGATAATGGATCAACTGACGGAACGCGAGAGTGGTTGCAGCAACAAGGTTTTGGCAAAGTTGTTTTGAATGATCGTAACTTGGGTTGCGGTGCAGCTTGGAACCAAGGCGCGCTTGCTATTCAGTCCAAGTGGACTATTGTGATGAACAACGATGTGATTTGTGAGCCGGGGTGGCTGGTCAACTTAATACAAACGGCTGAGCGTGAGCAATTAAAAATTGCAAGTCCCGCAATGATTGAAGGTGATCTCAATTACAACCTTACAAATTGGGTGAGTGAAACGCGTACGAGAATGAGGGGGTACGTGCGGCATGGGGTTGCTCATGCAGTTTGCATGGCGATTCACGAAGATGTTTGGAATGAAATCGGCTACTTCATGCCTGTCCCCAAATTGTTGGGCTATGAGGATGGCATCTTTTTTCAAAGGGCTTATGAGCAAAGTATTTCTATGGGAATAGTGTCTGACTCATGGCTGCATCACTTTGGGCAAACAACGCAAAAGGCACTGAAGCTCGAGCTCAATTTGATGAGGCGCGACAGCCTTGGTAATCGTAATCTGATGCAGATGTATATGGGCCAAAGTTGGCTGGCTAGAAAGCTATCTAAGAACAGAACTAAGTTGATGGCGCAACGCTTACGTGATCAAGAGCTAACGTTATATCAAAGAACAGTACGCGGTTTGATACAGCCGAATGCGCATGACATAGTTTGGGAATAAAGGATTTAAATGTTTTCAATCGTTATTCCAACTTGGAACAACCTTGCGTACATCAAACTCTTGGTTGAGAGTTTGCGAAAAAACTCAAAGTACAACCATCAGATATTGATTCATGTAAATGATGGGTCTGATGGTTCCCTGGCTTGGGTGCGTGAGCAAGGCATAGAGCACACGGCAAGCCCTGACAACATTGGTATTTGCTTCGCCGTTAATCGTGCTGCTTCGCTGGCAACGCAAAAGTACCTTGTATATATGAATGACGATATGGTGGTGCTGCCGGATTGGGATGTGGAGTTGTTAAAGCATGCCGAGAATTTTGGCCAAGATCGTTTTATGTTGTCGTCCACAATGGTGGAGCCAAGAGAGACCGGTAATAAATGTGTTGTAGTTGCTGACTTCGGTCAAAGCGCAGAGCAATGGAACGAAGCGCTGGCATTATCGACATTCCATAGCCTGAAGCGAAGCAATTGGCTGGGCTCAACTTGGCCTCCGACGCTGGTGCCCACATGGATGTGGCAAGAGGTCGGTGGTTACAGTACAGAGTTCTCTCCGGGCATGAGCAGTGACAATGATTTCACGATGAAGCTCTACCATGCGGGCTGTCGTATTTTCCTAGGTGTTGGTAGCAGTTTGGTCTATCACTTTGCGTGCGTTTCTACTGGCCGCATCAAGAAGAATGATGGACGCAAACAGTTTTTGCGAAAGTGGAGTCTGACACAGAGAGATTTCGATAAAAGGGTATTGCATCGCGGTGAAGTTGTTCAAAACATTGTTGCAGTTGAGTCGATTGATTTGTCGCAATTCAAGCTCAAGGCTGAGTTGATGATTCGTCTGAAACGATAGTATTTTCGGGCGACATGCATATTTCCCATTCTTTGGATAATAAATATCGACCTGATATAGATGGGTTGCGCGCGTTTGCTGTCTGTGTTGTTTTGATTTTTCATGCTTTCCCTGAGTTCTTGCCCAGTGGGTTTGTGGGGGTTGATGTATTCTTTGTTATTTCTGGATTCTTGATATCTGGAATTATTTTTGACGCATTAAAGAAAAATTCATTTAGTTTTTTAGATTTTTATGCGAGGCGGATTAAGCGCATCTACCCTGCATTAATATTGATTTTGATCGTTGATTTAATTTTTGGTTGGTTTTTGCTGTACTCAGATGAGTATAAGCAACTGGGAAATCACGTCTCACGAGCGGCAGTCTTTCTGTCTAACTTTGTTCTTTGGAGAGAGTCTGGTTATTTTGATAATGCGGCTGAGACAAAGCCTTTATTGCACCTTTGGTCGTTAGGTGTTGAGGAGCAGTTTTACATTGTTTGGCCTGTATTTATTTGGGCTATTTGGTGCTGGAGAGCGGCACGCTTACCTTTAATTATTTTGTTAATAATTGGTTCGTTTGGGTGGAACGTTTATCAGTCTCATCGTGACATTGTGCATGATTTTTATTCCCCGTTAACAAGGTTTTGGGAGTTGCTAAGCGGCGCATTGCTTGCCTATGTATTTAGCAGGCAGGATAATTGGGGGTTGACCAAGAATTTCTTATGGTCCAATACCGCTGATGTTCGTGGTTTTTTGGGTTTAACCATATTGATAATAGCGAGTGTCTTAACGCCAGTTGAGAGTTTTCCTGGTTTATGGGCTTTGCTTCCAGTTGTAGGTGCTCTTCTTTTCATTTCGGCTGATTCGAAGTCTGGTATCAATTACTATATTTTTTCGCAGCCCAGCTGTGGTTTGGATTGGGATGATAAGTTATCCACTTTATTTGTGGCATTGGCCAATTCTGTCATTCGCTCGAATTGTTGAAGGTGGGCAGCCGAGTTTTATTGTTCGATGCTCTTCTGTTTGTCTTGCTTTTATTCTTTCGTGGTTGACATTCTTGTTGGTGGAAAAGCCAATACGATATTACTGGTCGTTTCGATATAAAACTATGCTGCTAGTATTGGGCATGCTTTTGATCGGTGGTGTAGGGTATGAAATTTATAAGGCTGAAGGTTATCCACTGCGCAGCTCTTTACAAGAGCAAACTACTATAAATCGAGGTGATATAGGTCACGATTTGTTTCATGGTTATTTGAAGACTCATTTCCATCCTTGTGCAAGCGCTACTATTCAGAGCAAAGCGGAAGTATGGAAAGATGTTGTGCGCTGTTTTCAATCTAAAGCCCATTCTAAAATTGATTTGGTTTTGCTAGGCGATAGCCACGCCGAGCATTTATTTTTGGGCGTGGCAGAGGCTTTGCCTGAATTAAACGTGGCTTTTTATATACAGCCCGCACTCCCCTTAGTTAGCATCCCTGCGTTTAAACATATTTTTGATCATTTAATGGAGCAGGAAAGTGTGCAAGCCGTAATGATTGCCGCAAATTGGGAAGGTAAGCTGAAATCAAAGATGTTTTCAATAGACTTAGAGCGCGAGTTGGATATAACCCTCCAATCATTGCGGTCAAAAAATATAAAGGTGTATGTAATTGGAGACGTTCCTCAATTTGAATTTTCTCCCCAGCGTTGTAAGCTACATAGGCCTTTGACGGAAAATTTGCGGTGCGAAGAGTCGGTTGATATTTATCAGCAAAGCCGTTGGACTTATGAGCCAGCGCTACAAGGCGCAACTTCCAAGAACCCAAATTCATATTATGTCGATGTTGGTCCTTGGTTGTGTACGAATACTGAATGCAGCATGGCGAAGGATGGTTTTTTGTTGTACAGAGATAATAATCACCTCAACATTAATGGTTCACGTTATGTTGGTTTGAAAATAATAGAGCGTTATAAAGGACTATCTGGGAATTAAAGAGGGGCTGCTCGTTTTGACAGCCATGCCGTGATAGCCCAGAGCCCCAAGCTGCTAACCAACGCAAACGCCGCCATGTGCTGCTCCGCATCGATGGGCTGTGCCAAGCCCATCGGTGCTAACAACACCCCAGCTTGCAACATCCCCAGCGCCATGCAGGCCCATGAATACGTGCTTGCTGCTTGTGTTTGAAAAGGCCGATGGCTAAATGCAGCAGACAAGCAAGCGCTGCCTTGCCACAGTACCAGTGGCGCGATGTAGGGCCATACGCCGCTCCAACGTTGATCAAGCCAATCTAAGCTCAGCGCCATGGCACATGACAAGCCCAAGACGATGACGCAGCCGAATGCGCCTAAGCCTAGCCACCATGGGTTTGTATTTTGATGGTCGTTGGCCAACGCCACCTGCGCCCATGCCATGTGCACCACCGCAGGCAAGAAGCCCAGCACGCGCAGCAGGGCACTCATCCAGCCTGTTTCTTCAGCACCATACAAGCGCTGCCACACCACGATGATGGCGGTAGCCAGCAGTGCATCGACCAGTGTGTGGGCCATGCGAAGTGTTGCACTGCGAGTGTCTGACTGCTGTGGCTTGTCGGATTGATCGGTGTCTATGTACGAAGCGGAGTTCGCAGGATGGCTTTCATGCATACGAAGCGCTGGCACTAACCAAGCCGCGCCCACAGCGTAGCCAAGCAGGGCTGACAGCACCAAGGTGGGGCCGCTCCAGCCAAGTGATGCACCCAACAGTGCCGCCGTAAGTGCAGTGGTTGCCGCCGTGACGGGTGGTAGCACACGCACAGCCGCTTGCTGCCACGCCGAGCCCACGCGCAAGGTAAAGCTTTGCGCCAACATCCAACCCATTTGGCAAAACGCCAGCAGCAGCGCCCACAGCAAGGCGGGCCACATGGACAGCTGGCTGAACCACACAGCAAGTGCCGCAACCGGCAGTAGCGCCAATCCACGCAAAGCACTTGCGCGCCACGCGTGCTGAGCGGCGATGTGTGCAGGTAAATGCTGGTTGGCCAGCATGCCAAGAGGGGCTTGCGCCAAGGCCAGCGTCATCCAGAAAAAACCGATTTGGCTGATGACCGAAAACTCGCCCACTTCATGTGGCGTGAAGAGGCGCAGCATGAGCAGCGCAAATGCCACTTGCGTGGCAAATGCCACCATGCTGGAGAGGGCCACGACGCGGCTGGTATTCATACGATGTGAAGGTGTTGCCAGATGGTCAGCTTAGCCAGCAGCTTGTGCCAGGTCAGTTCGCGCACATCGGGCACCACATAGGGGTAGGCTTCAAGGGCTTCGCCAAAGCTGTATTGCCAGGTGGCGGGGTCATCACGCAGCAAATGAAAGTTGCCTTGGTAGTGCGCCGCAAAGTAGCGCACCCACGCGTAGTCGTTGCTGACCACGGGTAGACCCACGGCGCAGTATTCCAGCAGCTTGGTGGAGGTTTGTTGGTTGTAGGGCTCGATGTTGCTAACTAGGTTTAAGCCAAAGCGCGCGCGGCGAAGTTGGTGCGGCACATCGGCATGCGGCACGCGACCAGTGCATGTGACGCTGGCTGGCAGTTGGGCGCGCAATTCATCAGGTACGTCGCCCACCAGCAGGAGTGTGCGGCCAGCCTCGTGAATGCTTTTCAGCAGTGGCACAAAGGGCAGCAAGCGGTTCATTTCGCCCAAGTAGACCAAGTCAAATTCGTTGGGTGGGATGCGCTGAGGTGCATCGTCTTCATGCGAAGGCTCGGGCAGTGCAGGTGCGGCTGCATCAAAGAAGGCTTGCGAAACGCCCATGTCGCGCAGAGCGTAGGGCACACCATCGTCAAAGCCCATGCGCTCACGCACCCAGCCGTTTTGAAACAAGCGGTAGTCGGGTTGGGGTTGCGTCCAGTGCTTGATGAAATCTTTCAGCCACGCATGCGGCGGGGCTGAAGTGGAGGCGTATTCGTGAATATGAAATGCGGTTTTCAGTCGGCGCGTTTCGGTCGCAGACACACGCCCGCACATCCACCACACCACTTGTGCGTTGGTCGGCACGGATGTGCCCGTGTCATACACCAAAGCTTGGTGGCCGTGCGAGGTGATGAACTCAACATACGCATCAAGCTCGGGCAAATACGCGGGGCCGTTGCGTACGAAGTGAACGCATAGGGTGGGTTTGTTAGAGATGTTGCTGATAGGCGCGAGAGTTGGCGCTGCGGTGCTCTGCATGGATTCGGTTTACACCCTTCCAGCGAGTTTGAGCGAAGCACGTAACGTGTCGTTAATGCGAGTCTGCCATCCCTCGCCGCTGGCCCGCAATGCGGCCAACACATCGGCGTCAAGGCGAATTTTGACGGGCTCTTTGGTGACGGATGCTTTTGGACGACCACGCGTCTTGAGTTGTGCGCCTACATATTGATCAGCATTTTTAAAAAATGCTTCGGTCAATTCAGGCGCGTCGTCGGGATCAGTCCACGTAGCGGTCATAGAAGGCTTTTTCGCGGTCATTTGCTTTCCTCATACTGATGATGCGACGCACCTCGTCGCGCGGAGTCCAGACCAACACAACCAAGCGTTCACCTAAATGGCCCATGGTGATGAAGCGGTCCTCTGTGTAATCTTGTCTTGAGTCTGGTGCAGTCAGGTGTACGCCAGCAAATACTTCGGCTGCGCCTGCGAAATCAAGGCCTCGTTCAGCAAGGGTCTTATCGCGTTTGGCAGCATTGAACTCAATTTGCATGCAATTAATGTACACCCAATAAATTGAATGTCAAGCCTAGGGCTAAGATCCTTTTACATGGTGCGCAGCACCTCTTGCCAGTTACCCACAAACCCATCGATGTGGTGGCGCGCCACGATGCGTGCCATGTCGTCACGCACTTGTTGTTCGGGCAGGCTGAGGGTGGTCATGACGGTTTCAGCCAAAGACACCGGCGCGTCGCCGCGGGCCAGCAGATAGGGTGCATCAAGGTCATACAACTCGCGCATGGCGGGGATGGGCAGTGACACACAAGGCACGCCGCAGGCGAGCGACTCGAGCGCGGTCATGGGGCAGCCTTCGTAGCGCGAGGTGAGCAGCGTCATTTGCCACGGTGTGTACAGGCTAGCGCCGCTCGGGTGTTTGCCCAAAAAGTGCACACGGCCTTGGTACATGAGGTCCATGCCGTCGTGAATCATTT
>JACCDT011243024.1_pt1 | contig 10589 bp, 7 predicted proteins | sample 7446291 | NCBI WGS metagenome assembly JACCDT01 (sample SAMN15323446, study PRJNA562643) | freshwater metagenome | isolation source: river surface water | place: USA:Blue River Watershed | collected 2017-08-17 | reverse complement strand
TGCAGACCTTCACGGTCGCGGGGATCTGGCGCGACTATGCACGGCGGTCGGGCGCGGTGATGATGCGTATCGAAGACTACCGGCAGCTGAGCGGTGATGACAGTGCGAATGATGTCGCGCTCTGGGTCAGACGCGATACGCCGGTAGCGGTATTGCGTCAGCAAGTCGATACCCTGCCGTTTGCGGCAACGCTGGAGCAGGCCGAGCCGGGAGAGATACACGCGATCAGCCTGAAGATTTTCGACCGCAGCTTCGCCATCACCTATCTGCTCGAAGGCGTGGCGATCGTGATCGGTCTGTTCGGCGTAGCCTCGACCTTTTCTGCGCAGACCTTGTCGCGTGCCAAAGAATTCGGGATGCTGCGACATCTCGGCATCACGCGCAGGCAGATACTGGCACTGCTGGCAGGCGAAGGCGCATTGCTGGCCGCGCTGGCCATCATTGCGGGTTTCGTGCTCGGTGCCTGCATCAGCCTGATCCTGGTCTTCATCGTCAACCCGCAATCCTTTCACTGGACGATGGAGTTGCACCTGCCCTATGGCCTGCTGGCGACCGTCGCCGGCGTGCTGCTGGTATCCGCGTCACTGACGGCACTGACCTCGGGACGCATCGCCGTCTCGGGCAGCGCGGTGCGCGCCGTGCGGGAGGATTGGTGACATGCTGAGCCCCAACCTGCTGAAGAGGATGACGCGAAGTGCCATGCGTTGCTCGCGTTGGTGTGAATCCTCCGGGCGCATCGCACACAACCTCGTTCAACGAAACATCGCCCCACTTAACATCGTCATTCCAGCGAAAGCGGGAATCCACGCCCCGGTCGTCGTCTTTCTGCTGTCGTCCTTTCTGCTGTCCTTCTTCCTGCCGGCCGCTGACGCAGCGCCACCCGTATTCACCGAAGTCCGCCCGCCAGCAAAACTGAGCTTCCCGCGCGACTACGGCGCGCACCCGGACTTCCGCACCGAATGGTGGTACGTGACCGGATGGCTGAACACACCCGATAACAAGCCGCTCGGATTTCAGGTGACTTTCTTTCGTTCAGCCACCGAGCATGATGCGAACAACCCCAGCCGCTTCGCTCCCAAGCAACTGATCGTCGCCCATGCGGCACTGTCGGACCCTGAGATTGGCAAGCTGGTGCATGACCAGAAAATCGCGCGTACGGGTTTCGGACGCGCGCAAGCCAGCGAGGCCACCACCGACGTGAGGCTGCATCAATGGACGATGCAAAGACAGCATGACGGGCGTTATATCGTCACTCTGCCCGCCAGAGAGTTCACGCTGTCACTATCGCTGACCCCTACACAGCCGCTGATGCTGCAAGGGGACGCCGGTTATTCACGCAAGGGCCCGCAAGCCTCGCAGGCCAGCTACTACTACAGCGAACCGCACCTGAAGGTGAGCGGCACGGTCACCCGCAAGGGTCAACCGGTGAAGGTAACTGGCACGGCATGGCTGGATCATGAATGGTCGACGACTGTGCTGGATGCGCACGCGGTCGGCTGGGACTGGGTGGGCGCCAGTCTCGATGATGGCAGCGCGCTGATGGCCTTTCGCATACGCGGCACCGATGGCAGCGCCTTGTGGCAGCATGCGTCCCTGCGCACTCGTGATGGCAAGCTGCGGCAGTACCGCAGTGACGAGATCCGTTTCACGCCACTGCGCCGCTGGCGCTCGCCACGCACCGGCGCGAGTTATCCTGTGGGCATGCAGATTGATACGGGCGATACCGGCAAGAAGAACGACAAGATCCAATGGACGCTGCAACCGCTGCAAGATGACCAGGAACTCGACTCGCGACAATCGACCGGCGCGGTCTACTGGGAAGGCGCGGTGCGTGTGCTGCGCAACGGCCAGCCTGCGGGACAAGGCTATTTTGAAATGACCGGCTACCTGAAAGCCCTGACACTATGAGAACCCCACTGGCCGACCGCCCCAAGTCCCGCAGCGGCCTGAAAACCCTGGCAGGCCTGCTGCCTTTTCTTGCGCCCTACCGTCGCCGTGTGATCGTCGCGGGTGTTGCGCTGCTGATCGCCGCCGGTGCGACGCTGGCAATGCCGTATGGCTTTCGTCAGCTGATCGATCTCGGCTTTTCCTCTGCAGGCGCTGCGCAGACCAGCAGCGTCAACCTGACCTTTCTCGCGCTGTTCGGCATTGCCTGCGTGCTGGCCGTTGCGACCGCAGCGCGCTTCTACACCGTGTCATGGCTGGGCGAACGCGTGACCTCGGACATCCGCAGTGCGGTGTATGCGCACGTGCTGCGGCAAAGTCCGGAATTCTATGAAGTGACACAGACCGGTGAAGTGCTGTCGCGGCTGACCACGGACACCACACTGATACAAACGGTCGTGGGCACCAGCATCTCGATGGCGCTGCGCAATCTGTTGTTGCTGGGTGGCGGTTTGCTGATGATGTTCTTCACCAGCGTGAAGCTGTCAGCGATCATCATCGTGATGCTGCTGTCGGTGATCATTCCCATTGTGATGATAGGCCGCCGCGTGCGCAAGCTCTCGCGCGCATCGCAAGACAGGATCGCTGATGCCTCCGGCCTCGCCGGTGAACGCCTGAATGCGATCAATGTCGTGCAAGCCTTCGCGCACGAAGCGTTGGAGGCCGCGCAGTTCGGCCATGCGGTGGAGCGTGCTTTCGGCGCCGCCATCGACCGCGTGCGCGCGCGGGCGCTGCTGACCGTGACGGCGATACTGCTGGTCTTTGGCGCGATCGTGTTCGTGCTGTGGCTGGGCGCGCATGCAGTGATCGACGGCCGCATGAGCGCGGGCGAGCTGGGACAGTTCATTCTGTATGCCGCCATCGTCGCCGGGGCGATTGGTGCCCTGTCCGAAACACTGGGCGATGCGCAGCGCGCGGCGGGTGCCAGCGAACGTTTGCTCGAACTGCTGGCGGAACGCTCGCCCATCATATCGCCCGCGCATCCGCTCGCGCTGCCGAGCAGCACCTCGAATGGTTCGCGGCTGCAGATCGCTGCGGTGAATTTTCGCTACCCTTCCCGCCCGGATCAGCCAGCACTGTCGGACTTTTCGCTGGAGGTGCAGCCCGGTGAAACCATCGCTATCGTCGGGCCATCCGGTGCAGGCAAGACGACCTTGTTCCAGCTGCTGCTGCGCTTTTACGATCCACAGTCCGGGAGTATCCGCCTCGATGGCATCGATATCCGCGAGCTGAACTTGCAGACCTTGCGCGAGACGATAGGCATCGTGCCGCAAGATACGGTGGTCTTCTCGGCAAATGCGATGGAAAACATTCGCTATGGCCGGCCGGATGCCACGGATACCGATGTGATCGCCGCCGCCCGACAAGCCGCTGCGCACGAGTTCATTGAAAAACTGCCGGAGGGCTACCGCTCTTTTCTTGGCGAGCGCGGCGTGAGGCTGTCAGGCGGTCAGCGGCAGCGCATCGCCATTGCGCGTGCATTGCTGAAGAACCCGCCGCTGCTGTTGCTGGATGAAGCGACCAGCGCGCTCGATGCAGAATCGGAGCGGCTGGTGCAGCATGCGCTGGAAGCCGCGATGGTCGGCAGAACCACGCTGGTGATCGCGCATCGTCTGGCAACGGTGCAGCGCGCAACGCGCATCGTGGTCATGGAACAGGGACGTATCGTGGAAACCGGCACCCATGCGGAACTCGTGGCGTCGGGCGGGCTGTATGCGCAGCTGGCGGCACTGCAGTTCAACCATCACTGATGAGTCTTAGTTCGTCTGTGAGAGCTTGTTCATGATCTCACGCTGCAGTGCGAAGAATTCCTCCGACTCCCGGCCAATGTCCAGCGTGGCTTCCAGCATCTCGCGGGCTTCGCGATTCTCGCCCAGCCGCGTGTAGCACTCCGCCAGCCGGAAAGCCGCCGGCACGAAGCCGGGATCGAGCTGCAATGCGCATGCATGAAAGGTCGCGGCCATCAGCGGATCCTCCATGCACTGCAGGATCATCCCCGCCATGAAGAGAAAGCGCACATCCTTGGGATTGTTGATCGACAGGTACAGCGCCATCGGCAGCGCCTCACGATACTGCTTGTGCTGGTAGAGCTCGTAGGCACGGCCATAGACCTGTTCCAGCAGGTCGTTATCGACCGTATTCAGCAGGGTGCGCATCATGCCCTGCGCGAGCGTGTCCTGCAGCTGCTGCACTTTGTCCGGTAGCTCGCTCAGGCTCTGATTGACCAGAGCAACGATCTGGTCGACTTCGGGCGTCGACCACTGGCGTGACTGCGCGCTATCCATCATCGTGCCCCGGTAGCCATCACGCAGGCAGAGATCCACTGCAGCGCGGCATCGCAGTCGCGGCGCTCGGCACCCGCGAGGCCGCCCGTCGCCGCTGCGCCAGACGCTTGACCGGCAAGGCGATTGTCGGCAAGCCGCTGCTGCAGATCGTCGAATGCCCGATCAAAGATCGCCTGACGCCAGTGCGAGGCTTCCTGGGGACGGGACGCAGTCGTTGCGAGTGCTGCACGAGAGGCGCCCGGAGGCACCAAGGGGGTCAGTTCCGGCGCGCTCATGGGGGCACGTGCAGGAGCCGCCGGGATGTCCCGGGGAGCCATCTCGGTATTCAGTGCAGAGGAAGCATGGATCTTGTTCATTCGGGTCATCCGGAAAAGGTGAGGAAGGGATCTGACGTCAGGAATAAAAATTGTAGACCCCGATTTACACGCCCCGCCATATCCCGGTACATTCGGTCGCAACCCCGCAACACTTCCCCCCAACGGACACCCGCAATCCACGGCCGGCTCACTCGGACAGCTTAACCCGCCGACCACGCTACAATACGCACTTCCCCGGAGTGAACTCATGCGCCAATACCTGGATTTCATGCGCCATGTGTATGAACATGGCACCGTCAAGACCGACCGTACCGGCACGGGCACCCGCTCGGTCTTCGGTTATCAGATGCGCTTCGACCTGCAGGAAGGCTTCCCGCTGGTCACGACCAAGAAACTTCATCTGAAATCCATCATTCACGAACTGATCTGGTTTCTCGCCGGCTCGACCAACATCCGCTACCTGAAAGAGAACGGCGTATCCATCTGGGACGAGTGGGCCGATGCCAACGGCGATCTGGGGCCGATCTACGGTTTTCAGTGGCGCTCATGGCCCAAGCCGGATGGCGGGCATATCGATCAGATCAGCCAGCTGATCGAACAGATCCGGAATAATCCGGACTCGCGACGGCTGATCGTCTCGGCCTGGAATGTGTCCGACATTCCGCAGATGAAGCTGCCACCTTGCCATGCGTTTTTCCAGTTCTACGTGGCCGACGGCAAGCTCTCCTGCCAGCTGTACCAGCGCAGCGCGGATATCTTTCTCGGGGTGCCGTTCAACATCGCGTCGTATGCATTACTGACGCACATGGTGGCAGAACAGACCGGACTGCAGGTGGGCGATTTCGTCTGGACAGGGGGCGACTGCCATATCTACTCGAACCACTTCGAACAAGTGCAGGAACAACTTTCGCGCACGCCCTTCCCGCTGCCAAAGCTGGCACTCAAGCGCAAGCCGGATTCGATCTTCGACTACCGCTATGACGACATCGAGATCATCGGCTATGAGTCTCATCCGCCGATCAAGGCACCGGTCGCGGTCTGACCCGTGACTGCCGCCCGATCCTCAGCAGCAGTCATGCAGATCGGCATGGGCGCGATCACATCACAAAATCAGCTGCACTCAGTGATTGGGCGCCATGGATGATCAGCTCCAGCGGAGCAAGGTTATCGCCCACCACATCCGCCTGCACCCGCGTCATCCCGTTCTCCACCCAGTACACCAGCAGCCCTACCATCGTCGCTGCCTGCGACCGGCCAGACACCAGCCCGCCCCACGCGAACGCCTGATCGCCCTCCTGTCCCGCATGTGCATCAATCATTGACAGATCGATCCGGTCTTCACTCACCGTGAAGTCCACAATCCAGTCGTGGTTGCCCAAGCTGCTGTGGCCACTGTCCGTCACCGCCGCAAACACAAACACATCCGCGCCGCTGCCCCCACTGAGCTGATCCACCCCGGCACCGCCCTGCAACCAGTCGCCGCCCGAGCCACCGTCCAGACTATCGTCACCAGCGCCACCATGCAGCCAGTCATCCAGCTCATCCCCAAACAAGCTGTCCGCCCCCGCCTGACCCATCAGCACATCATGCCCACCACCGCCCGTCAGGCTGCCTGAGCCCGTCTGCTTGTTCTGTCCCTCACTGGTGCTCAGCCCCTGGTTCGGGTTCAGGTTCTCCGTCGGGTCGTCCGGGTTGGCCACAAACCGTACCGCACCCCCGGACAGCCGGGTGTTCGTGTCGCCCACCGTGCGCGCCTGGACCACATAATGTGACCAGTCCGCCTCACTGTCGGTATCGGTAAAACTCCTCCTTCCGAACACCGTATCCGCGTCGCTGCTCATCGTGCCGTCATACTGCTCCTCCGCCAGCAGGCCCAGATGGTTGCCCGCCCACGGCACGCCCGCCATGCCCTGCTCGCCCTGCGCACTGTCGCCCAGACCAATGATCCCGGTGAGCCCCTCCGTATCGGCCCCATTGGCCGCAAAGAAATCGATCGAGGTGCCGTCCTGCACCAGATTCACCGCCATCGCCTCTTCGGCAGTGCTGCCCAACGGCCACGCATCCCCCGCGTATGAGCCCGACGCCCCCGCGATGAAGCTCTTGTTCGGCCCATAGATGGCCCAGGTGCCCAGCCCCAGGGTGCCCGGCTCGTAGAACATCAGGATCCCGCCGGCGGGAATGGACAACTGGTTCAGCGCCTCGCCGTTCGCCCCCCTCGTCAAGCCCGTCAGCTCCCCCAGCGAGATCGTCGTCATGCTGCCATCCGGCCCCACGATCTCCAGCTTCAACGTGGCCAGCGAGGCGGCGCTGATCGCTTCGCCCGAGGTGTTGAGTAATTCGATCGAGGCCGCGCCTACCAGAATCCGGTTCGGTGCGGCACCGTTGTCGGTGTAGACGCTGCGCACCACTTCGCCATTCATCAGGGAGATCTCGTTGATCAGCAGATGCTCTGCCAGAAGCGCAGGACCGCCGACTTCGATGGTGACAAACCCTTGGTCAGTCGTCATGCCATCAAATACCGAATACCAGAACGATACGGCACCCCGGTAAGCGTCTGGCGTATCCAGAATGAAGCTGCCATTCCAAAACACCGTCAAGACGATGTCGTCAGTCAGCTGCACCTGCGCGCCATCCTCTCCGACCCAACCCGATACCTCGTCGAACCACACCTGGCTTACGATCAGATTGTCCTGATCAATATCGGTATCGGTCTGCTCGTGGATGATATGCAAGCGGGAGACCAGCCCGTGATCTTCGCCGACAGTGAACACCGAACCTGCGATGTTCTCGTAGAAGTACACATCGTCGGTCGCCACCGGCGCTTCGTTTTTACCAATGATCTGCACATGAACGGAGGCGCTCTCACTCTCGCCTTCTGCGACGCCATTGCTGGTCGTGTAATCAAAATACAGATTCAGCGCTTCGCCTGCTGGCAGATACTCCAGCGCCGACGCCCGCAGAAAAATATCGCCGTACTCGTCCAGACGCAAAAAATCGGAAGGAAAACTCGTCGTGCCTGCGAGGCTGAGCCGCCCCGGATTGGAATCCAGATCATTCCTGAACAGGTTATCGATCGCCTCCTCCGGATCCTGGCTGTCAAGGTAAACCACGAACGTATCGTCTAGCGCTGTGGGCTTGTCATTGGGCCCCAGCACCTGAATGATCAGTTGCTCCTCATCCGAGGCGCCCCACTTGTCGACGACTGTGTAAGTAAACGTCTCGTAAGTCGGGCCGACCGTGTCGGACATGGGCTCGATAGCATCGGCTTCAGGCTTGCTGGCGGTGTATTGATAGCTGCCACCTGAGTAGACATACAGCCAGCCGTAGGTACCTTCCAGTACCAATGGTTGAAAGGGGTCCGGCGTTTGCTCGGCAAAGCTGATCTCGATATCGCCAGAGCGAATACTGCTGACATGAAGCACGTCATGGTAATCCGGATCCGTATCATTGGTGAGCAAACCGGATGCCGAACCCTCAACACCCCACGCTGAATGACCTGCGTACACGAGGTTGTAATTCGCCGCTGCTTCCGGGGCATCGTTATCTCCCACGATAGCCACATCGAACAATTGATCCCGGTCATACAGTGCATCACCGGTTCCCCGGATAACGTAGTTCAGCCAAACCTGGTCTCCCGGGTTCAGCAACCGAAAATCCGAAAAGGCATTGAACTCGAGGCTGTAAGTCCAGGTCCGGATGTCTCTGTCATCGACTGACATCGTTTCCCAAACCATCGATGGAAAAGTAGCTGAGGCCAACGAGGCAGCCGTAGGAAGCTCGCTGGAATTTGTCTGCGAGAACATGCTGAAGCCGAGGTCGAAGATATTGACGTCCGGAGGACTTTCACTGAGCGACCGAATATAAAAATCACCTAGCGGGGTGGAAGTGAAGAGACCGGTGTTCTCCGCCTGCGCGCCTCCGATGACCGACAGATCATCATCGAGCATGAAAATCTCTGTCTCCAGCGCCACGAGGTTCACGGCCTTCGGGTTGGGCAACACATGGATCGTTAACTCGGAAACGGCAAACCCTCCTGAGCCATCAGCGACAACATAGCGAAACGCATCATAGTTATCGGTCAGGCGGTAGGGCAGCGAGGGATCATATCGGTAGGTTCCATCGGCATATATGGTCAGCGAACCGTAGGTGGTCGACAGCGTCGCCTCACCGTTCTGCAGTTCAAAAAACTCACCGCCATCCGTGTAAATACCCGTAACATGCAGAGTATCTTTATCCACCGGATCTGTGTCATCGTCATTGGCAAGCACACTGACGGAGCTTTCTCTGGTCAAAACCACTCCCCGAGTGACTGTCGCCGAATCGGGAGTCGCAACAGGCGGATGGTTGATACCTTCAATCGTCAACACACCGATGGTTGAAGATGACGCCTGAGAAAACGGATTGTCATCGCTGATCGTTGCGACGACAGCGATCTCCAGCGCTTCACCTGCTTCCAAAAAATCAAAATTCTGCTGGGATATCTTCAAGTCAGAAAAGATATATTTTCCTGACCACAAAGCACTAAATACTACGGAGAGATTATTTGAAATATCTTGCAGCTGGTCAGAATATTTCAGGTACAGCGATGGATCCGAGAATGACAAACTGATCGATGCACCAGCGCTTAAACTTGCGCCATTATCTTGAAATACCAGCTCTATCGCCGCCAAAGCAAACGTGACGTATCCTGATTCGTCTCGCTCGAGCTGGTGCCACGTATCTTCGGTCAACTCGATGACAGGGAGAAGGCCGACAGATATCTCGGGGGAGTCGGTTACTCCGATGATGTCCATGGTGACTATGCCGGTGCTGATCAGGCCATTGTTAATATTCTTCACGGTATAGAACAACCCGTCACGCCACAGCTCGCCTGCGCCAAGCTTCTTGCTCTCCAGGCCGTCAGCGACATAGGTAAGAGAACCATTACTACTGACATTCCAGGTTCCCAAGGAAGAGCTTATCGTTGCCGGTACCAAAACATCCCTGGCGTCTGGATCAGCCAAGCGGATGCTAGTGATAGTCATGCCTGTACCACCAAAAAATCCCAACTGCCAGTGGGCTTCGCTCTGGGCATCGTTTGCCAGCAAACCACTTGAATTGGTCTGATTCGAAGAAATCGAGAATATGCCACCCGCTGTCACGGTGTACTCGTCAATATCGGTCACCGGGGCAGTGATATTGATTACTTGATCCGGGAAAGCTGTGCTCATGCATATCCTCGTTTTGTCATTGGGCAGACTGAGCTAGCTTGCCAATGCAAATTTTTCATGGCAATAGCGCAAATGCACTAACAATTTGAAAGAGGCCTGTCGATGACCAGAACCGCTGCCAAGTCGGGGGATCCATCAGGAAGCGACCAGCCCACGATGCTGGATATCCGTTAACATGTCGTTGCATTTCACGGAATTTTTGAAGTCCGACGGCAAGATCAACGATCCCCACCTTCATGACGACCGAACTCTCACTGATCGTTGCCACCGAGCGTCACCGTGGCATCGGCATACGCAACACCCTGCCCTGGCGCTTGCCAGAAGATCTGGCCTTCTTCAAGCGCACGACCACCGGGCACACGATCATCATGGGCCGAAAGACCTTTGACTCCATCGGCCGTCCCTTGCCGAACCGGCGCAATATCGTGGTCACTCGCAATTCCGATTGGTCACACCCCGGCGTTGAGACGGCGGGTTCTCTGGAAGAGGCCGCCCGGATGGCAGGCGATGGCGAGGCCTTCGTGATCGGCGGCGCTCAGATTTACATTGAAGCGCTGCCGCTGGCCTCAAAGCTGGTGGTCACCGAAATCGATGCAGATGTCGAGTGCGATGCCTTCTTTCCGGAGATCGATCCGGCTGTCTGGACCGAAACCTCGCGAGAAGCCCATCATTCCGACAGCGCCGGACTGGATTATGCGTTTGTGATCTACCAGCGCCGCTGAGACCGCAGCCTATAAAACGAACTCTGCGGCGCTGAGGGTTTGGGCGCCATGGATGATCAGCTCCAGCGGAGCAAGGTTATCGCCCACCACATCCGCCTGCACCCGCGTCAT
>JACCDT011214433.1_pt1 | contig 10597 bp, 12 predicted proteins | sample 7446291 | NCBI WGS metagenome assembly JACCDT01 (sample SAMN15323446, study PRJNA562643) | freshwater metagenome | isolation source: river surface water | place: USA:Blue River Watershed | collected 2017-08-17 | reverse complement strand
GGTAGTCCGAGCCGGTATTGCCGGGGAGGATGCCTGCTCCGGGAGGAGCGGCAGACAAAAGACGCGCGGGAAAGTGTCTTAGTCATACCGAAGGTAGTCCGAGCCGGTATTGCCGGGGAGGATGCCTGCTCCGGGAGGAGCGGCAGACAAAAGACGCGCGGGAAAGTGTCTTAGTCATACCGAAGGTAGTCCGAGCCGGCATTTGCCAGGGAGGATGCCTGCTCCGGGAGGAGCGGCAGACAAAAGACGCGCGGGAACGCGCGTTAATCCCAGATTTGGCAATAGAAGGGCTTGAACAGGTCCGTCTCCTTCAGCCCGTTCTGATGGGACGAGTTCCCTTCAATCAGCCATCCCGATTCCCAGGCCCGGGCTGTTTTGGATCCTCTTTGTAACCTTGTAATTTTCCTGCGCTTTTAACCCCACACCCGCTGCCCATACGGCGCCCAATGCAAAATTTTGGGTTAATCCTTCCAGGCACCCGCCGGATTCATCACCCCCGGCTTCCGCCAACGCTGAGTTCCCCATCCCCCATTGCCTATCCCCAATTACCGCTATCCCGTCCAGGTCACGGTTGCTCCCAGGCGTCGTCCACAAAGGCCTTTTTCTCGGCCAGCTTGGCGCGGCGTGCGGCCCGCTTCTTCATGATGAGAAGCACCATTCCGTAGCTGATCAGGGAAACCGGCAGCGCAAAAACAACCCCGCCGACCACAAGGGGCAATCCGATCGCGACGAAGCTGTCCCATTGGAGGATTTCGGAGAGATGGAAGTCCTCCTTGGTAAGCGGCGGGGCGAAGTGATGGGGATTGCTCAGAATCCAGAAGCCGACCTGAAACTGGTAGCGCAGGATCAGCGGCCAAAGGGGCAGGACGATATCATGGAGAGAGACCCCGATCACGGAGGCGACCACGCTGCAGCGCGTCGCCAGCGAACACCCCATGGCGACGACCGTCTTGAGGCCGAAAATCGGCATGAAACCGAAGAAGACCCCGATGGAGGTGCCTCCCGCCACGGAATGCGGCGCATCCTTCGCATCCAGCAACTCGTGCATCTTGGCGATCTTGAGTTGGATGAAGCGCTTGATCATCTGGATCTCCGGCCATGTGTGGTCGCCTGCCCGCCCCGGGGTCAGCGCCGTTTCGCGGCCTTTTTGGTTTTGCCGAGAAGTCGGTCGGGATTGAGCGCCTGCAGGGCCGGCGGCAGGAAGAGGCCGTCCTTGCGGATGAGCTTCCCGTCGAACCAGACCTCGCCGCCGCCATAGTCCTTGCGCTGGATGCAGACCATGTCCCAGTGGATGGCGCTCCTGTTGCCGTTGCCGGCGACCTCGTAGGCTTGGCCGGGAGTGAAGTGGAAGGAGCCCGCGATCTTCTCGTCGAAGAGAATGTCGCGCATCGGGTGGAGGATGTGGGGATTGAATCCGAGGGAAAACTCGCCGATGAAGCGCGCGCCGGCGTCGGTGTCGAGGATCTCGTTGAGCGCCTTGGTGTGGTTGGCGTTAGCTTTCACGATCTTCCCCTTGGAGAACTCGAGACGGACGTTGTCGAAGGCGATTCCGCGGTTGAGCGTCGGCGCGTTGAAGGTGACGTGTCCCTCCACGGAATCCTTCACCGGGCAGGAGAAGACCTCCCCGTCGGGGATGTTGTGCTCGCCGCCGCAGATGACCGAGCCGATCCCCTTGATGCTGAAGCGCAGGTCGGTGCCGGGTCCCTTGATGTGAACCCTGTCGGTGCGGTCCATGAGGGCCTTGAGCGCCTTCATGCCGGGAATCATCCTCGCGTAATCGAGCGTGCAGACGCGGAAGAAGAATTCGGCGAAGGCCTCCGTGCTCATCTGGGCCTGCTGCGCCATCGAGGGAGTGGGCCAGCGCAGGACGACCCAGCGGGTCTTGTTGATCCGGTAGTCCAGTGCGGGGCGCAGCTTGGAGGAGAGCGTGGCCATCCTCTCCTGCGGGACGTCGGCGGTCTCCGAGATATTGAGCGAACCCCGGACGGCGATGTAGGCCTGCATCTTCTTGAGGCGGGCCAGATCGATCGCGGCCATCGTTTCGGCCTGCGATCCGGTCACGCCGAGAGCCAACTCGCGGGAAATGCGTCCCGAATGCATGACGACGAAAGGTTCGGCCTTGGCCGCACGGGCGGCGCGGATCAACGCGATCACGAACTCCTCCGGCGTGTCGGAGACATCGATCAGGACACGCTCTCCGGCTTTGAGCTTCGTGGAGTGGCCGGTGAGGACGCGGGCGAGGGAATCGTAACGGGGATCGGACATTGGTTTAGGAATTTAGGCTGTAGACTGAAGGCTAAATGACTGAGTCGAGGGACGAGAGTCGAAGGTCGAGGGCAGAAGAAGGAACGCGGGGCTACTTTGCGGGGAGCTTGGCGAGGTACTTGGCGGGATCCTTCTCGAAGTCCCCGATGCACGATTTGCAGCAGAAAGCGATCTGCTGCCCCTTGTAATCGATCATCGAGGGTTTTCCCATCCCGCCGAGCTTTTCATCGGAAACGATGCAGGTCGTGAGGGGATAGGGCTTGCAGGCGGGGATGGGATCCGCGGCGCGAAGCATACCAGTGGACATCAGGAGCGTTACCAGAGTGAGCGTTCGCATGTCTGATTAATTAAGCAGGGATTCCGGCAAGCGCGAGGTCCGACTTGTGAAAAATCCTTGATGGGTTCTGCCTGTAAAATTAGAACAGCACCTCCCATGGACTCTAAACATCCCATCCTGCGACACGCCGCGTGCGCCGTGATGGGGTTGGCCCTCTTCCTCGTGGCAGGCGGTCACTGGGCCATGCTGCAGGGCGTGGCGTGGGCCGGCATGGTGAAGGATTTTTCCCGAACCGGCTCCCTGACCGAGGCGGTCGGCAAGACCTTTGACGGAAAGCACCCCTGCGCGATGTGCAAAAAGATCGCCGCGGCCCGCACGCATGAGGAGAAGGCACCCGTCACCGCGAAGGTCGACAAGAAGGCCGAGGTTTTCGTCAAATCACCCGCTTCCGAGTTGCCTCTGCCCGTTTGCCGTCCGTTTGTTCACGGACCCGCTCCTTTTGTTTCCTTGCCGGAGCTTTGTTTTGCTCCGCCCGTCCCCGTGCCCATAGCGGCCTAAGCTGCATGAGGCGTCCCGCCGCTGCCGTTGCCTCTTCCTAAGCCCTGAGCGAAGGAAGGTTTCGGCTACGGGGCTTCTTGCTGCAAATCCCCTGCGGCCCATTGCCCTGCAGGGGCCTGGTGCATGCCGTCGATCCGATGATGCGCGGCTTTCTTTCCATCCAATTCAAACCAACCAACAAAATTCTTCAACCATCATGAACTCACTCTTTTCCAAACTGCTTGCGGCATTCCTGCTGCTTGCCCTCACCCTTGCAACTCCATCCGCCTTCGCCTGTAGCGCCGGCTGCAGCACCTCCCAGGATGTGGGAACCAGCTACCTCTTCCCCAACGGGCCCGGGGGTATCGCCTGGACCCAGTACACCTTCATGTCCCAAAGCCAGAACTGGCAGGGCATGAAAAAAGTAGGCCAGGGTGCGGGAAGAAACCACGACGAACTCCTTCAGACATCCTGGCTGGCGCAGGGTGTCCAGTACTACTGGAACAATAACTGGGGTGCCTCGCTGACGGTTCCCTACGCCCAGCGGCTCTACCGCTACCAGGCGGCCTCGGACATCGTGCTTCCCAACGGCAAAAAGAAGCATGTCCACACCCCGACAACCACCCAGTGGTGGGGTATGGGGGACATCCAGGTGAACGCCCTCTACACTGGCTTCTCCAAGAACGAGAGCATGAACACGGGTTTCAACCTGGGACTCAAGCTACCTACCGGCTACTGGCAGCAGCCAAACGTCTCGCGCGCCAACCAGATCGGCACGGGAAGCATGGACATCCTCTTCGGCTACTTCCACTACCATAAATTTGCGAAGAACAGTGACTGGACCTGGTTCAGCCAGGCTCAGCTGGACGCACCGGTGGTCACCCAGGCCGGATACATCCCGGGGCTTGGCGTGAATGCGGCGGCCGGCATCTACAACACCGGTCTCAGTTTCAAGGGGGTCAAGATCCGTCCGATCGGCCAGATGCTCTTTGCGAACAAGGCCTCCGATTACGGCCCGAACGCAAATACCGCCAACTCGGGCTACCAGCAGCTCTCCCTCTCGCCCGGCATCGAGTTCGACTTCAAGCGCATCCGCATCTACGCCGATGCGGAGATGCCGGTGTTGAACAATGTCGTGGGTGCCCAGCTGATCGCCCCCTGCACGGCGAAGGTCGTAGCCAGTCTCCTGTTTTAGTTTCAGTCGAAAGCAAGACGGTTTGTGGCAACGGGGGGCGCGCATGCGCCCCCCGTTTGTGTCTACGTGAACGGATCGCACCTGGAGCCCTAAAGCGTCTTCTGCTCAATCTGTCTCTTCAGGGAGGACTACATGATCAATATGGAACTCAGGAACTCAGGAAGGGAAATGAAGAAACAAGGCGTGTATCAAAGGAACGCATTGCTCTCTCTTGAGCGAAATCCCTCCATGCGAGAGATCAGGTCAGAGACCAGATTCACTCATCGACCACCGCATCACCAAACTCATTTTCCTGAGTTCCTGAGTTCCATATTTTACTCCTCATTGTCCTCATCTTCAGAGCTTCAAAAAAAGAGAAAACGCTCTAAGTCCTTTCCTTAGGGAGGGATAAGCTCGATGGCCAATTGAGGTGGCTGCGGATGCGGAGGAAGCTGTTCCTGCCATGAACACAACATCAAACACCGCCAAGTCCCTGCTGCTCATCGGAGCGTTGGGAGTCACCTCGCTGCTGAGTGCCTGCCAGACGGCCCCTACCGCGCCACCTGCGAACGCCGTCAGCTGCAGCAAGTGCAAGATCGTCTGGGTCGAACATTTCTATAACACGGGCTATGCGAAGCACCCCGGTGCCTACGTCCCGGTCAAGAGCAAGGTGATGGTCTGTCCCGACTGCGAGTCGGCGGTCGTCACCTTCTTCAAGACCGGTCAACTCAAGCACCATTGCGCTCATTGCGGGGGCACGCTCAACCACTGCACCTATCACTGATCACAGGGCTCTCGAAAACGGGGCCGGCCGGCGCAACTCCGCCCGGCCCTTTCCGTTGACGGAGGTATTCTCCCCACGGCGGTTTCAGCCTCCCGGCTACGGGAGAGTTCTTTCCTCTGCAAGTTCCTTGGTGCGGCTGAACCGCCGCTCCCCGCCGGATGCCTATCTTGCCGGGGCGAAGGGGCCAGCCGCCGGTGCAGTCATTCCGGCGCCCTGTTCGGAGAGCCAGGGCTTGTCCTCGGCGCTCATCTGCAGGGAGTTCATCACCACATAGAGAAGCTCCTCAAGGCGTGCCTCGTCGCATCGGAAAACATCCGTCGCGCCCGCGGGTGGCTGCCAGGTGGAGGGCGGGAGTGCCGGAACGTACGAAAGATCCTCGATCAGGAAGGACATCGCGAAATCACTGCGGCGGATGTCGATGCGCTTGGGCGTGTAGTCGTCGCAAATCCATAGCTTGGCGGAGAAGTCCTCCGCCTTGACCGCCTTTCCGATCTCGGGCATCAGGCCGCCCGCGATGACGCGGCAGGGGACGGTGCCGATGTCGGCGACCTCCGAGGCCTTCTCCAGCTGGAAGAGCGCGGGAAGAAGCACCGCCTGCTGGGCGGTGAAGGGAAGCTGCAGCGGGGTGCTGCCCTTGGTGCGCGGTCTCGGCTTGCGCTGGAACTGATCGAGCAGGAACTGGATCTTGGATCCCGGAACGGCCCAGACCTGGTTGCCGTTGCGGCAGACCGTGACCGTTTCGCCGAGAAGGGGTGCCTCGAGGCGGATGCAGCCGGGGTACTGGATCTTCGCCGTGAACGTCGCGCCCTGGATCGCCTGGGGAAGGCGTCCCGCCACCTGCCCGACTGTGGCCTTGAGCGAGAGGGCCCGGTTGGATGTCTGCGTGCCGCCCAGCAGGACTCCCGCGATCGGCGTGATCATCTTCGAGAGGACGTCGTAACGGTTGCCCGAGGGGGGCGGTCCATGGAGGGGCGGAACCGGAGCCCCGGCGGAGGGGGAAGCTGCGGGAGCCGGCTGATCCTGGGCGCTCAGGGAGGGCGCGACGGAGAGCGCCAGCAGCGCCATGAGCAGAAAATAAGGCATCCCCTCTTGATACGCCGAGCGACGCCGCAAGGCAAAGCAGCAATGCCCGGGGCTTCCCGCTTGGACTCCCCGGCGTGCCGCCCCATGATGTCCCGATGATTGGCACCGAAACGGAACGACTCATCGCCGCGCTCGGTCTCCGGCCTCATCCCGAGGGGGGATGGTATGACGAGACATTCCGCTCACCCCTCCGGGTGAGCCTTCCGGACGGACGGGAGCGAAGCGCCTCCACGGCGATCCACTTTCTGCTCGGGGCGTGTGACTTTTCGGCATTTCACCGGGTGGCCTCCGACGAGATCTGGCACTTTCAGGAGGGACTTCCGCTGGAGCTTGTCACGATCGATCCCTCGGGGAATGCAACGACGACCATGCTCGGCTCCGCGATCCTCGCCGGCATGAAGACCCACCACGCCGTTCCCGCGGGATGGTGGCAGGCGGCCCGTCCCATGGGGAATGCCGGCCACACGCTGGCGGTCTGCACGGTCGCCCCGGGTTTCGACTTCGCCGATTTCGAGATGCCGGCCCGGGCTGATCTGTTGCGTCTCTTCCCGCAGCACAAGCCGTTGGTCGAGACCTTCACCAGGGGGGCGTGAAACGGGGCGGGGTGTGGAGCCGCTCCCGCGGACCGGACTGTCTTTAACCTTGCGGGAACGGTGCCCGGCCCGTGATTCTCTCCGCGATGTCCATGATGCTCGGCAGCGGAATCGTCTACGCCTTCCTCGAATCCACCATCGAGGGAAAGATCGTCCTGCTCACCCTTTTTGTCGGTTCGATCTTCAGCTGGTCGGTGATGATCACCAAGATCCGTGTCCTGAGTTTTGCCAAGAGCCAGTCGGAGCGCTTCATGGCCCTCTTCCGCCGCGACCGCGAGCCGCTCAGCATCTTCGAGACGGGCCTCGAGTTCGAGGGATCCCCGCTCTTCGACATCTACAAGGCGGGCTGCGAGGAGCTCTGCTTCCAGGTGCTCGGCTCGACCGAGGTCGACGAGACCTTCAAGGCCCGCCTCCAGTACGCCGACCGCATCACCCCCGCCCAGATGCGTTCCGTCCAGGCCGCCATGGAGCGCGCCGTCGGCGAGTCGTCGCTCCGGCTGGAGTCCCAGATGATCATCCTTTCCACCGCCGTCAGCGGCGCCCCCTTCGTCGGCCTGCTCGGCACCGTCTGGGGCGTCATGGATGCCTTCGGCGGGATCGCCGCTTCCGGCAGCGCGAGCCTTGCGGCGATGGCACCCGGAGTCTCGGGGGCGCTCATCACCACGGTGACGGGACTCCTCGTGGCGATCCCGGCCATGTTCGGCTACAACTTCCTCGTCACCAGCGTGAGGGGGATGATCGTCTCCTGCGACAACTTCGCCGCCGAGCTCTCCAGCGAGATCGAGCACCGCTACGTCAGCCACGGGAGCCGCGGTTCCTGACCAACGGGGGAAACGGGGCCATGCGCAGATTCTCCGACCGCAACGCGATGCACACGCTCAGCGAGCTGAACGTGACGCCGCTGCTCGATCTGGCCTTCGTGCTCCTGATCATCTTCATGATCACCACGCCCCTGCTGGAGAACAGCATGGATCTCGTCGTGCCGACCAGCGCCACAGCCAAGACGGAGATCAACCCGGCGCAGGTCCAGACCCTTTCCGTCGATCGCAACGATGTCCTCAAGCTCAACGAGCAGGTCATGACGGCGGATGATCTCGAAAGCCGCCTTCAGCAACTCCGCCGCGAGACGCCGGGACTCGCCGTCGTCGTGCGCCCCCACAAGGAACTCCCCGTCCAGAACTTCGTCCGGGTCATGGATCTCCTCCACAAGGCCGGCATCACCAAGGTCGGCGTCATGACCCGGCCCGAGGATCAGGGTGGCGCCGCGCCATCAGCCCAATAGCCAGGCATGAGTCGCAGGGAACCCCGCTTCAGCAGGGCCTTCGTGATCGTTGCGGCCATCCATGTCCTCCTCATCGGGGGATTGGTCTGGTGGTTCAACAAGCCGGTGAAGAAACCCTCCGGACAGCTCACCTGGATGGAGACCGGCTCCTTCGCGCAGGCCCAGGAGAACACCGCCGAGACGGCGGTCGAGACAAAGCCGAAGCTCCCGGACGACATCATTCCCGACAAGCTTCCCAAGCAGCGCGCCACTCCGAGGGAAAAGGCAACCCCGCGACCCGATGCCACGCCGGATGTCCCCTCCGACATCTCGCTGGCCACACCGACGCCCACTCCCACGCCGACGCCCATCCCGACGACAACACCCACACCGACTCCGACGGCCACGCCAACCCCGACCCCGAAGCCAACGCCCAAGCCCACTCCGAAGGCGACTCCCAAACCGACGCCCAAACCCACGCCCAAGCCGACCCCGACGCCCACTCCGGAGGAGAAGCCCACGCCTGCACCGGAGGAAACTCCGACACCGGAGCCCAAACCCTCTCCCAAGAGTTCTCCGAAGCCCTCCCCTAAAGCGTCACCGAAGGCTTCCCCAAAGTCCTCTCCGAAGCCTTCGCCGAAAGCATCCCCCAAAGCCGACGGCACGCCTAAGTCCTCTCCCAAGCCGAAGGCCGATGGTGAGACATCCCACAAGACCGACTCCGGCGAGAAGAAGTCCGCTTCGGGTGAGAAAAAATCCGGCACCGCGTCCAAGTCCTCCTCCGGCAAGGGAGAAGGGAAGGGCAATTCCGCCGCCAAAGCGGCATTCATGGCATCCAAGGGTGGCGGCACCGGTGCCGGTGGAACGGGCGGCAACGGGGCGGATCCCGGCACGGTCGACGCCTACCACACGCTCATCCATGACCGCTTCTACAGCCAATGGGAGCAGCCGACCTCCATTCCGACCGAGCACAAGCACGACTTCTCCACCGTACTCAAGATCACCATCGAGCGCGACGGCACCATCAGCGCCTTCTCACTGGCCAGGCCGAGCGGCAACCCGGTCATGGATCAGTCCGTCCTCGAGGCGGCGCGCAAGGTGATCAAGATCGCCCCGGTGCCCGAAGGGATGGGCGGAGGATCGGGCTATACCATCAACATCAACTTCGAGCTGGAGTAGTCCCGGGAAATCCCACGGGCTTGGTTTACCCTATCTTCCAACTCCCAGCTCTCGTCTCTCGACTCTCGTCTCAGCCATCTCCCTATCTCCTATCTCCCAACTTCCAGCTACTAACCCTCAGCCCTCGACGCTCGACTCAGCACCACCCCAACTTCTAGCTCCTAAATCCCATCTCCTTGGTTGCCCCCCTAACAGCCTAACAGTCTTCAGTCTAATAGCCTATTTTCCCCCTAGGACACTCTATGTCTGGGTTCATCCGGCAAGATGGGGCGTATGGAATCCACCGACATCAGCATCCCGCCCGAGATCTTCGCCCTCCTCGAAGCCACCGCCATCGCCAACGGCTTCGATCCCGAGGAGGTGGTCCTGGCGGCCATCGAGGCCTTTCTTGATTGCGACAGGGAGCCGCACGCGGCCGAGTGACAAATCCCGTTGAGATTTGCACGGGGCCGGGACATAAAGAGTCCCATGCCCCGCATCCCCTCCAAGCGATCCCTAAGGCCGGCCAAGTCCTCCAAGACAGCCAAGCCGGCTCCGAATCACGGCCGCTCCGCGCGACTGCCGATGTACCGGATCATGCAGATCCACGAGCTGTTGAAGGAGGGGAAATTCCCAAACTGCCAGGCCCTCTCGGATGACTTCGAGGTTTCCTACAAGACGGTCCAGCGGGACATCGACTTCATGCGCGACCAGCTCCAGCTGCCGATCGAATATGACAGCGCCCACCATGGCTTCATCTACACCAAGGAAGTCACCAATCTCCCCGCCGTCGCCCTCAAGGAGGGTGAAGTCGTGGCGCTTCTCGTCGCCCAGAAGGCTGCGGAGCAATACCGTGGCACCCCTTTTGAAAAATCCCTCAGGAGCGCCTTCGCGAGACTTGTCGAGGGGATGCCGGCCCGTAGCGAGATCTCCCTGCGTGATCTGAGCGCCGCCCTTTCCTTCCGCCCTTCCGGGCCACCCTCTTCCGACCTGGAATCCTTCCAGATGCTTTCCGACGCTCTCCTGGCCTCGCAGGAGATCTCTTTCTCCTACCGGAAGCCGGGCGACGGCAAAGCGATGCAGCGCAGCGTGCAGCCCTACCATCTGGGATGCATCGGGGGCGTCTGGTACCTCATCGCTTTTGACCTCGGGCGCAATTCCATCCGTACCTTCGCGCTGGCGCGGATCTCATCGCCAAAGAACCTCCGCAGAAAGTTCCAGCGCCCGAAGGATTTCTCCCTCGATGCGATGCTCGGGGAGAGCTTCTCGGCCTTTGAGACCAAAAACGCGCAGCCGGTCCGCATCCTTCTCGATCCCATGGCCGCCGCCCTTATCGGCGAACGCAGGTGGCACTCCTCCCAGAAGCTTGTTTCTCGCAAGGACGGCTCCGCCGAACTCTCGCTCAAGGTGGGTCTGGCTCCCGATTTGGAAGCGTGGATCCTCGGCTGGGGATCGCATGCCAAGG
>JACCDT010983322.1_pt1 | contig 10598 bp, 9 predicted proteins | sample 7446291 | NCBI WGS metagenome assembly JACCDT01 (sample SAMN15323446, study PRJNA562643) | freshwater metagenome | isolation source: river surface water | place: USA:Blue River Watershed | collected 2017-08-17 | reverse complement strand
TACCGCCAAATTTGAGCTTCACTTCGCCAGGCACCACATCCAGCTCGTCGTGCGCCACCAGTATTTCGCTGGGCTGGATTTTGAAGAAACGCGCCAGTGCGCCGACTGACTTGCCCGAGAGGTTCATGAACGTCTGGGGCTCCAGCAACCACACCGTATTGCCTTGCAGCGTCGTGCGGGCCATGAGGCCGTGGTAACCGCGGTCCATGGCCAAATTCACCTTGAGTTCGCGCGCCAGCGCATCGACCCACCAGAAGCCTGCATTGTGGCGGGTGGCGTCGTACTCGGGGCCGGGGTTACCCAGGCCAACAAACAGTTTGATCATCGGGAAAATTATCGCGTACAAAAAAGTTGCGGCCCAAAACGACAAGGGCCCACCGAAGTGGGCCCTTGTGCAGTGCGCGAGCGCTGGGAAGAATTACTTCTTGCCCTTGCCCTTGCCCTTGGCATCCGCAGCAGGTGCAGCAGCCACAGGAGCGATCACTTCTTCCACCGGAGCCACCACAGCCACGATCACGGGGTTGGCCTTGCCGTGGGTCACTGCGGTCACGCCCTTGGGCAGGGACAGGTCAGCCACGTGCAGGGACTTGCCCTTCACCAGGCCGGACAGGTCCACATTGATGAACTCAGGCAGGTCTGCAGGCAGGCAGGCCACTTCCAGCTCAGTCACCACGTGGTTGATCAGGCAAGCGTCCACCTTGGCGGCGGGAGAGTTTTCTTCACCGCTGAAGTGCAAAGGCACCTTCATGCTCAGGCGGGTGTTGGCTTCCACGCGCTGGAAGTCGATGTGCAGCACCAATTGCTTGAAGGGGTGCATTTGCACATTGCGCAGCAGAACCTTGCTTTCCTTGCCATTCAGTTCCATGTCCAGAATGGATGCGTGGAAGGCTTCCTTCTTCAGGGCGTGCCACAGTGCGTTGTGGTCCAGCTCAACCAGTGCGGGTTCGGAAGAACCACCGTAAACGATGCCGGGGGTACGGCCAGTAACGCGGAGACGGCGGCTCGCACCCGTGCCCTGCTTAGCGCGCTCAAAAGCGACAAATTTCATAACTCACTCCAGTAAGAGTCCACCGCGACCAGTGTGACTCCGGTTTTAAAAGACACCGGCCAACCCTGTGGGTCAGTGGCGTCGGCTTTTTGTCTCGATCCGACTTAAGCGTCCTGATCCGAGAACAAACTCATGACCGACTCTCCGCGGGCAATGCGCTGGATGGTGTCTCCAATCAGCGGCGCCACAGAGAGTTGGCGAATCTTGGTGCACTGCGCGGCGGCAGCGCTCAGGGGAATAGTGTTGGTCACCACAATTTCGTCCAGCGCGTCGCCGCTGGAAATGCGTTCGATGGCGGGGCCAGAGAAGATGGGGTGCGTGCAATACGCATACACCTTCTTGGCGCCACGGGCTTTCAGCACCTCGGCCGCTTTCACCAGTGTGCCGGCGGTGTCGATCATGTCGTCCATGATCACGCAGTTGCGGCCTTCGATTTCGCCGATCACGTGCATCACTTCGGACACATTGGCCTTGGGGCGGCGCTTGTCGATGATGGCCAGGTCGCAGTTGAGCTGCTTGGCCAGGGCACGGGCACGCACCACACCACCCACATCGGGCGATACCACGATCAGGTCTTCGTAGTTCTTCTGGCGCAGGTCGCCCAGCAGCACGGGGGACGCATAAATATTGTCCACCGGAATGTCAAAGAAGCCCTGGATCTGGTCTGCGTGCAAGTCCATGGTCAGGACGCGGGCCACACCCACGGTCTGCAGCATGTTGGCTACCACTTTGGCGGTGATAGGCACACGGCTGGAACGGGGACGGCGGTCTTGGCGTGCATAGCCAAAGTAGGGGATCACGGCGCTGATACGTTCGGCCGATGCGCGCTTGAGCGCATCCACCATGATCAACAGCTCCATCAGGTTTTCGTTGGTGGGGGCGCAAGTGCTCTGCACCACAAACACATCACGCGCGCGCACGTTCTGGTTGATCTCTACCGTGACTTCCCCATCCGAGAAGCGGCCTACCGTGGCAGAACCCAAGGAAATGCCCAGGTGCTTGGCGATGTCGGCGGCCATGCCAGGATTGGCATTGCCAGTGAAAACCATGAAATCAGGGGGAGTGAAGGCCTGCATGTGGGATCCAGCGAAGAGATTGGGTTTATGTCGTCACTATGCGCATGCTGAAGCGGGATGTGTCCCGAACAGCAATTTGGCAGGGGAAGAAGGATTCGAACCTTCGCATGCTGGAATCAAAATCCAGTGCCTTAACCAACTTGGCGACTCCCCTACACAGGTTGGCAGCAAACGCTACCCACCGCTAAACCTAAATTTTGCCGTCGCTGTCTGCCCAACCCGACAGGGGATGAACATCCAGACTGCTACACAACCTTACCTGAAGCGTTTCAGGTGCGTCGCCCACATCAATGTCGTGCAGCTTTTGCGCAAACACCGCACTTCCAGAGCCCGTCATCCTCCCACTTAAACCCTTGTCACCAAGCCATCGCAAGGCTTGATTCACACCGGGGCACAGCTTCTGGGCAACGGCTTGCAAGTCGTTTCGGCCAAAACCCAAATTGTTTTGCGTTTTTCCGAAGGCGTCTGCAGCGAAGCCTGTGATTGTAGCAGGCTCTGAGTCACGTTTCAACTCCGGATCAGAAAAAATCATTTTTGTGTCCAAACCGGCGTCGGGTTTGACCACTACCCAAGGGAGTCTTGGCAGCGTGAGTGGGCAGATTTTTTCACCGATGCCTTCGACCCAAGCATGGCCACCACTCAGGAAAAAAGGCACATCGGCACCCAGCGCCAATCCGATGTCTGAGAGTTGTTCCACCGAGAGCTTCAGATTCCACAAGCGATTCAGCGCCAGTAAAGCGGAGGCTGCATCCGACGACCCACCACCCATACCTGCCTGCGCCGGAATGGACTTCAAGACACCGATGTGCGCCCCCTGTGTGCAGCCGGTCGCGCGCTGCAGTGCGCGAGCTGCCCGCACGATAAGGTCATCGGCGGGCAGAGGAATGCTCAGGTCCTCGCGGCTGATTTGGCCATCGTTGCGCAGCGCAAAGTGCAGGGTGTCGCACCAGTCAATTAGCATGAAGACTGACTGCAGCAGGTGGTAACCATCGGCACGCCGTCCGACGATGTGCAGAAACAGGTTGAGTTTGGCGGGAGCCGGAATGTCGTAGAGCGACTGCATGGCCCGAATTATCGGTGCAGCATGACGCTCACTCAGCGCTCCAGGATGATTCTGAGCTCTACCGCCGGCGCGCTGTCCGCCGCGCGGCGCGCCAGCAATCGCCCCTCGGGCAGTTGGTTGAGGTCGGCCTCCCAGCCCGGTGCGGCGGTGGCCGTGCCACGTAGCCAGTCGAACAATGCGGCCACGGGCAGCTCGGTTCCGGTGGCTTGCTGGGCCAAGGCCGAGAGGGAGTTAAAGTTGCGCAGCTCGCCTCCGTTGCGCAGCTGTGCCAGGCCAGGCGCCCATTGCATCTGGGCTACGGTGGTTCCCAGGGGGGAGAACAGGGCGAGGGTGCCGGCTTCACCCTGGCCATCCAGTTCAAAGTCTGCGGTGAAGGCCTGCGGTGGCGTGCTCAGAACCTTGATGGCAATACGCCCCCGCCAATGATTGTGAGGGTCAAATTGGCCTGCGTTCCTCGTGGTTGTTGCGCAACCAGCTATCAAAATTATAGTAAGCAACACCCACAAGCGTAAGGCTGCCAAGCCCCGGCGCGACATCACAACGCGCCACGCAGGCGGCGCACGGTTTCCTGCAGGGTGTCGTTGTCCTTGTTTTCATCCAGAGCCTTGCGCCAGAGGGCGGTGGCTTGGTCGCGCAGCCCCATGGTCCACAGCACTTCACCGAGGTGCGCTGCTATTTCGGCGTCCTGGCGGTTGGCGTAGGCTTGCTCCAGCAGGCGCTTGGCCTCTGCGAGGTTGCCGCTGCGGAATTCGACCCAGGCCAGGCTGTCAATGATGAATGGGTCATTGGGGGCGAACTCCAGCGCCTTGGTGATGAGTTGGCGCGCCTCGGGTAGACGCAGGTTGCGATCGGCCAGCGAGTAGCCCAAGGCGTTGTAGGCGTGGTGGTAGTCCGGTTGCTCGGCAATCACCCGGCGCAACAACTGTTCCATCTCGGGCAGCTTGTTCAGTTTTTCAGCGAGCATGGCCAAGTCGTACGCCATGCCGACGTCTTTGGGAAAACGCTGAACGCCGGTTTGCAGCAGTGCATAGGCTTGCGCAAATTGTTTGAATTCGCGCAGCAGCTGGACCTCGCTGCTGAGCTTGGCGCGAGCATCGTCAGGTTGGGTTTCGGGCGTCGCGCGGATCAGCGCACGGGCTTCGTCCAGCTTGCCCTGGCGGGCCAGCAATGTCGCGCGCCGGGTTTGTACACGCAGTGCGTCTTGCGGGCTGTTGATGCGGGCCAGGTAGGCGTTGGCTTCGTCGGGGCGCTGGGTCTGCTCGGCGATTTGGGCCAACAGCAGCAGGGCTTGCACCATGCCACGCCCGGTTGCCGTGCCGTCAGATGTCGACTCCTGCGGGGCACTGAGCTGCATGTACTGTTTAAGGGAGGCCTCGGCATCCGCCAGCTTCTTGTCCTGCTCCTCCAGCGAACCTTTCACCAACCAGCCGTCGGCAAATGTGGGGGCCTGCTGGGTTAGCGTCTGCATTTGCATCAAGGCTTCGGCATACCGTGAGCTGTCAATCAGCTTGCGTCCATAGGCCATACGTAGCTCTGGCATGGGCGTTCCGCTCAGGTATTTGCGCAGCAGCGGCTCGGCTTCTGCCACTTTGGCTTCCATCAGGTTCAATGCCAGGATGGCGATTTCGTCCGACTGGCTGTCCAGCGCGGCGCCGCGTTGGGCGGCGTCCATGGCACCGGTGGGGTTGGAGGCGCTCAGGCGCAACATGCCTACGGCGGCCCAAGCCGCAGGGCCAGTGGTTTTGTTGCCCAGGTCGGGGGCCAAGGCTTGCTCCACCTGCTGTGCGGCCAGGGTTTTATCCGTAACACGGGCAAAGTATCGCGGCAGCAGGCTGATGGCCGCAATCCGCTCTTTGCCCGTGCTGCCGGCCAGCTCGCGTTTGAGCGGCTCCAAGGTGTCGCTGACCCGGTTCACGCCAATCAGGATTTGCAACACATAGCGGTTGGCTTCTTTGGACGTCGGTAGCGCGCGCTGCCAGGCACGCGCGGCGTCCAGCGCCGCGTCTGCACTGCGCGCACGCAATGCCAGTTCCACAGCGCGTTCAAACAGCTTTTCCGAGTTGGTTTTGCGTGCCGCGTCTAGCATCAGGGCATAGGCATTGCCAGCATCACCGTTGTTGGCACTCAACTCGCCAAGTAACAATTGGTAAAAGAGTTCGCGGTTGAGCTCGGAGTTTTGGACCGGTTCCGCGTCTGCAGCCCAGGCCATGGGACTCAGCCCCAAACTGGCGACCAGAATACTGAGGGAAACAAGGCGCTTGGATCGGTTCATCGGACCATAATAATCCAACCCGAATAGCCCGAAGGCCCCATGCCCGAATTACCCGAAGTCGAAGTGACCCGCCTGAGTTTTGCAGACCGTATTGCCGGTGCAGAGGTGCGGGCGGTGCACTTGGGCAAACCCCTGCGCTGGCCCTTGGGCTGCGACCCGGATCAGCTGGCGGGCCAGCATGTGCTGCAGGTGCGCCGCCGTGGCAAGTACCTGTTGCTGGACCTGAGTGCAGGCCTGCTGCTGGTGCATCTGGGTATGTCCGGCAGTGTGGCCTTTGGTGGACGCATGCCGCCCTCCGGCGTGCACGACCACTTTGACCTGGTGACCACCCGTGGCACCCTGCGCCTCAATGACCCACGTCGTTTTGGCGCGGCGGTGTTTGCGTCCGCGGAGTCTGACCCCGTGGCCCAAAAGCTACTGGGCCACCTGGGCGTCGAGCCCCTGGGCGAAGATTTTGTACTGGCGGACTTCCAGTCAGCCATGGCGCAGCGCAAGGCGCCCATCAAGCAGGTGCTGCTGGCTGGTGACGTGGTGGTGGGGGTTGGGAATATCTACGCGTCCGAGGCGCTGTTTCTGGCGGGAATTCGTCCTACCACTGCGTCCAACAAGGTGAGCAAACCCCGCCTGGCCAAGCTGCACGCTGCCATTCGTGATGTGCTGGCCCGTGCGGTGCACAAAGGGGGCAGCACCTTGCGGGACTTCTCCAATGCCAAGGGCGAAAGCGGTTACTTTCAGCTGGAGGCGATGGTGTATGGTCGTGAAGGCGCGCCGTGCCGGGTCTGTGGCGGGGCGATTCGGGGCATTCGGCAGGGGCAGCGCTCCACCTTCTTCTGCCCCACTTGTCAAAAACCCTGAGCGCAGCCCGGGGGCGACGGTGCTATATTGAATGATTCCACGGGGGATTCTTGGCTACTTCATTTAACGACCAGTTTGACCAGCATGGCACATGGCGCCGTGAGTTTGCTCTGCGCCTGAAGTTGTTGGGTGAATGGATGAAAGACCACGACCTGCTGGATGCCGGTGTGGAAGAGCGCCTGCGCCGACTCGAAGCCCAGGTACGTTCCGACAAAGTGATGGTCGCCTTTGTGGCCGAGTTCTCGCGTGGCAAGTCCGAGATGATCAACGCCCTGTTTTTTGCAGGGTATGGCCGGCGCATCATGCCAGCCAGCGCGGGCCGCACCACCATGTGCCCCACCGAAATGGGGTTTGATGCTGACGTGCCACCTTGCCTGCGTTTGCTGCCCATCGAAACCCGCCTCCAGCCCCAGGCCCTGATGGAGTGGCGCATGGCGCCCGAGAAGTGGACTCGCATTGACCTCGATGTGAACAACCCCCAACAACTGGCCAAAGCTCTGGAAAAAGTGGCCGAGACCCGCAAGGTTACCCAAGACGAGGCGCGCGCGCTGGGCTTCTGGCACAGCCAAGCCCCGGAAGACAACCCCATGGTTGACGCGCAGGGCATGGTCGAGGTGCCCAAATGGCGCCACGCGCTGATCAATATTGCTCACCCGCTGCTCAAGCAGGGATTGGTAATTCTGGATACGCCAGGACTCAATGCCATTGGTGCAGAGCCTGAGCTCACCGTGAGTCTGATTCCGCAGGCGCATGCCGTCGTCTTTATGCTGGGGGCGGATACTGGCGTGACCAAGTCCGACTTGGCCATCTGGCGCGAACACCTGATTACCGAGTCGACCGATCCCGATGCGCGCCTGGTGGTGCTCAACAAGATCGACACGCTGTGGGACGCGCTGAGTACGCCCGCGCAAATCCAGACTCAGATTGATCGCCAGAAGGCCAGTACCGCCGAAATCCTGGGCCTGCCCAAAGAGAAGGTGATAGCCGTCTCTGCCCAAAAAGGTCTGGTGGCCAAAGTCACCGAAGATGACGAGCTGCTCAAGCGCAGCTGCCTGCCTTTGCTGGAAGATGTGTTGGGCCGCGGCATGATGGGCAAGCGCCAGAAAATTCTGGGGTCTGCCATGGCCCATGGCATTACCGATCTGCGTACCGAAACAGGCCGTGTGATCAACATCCGCAAGCGCGACCTGACCGAGCAAACCATGGAGCTCAAGGGCTTGCAGGGCAAAAATGCTACGGTCATCAAGCACATGCGCAACCGCATCTCGCAAGAGCAGGCTGAGTTTGACCAGGGCGGTGCCAAGATCCACGCAGTACGCTCGGTGCATCTCAAGCTACTGCGCGAAGTGTTTGGCATTTTGGGGTCCAGTGCGCTGAAGAAAGAGATGGCGCAGCTCAACGAATCGCTCATGCAAAAAGGCCTGAAGCTGGGTGTGAAGCGTGCGTATGGCGAGACCTTTGATCGCCTGCGCGGCAACCTGCAAAGGGTGCAGGGCCTGTGTGGCGAAATTCAGAGCATGCTGGTGGCCAGCTTCAAACTGCTTAATGGCGAATACGGCTTCTCGCTCCAGGCGCCGGCTGAACCCGCCATGGCCCATTTCATGGCCGAACTCGACACTATCGAGCGCAACCACCTGCAGTACCTGGGCGTGGGCAATGCCTTCAAGCTGGCGCAGCCCGAGTTTTCGGACCGGTTGGTGCGTGCGCTCTCGACCCGCCTGCGCTCGGTGCATGAAAACGCGCTGGGTGAGGTGGAGTTGTGGAGTAAATCGGCTGCAGCCCAACTGGACGCCCAACTGCGCGAACGCCGTCGCAACTTTGCACGCCGTATCGAAGCGATTGACCGCATCTCGCAAGCGGCGGGTGGTCTGGATGACCGGATTGGCGAGATCGAGCAACAAGAGTCTGCCTTGAACCAACTGGACAGCAAACTGGCCGAGTTGACCGACTACCTGATCGCAGCCCAGGATGCCGCCAAGCTCATGGCGGTAGCCGCCGCGGCCTCGGCGGTGGACGTGGTTATTGCCTGAGTGTGAGCGCTAGCAACTTTGCCACCCAGGTGGTGGCCTGGCAGCGCCAGCATGGGCGCAACACCCTGCCGTGGCAAAACACCCAAGACCCCTACCGGGTATGGCTGTCCGAGATCATGCTGCAGCAAACGCAGGTGGTCACGGTCATGGGCTACTTCGCCAAATTCCTGGAGCGTTGCCCTACTGTGGCCGATCTGGCCGCTGCCAGCAGCGATGAGGTAATGGGCCTGTGGAGCGGACTGGGCTATTACAGTCGCGCCCGCAATCTGCACCGTTGTGCGCAGTTGGTGGTGGCGCTGCACGATGGGCAGTTTCCACGTGATGCCGCGACCCTGGCCACCCTGCCAGGTATCGGCCGGTCCACCGCGGCAGCCATTGCCTCCCTGTGTTTTGGCGAACGCGTGGCAATTCTGGATGCCAACGTGAAACGCGTAGTGACCCGCGTGCTGGGCTTTGATGCTGACCTGGCGTCGTCCGCCAACGAAAAGAAGCTGTGGGATGCCGCCACCCGCCTGCTGCCTACTGCCAAAAACGCGGCAACCGACATGCCGCGCTACACCCAAGGCATGATGGATTTGGGGGCCACGGTGTGCAGTCCCAAAAAGCCCAGTTGTCTGCTCTGCCCCGTACACAGCCACTGCGCTGCGGCCAAAGCGGGTGACCCCGAGCGCTACCCCGTGCGCACACGCAAACTCAAACGCAGCAGCCAAAGCCTGTGGCTGCTGTGGGTGCAGCGGCCGGATGGTGCAGTGTGGCTGGCCAAGCGCCCAACGCCGGGCGTGTGGGCGGGGTTGCAGTGTTTCCCCCTGTTTGACAGCGAGGACGCGCTGCGTGCTGCACTGCCCGCCGCGTATGCCGAACGTTTGCAGATGCTGCCGGTGTTTACTCATGTGCTCACGCATAAAGACCTTTTTATGCATGCAGCCCGCATGGATATTGCGCAAGAAGCTATGAATTTAGGAGCGGGAGCCTGGTTTTTACCCGCTGAGTGGGCGGCTGCGGGCTTGCCTGCGCCAGTGCGCAAGCTGCTGGAGGCCTCAGCCTAGAGCGTCCATCTCGCGGTGGCGCTTGAGCGTGACCCAGCTGTCTTTGAAGCGCCGGGCCAGCTGCTCCACCAGGTACACCGAGCGGTGTTGCCCCCCCGTGCAACCAATCGCTACCGTCACGTAGCTGCGGTGGTCGCGGGCCAAGGCATCCAGCCAGCTTTCCAGAAAATGCGTGATGTGGTGCTGCATGCGTTCCACATCTTCTTCCGCTTTCAGAAAATCGATCACCGGCTGGTCGCGCCCCGTCAGGTGTTTGAGCTCTGGGTCGTAGTGCGGGTTGGGCAGCATGCGCACATCAAACATGTAGTCCGCATCGGTGGGTACGCCGCGTTTGAAGGCAAAGGACTGGAACACCAGTGTGAGCTGGCCACCCGGTGCGGCAATCAGTGTTTTGACGTAGCCCTGCAGCTGCGAGGGGCGGATGATGCTGGAGTCGATCACGTGCGCCTGCTCGCGCAGGTCGGCCAGCAGTTCGCGCTCCAGTTCAATGGCATCCACCAGCGCGCGGCGTTCGTCGCGTTCGCCGTGGTCCGAGCTGTTTTGCGACAGCGGGTGTTTTCGGCGGGTTTCGGAATAGCGGCGCACCAGCGTGTCGGTGGTGGCATCCAGAAACAAGGATTTCACCTCCACCCCCAGCGCCCGCACGGCAGCCAGTTGTCGGGGCACCAGGGGCAGGGAGGTGGCGCTGCGCACATCCATGGCGATCGCCACGCGTGGCGCGTTGTGCTTTTTCTCCAGCTCCACAAAATCCAGCAGCAGTTCCGGCGGCAGGTTGTCCACACAGTAGAAGCCGGCGTCTTCCAGCGCATTCAGCGCCACTGATTTTCCGGAGCCGGACATGCCGGTAATGAGCACAATCTCCATCACGCCCCCGCTTGCAACATCTCTTTGGCATGTGCCAGCGTGGTGCCCGAGAGCTTTTCACCGCCCAGCATGCGGGCAATTTCGGCCACGCGCTGCTCGCCGCCCACAGGGGTCACGGTGCTCAGGGTGGCGCTGCCTTGCAGCTGCTTGGATACGACCAAATGGTGGTGGGCGCATGCAGCTACTTGGGGCAGGTGGGTCACGGCCAGCACCTGGCGGTCGCGGCCGAGCTGCTTCATGAGCCGGCCCACGGTCTCGGCGACCGCGCCGCCGACGCCCGAGTCCACCTCGTCGAAGATCAGGGTCTGCGCCGTGCCGAGCTGGCTGGTGGTGACGGCGATGGC
>JACCDT011102367.1_pt1 | contig 10607 bp, 10 predicted proteins | sample 7446291 | NCBI WGS metagenome assembly JACCDT01 (sample SAMN15323446, study PRJNA562643) | freshwater metagenome | isolation source: river surface water | place: USA:Blue River Watershed | collected 2017-08-17 | reverse complement strand
GTTTCTATGAATAGATTATTTAAAATGTCATCACAAACACCATACTCTTTACCATTAAGTGGTACTTTATTCATTTGATAGTACCGTACAGCGTTAAAGATAATCTTCTTTTGTTCAAGAGTAAATTCAGTCACTGGCCCTCCATTGTGTAAGTTTAGTACGAGTAGATTGAAACTCTTCTACTGCTTGAAGAATTAGTTGTGCAGATTCATTTGCATCCGATTCATCCCAACCATCCTGGTTTATACCATGAGAATAGTAACCATACAAATGGTCTTTAATAGTGTCAATCAGCTTGTCATAGTGTGTCATAGTAGAAAAGGGAACTGATTAAGTTCCCCTGGAAAGATCAATACTCGTAATCGTCATAATCTCGGAACGTGGATTCATTACGATTCCAACGCTTCTTTCCAGAAATTTTGTAATTCTGGAATCCTTCATCATATTCAAGATCTTGAAGTGATGCATTCTGGCGAAGCTCAGAGAGATTGCCAGTTTGAGATTTGTTTCCTTTACGAAATGTGCGTCCCATAGTCTGTTCTTTATTCTGCGTAATCGAAAGTGTAATCGTAGTCGTAGTCTACTGAGCAATCATCATAAGACTCTTCATCATACTTGTCAAGTCCTTTTTTGTAGATGTTATCAAGTTTGATTTCATCCCGAATTTGATCCAAAATAGAACCTCGGTAACTCAGATAAGCCATGAGTGAATCCTCGTTTAACTGTAATAATATATAGGAGGTTTTGGCTTTTGTCAAGGGGTTCGGGAATCAGGAAAACTTATGAGTCCAGTAGGTGAGTTTGATTTTTTAAATCAGTGTCTGCAATGTGCATCATAAGAATAATCTTATTGACTAACACTTGCAGTTCTTTGAGTTGATCTTCCAGAATTTCTATTCTGTTGGCCAACTCTGACATACTGCTATCCATTCATCAAACTCCTCACCAATTGAAATTGCATCTTCATAGCGGCCTTCTTCAAGTAATTCTTGAAAACGGTCACAACGTTCCCTGAGAATTTTGTCGAGAATTTTAGTTTTGTTCATGATACTTTACCCCATTTGCCAATAGGACATGATCCAGTTTTAAGTCTGGTTTTTGCACTCATGAAGCATCCACATCGACGACATTGTGTAGTTTTGGCATTAAAGTCCTCACAGGATCTACAGGTAGACATTCTTGCCTCCTGTACTGTGGATTCTACAAAGATGGACTTGCCCTTGGCAAGCTCTCCGATAGAATCTGTAACAGTATCGGAGAGTCCCCTGAGCTTGTCCATCAATTCATTTTTGATGTCGTTGGGATTTGTCATGCAAGTGCTTCTGTGATTACTTCTGTATCTGCACTTTCAGTAGCAGCTTCTTCAGGAGGATTTAGAAGAGTAAGACCTTCAATAGCTCCTTGGAGTTTGACATAAAGCTCTTTCTTTTGAGCTAGTTCAGTATCAAGTTTACGAATCTCTTCAGCTACTTGAGCTTGCTGAGTCTTGAAGTTTTCTAGTAGTTGATCAGGTGTCATTGTCATGATTGTTACCTAGAATGGTGAAAGGATAATCATAGGGTATTTAGCGGGTTTTGTCAAGGGGGTTGACAAGGGTGCTGGATTCTGGTACAATAACCATGTCAGGGTTCAGAAATTAGTTCTTTAGAGTACTTAAATAAGTTATATTAGCTAAAGTTAACTGGTAATCCAGAAATATTTTCAGAAACTTCTTCGGTGAACATATTACTAAGTTTATAATCAACTTGAGTTTCTAAAAAATGTTTAAGTTTTGATAACCTTGTTGGATCCATTAAATTTTCTATCCAATTAGATACAACTTCCTGAGTTAATTCTTCAAATGGAATCGGATTACTTGATGGTTCTAAATCAAAAGAACCACTACTTGCATCAGTAATTCCTGATTTTTCAATTTCTAATGTCCAAAATATTGCAGTGACCATACCAGAATTATTTCTGGACATATTGTTAATTTTCCAATTAAATTTGGGGTCCATAGTTATCTTGCAGTTGTTACTATAGAGCTATCATGACACACAACAAAAGCTCTTATTTGATATTTAGTGTAAGACGGAGACACGGTAGTATATTGTAAAGTTAATCCATTCCAAGATAAAGTTCCATTACCAATACCAGTACTCCATTCATAACGTTTAGTTAACCCAGCTGAAGTATTATATATTCCACTACCATTACTTTGTTGTAAATAGGCATATCCATCTATTATACAACCTTGTTGAGTTGTAGCAGATGCTGCAATAATTTCAAGATATATTGTATTACCAGAAAATGTGGTTAAATTTGATAAAGTTAATATATCAACAGTAATATTAGTCTCACCTCTAACAAATGGTTTCATGAAGAAATGTCCACCATGTCCATAGAAATAACTTCCTGCTAGATAGTCATCAAATCTTATCTCCATCGCAGAGTTATGTGTATAAAATGGATATGTTGTTCTTGCAACAGATTGAGAACCAGTTATTTTAAAAACTTCATTATTATCAATACTCCAATTATGTAAATTTCTGCCCATTACATAGGATACAGCATCAGAAGTTCCATTGTTCTGTTTGAATGCAAAGTTTTCTGAGTTTACTCCACTATGAGACCATTTCCATACACCTGTTCTTGTTGGGTGAGAAATAGTAATACCGTCATCATCACCATGCTGCCGAATATGTAAAGTAGTAGGAGTTGATGCAGTGTTAATTCCAATTTTTCCAGCTGAATTAATTGTTAATATTTGAGATCCTGGACTAGAAGCAGTGGAATTTAACCCATACCATAATTGGAGATCATATGGAGCTGCTCCCATCCCAAATCTGTATGATCCAGTTCCTTGACTGAAAACTGTCCAAAGTCTAGAAGCATCTCCGGGTTTGGAAAGAAATATTGTATCGGTTGGAACATTTTGTATTTCGGATATTTTAACTGTTCCACGAACATCCAATTTAGCTTCTGGATTTATGGTTCCTATACCGACATTTCCACTTGTATCTACAGTAATTCTATCCGCAGTTGCAGTATCATCTCCGAGGACTAATTTACCAGATTTTATGTTTATATCCCATTTTCTATCTTCATTTTCAAGTCTTATAACACTAGAATCGGCTTGTACTTTAGGTGAGTATATATGTAGTGGTTTTTGTGGAGTTACTCCAAGACCAAGACCACCATTCCACAAATAATACCATGTTGCTGCAGTTCCGTCATTAGAGTATGCTCCAAGTTTGTATCCTCTATTGGCAGTACCTGCGCTAGGAGTATAAGAAATCCAAGGAACCCAACCAAATCCGCCATACCCACGAAGGATAAGATCCTCAACGCCATCAGTAAATTGTTTGGTTATATACGATGAGCTTGGTAAGAATATATTTCCACGAACATCTAATTTTTCTGTTGGATTTGTGGTTCCGATTCCAACATTTCCATCAGATTGAATAGTTAATCTAGCGTCTGCAGCAATACTTTGAACGCTATTAGAATTATTATCATTATTATTAAGGATATGAATTTTACCCCTAGCTGCACTATCTCTTCTTTCAAATGCTAATACAGATTTTCTATATGCAGTATTGCTTTCTCTATAGCCAAAATGAATTCCGGTCCATGAACCTTCGCCCAATGAAGCAACTCCAACGGAAGCATAATCTGAAGCTGGGGTGATTACTTCTAAAGCTTTTTGGGGAACTGTGGTACCTATACCGACATTACCAGGAGATCCTCCGGTAATTACAATGGTAGGAGTGGATGCAGATGCCGCAAAAAATCTTAAATTAGTATCAATATATTGAATGTATCCGGCTGAACTTGTTGCATTTGCAAGATTTATATCTACATAACTTCCTGAAGATTCAAACTTTGCAACACTAAAGGAGCCGTATGCATGAAGTTTATATGATGGGTTTGTGACACCAATGCCTACATTACCAGTTGAAGTTATTCTTAATTTTTCTGTTTGTGCAGCGTCAATACTGGCACCTTTCGTTCTAAAAGCAATATGTCCAGAGTAAGCATTATCATCAATAACTCTAATTGATGCTGCTGCGTTTGTGTAATTAGGTTGAGATGTTGCATATGTATCAAAATCCAAATCTACATAACTGCCACCGCCACCTGCTGTATTATTTAATTTTAAACCCGTTCCGCTAGAGGATATTACTATATGAGTTTTCGATACCGGATTTGTGGTGCCGATGCCAACATTACCGCCTGAAGTTATACGAATACCCTCAATAAAACCATAATATCTAGAATAAAAAACTAAATCTGCACCAAATGGATCAGAATTAGATAAACTAGAAATTTTTCCTCCAGCATATCCTCCCGTATTATCACGATGCTCAAATGCCAAAGATGCACCATATCCTGCAGATAGAGTTCCTGTAGTTTCTGCGGATAAAGCTAATACGCCTTGATCTCCAGAAGATGTAGAACCACTATTTTTTAAAATAAATGCTCTAGTTTGAGAACTGGAAGCTTGAACATCTAAAATTCTTTGAGGATTTGTGGTGCCAATTCCAACATAACCATTCGCTAAAATAGTCAGTGCATTTTGAGTGCTTCCAGTACTAAATCCCAACACTCCAGTACTTGGAGAGAACATACCAGTTGCAGCACTAGTAGAAAACCTCAGACCAGGAGCACTCGCAGTTCCTGGATCTAAAGTAAATGCTCCTTGTGGGTCTAGAAACCCTGTTTGTACTTTAGTGAGTGATGGCATTTATCTGAGTACTCTTTTAAGTATTTATTTAATTTTATTAACTTGTTGGTGCCACTGGCCATTGAACTTCCCAAGGAAATCCTGGCTGTTGTGGAATATCTCTTAATTGTTGTCTATAAGTTGCCCATACAGTACTATCTACAGGAGAATCAAGAAGTTGTGTCCAATCAGATTCAAGTAGTAATTGATCTCGTTTTTTTCGTACTTCTTCTGATTTTCTTTGGGTTCTAACTTGTATTTCTTGTTCTGTAGCATCTTCAATTGCCCAGGTTCTTGTCCAGACACCATCAATTAGTTCGGGTGTTTTTTCTCGTAAAGTTTTTCTGTAATCAGATGGATATGGTGGAGGAATAGTATCTTCCACTGCAACATACCCCTCAGGAGTTGGAAACTCCTCTCCTGATAAATCATCGAATCCAACGAGAACTTTAAGGTCTCCTTGGTAGATAGGAAATTCTACTATCTGGTTGTTTTCTAGTTTAGCGTAGTAACAAATCATGGCTTTATAATTGTTGTATTGTTGTGAAAGATTGAGAGCGAGCTGACTCAGTGAACGATGGTGTAGATACTACTAATGTAGTAGTATCAGAAATTGTAGCAGTGCCAGTATTGTCTTGTGAAAGTGTTGCTGTGGCATCCGTATTGCTCAGACTAGTATACATAAAATTGCAGTACGGGAAAATACCGTAGACTTCGTAGTATCCAGTCTTAGAACCATCAACTGGTAATTTTAGCACAAATGATCTAATATCATTATCATTACTATTTGAAGTAACTTTAGCTGTAGCCTCAAAAATGCAATAAAAACTACCCGATGCATCCAAAGACATTGAGCCTGGGTATACTCCACGGGAAGAGGAGGTTGAAAATTGAGGTTGAAAATATCTTTGCCACTGAAGAACTCCACTGGAATCATATTTTACAATAGCTATTCTGTTCTGATATTGACTAGATTGAGTATATGGAGCAAATAGATAAAAATTATTACTGGAGTCAGTTCTAATTTGAGCATAAAGATGTAGGGAGTATGTTTTTTGCCACTGAAGAACTCCACTGGAATTATATTTTATGATTAAAGATGCACTATACTGTGCTGTGGAGGCCGACACATACACATTTCCAACCGAATCTACGGTTATATCATTTGCAGCTTCGTAACTGTCTCCGCCCAAAGTATGTTGCCACAGCAAAGTTCCATTTGTATCAAGTTTTATTGTAAGGACAGAATAGTTAAATTGGGCGCAGATATAAACGTTCCCGGAAGAATCGACAGTTATTGAATTGCCGCTGAACTGGTACGCATTTACAGTTTTTTGCCACTGAATAACTCCACTACTATTAAATTTTGCTATAAAAATCATTAAGTTCCAAGATGTATCGTAATGTGTTCCAGAAACGTAAATATTCCCAGAGGAATCCAGTTGAATTTTATATATAGTTGTACTATTACCACCACCAAGGAATCTCTGCCATTGGAGAACTCCATTAGCATCATATTTTACTAGCAAAGCATTAGGCTGAGCAGGACAACTAGCATAAAAATTTCCGCTGGAATCCGTGATTGTATTATGTGCTACATCACCGATATTAAACGAAGAATTAATTAAACATTTCTGCCATATAATATTTGCATCGGCATTAATTTTTGCTAGGTACAACCCCCATTTACTAATAGATGATTCATATGATGTGCCAGAAAGGTAGACATTTCCAGATGATAAATGTGTTGAACCAGATTTAAGTTTTTGTTCGTAATTATCTCCAAATAGTTTTAAAAAATATGAAACACTTGATTTGCCATAAAAACTACTCAATGATATAGCACCAGTGCTAATGCCAGCAAGACTTCGTAAATCAGCATCATTAAGAGATGAAGTTGCAGTGGCAGCTTTACCTAACTCTAGGTTGATAGATCTGCCCGATGTTGAACCACCTATACTAATTTCACCAGATGATACGAGGGCCATAGTCAGTTACCATCCTTCATTTTTTCTATCTCGTCTTTCAAACTCTGCATTTGTTTTTGTTGTTCTTTAATTGCTTGAATTAATATGGCAGTCAGACCTCTTTCACGAATTGCTAAACATCCATCAGAACCTTCTCTGACCAATTCAGGGAAAACTTCTTGAACTTCTTGTGCAATCAATCCAATATCTTCTTTCAATCCAACCATTTTACTTTCTTGAGTTTCTTCTTTCCAATCAAAAGTTACAGGGTTTAATTGCAATACTTTATCTAATGTATTTGAAAGTGGATTGATATTTTCTTTTAATTTTCTATCAGATACTGATCCATAAGCAGTTATATTTCCTCCAGCAGTTATACTTTGACTTGCAGTAATTGACGCAAAATTTCCAAGAATATTGAATCCCAAAGCTAGTGTAGGAATACCTGAAGGATCTGTAGTTTGTTCCCAAGTTGGAGAAATATAACCACTGCTTAATGGGTATTTAAAATAATATCTTACTCCTGCCCATAAACGCATATAGAACCAATATCCCCCACCAGCAAGATCTCTTGAACCTGCGTTTAGTACCCAACCACTTCCTGGAACACTTCCATGATATCCATATGTGGCAGTGAAAAATTCCTGTCCACTATGCCATTCTCTAGAATATACCCCAGTAACATCTAATAATGGGCCACCATATGGATTACTTGAGTTTTCCCAAATTGCTCTAGCCAAACTAAACTTAACAACATCTCCTCCACTATTAAATCCACCCATGGATGCTCTAATCCAAACATATCCACTTCCATCTGGAGATGCTGGTGCATCATAAACAAATTCTCTGGCATATCCATATTCACTGGCGTTTATTCTACCAACTACTTGAAGTTTTACGGATGGATTTGTGGTGCCGATGCCAACATTACAATTATCGCTAGTATAAATTCTCTTATTAGCTCCATCAATGAAAAATTGAGCATATCCGCTACCACCATCAAAAACTTGGAATCTTAATACTCTTTCGGAAGCTTGAGTTCCTTGGCTTTCTAACCAGTGACCACTAGCATCAGTTCCTGTTTGTAAATAACGTCCTGGAGAACCATGGAATCCAGCAATTATTCCTGTAGTTCCTAATCTAATATCAAGTTTAGTTGTTGGACTTAGGGTACCAATTCCAACATTTCCAGATGTCGTAAATGACATATGAGTGGTGCCTTGATGTCCAGAAATGCCATTATGCGGATTCCAGTCACCATAGGATGCTGTACCAATATCGAGTCTAGAACCATTTCCAGTAGTACCAATTACAAATTGATTTCCAGTTCCATTACACGTAAATTGAATAGTTGGGCCGTGACTTGTATTACTAGTTACCGTATGATTAAGTGATAATACTGGATATGCCCCATGTGCTTGAATTGTTGGTCTGACATTAACATCTTGCAATGTAAATGATGTATCAGTATTACCCACAACAAGCCTATTGCCATAATTTCCACTGGTATTTCCAGAAATATATAAATCTCTTTGAATTACAGAACTTGTTCCAACAACATGCAATTTATAACTTGCAGTGCCAGTGCCTATACCAACATTTCCAGATCCGTTCATTATAAACGAATTGCCAAAATTAATTTTATATCCTAAAGTGGTTATGTTGGATCCAGCAGCATCCTCATCTACCCAAGTCCATCCAGTGGCATATTGATCATTATATGCACTTGAGTACATACTTTCAACGTAGAGTTTTGGCCAATATCCAGGAGAAGATAAAATTATACAAACCAATCCACTTTCATTAGAAAGTCGAACTGTTGGAGCCCAGCTTCCATATGAAATTACTGCAGGATTGTAGAAAATCCCTGCGTAATGGTGCCAAGAGACATCTATGTTTGCAATTGCACCGTCACCATATGCAAATCCCTTAATATGTACAGTAAAATCTGCAGCAGCAGATGCATAAGGTATAGTTGTTCTAATTTTTATAAAACTGGGAGTACCACCAGAGTTAATATCAAGTCCTATGAAAGAAAGTTTTCTACCCTGTCCTAGTGATGTTTCACCGTTGACGGATAGTTTTGAAACTGGATTTCCAATATCAATGCCTATATTTCCACTATGTCCTTTAATAATAAGACGACTTACCATTGTACCGGCAATGTTTTGCCTGAAGTGTATATCTCCAAAGACTTGACCCGCAACAACTGGGTAAGTATTATCTAGATAAGTTGTAGCAGAATTTGGATTGTATAGTAAATTTGTGCCATGATTATCACCATTTAAATATCTAATTAAAAGTCCAGCACCAGCAGTACTTGCATTTGAAATTACAATATTACTATTAGTGCCGTAAACATGTAATGGATGTGCTGGATTTGCGGTGCCTATACCAACATTTCCAGATGATGTCCAAGTCATTAAATCACCAACACCAGTCAGATACATTCTTAATTGATTGGTGACACTAGCTGGCCTGTAAAGAACCGCCATTTCGGTTCCTTCTTGATTAAATTGAATTGCTGATTGAGAGGTTACTGGATTCCCTAATACAAGTCTTCCACCATACACATGTAATTTATCAGTTGGATTTGTGGTTCCTACTCCGACATTTCCAGTAACAGTTAAATTTCCAGCACCAGTTAATGTTGCGATATTGGTAGTCCCTGCATACCATTTGAATTGTCTAGATGCAGTTTGTGGAACGGAAAACCACATTGTGTCACTTTCTATTCCAAGTGCATAATCTACATTAGATGCTCCAAGTTCTGGATATAAAACTAATTTAGTTCCTACACTTCTTGTAGTAAATGCAGGAGCAGCAACACCAGCTTGGTTAAAGTCAATTCTATTTCCAATAGCACCATTTAGATAAATTTGACCGTCATTGGTTGTTGTGGAATTTGATCGTGTAGACAGAATTGGACCAGTAAAAGTACTTGTACCAGCTACATGAAGAGCTGAAGTTGGATTTGTGATTCCGATTCCAACATTGCCTGAAAAGTAACCATTTCCGGTCCATAGGGAAATATAGGCTTTAACTTGACTATTTCCGCCGCCAATAAAACCTATTGAGTTTGCTGGCAAATCATTAACAGCAGAATCTATTTGTCTATGATAGATACCCCAGTTAGACGCAGTATCAGCAGAATCTAAATAGATCCAAGAATCTCTGTCATTTGGCTGGGAATACAGAAAAACATTAGATGCAGGATTAACAGTTTGATATGAGTTGAGAGCTAAAGTATGCCTTCCGACATACCTCTCCCCTCTTATTGTCCCGTTGACATCAAGTTTTGTATCTGGGTTGGTTATTCCAATTCCAACATTACTACCTTGAGTAATACTTAAAACCTGACTATTAGATGGACCAAGATTAATATTTCCAGTATAGGTGGTAATATATAATGGTCTATTAACAGATTCTATTCTGTTATTGGCAACATCCCATTGACCTATAGCAATACTAGAATTATCTGTGGAACTATTAACTTTAATTAATTTATTGTTACCATATAATTCTAATAACTGTCCAGGATTTGTCGTTCCAATTCCAACATTTCCATTTGTTAACCACCAAGGACCACCAGTGGATAACTTAATAGGAGTTACTGAACCATCTACAAGTTTATCTGTACTTACTGTATTATTTGCAGGTGATCCAATATCTAATAAATTACCATAGCAAACAATAAAACAACTAACTCCTGCAGCAGGAGCAATTGCAAATATAATTTGATTAAAACTGATTCTAAATCCTGTATCTCCTGTTGGATCTGGCTCCTGAATTACACCACCAAGAGATACTAAAAGTTGCTCAGAACTTATGGGATAAAACGCAGAAGTTACCCCACTCATAGTGCGAGTGAGGTTGAAAGTGGTCAAAACTCCATTGAACTGAGATTCAATAGAGTTTATTAGAACTACTTCACC
>JACCDT010782919.1_pt1 | contig 10608 bp, 9 predicted proteins | sample 7446291 | NCBI WGS metagenome assembly JACCDT01 (sample SAMN15323446, study PRJNA562643) | freshwater metagenome | isolation source: river surface water | place: USA:Blue River Watershed | collected 2017-08-17 | reverse complement strand
GTGCAAATTTTGAATTAGATTATGAATTATCAACTACGCAAGATACAGAAAAGAGTTTAACATATAGTACATCAATAAATTTAAAAAATATATTGGGTGATATGTATGATAAGTATAATAAATTTGTAATTATATTTAATGGTCTTGGATATTGGACAAATACACCAACACCATCAGGAACTGCTCCTAATGTAATTGGTGGATATAATTCAGGAGGTGCGAGAAATGTTACTTCTGTTGGTGTTTATTATTTGGGAATAAGTGGATTAGACATAATAAATAATTCAAGTAAAAATGGAGATTTAAGCAATATTGGATTTTTTCCAGGACGGTTTGTATTAATTACAGCCAATTATTATAGTTTAAATTTAACAAATACATCCAATGGTATTATGTTTAATAAACCATCAAACCCAAATGTAAATATTACATTACCTATATATAATGTTAGAACAAATGTTGAAACATCAATAGCAATTTCGGGAACATCATCAACGACAGCAATTTTATTTGATATGAATTTATCATTTACAATTTATGGTATATCTGAAGATGATTAAGAAATATTAGGCATTGTTATTTCTGTAAAAGCGTCATTATTAGTAGGTCTATAATAAACTTTAATTGATGATGTTGTATTTGTTAAAGGTACAGTTTTTATTTCTGGTAGATTATCAACTGATGTATTTGTTAATGTTGTTTTAGTTCCTCCATAATCTTGAGTATCATAAAGTTCAAAACGATAACCAGGAAAAATTATATAATAATCATCTGCATTATTAGGAGAAATACCACTTAATGAACAAAAGACAGGAGTTAAAGAATATGGTTTTGAACCATCAACTAAATAACCAGCAATAAATGATTTTGATCTAAGATTACCATAAAAATTTACATTTGATGAAACACCAGAAACATTTAATGTGTCAATAATTGCCTCATTTGTATCAACAATGTTAGATGTGATGTTTGTTGAATTTGTGTTTGTTGTGACAATATTTGTAGTGTTAATTGTAGTTGATGTCAATGTATCAGTTATTATAAAATTAGGATTTGTGATATAATCAATAACATACCAACTATTATTTTTCACATAGAATTTGATATTTTGATAAGTATTTTGATTTAGTGCAATACTTGTGATTAAATTGTTGTTGATATCAAATAAATTAGTTCCAGAAGGTTTAGTAACAATACACGTTGCAGATTTATTGTTTAAAATAAAAGTTGTGAATGCGTCATTTTGTGTTGATGTAGTTATAGAAGGTAGTGTAACTGTGATAGTAGAATTTGTGTTGATTATATGATATTCATCAATAGCAAAAACCAATGAGATATTTGAATTTAAATTTCTTCCAATCCCTAAATTTACTCTTTGATTAATTTGAACAGCACCACCACAATTTATATTTTTTGTGACATATAAAACATCTTCGGCGAATAATTCACCACTTATAATGGCATTATTAGTAACATTTAATTGATATGTGGTTGTGAGATTTTCAACACGCATTTCATTACTGATGTTTGCTATTCCATTTACATTAAAATATGGTGTGTCAGTAGCGTATGAACTAAAACATTCAGTCATAACACCATCATTATTTTTACATTGAAATGACAATACACCACCATTCAAATGATTTTTAATATTCAATGTAGATTCACTTTGAAATATCTGTGTAAACATAGTTTCTGACTTATTTACAACATTACAAAACCTCATATCATTTTTAACATAGGTTGAACCTCCAACTTCTCCAAATTTAGCATTATTATTTACATATAAATTATTGGTTGTTAAATCAGTTGTGTTAATAGTTCCAGTTGTAAAACTTGTATCTAATGCGTCAATTTCATTTTTAATATTTAGACCATTTACAATAAGATCACCAGTTATATTAGTATTTTTTAAATTGGTAGTACCATTAACGGTTAAATTATTATCTATTAAACAATTTGTATTTTTTATATTGAAATTTGTTAAATTTGCTTGTAATACTTGAATATTTGAAGTATCTAAACTATTTCTTATATAAAGTTGATAATTTCCATTAGGTCTAAACAAAACATTATCCCAACTACTATTAGCACAATATATCTGTGCAAACTCGTTAGTATTTTTTGTTACATTATTAACCAATCTGAAATCAGAAAAAAGAAAAGTTGAACCAGATGTTTTAGATAATTGAACATTTCCATTAAATATACATTGATTACTAAAATTAGAATTTGAAGAACTATAAGTAATACCATTCATATTATTTGTCAAAGTTGAAATATTATTTGAATTATTAGTTAAAGATGTTAAAATATTTGTTGTACCAATTAATAAATTTTTACCTGCTGAAATAGTTAAGTTATTATCTATTGTCGTTAAATCACCTGTAGAATTATAAGTTATTCCAGTTAATGCGGTGTTATAATTACTGCTTGATGTTTGCAATGCTAAAATTTGAGAATCTAATGAAGTAAATTTAGTATTAATATTTTGATTACAATTATCAAGACAATTTAATTCAGTTTGTGAAATATTACCAATTGTAGCACTAGAACAAGATATAGAACCTCCAGGAATAGAAACATTTTTATTAATTGTAACATTATCATCAATAACTAATGGTTCATCAATATAAACACCTGATATATATCGTTGAAATCTAAAACCACCATTCCCACCAGTTCCTCTATTATTCATTAAAAAACTATATTGAGTTGAATTATCTCTATTAAATTGAAATTGTAAACCGTTATTATTTTGAATATTTTGATAATTACTAAAGGTTGTATTATTTCTACCACCAATTATACCATAACCAGCACCTCTAAAATGTGATAAAATATTTATTCCGCTTAATGGTTGAGAGATTATACCAGAACCATTAAAAATTAAATTAGCATTATTTAATAAATTTATTTCTTTTAAAATATTTTGTCCTGTTCCGGATTGTGTTATATATCCTACACCTGATTGAGTTATAATTTGGTCATCATTTAAAGTAATATTATTACATCTTAAAGTTTTTAAAATTGTAGTTCCTGCCGTTTGTGTTATATCTCCTTGTAATGTTGATGTTCCTTGAATAGTAGTATTTTTTAATATTGCATTTCCATTTGCTTTTAATTGTGTAATATCTCCATCAATTTCAAGATTTTGTGTTTTTGTATCTCTTAATATATTTTTATTAGTTGTTACTGTTGTGATATCTTGAATAATAACGCTATCGGCTTGCATAATAATATCATCATCTGTTGTAAAATCTGGAACCTGAATATTTGAAGGTAAAATAATTGAATCAGTAATAATTAAATTTTTCATTGTAGTAGTTCCACCAAAACTATTTGTATTATTTCCAGATTGTACAATGCTTTTATCGGTATTCATTGTAACATTATCAACAGTTAAATCTTTTAAAGATGATGAACCACCTGATTGAGTAATATTAGAACCAACACTTAAATATCCATTAATATAAGTATCTTTCAAATAATTATTATTTGTTCCTTGTTGATATATTCTCCCTGTTTGTGTTTGATGTATATCGTTATCAATTATATTTAAAGGTTCATATAAATCCATTTCAATATTGGATGTTAATTTATTATTAGTCACAGCATCAATTTTAAAATAATCAGTATTATTATTATTCACTAAAAAATATTTTGTTTGTATTGAATTTGTATTTATTGTTAATGTCATAATATTATCAGCATTAAAATTAGTACAATCAATATTATCAGTTTTAACAGTATCATTTGTTATTTGAGTTTTTCCATCATCAGAATAAATATGATTATTATAAATAATATCTTGATGTTGTGCGTTTCCATCTGATATAATTGAAATACCATCTGATAAAACTTTTATACCATTCATACTTTTGTATAGAGTAGAATATCCAATCATTTATAATTACTATATAATAATTATATATAAAAAAATTTAAATTAAATAATTTATACTATCTGGACTTGAGCACTGGAAACAGCATTTTGAGCACTACTTAAAGCATTATTTATTTGGTCACCTAAATTATTTACTTTGTTTGTTGCTTGATTAATCATATTTTGAGATGTTGCATTACCTTGATTTATAGCACCTTTAACGGCTTGATTTAAACTATTACTAAAATCTGATGCTTTAGCCTGTGATTGTGAAATATTGTTTTGTAATAATTTATTAGTTCCAACAGCACCTTTTTTTAATCTTGAACCAGCTAATTGTGCAGTATTTCCAGCGGCTAAAATAGCAGGAGCAAATTCAGCTCCAACACCAGAAGCAACAGCTAATCCAGCACCAACATCAGCAATTGTTCCAGCATTCTTTTCTAGGAAATTACCTGCTTGTTTAGCAACTCCAGTGACTTGATTAGCAGCATTTGATGCAAAATTTCCGGCTTGATTAATACCTTGATTTACCTTCTTAAATAATTGATTAGAACCTGTATCAACTTTTTTAAAAACAGACCCTACACCTTTTGAAATCTTCTGAAATAATCCCATATATATATTATTATTTATATATTATTTTTTTATATTTATTATTTATTATTCATCATCAATTACCTCATCCCAGTTAATAAAACATTTCACTTTTTCAGGGTCTAAAAATAAAAAATTACCTTTATTATTATTTGTCTTTCTATATTGTTTTAGTATTGTCTCCCATTTTTTCTTATCCATATAAATTCGTTCAGAGTGTATATCATCATATTCTTCTTTTGATAAATTAAATAAAAAATGATTAGTTAATACTTTTCTTACATCTCTAGACATTTTAATATATGATTGGGCAATTATCATAATAGATGTTCTTAAATGTCTTCTGTTATTTATAATTTTCAATAATAATTTTTCACAATCCCCTTTGAAATTATCCTGTACATCATCAAGAATAATTAAACTTAACAATCCTTCTTCTGTATTTGTTTCTATTTTATTATAAACATCTGTCAAAGTATCAATATTTAAATCATTATATATTTGGTCTTCAGGTAAACAATCAAACACACATTTTTTCATTGAACCTCTAGAATACTTAGGCATAAATAAATATATTTTATGAAATACCTTTTTGAATTTGTTTTTTGTTTGTAATAGTCCAGTCATTAAAGAGGTTTTACCACTACCAGCCCTACCAATAAATGAACAGGCAAAAGATTTATTTAAATAAGACAATAAAGGTATTTCATCTAAATGAGGACTCAAAGGATTATCTACCTCAAATTCAGGTAATTTTAATGATATTTCTTGATTTTTCTTTAATTTCATATAACTATATAATAACTATATATTTTTATAATATTATTTTTTTTAATAAATAGCTCTAGTAATACCAGTTGTAAAATCCATTTCAATTAATGCATCATAATAGCACCAATAGTAACAAGTAGTTGATGTTGTTAATGCATTTTGTATATTTAATCTAATATTTGAATTGACACCTGTTTGAATACCATTATATAAACTATCTTTGTTTGTATTAATTATTTCTGTATCAATTGCCAAATAAAATTGATTTGATTTTGTTAATAAATCAGATAATGTAGCCGGGTCATTTACTGGTGCATTATATAAACCATCACTATCAACATCACTTCTTCTGCATAAATTATTTTTGGATGCAGAACCTGAATGGGAATAAGATTTAATACTTCCGAAAGCTTTTTGCTGTTGCATATAAACTTCTGAAGGATTATTTAATTTAATTGGTCTTTGTGGATAATATTGACCATTAGTAATAAATACAATATCTTGACCATTTGGATTAATACCACCAAATGTTTTATCAGATAATGATGCTTGATTAAAATAACAATATAATGCCTTTAATGATGATAAACGAGAACTAATTGCTAAATCTTGACCACCTGAACCGGTAAATGAGTTAGTGTAACCACTGGTATAAGTTGAAGTTTTAATAACTACTTTTTGAGGATAATTAGCCATAACCATTGAAAATGATTCAGGAGATAATTCAATTGAATCAAAAACTAATTCTAAATCAGAAATTACAAATGTAGCATTAGGTGTAGCTTTAGTATCAGTAACAGATTGTAAATAGTTTGATATTGCATTTGTGGTCATTTCAATATTAATATCAGAATTCCACATAGGAACATATTTATTTGCGTCAAAAATACCAATAACAGGAATTGAAAATGTTTTATATATTGTTGCAGTTCCAGCAGCAGTTTGGGCTGTACCGACAAACAAATCACCACCAATATTTACAGACCCTGTACCATTTGTTGCTCTACCTGTTCCTAAAGATGATTGTTGGGCGTATTTTTCAGATGAATTATAGGTTAAATTAACTAACATATTAATTAATTCCCCTGGGCGTTCAATAGTTTCTAAAACTGTTCCATTTGCATTGACAACCTGACGAGAAAATATTGAATAATAACTTCCTAGAAGGGCACAAGTATTACCATTATCTATACCTGAAATACCAATTTTACCGGTTATATACATTGTTTGTCCTGATGCTAATGTTCTGTCAGTTTGAGGAATTACAAATTTTGCAACTTGACCAGATGAAGTATATCTATTTGTATTATAAGGTTGTATTCTTTGTTCTATTTTTCTAGAGTCCAACATTGAAGCAGGTAAATTAAACACTAATTCGCTTGGAACTCCTACGGGTGTCATTTGATTACTCATATTTGTATATATAAATAATCTATATAAAAAAATTTTATATTGTTTTAATTATTATTTCCATTCAAATATTGAATTAAGTTTATATTGTCAAAATTTGCATTTATATATGATTCAATCTCTAATGTGATACTCCAGTCAGTATTATTAAAATCAACTAAATTATTTTCATCATCATAAATTTTTATTTCTATATTGTCTAAATTTTTATTTTTTATAATGTGTTTTGAATTAGAATAATTATTATATAATACTATACTATATGGTTCAACACTAACCGGTATATTTGATAATGTTATATAATCTTTTGTTGTTGAATTAAAATTATCTAAAATAATATTTGACTTTATATATAAATTTTTTGTTCCTAAGAAATTACAAGGATAATCAAATATAATAGAATTATTAATTGATGTATAGTTTTTCTTTTCAAGTCCTAAAACCTGATATACTGTAGTGGTTTCATATATTTGGAAAGGTTGATTATATGTTAATGTAAATACACCAGTTGAACTATTTAGTGTTATATTCATATTTGTAGGTAATTTTGTTTTCAGATACGATATAAGTGAATTTGCGTTATAATTACCATAATCAATATATATTTCACCAGTGGATAAACTCAATAAATTATTATATTCGTTTATAATATAAAAACTATATGGTATTTCACAGTGAACTATGGAAACAGTATTATATAAAATATTTTTTTCATCTTTAATTAAATTTGGTATATTAAATATTATATCCGATTTTAAATATGAGTTCTTGACATCTCCACCATTGGAATTTAAATAGTAATGTTTTGTATCTTTGATAATTGTTTGATTCATATAATATTATAATGACAATATAAATTTATTTAAAATTATTTTCTATATTTATTATATTATAATTATGTCAAAAACTGTAAAATCTAAAAAGATAGAAAATATAGAAGTATTTAATGATGAAACTGATGATGAGATAGAATTAAAACCACAAAAGAAACAAGCACCTCAATCAGTTATACCAGCTCAACCTGAACCAGTCGTTGAACAACCTAAACCAAAAAAGAAATTAAATTTAAGTGAAGATGAAAGAGAAAGAAGACGACAAAGTATGATTAATGCTAGAGCCTTACGACAACAAAAAGTTGATACAAAAAGACAACTTGAATTAGAATTATTAAGACAAGAAGAGGAAGAAGCCGAGAGAAAGATGATTAAAAAGGTTGAACAATTAAAAAAGAAGAAAGAGAAAGAAATATATAATAAGATATTAAAGGAACAAGAAGCCAAAAAAGCCAGTAAACCTAAGAAACAACCTAAAATTATATATCAATCTGAAACTGAAGAAGAATCAGAATCAGAGGAAGAAGTAATTGTTGTTAAAAAGAAAAAGTCCAATAAAAATGGTGGTGGTTCTTCTGCTCCTCCTTCTGCTGCTCCTGTTGTACATCATCAACCAGAACCAGAACCACAAAAACCACGATATAATATGATTATTTGTTAAATTTCATTTGCTGGTTCTTTTACTATTGCTTTATTTGTCTTTGTCATTCTAGCTCTATTTTTTTCATTTCTGCCTTCCAATGGTTCTCTATTTCTGTCTTCAATTATTTTATTTATTGTTTTTTCATCTATTTGTTCATAATCTACATCATTAAATTTATATGATTTTTTACCATCGTTTGTTATGATAGTGTCTCTTTGACGATGTGTTTTATAAGTCTTTCCATTTTCAACGAATACATCCTTATCATCTGGAACCGCTTTGTGATGCTTAATTAAATGTTTATGAACCCCATCTTTATTTTCATAACGGATTGAACAGACTGGACAGATTCCTTCTTCTGCGTAATTGTTAAATTTTCCTTTCATTAAGTCTGCTTTTGTATCTCTTACTGGTTTATCATCTTCTACCTTTTTAATTTCCAATGGTTTAGTATCAGGCACTGTTTGAGCATCAAGAGCATCTAATTCTTCTTGTTTGAATTTGGCTATTTTTTCATCTTCGGTTTGGATTTTATTTTTCTTGTCAACTTGTTGTAAATAAGCATCTAATTGCGATGTTGGACCTTGTTTAAAACTACTACTCAATAATAAAGGAGGTACTATTTTAGGAGCGTTAAATTGTCTGTTTTGTTGTGAATTACTATCTATTTTTGCTGTTTTGAATGGTTCATTTAACACATTATCTATTTCATTTGTAAAATCACTTTTGTAAGGTGTAGAACCGTTATTATATGGTAATGAGTCAGGAAGTCTATTCATATTATTATCAGTCTTGGAAGTAGTTCCAGGAACATAATACGTTGGTTTTAGTGGTTCAACTGTTTTATTTACACTTGTATATGTTCTTAATTGTGATATTCCTCTTGATGGTGTTGAACTAACAAAAGGTGAATCATTAATTATAATTGTTTTATCTGGTTTTGGTGTTTTCGTTTGTTGGTGATGTGGAGTTGAATTAAATTCTGGTTGTTGATTAAATGATGGTTGTGGTTGATTTATGCGTTCTACTATACTCTTTGATGCTTGTTTAAAATTATCATTCATTGTATTTAATTGCTCTTGTAATGTCTTAAATCTATCATCATTTGTTTTTGAAAAAGCATTAATAGCATCATCTATATTACTTCTTGATGGTTGTTCAGGTGCTGTAACTACTGGTGGATTAGTAACAGGTGGAGTAATTTTATTTACTTGTGGTTGTGGAAACATATGTTGATACATACCAGGATGCAAATATGGTTGTTGATTATTAATAATTATAGGTTGTTGTAGTTTTGGTTTAGTAGGTTGTGTATCACCTTTACGAATAGTTTTTCTACTGTTATCCACTTTTACTATAACAGTTTGATTTTGTTTTTGTCTCTGTTTTTGTTTAATTTTTAATTTTTTATTTTTAGGCATAATATATAAATATAAGATATATAAAAATTTTTATATTATATTATTATATATACAAATGGGTTTGAAGAATTTAGAGTTATTAAAACCTTCCAACAAGTCTAAAGTGGTTGTTAATTCTTCTGTTATCTTGGAATATCTTGAAAGAAATTTTGGGAAAGTACAAGATAAAACGAGTTTAAAATATCTTCCTTCTTTTATTCTTTATGTTTGTTGTTGTGTTGAAGAGACATACTCCAATAAAAAGAATGTTGAAAATGGCAAAGTAAATAAAAAAGAGGAAGTATTAAAACTTATAGCAGAATTTATTAAAGTGCAATTAAACGAACAAGACAAAAAGTTAATCTGTGAAATTATTGAAGATTTACACAGTTCTAGACGAATTAAAAAAGTATCTTATCTATCAAAGAGTTTATTTTGGTTATCTAAATTTTTTTTGAAAAACGAATAATAGTATATACACCATATCAATTAATTGTCAATCAAGTAATTAAACCAGACATATATCATCTCTTATTATTAAAACTTGGTATTCCAAAATCTGTTATTTATATTTTATTATTTTTGATTTAAAATTTTTTATATAATATAATATATAGAATATTTGAAATGAGTAAAATCCATTTGGAAACTCTTACTTTTACACAACTGTTAGCTGTTGGATATCAGTTACAAAATGAACTAAGAAATGCGGAAAACGAAGTAAAGAATTTAAAAGAATTTCACCCATATTTATTAGATGACGAATATGATAATTTACCACAAGAATTAAAAAGGAATTATTGTAAAGCATCTGTATTATCCAATACTAATGATGAATCAGAAGACTTAAATGCTCTTAATTTTAACTTGCATTTGATGCTTAACTTAGATAATCGTTATAGATTGATGAAAGCTAGTAAAAAAGTTAAACAATTACAAAAAAAGGTAAAAGAATATAATGAGTATATCACATTAAAATATAACTGGTAATTATTAATTTTGATTTAAAATTTTTTATATAATATAATTTATATACAAGTAGATGTCGTATTTTCGCCCTAATTGGAAT
>JACCDT011136885.1_pt1 | contig 10609 bp, 19 predicted proteins | sample 7446291 | NCBI WGS metagenome assembly JACCDT01 (sample SAMN15323446, study PRJNA562643) | freshwater metagenome | isolation source: river surface water | place: USA:Blue River Watershed | collected 2017-08-17 | reverse complement strand
CTATTAAGAATCTCAATAAACCACGTTTATTGAGAAAACTGATAAATTATAGGTACGCGTGCACAAAAAACTATACGTGACCTGGGGCACTGCTAAAAAACGTATCGATAAAAATCGACAAAAGCTTCTGGAGTACAAGAAGACTTTGCAATGCAAGAAGTGTGGGCTGGATGATCATCGTGTCCTTGAGTTCCACCACCTTGGAGACAAGGATAACAACATCTCCAGCATGGTAAACCATGGTTACGCCTGGAGCAGGGTAGAGGATGAGATCAGTAAATGTATTCCGCTATGCTGCAACTGCCACAGGCTTGAGCATTGGTCCAATTAACGAATAGTTACTTGACCGTTTTGGTTGACTTCTAAGTTAGTTGTATAAGGAGTTCCGTAGCCAGACCTTACAAGATTTCTTCCAATGTCAGCAATATTTCCGGGGATCATTTTAAATTCAGACAGCTTGCCTTTGCCTTCTTTTGTTGCAGGAGCATAGACAAAGTTATAACGATCATCGATGGCGTAACCAGTGTCTGTTGGCTTTGCCCAAAAACTACCCAAAGAGTTCTGAAGTTGCCAACGCTGACCTACATCAAATGGAAGCTGCGCTTTGTGTGGGGCAACTGCATCTGAAAGGCCTCCATAATAAACAGGTGTATTACCTTGCAAAAGATTTTCTTTTATATAAGAAATTGAGGCAGGACCTGTTCTAGTACTTATTATTGATTCGCGGTATGGAGAAGATGCAAATTTTCTTTCTTGTTGTTGAATGTCTGCATAAATCTGTTTGCCAACATCTGAAGCTATTTCTAATCCTTTTGAACCAGTACCTGAAAGGTAGCGCAAAAACATGTTTGTGCTTAAATCATACTGATTTTGTAGGCTTGGATTCTGTTGGTAATATTCTGCAACACGTTTTGTTTCCGTGGGATTTGATACTAAAAGAGAAAAAGGATTAGAACCTGCTTCTGTCGTTGCGCGTACAGCATTTAATAGCTGACCTTGCCTGGCAAATCGCCCTGGTTGACCAGCATATTGCGGCATTTGTTGAGCAGCAATACGGCCAGCAAGTTTTTGTTCTCCTTCTTGTTTTGCACGCGTCAAAGGAGAAGCAGTGCCTCCCCCTGGCAACCAACCACCCAAACGCTTGTCAGCTTCTTTATAACCAGAGCCAACTTGATTAAGAAACTGTTGAAATATATTTGGCATTAACCATTCCGCAACGTAGCTTTAACAAACCAAGCAGCCTTAAACGCTTGACCACAGAGGTCAGCCATGTAGTTCTGGATATCAATGGCACCTACCTTGGCAGCAATGGGCTCCAGCTTTTTGGTTTTCATTCCCAGCTCTTCCAGATTCTTGTAGTACGTGGCGAGCATCTCTGTTCCCTTGTAGCTGGTAACGTGTTGGATACCAGGACCTGCATCAGCTAGTCCCCTGGCGCACATGGGCATCAGGTAGTCCATGCTGCGGATAAACTCACCTAACGTATCGAACTGTTCCAGATGAGCTTCGTATTGGTCTTTAAGGAATGCATGCACCCCGAGGAAGTTAGGCCCCTCGTAGTTCAGGTGAATGAGATGGGATTGTGTTTGAAGTTCCTTGAGGTAGGAGCAGAGGGAAATACATTGCTGGATGAAGGCCCCGACGTCACCATTTTTTGATTTACCAGGAGCCTTGGGCTTTGCTTGAGGCTCTGGAGTCACCCCAGTTTGGTTGCCTAATGATTGTTGCTCTTGCGGAAGCATTCTAATTTCTTGTGCGTACATGTTATTTGCAAGACGATAGAAAAATCTTTAAATTTTTTACGGTTGGGTTTTGTTTATTAAAGGCATACAAACGGATTGCTCCTACCTTCCAGCTTACCAAAACGTAATTTTGTTCTAGCTTTTTTAATTGTCTTTGCGTTTGGTTTAATCCAAAATCAAATGTTTTTGCTATGCGCAATGCATGCGACTCCGTTTCTTTATTAATGAACAAAAGAATGCACGCAGCTGTTTTGTTTCCAAATATAGAGCAAAGCAATGAATCAGCCCATTCATCAGGATCTTCTTTTTTATATGTAATTGAACCAGGAAAACCCATATTAATTTTGTTTTTGATACAATTTTTATATATAAAGATCATGTATTGTTCATGTTTTAGCGCTTCCGCTTCTGTTAAGCTGTTCTTTAAAATTATAATTTTGTTTTGTGTGGGCGTATCAACATTTCTATGCTTTAAATAAGCACGTTTATTGCAGCCTTTTCCAATGTAATATGGTTTATTATCTTTATCTAGATAAGCATACGTATAAAATTTTGATTCAAGCTCTTGCATACTAGGTTAAAACGCAGCTTCTATACTAGCAAGTTGGCACCCCCATCTGGGGTAGTTGCTGCGCTTGAGAGCCAGGAGTATACGATGGTTGCTGTGTTTGAGGACCAGGGGTATACATGGTTTTAAATCGTTGTTTCTAGTTTATCAGGTCGTAATTTCTTCCCAATCTATGGCAGCAAACCCTGTGTCTCCATCAACTTTTGATTTAACCACAAAGGTAATTTCAAATGGTGTTGACGTAAAAGAGTTACGTTGCAGTTGATATTTAAATAAGTCAGCCGTTGATAGCTCAAGTGCATTTTGCCCTTGTGTATTAGCAGTCACGTAGCCTTGGGCAAGAACCGTACCGCCTGAAAAAGATGTACCGCTGATGTTGTATTCAACGGAAGATCCTGAATCTGTTGTGGTCCAGGTGCCACCTGATGTTGTGCCGTTTGCAATGACTTGCCAGTTAAACAATGCATTGTTCCCCTGGCCAACAAAAGAAATAGCATTGGGAATAACAACAGAATCTAAACGATTAGGTGATGCTTTAAGGCGGAGTGACACCATTGGATAACTAACGCCACTACTTGTAAATGTGTATGCGTTTGTTACAAGAGTACCTGCGGTGCGTGATTGTCCACGTAAGTCGTAACCACCTTCTGAAATAACTGTGCCACAGATTTCTTTCATTGTGGCGGTTGTACTCAAAGTGTTTAATGCTTGAATCTCATAACGCAAAGGCAGTACTGCTGTGGTGATGTAAGTACTGTCAATTGTATTGGCATGATTAAATGTATGGCAAACAATGAATTGACCATTGATTACAAACCCAGTGCGCACTGAACCAACACCCAGCCATTCAATATCAGTCCAAAAGATCTGAGCTTTGGTTGGATCAAGGGTAATGCCCGACTGTCCAGTACCATCTAACTTATCGCCATTCCAACTGGCTTGTGCAATAGGTGTGTTGACCACACTGCCTGTTACCTTGGAACGCTTGACAATGTTGTAGGTGCTACCTGATTGCTCAAAATAAATACCGTTATCAGTACCAAAAAAACCAACGCGTTGCCTGAGATTTGTTTGGTCATCAGCCATAACAAAACTTGTCATGACCAATAGTGATTTCCCTGGTTGATAAGGAAATACTTTATTGGTTTCACGGTAAACGTAAGAACCAGATGTTGTAGTTACAGCAAGATCAATTAGCCCTTGGTTTGCGTTATATGTAGCAGTGCCTCCTGTACCTGATGCAGTTGTCCAATTTCCATTGATGGAATAACGATGACTGGAATCAAATAGTGTTAGTGGCTCTGATACACGTTGCCTTCCAAAAGCATCACCTGCTGGACCACCTGGTTGAACATAAACAGTGTCACCGCTAGCGCTTGTTACTTCTAGCGGTTGACCACTGCATGTTTGTACTTTTACTACTTCATACAGAGTAGAAGCACCTATTTCTCTATAAACCGGCATCTGTTTTAGGCTTACGTCTTTTTATTATCGCAGCCCTCCACTCACCTGCTAAGTGACCATAGTCCCTCGGTTCTGTCACAGGGATGTTTTCTGTGCCACATACTCCACAAGTCCCCTGGTGATAAGTGGCATAGTGATGTGGCGGACCAATGTAGGAACCTTTTTTGTACCAGGTGCCATAGTCCTGGCCACAGGTATCACAGACCCAGGCTGGGTAGTCGGGATCTTTAAGGCGCGACATTGTTATGACGCAGCATGTCAACGAGTTGTTTAGCTTTGTTGTATTCTTTTTCTACGCAGTCCATGTTTTCAATAGCTGCTGCATAGAAGGCTTTGTAAAGTTCTTTTCCTGAAAGTTCATTGGCAAATTCAGCGATGGTGTCAGCAAAATACTCTTTAGCTTTTTGAAACGACATAGCTGTACAGTAATCAGTTAGTAGGTTGTTACTGCCTTCTAAGGTAGTTGTTGCATTGCTTGTGTCGTGTAATCGTTCCCTGGAATCTTTGGTGGTCATTGGCGTGTCAATCTCAGCAATGATGCGGTGACTTCGATACCACTCTTGCCATTGTTTGATGGTATCTACTGGTTCTTGTGTACTGTCCATAAGTAAAAGGGACGCACCACTATCGTGGCACGCCCTAACAACAATGTCAGTTCATTGTAAACCTTAAGAAACAGGTTCGAGCAATCCTTCTTCGTACAAACGGACCGCCTCTACCATTTCAAAATACCGCTCACGCATGGCAGGGCCAGCCTCACGGACACAGAAGTCTTGCCACAGTCCGCTGTAAAGACCGTTGGTACGGCCTGAGCACTTGTACATGTGCTCCATGAAGTCAGCTTTCTTTTGCTCAGCAGCTACGTTCCAGTTACGGAGTTGTTCTTTGAGCCAGGGCGGATCAAATGCACCGGCTGTATTGAGCTTGATGGCAAGGTCGTCAGTCATTGAATTCAATGGAGGTACAGGAGGTGCAGACACCGGTCACGTGACCGAGTTCAAATAATAGGTCATCTAAGTCGTCTTGGATGGCTTCTGCAATTTCATCTGCGGTTTTGCCACCGAAAGAATTGTATTCCACCTCAAGATCAACCGCAAAAGACACGGTGAGCTTTGGTACGTAAACAGGTTCCATTCCTTGTTGTAAGGGTGCAATTACTGTAGCAGTAATTAGCTACCCAACAAACGCTCAAGGGAGTGGGCTTGATGCTCTTGGTAATACCCAAGACGTTTTTGAATCAGGTTGTAGTAATTGATGGCAGCATCTACCATTTCTTCTGCATCCATGGAGGATGCAAGGTTTTCATTGGCAAGCATAGCTGCTGTCAAGATGACAACACCATGTTCCATTTTGGAACCAATAGTTGCCGATAAAGGAGTCCCATCGTTGGTGAACCCAGCAATTAACTTATTCAACACTGGATCCCCGCCCATAGAACTCCTATTGCTTTAACTATTGTATTGCAGTTTATTTACCAGCTTTTTCCCGTTGCGTCCAATACCAATAGGCATTAGCTGCATTTTGGTGAAACCGTTTGCCAACAAGTAGCTTGAGTTTCTTTTGCTCAAGGTCCTCATACTCACTCATGTGATAGTCCAGCACTTTGCCTTCTTCCATGAGCATCTCCATTTGCAGACCATTCATCTCTAATTGGAGATCAAAGTCTTTAATGGCATGGTCATGACAGCTCATCTTGATACGAGCGTCTTCACCATCAGTCGGCGCTGGAATCTTCTGGTAAAAACTCTCCTGGATACTCGGATGATACCAAGTCCAGTCTTGGTTCTGAGAAGATTCGTTTGGAACGGACGGAGTATTCCTGGAGGACTTTGACTCCGCTTGGGAGTTGTTGACCTTCTTGATAGGCGCTGCGTATGGCATCGAGGTTAGGGAGGACTTTAGTGGTTGTTTTGGGTTCGATCCTTTCGTCAAGGATTTCTCCTGACATTGAACGTAACACAACTCGTTTGGTTGTGGTGACTTCTTCTGTAACGCAATAAAGTTCTCTTTCTTTAGAGTGCCAAAACTCCGGGTCCGATGAGACCTCGACTGTAAGTTCTTTCTTTTTAACAAGGGTGAACTGGTAATTGCGACCGGTGATTTTGTTCGTGTCCAGTGGTAGGACACGACGCAAATAATTTAGCAGACCTTTGAGCGACCGCAGTTGGGATTCGTGGTGACGTTTGGCTTGCGTAATGAGATCACCTTCTTTCTTGATGCGTTCAAGGGCATCTTCATGCGCCGCCATGGCGTAATAGATATTATCTATTTTACTTGAACGGAGATTGGCGCATGCTTCCAATTCCGCCTTAACAAGTTCTTCGGATTCAGGAGTGAAAAAAGGCAAAGACTTTTGGAGAGCAGCATAGTGTTGATACAACTCAATAACAGAAAGCTTTTCAAGTTTAACCGTTGTTGCCTGTTGATTAGACATAATTCAAAAAAGCAAAAGTACCGTGAAGTTTTTCTGCGGCTGCGTTATACGCTTTAGCAGCTTCAATTTCATTGGCGTAATAACCAATATGCATTCGTTTTTTGTTTACACAAATTGAAGCTCGCCATTTTTGAAGAGACTTACTCCAATTGACGCCTTTATATTTACTGGAAGAGTTTTGTTTTCCTTTTTTGTTGCATTGTTGTTCTTGGTGTGTGGAAATGCGTAGGTTATTAATTGAATTGTTTAAAGTATTTTGATCAATATGATCAATGGTTACATTTGATATATCAGTTTGATGGTATAAAAAGTAAATAACACGATGAACTAAAAGTTGTTGCCGATTAAACGATACGTACCAATACTTGTTGTTACGTATGTGGCCAGCAGGCTGGTTTACTTTTTGTTTTGTGCATGTTGGTTTTTTCCAGATTAAACCACTGGGAGATGTTGTTGAGATTTCAAAAACACTGTTCAGATCATGGAAAGAAGGCAACGGTTTAGGTTTCATAAATAAATTGAGATTGGAATTTGTTGAGTGCATAGGTCAGCAGCGCTCCGGCCGCTGCCCACAAGATGTCTTTCAACACCGGAAGTACGGTGGCAAGCAAGGATTCAAACATGACTGAGCTGAGTTGGTGTGGAGTCAGTTTTACGTCATGACCAGGACGGCGTCCCTGCAGGGCGGCGGGTTTAGTCTACCTTGTCGTCAAGGGTTGTGGCAATACCCTCAAGACCTACTGTGGTAATTGTGACCAGATTGCTGACGTAGTCGGTCAGCGCTTGGAGTTTATTGTCAAGAGCTTCGATGTAGGTCACCAAGGTTTCGATCATGTCGATGATTTCTTGGTGAGAAGGAACCATACCATACATGTCGTTTTCTTTTACTGCTTCAGGATTGTTAGTCTTTTGGTAACGCCGACAGTCATCGTTGGTTGTGTACACAGCTTCTTGGTACATCTCTGAGACAGTTTTGAAGTCGACATTGCCGACCCCTTCGCTGCTCAAGATGTTGCAGGTATCCAAGTAAAGTTTGGCTGCAGCACGGATGTTCTTATGAAAGAACTCGGTGTACTGCTCAGAAGAAAGGCCGTAGGTGTCAATCGACATGATCAGTAAAAGATTCGGTGTCAGTGTAAGGGGCACATGCTTCTCGCAGTGAGGTAAGAATAAATTCTTCTTGACCTTCTGGACCTAAAGAGGTCCAGTAGTTAAGGTCAGGATCTTTTTCATCCCACTCAATGTTGATGGACATAGTGCCATCCGGTTCATCAATACATTCAATCTGTAGCTTTTCGATCCAACTGAGATTCGACATGACCTATTAGTACGTTTTGTGCATAGTCTTCATGGTGCATCTTAAGATCTGCAGCTAGTTTAACCAACTCCCAGTGAGTGTCTTCTGGAATTTCAAGGTCGTAGCGTTTGTCACCCATGATTGTGTCGTTGCGTGGTTGCATAGCTAATTGACGTGCGTATTCAAGAATGTCATCAAGTTGACGTGAGCATTCAAGAATGTCATCGCTGACTTCGATGATTACTTCATTCATTTCTTGATGGCAGCTTTGAGTTGAGGTAAAGCAATGCCAGGGAATGGCACATAGGATGCGTCCATCATATTGAAAAACAAGTCCCATGCATGGTGCTGCGTGAACACTTCATTTGATTTGTAGTTACGCCAATGGCTCAGTGGAGCCTGAGCACCTTGGTTCGTATACAACAAAACAAAGCGTCCATCACTGATCGCATCCTTGGGAGGTGCATAGAACCATGCCACACACTTCTCTGGTGTACCACTGGGACTAGCATTGCGTGCATCTGTGCGCTTGCACAAAAGCTCACGATACTTGTTGAACCAACTCAGGTGGATGCACCATGGTTTAAATCCCTCGATCTCTTCTTGGAAAGAAGATAGGTTACTGAGCTGACGTTGAAAGGACCCACATGAGCATGTAGGTTCGCTAAGCACGGGCTTTTGTTCGGAGCCATCGTCCAGTTCAGAGTCCATATCAATCGGCCGATCCGCAAGCCGCATCCCGTCCGGCGCAACCAGATAGCCAATGTCCGTTTGGTCAGACTGAAGGATGGCTTTGAGCTTGGCGGCATCTGATACGTGTATAAATTTGTCTGCCCAGTGAGCTTGTAGTTTTGCATGGGAAGTCAAGTGTCCGAGTGCGTGTGCGTAGTTCCAGCCCTTAAACATAATGTAAGCATTGTTGTGCCATACACTAGGGCCACGATAATTAGGACCAAGGTAAGAAAAGAAATCTTTGAGACGGTTAGTGTAGTTGGTAAAGGCTAGTTTGATTACCTCCCGTGGATAAGCCTGCTCACTACCATCACGACGCACCACGAGACAATTGTCATCTCGCAGATAAATGCCAGCAATTTCGGTGTCATCAAAATCCTGGAACGCACGACTGATGTTAGTACGTGTGTAGATCAGAGACTGAGCAGCGTTAAGTTCTTGTTGCTGAAGTTGAGTTGTCATGAGTTGAGTTGAATAGGTTGTCAGCGCATGTCGCGTACTTTTACATCACCACATACCTCACATTGAAGATGGTAACGAGTGCAGGTGTAGCTAGTGAAGTCACCTTCGTACTCAAATTTACTTTCTTTGATGATCTTCCATTTGTGTACATGACCTACTAACAAGAGTTGAAATAGTTTGAGCATGAGTTAGATGAAGTGATTTTGGTCAGAAGACCAGCGATCCCTGGCTTGCCGTTCGATCTCTCGATCTCTGGCCTGCTTGCCCATCTTATACGATCCCCAGATCACTGCGGCCCATGCAGCGGGGTTTGGTACGCAAAACGCAATAGTACCAACGATCAGGGCTGTGGCGCTACCAACCTTGAGTGCAGCTTTGTCTTCAGGTTTCATTTGGTAATCCTTAACACATTCAGTGGAATCAAACTAAGTTTAAATGGAGGCGTAGAATAAACTCAACCAATTAAATAACATGTTGAAATTTGAAATGTCGCCAGAGGATATGTTCTGGCAAGAGAAGATGATACGTAGCATTAATGATTGCAGCTCTATGAGTGAGCTAAAAGAAATGGCAACCTTGTTAACCAAGATTGCCACGCAACGTCAGATTGCAATCAAAGGATTAGTAGCTGATGCCATGGAACTTATGCAAGAAAACATGTCAAAATAAAACTATGTGACAATTCCGTTTGCGTATCTGTAAGCTGAAGCAGTACTACAACCAACCTGCTTAGAAATAAAAGGATAACTTTTGCCTTGTTTTCGTAACAAACAAATTTTTATCTTTTGTTCTGATGTCAATTTCCATGGATGAGTACCACGACGCGACCGTTTTCGTTCATACATATCTTTTATGTTGTCGGCCTGTGTTCCTTCTACCAAATGTAGAGGATTGCAACAAGCAGGGTTATCACAAATATGTCTTACAACAGTCTTGTTATTAAGGCGATGGTAAAGATGCTGATATAAAAGCCTGTGTGCTTTATGTTTTTTGCCTTGGTAACGAAGAACACCATAGCCATCTTCATGTTTACCTCCCGTCCAGCACCAACAAGCTTCAAGTCCTCCTTCATTATCAATTTGAGAAAACAAATTCCAAATTGTGTTTTTAGGTTTGCCCATGATAAAAGCCCCACTAAAAGTGGGGCGGTATGGTTTACGTTAGATCAAAGCAGAGAATCGTCTTCTCCTGTTAAAGGGTCTCGACCAGGTAATGCTTTTACATCAACCATATCTGTAGCACGAGAAACAGGAAGAATCTCAACGCCTTCCTTGATACCATAAGCTCCGCCTAATTTGTCTGCATCCTGCTTTGCGTGAATGTTAATATAATCTTGGAAAAGATCTTGGAACTTCCAGGTTGATTCACGATCTTCATCAGGGATGCTGAGGCGATTAAGGGAAATAATCGCTTCATCTTGAGAGCTGTAATCAGGAATCTCAAAGGATTCGATGGCGCAAATTTCTACGTTGTTTGCACCGCGCATCTCATTGGCAAGAACAGGAACAAACACTGTGGTAGCAAAAAACTTTTCGTTGAATGCTAACGGCACTTCGGAGTCCAGTGCTTTGCTTAGGCACTTAGACATTTCTTTTTCATAAAGTTTTACTTTGTTTGAAACATCCGTCCCGTTAAGACCCTTGAGTGTAAGCACCATGGGGATCTTGTGAGCACGCTTATTGTCTTCGGTTAAGACATAGACAAGATACTTGGTGCGTACGCTGTACTTACGCTTGTACATCTCGCCCTTGCTGTTGGCAAGATCGGCTGCAATCTTGTCGGCATCAAACAATTCTTTGACCTCTGGATGCTCAAAGGTACCAATCGTCTGCCTCATCCCTGTGGTTTCCTCAACCATAAGGGGAGAACGTAAAAGGATTTGCAGACGAGGCTCAATGAAATTGAGTCCT
>JACCDT011364254.1_pt1 | contig 10612 bp, 18 predicted proteins | sample 7446291 | NCBI WGS metagenome assembly JACCDT01 (sample SAMN15323446, study PRJNA562643) | freshwater metagenome | isolation source: river surface water | place: USA:Blue River Watershed | collected 2017-08-17 | reverse complement strand
TCCCAACGGCGCCGGCGACGGCGGCCATCGCCCAGTTCTCGGCGATGATTTTCGACACGTCGCTCTCGGGCGATGTATCGCTTGGTCACGCATTCAATCTCACCGGATCCACTGTTGGGGTGTTCAATTTCAACAACTCAAATTGGGGCTTGGGCACGGGCCGCTCGATTTACGTGAGCGGGCTCTACGAGGTTTCGGCATAGGAGCAGAATGAGAAAAGAACAATTCACCGGCACCGATATTCCCGTCGTCGTCAACCCCGAGGAGCTCGCCGAGGAGCTGGCCGGGATCGCGCCTGGGGCCAGGGTCGTTCGAACGCCTCGCATCAATTGGACGCGCGTGGACCTGGAGACGGGCGACGAGTCGATTGAGACCGAGCCCGAGACGCTCGTCGTCGAAGGACTGCCGCCCGACGTCAAGCGCGAGGATTTACTCGCGGTGCTGGCTTTGCACGCCCCCGACCCAGGGCGGAGAGCAGTCCCCCTAGAGGAGCGTTTGGCCCAATTGGAGGCCCGCGTGGCGGCGCTCGAGGGCGGCAAGCGATAGCCCATCCGCGACCCCCGACGGTCGCCATTTTCCCCACTGCGCGGTTCCGATCACCCGTGATAATCTGTGCCTATCGGGCGGACTCTGCCGCCGTTTTGTGGCGGTGGAATGGCTGAAAACGGGCACTACAACGGGGAATTCGAGCGGCTTGTGGGAATCGTGGAGGAGATCGATCAACGAACCTCGCAGCACACCGACCTAATGGGCTCCATGGCCGTAGCCCTCCGCGAGATTTCTTCCAATACAGGGGTCGTCGCCAAGCATTACGCCGAGGATAACCGAGAGCTTTCCAAACTGGCCGCAGGCAAGAACCAAGTTTCCATCTTTGTGCTCCTCGTCCTCATGGTGATCTGCGGGGCCTACGTACTCGCGGAAAAGGTGAGCCAGGGGCAGATCGACATCAATATCCCCTTCATCGGCCTGGAGATCGTTCACGGGGGCAACAAGTGACGGCGAGGAACGACCCCTTCGAGAAAGCGGTCATCCTGATCCTCGCGTACGAGGGCGCGTACGGCAACGATTCCCGCGATAAGGGCGGCGAGACCAAGTACGGCATCAGCAAGGCCCGCTTCCCCCACGTCGACATCAAGAACCTCTCCATCAATGGGGCCAAGGCCCTCTACCACGAGCACTTCTGGAGCGCCTTCAGTTGCGGCAATCTCCCGTGGCCGCTCGCGTTCGCGATGTTCGACTGCTACGTGCAATTCAACCCGATCAACCCCATCAAATGGCTGCAAACCGCCGTGGGCGCGACTGCGGACGGCAAGCTCGGGCCGCAGACCTTTAAGGCGGCGAACGCCACGAGCGACCCGATCGAGGCGGCGCTTCGCGTAATGTGCCAGCGGGCGGAGTACCGCCTGAAACACCCGGAGTACGATTATTTCGGCAAGGGTTGGCGCAAGCGTGACCTGACGGTCATGGCCGACGCGGTGCGGTTCGACAAGGCGCCCCATGCTTAGGCTCAGGCCCTACGAACTCGTCATGGCCTTCCTTTCGGGTTTGGCGGTCGTATTCGCCGCCGCCGCGTTCGGCCAGGAGAACAACTACGGCGCCTCCTATTTGGGTTTTTGTTCTAAGCACTGGCCCTGCGCCCAGAGCCTCAAGGTCTTTGAAGGGTTGCCCGAGAAGCGAGTCCGCTGGCTCGCCGTGACGTTCGGGAAGGAATGCCCGTGCGTCGAGAAATTCCTGAGGCTCCCCGGTAAGAAGCTCGTCTCTCCCCATCTCGCGAACGGCACATGCTTTCCCGAGCGAGGCCGGATTTGCGGGAAAGACGAGCCGTTTTATCGGGAGTCCATCGCCTCCGCCGACCGGAAGGTCCGGGCCAAGAACGCGGGGCTCTTGCGGAAGTATCGGAAGAACGCCCGGAACGTGAAGGGCTTGCTGAAGGGGATCGATGCCGATACGGAGGTCATCCCGTCCATCTGCCTGGAGTGCCCTCTGTCCGACAGGGCGAGAGTGGTGCTCCTAACGGAAGCGGTCAAGATTTTTCCAGGCGTGCAATTCTCCGATTCCGTCCTGACGCAGAAGTGCCTGCCGGGGCTTCTATGTGAGAAACACGGGCGTCTCCCCAGACTTTCCGCGCCCTGCATCGCGGACACCGACGGCGACGATTTTCAGCAGATATCTTCGGAGGATTACCGCGAGCGGACGTCGTCCTGCCGGGTGGCGTTCCTCTGGGGCTTCCCGTTCAACCTCATAGATCTCCTGGCGGGCCGCTTCCAGCCGCCGACAGAGCGGACCCGACGCCCCGTCCAAGCTGATTTCGAGGCGCTCCGTTCATGGCTCAACGACTGATCATCATCATGGTGATGGCCCTCCTCGCCTCATGCTCGCCCTCGATCCATGTCGAGCGTTGGGATCGCCACCGGGACCAGACGAATTGCCTGGAGCCGCACCCGAACGGACTGTGGGAGGAGATGAACGTCTGCCGCGACGGACGCGGGTTTCTAGTCTGGGCGGTGTGGACGTATTGAAACCTCGTAGCGCGGCCTTCCCGGACCGTGGCACACTGGGGGCATGAAGAGCGGACTTTATCCACTGCCACCCCAAGTTCCCGAGAAGAAGCCGGCCATCCAGAGCAAGGGACTTTGGGGCAGCCTGCTCGGAACGCTCCCGCTCATCTACGTCCTGGAAAAGGTACTCGACCTGCCTCCCGGCATGCTCGACGAGACCTACGTCGCCGTGGTCGGCGCGGTCGGCCTCGCGCTCCAGGTCTGGGGGCGATTGAAGGGCCATTCCGCCATCTCCGGGCTGTTCCGCGTCAAGTAATAACATTGGCTCGCATTTTTATCCCAACGGTTTCAACGGCTTGCGCGACTCCTACTAGAATCCGCTAATAATCATTGACACATTCGCGCATAATGCCGAATCCTATACTCCATGACCGTTGAGCACTGACGCTCACGGCAACCGACAGGTAGGAGGCATATGCAACCCGGAAGCGCTCAAATCGCAAAGCAAAGAATCTCTCGACTCTCGTGGCCCGAATGGTGCCACCGGGTGGACATACTCCTCTCGGGCAGGGGCCTCTCCAGGGCCGACTTCCCGGGCTACCCGTTCAGGGGCCAGCACATGGCAGGGGTGCCTTCGGGCATCGTCGCCTTGAGGCTTCTGGGCACGCAGGTCGGGAAGGAGTCGGATGAGAAGAAGGCAGGTAACGTTTAGGTTGGAAATGGGAAAGGTTATGAAGAACTATCAAGACAACACAGCAAAGAGAGACGCGATCAGATTCATCGGCATGTTCATCGTCGCGGGGACACTCATGTGCCTCATGACAGGGTGCAGCTTCAAGGTTGAGACAGGCTGGCATGGCCAGACGGGAAGAGACGACCGAGTCCAGACCCAGCTCGTCAGGGGCGGCTACGCCGACGGTGACGACGTCCAGACGAGACGTGCGGGCGTCAGAAACTAACGGACTACGAGCGGGCCTTCGGGCCCGCTTCCACGGAGGAACCATGGGACCACTTAATCCACACGAGGCCCTCGGGCTATTCGTCATCGCGGCTATTCTGATCGTGGCCGCCGTCGAGTTATTTCAGGCCACGAGGTAAGGAGGCATATGGGACAAGAGATAGAAATAGAAGAAGAGCCGCAAGGGCGCGGGTGGAAGTTAACGATCGTGATCTTCGCCATCAAACTAGCCGTCGTTCTGGGCGTCTGCCTCGGTGTGGCGCATCTCGCGAACCAGGCGTTTGATGTCGCTTCAGCTAGGGCCGTGCAGGCAAAGGACGCCTTTCTGGAGAAGGTGACGGTGGTGAAGACCGTCACCGAGTACAGGGAAATAGACGACGCGACGCTGGGTGACATCATAGCCAAGACCGCGAAGGAGTTCGGCGTGGACCCCCTCATCATGACGGTGCTCGCCGAGAAGGAGAGCCGGGGCGGGGACGAGGGCTCCCTCTACGCCTTCGAGCCGGAAAAGTTCGAAGAGCTGAGGTCGAACCCGAAGTACCGCAACGTCTCGACGAACGAACTGAGGATGATCGCCAGCTCGCACGGGGCCTTCCACGTGATGGGCTACAGCGCGAAAGACCTTTGCAACATGCATTGGTCACGGCTCTACGACGCCTGGAGTGCGGCCAAGTGCGCGGCGACCGTCGTCCAGAAGAAGTCGAAAGAGATTGGCGAAATCAAAGACTCGAGCCTCAGGGTCCGCGAGCTATTCCGCAGGTTCAACGGGTCAGGCCCCCGAGCCGAGAAGTACGCCGACGACGCCATGAGCCGCCTCGCGGGCATCCTGTACGACCGCCTAGCGAAGCCGAAGTCCTGACCACGCGCCCCCGGCCCTCGGGGGCCTTCACTTTCCCCCTTTGCCGACATGCGCCCCCGTGCCAACCTGGCCCGATACGGGTAGACGGCAGTACTCCCGCCCCCTGTGCGACCCAGAGGGGGTGGCGATCGCAACCGCTTCAGGTTTTAGCGACCACACCCTCGAATCCGTTCGAGGAGGCTGTCGTAATGGCAGAGTCTCAATTGGTTCTTCACCGAGGCGCACGTCCGGTCACGCTCGAAGAGCTGGCCGCCGTGCCCGCACCTCCGCCCGAGGGAAGGTGGTATCCGCAACCGCACGCAACTGTCGTGATGAGCGTCAAGGAGACGCTCCAGGAGTTCGGTTACACCATCGCGAAGGAGCAGCACGGGCTCTCAAGGAACGATGCCCGCTACTTCGGCACACTGGACCTCACGACGCCGATGATCGATGGCGTGGCCCTGGCCGTTGGCATCAGGAGCTCTACCGACCGCAGTTTTCCATTGGGATTTTGTGCGGGAAGTCGGGTTTTTACGTGTGATAATCTTTCCTTCAGCGCTGAGCTGATGGTGAAAAGGAAACACACCACGAATTCTGTGATGCGCTTTCGCGACGACATCGCCCAGGCCGTCAACAGGCTTTCCGCGTACCGGGAGCTTGAGTCAGCCCGCATCGAGAAGATGAGGGACACGGAAGTCCTTAACCCGCTGGCCGAGAGCTACATGCTCCGTCTATTCGAGCGGGGGATCATTCCGGCGCGGCACCTTCCACGAGTCATCGCGGAGTGGCGCAATCCCTCCTTCGAGGAGTTCAAGGCCCCGACGTTCTGGAACCTTCTGAACGCCGTGACCACCGTCATCGGCGATACCGCCCAGGCCGACCCTCAACGCTACGCGCTTCGGACCATGCGCCTCACGGCCATGTTGTCCCAGGACCCCAGGCTCAACTGACAAGCCTCAAGGATGAGTTGGAGGATAGACCCCGATGTCCGAACCCAAACGAGGATCAGAACCATGCCCGCGCCGAAGAATTATGTGGAGCAAAATGGTCGCAATGGCCGCCCTGGTCATCCCGCACGCCGTGCTGAGCAGCCCGCACGGCGACAGCCACCGCAAGTATCACCCGAGCCCGAAGAGCACGAAGAACCCGAGCAGCGTCAGCCGCCGGTTCACGTCGTGAGGCTCGGTCGGTGCAAAGTGACGGTCTGGCTGAATTACTCACGCGATGGTCGTCCGTTCTACGCGGCCAATCCGGGGAGGATTTACCGCACGGAGGAAGGGTACGCTACCGCAACGAACCTCGACCGATCTGACCTTCTGGTCATGGCGGAATGTTTGAGGCTCGCGGCGCTGTGGATGTACGACAATCCGCTGAGCACAAACGGAGATGAAGAAATTCCGTTCTGATGTCCGGGGGAGGTATAGAGGTTCTATTAAAGGTTTTCGCACGAGCGATACCACCTCCCCCACTAGCAGTAATCCTACGCTGCTCTACGAAATGAAAGGGCCACGCGGCTCATGCCGGGCCGGCGACCGATGCCCTTTACTGCGGCAGTCGTGCTGCTCGTGCTGCTCGTGTATTCAACCGCCCCAATCGTCACACCACCAGAACCCGTACCGTTGTAAGCTGAATTCGTAGGACGGAACCCTTCTCTGACGTATGCCTTCAACGCGGCTTGCGTGTATCGTGAGTCAAAATCACTGTCTAACGCCTTCCTCATTTCAGCCAGGCCAAAGACAATGGGTTCAGCGTCCGTGTAGGTTTCGTCTGCTCGTTTTCCGGCTGACCATGCTCCGGTCCCTATATCTCCACGGAGCACGCGCACCCATTTAACAAAGCATCGTTCATCATCTACGAACTGAGGATCTACACTGATTAAGTCCCCATCCCCAATCGTCCCTGTAGTCGTACCGTAGTAGATTGTATCATCAGAGCTTGATCCCGGCTGATTATGTGTGATCATGTTCCAGCTAGCGTTATGGTGTACGCCAGCTGGGGTGAATGGGTTTGTCAAAGTTGCGGGAGCTTTTAAGGCAGGGACACCCGACGTTCTCTTGCTGTAAAGTATGTTGTTGAAAAACTCCGCGACAGCACCAATCGGAGAGGCCGCGGCTTCGGCGACGTTGATACCACCATGAGATCCCAACGCTGCATTTCCATCGTCATTGTACCAAGTGCAATTTTTCATTTTCATGATCGTGTTGGCGTTGCCACGACCTGTAAACGCCGCCCCTGGACCAAAGCCACGAGAAACATAACCATCCGCAGGATTTCCAGCGTAGATCTTGAGTGCGATTGAATACCACAACGAGGTGGTTACCGGGGATGCTGGATTGCTAGACGGAGATTGTATGAGGTCGCCATGATCGCCCCAATCTGATCCGGTCCAACCACCACCGTCGACGCTCGAAGTATTGGGGAAATCAAAAATCAAGCCGTTGAAAACAGGTGTGTTTGCGTCTGGGTCTCCGTACGTCGAACTGGAAGATGCAAAACGGGCATTGGTAGCTCCTCCTATTCCAAGTACATAAACATCGTCATAGCGATTATTGATTTCAGCGCCGGAGTTTGCAAACGGCAAGATGAGCAGGCTGTTTTTGATTAGGCCCAGGCCGGTCGTTTGCACGACGCCTGACGACGCCGGATAGCCGCTAACAATATTATTGTCGGTATCAATGTCGCTTGCCGACCACCCTATCGAGTTGTCACAAACGCAATTTTTGATCGATCGCTCCCCGGTTGTGTTTAGTACGTTGCTCGTACGTATAATAATGTTAGCCGCAATCGAGTTAATGAATTTACATCGAAGATATCTGACGACCGAGTCGCCGTAGAAAGTACCCGCCGTGTAGAACGTACCGCACGTGTCGAGGATCGTGTCTTCGAAGTCGGGAAACGTGGCACCATAAGACGCATAGGACGTTCCGGTCCCGCCGAAAAACGTGATCGTGCTGAACCGGCTCACGATTAAATTCTTTACGATCCCTGAAAAAGTAGGGCCGTTAATTTGCGCACCGATCGTTGCCGCGTTGCTGTTGTTCGGCTGCGTCCCAACCACGCTCGTCAGTCTGGCCCGGCTAGAGATCGACGTGCCTACGAGGTTGATGTAATCATTGATACCTACGAGCCGTATCTGATAACGGACCTGAGCTGTAGCTAGCGTGCTGTCAATCTTGAGTTCGCCGCCCGCGTCGACCTGGATCTTAACCCGCGACCCAGCCGAACCGTTGGTCGTAATTTGTCCACGAACCGAGAGCGTTCCGCCATTTAGGATCGTCAGCGCTCCCAATGTCGTCGTGCCGTTGTTGTTGATAGTGAGTACAGCGGTCGACGTGGTCGGGCTCGTCCCGACGATCTCGGTTGATGATACCGTTACCGCATGTGTGAGTGTAGCCGTGTCCGTGTTACCAGGCACGCCGCCGGTCCCCTGCCCGGTGAGCGCGGCCCACGGGGTGGTTTCGGGATCGCTATCGCTCCAATTGCCATCCCTGATAGTAGTTAATGCCGCCACTTAGATCCACGTATACAAAGCATTGCCGCTAGTCGCGCCAGTCATGTCAAAAGTAACCTCGATCAAAGTCGCCCCCTTGGCGTCGAGCGTCACGTGCCCGGCAGTGTCGTTGGCCGGCGAGAACACCTGACAGTCGATGCCCGCGTTGCCGATACCTAAAGTGATCGTGTCGGCAAACCTGTCGGTGTTGAGGACGTCCGACGCCGCGACGCCGACAGCCGCCGAAAGCGTACAGGAGACCTGGCAGACGATCGTCGGAACCCAAAGGCCGTTAGGGGATGTCGGCCTCCAGGCAATGACGCGCATGTCGAAAGTGGTGTTGTCCGAGCCAGCCCCGAACGGAGCCAACACCAAGGTGCCTCGTGTGAACTCGCCGAAGGACCTCGTCTCGAACACGCCGTCGCTCGACGGTCTGGTTGTTGTCGCCACCCTCGACGGGAAGCTCGTGTCGGTGGAACTTGTCGCGCGGGCCCGCTGGAATTGCTGGAGGAGGGTGTTGGTCATGGCCGCAGTATGGGCCAAAAACGGCCCATCGCGCCACCTGTCTCGTCACCGGCGGAAGCTATCACTTGAGTTTGCGATGATATTCCAGCACTTCCAGGATCTCGGGCGGGCTATCGAGGAAGACCGGCACGGGGGTGAACTTCTTCCGGACGCACCGACGCCAATCGATCGGCGGCTTCCTGAAGTGCTTGCGTGAAATATTAAGGTCTCTTATGAGAGCGAAGAGCCCGTCGCGGACGCCCGCGAACGGCAAGAACTCGAAGTTCCAGATCCGCTCCTCCCACCACCTCAGATCGCCCCTGGCATCCTCCATCCATTCTCTCCGGAGCTTTCGCCGCGCCTCGTCGTGGATGCGGACCGAGACCTTGCCGGTCCCCCCGTTCACGGAGAGTTTATACCCCGCGACGTGAAGCGGCTTGTCGGTGATCTTCGCCCAGTCCTCCCTCTGGAAGAAGGCTGACTTGCCCTTCGTCGCCATGATGACTACGAGTCGGCCGCAGCGGAGATAGCGGACCTTCGCGAAACCCGCCTTTGAACGGCGATACTGACGTTCCTTGCTAAGGTAGCTCTCGTAGAGGAGGAGGAGCTTCGCGTCGGTCAGGAGCGGGTCCTTGCCCTCGGGGATCCAGCTCGTGGCATAGAACACATACCCTTTCGACAGAAGATTGCAGGCGAGATACTGGGCGAGGTGCCGTTCGGATTTGAGAAGATACTGGACCATGCCGCCAGTCTAGCGCAGGTAGGCGGTTGAAGTGTTGGGCTCAACCGCCAAGGCCCCCCGACATAACCTTCCGCGCGAGTGATGCCTTCCTCCATTCCTGGTGGTACAGCCGCATCGCTCGCGCCATCCTCCGCGTTGGACCGCTGTCGTTCCTCCGGAGTGGAGACGGGGTTGACTGCCCTGCCAACTTGCCGCGCTCGATCAACCGGGCTTAACCGTCAGGCCCGCCGTCCAGCCTTGATAACCTTCTCCGCAACCCGCCGAGCGTCCTACACGCGTCCGCTGTCGTCTCTCGCTCAACCTTCGGTCTCGTCGCGAGAGAGTCCCGAATTGTCGTCGGCCGTCGTCGTGGTGCAGATGTCGCTATCGGCTTCTTCGGCCAAGGGCGGGCGAGGTATCCCGGCCAGTTCCCCGACCGAGCACTCACCCCCAAGAAGCTTGGGGCTTTCAGTAAAGAGAACGCACAAACTTTCACTTATTGACCCCCGCCCGCTTCGTCGCGGTGTGGCTCCATCTCCAGTCACGCTATCCGGGTCGCGGTCGCCCGCTTGCACCTTTGCGCTACTTACCGCCCTCCCTCGCGGGCGGACGGCTCCAGGTCCCGGCGAGGTAATGGGCCTGCTGGAGGACACCATCCCCTCGGCGATGTTAGTTAATCGCGTCGGCCGCCGCCCCATCGTCGCGTCGTTTGAATCCGTGGTGATTCGCTTTGGCCACCGGGCGAGCGAGTTGGCCCCGCACCCGGCGGCGACACGAAGCATGTCGAAGGCGTCGGTACTTAAGAGCCTCCCACGGCGTGTGAGGCGTAGGCCATGGGGAAAGGAAGGCTATTTCCAGCGGGTCTTGTCATTCTCCCACCAGGCCCAGGAGGCCAGTCGCACGACCCCATACATGGCATAAGCCAAGGCTTTCTTGAGAGGGTTCTTGCCCGCGATGATCAGGAGGTGGCGGCGGAGGATCTTGTCGGCTTCCGAACGGGTGTTGAGTGCTTGGAAGGCCGGATTTTCGAACGCGTTATCGTGGGCTTTGCAGCCATCGGTCCACTCGCTCTCTACCGGCAACGAAAGCACCCCCACCCCACATCGGACCACGTCGTCTGAGCTGGTGGTGCCATCGGGCAGGGCAATCACAACGCCGTCGTTTGTCCGCCAGAGGCCGTCAGGCCCCAGGGTGATTATCTCGCCGCCCAGGATCTTCTTCGTCATGGGGGAAGGGTAGCAGAGGGCGGCAGAATTTTCCTGGGAGCAGTGCGTTGACAACGTCAGGCCCGCGCGATCTAATCAAATTCTCTTTGGCAACTCGGGTACACGGCAACAAGTTGAGTCTGAGGGACAAGGGTCCCGATGACGACTCTGCGTCAATCTGACGTAACATAGCCCTCTGCTCGGGAGATTGCCGGTTCGCGATATTGTCGCGGCCGGGGATCTTCTGCGCCGCGAAGGCCTCCGTGGTACCCCAACGAATCAATCGCGAACCTCAGTGGCACCACCACTGAGGTTTTTTCGTTTTGCTCGCAAGGCCGCCTTGTGAGTTTCCGTGTCCCCCTGCGCCCTCAGAAAGGAAGACCATGTCCAAATCGAAG
>JACCDT010763267.1_pt1 | contig 10613 bp, 11 predicted proteins | sample 7446291 | NCBI WGS metagenome assembly JACCDT01 (sample SAMN15323446, study PRJNA562643) | freshwater metagenome | isolation source: river surface water | place: USA:Blue River Watershed | collected 2017-08-17 | reverse complement strand
GAGAATGGCAAGACCAAGCCACCGCTGGCCCTGGTCAAATTGCTCAAGGTGCTGGATCGGCACCCCGAGCTTTTGCATGAAATTCGAGCTGCTTGAGCAAGGCTAGGGCCATGGCTTTGCTTGCAGACTTGGCAACTCGACGCGTCGGAGGAGGATCATCTCCTTTTATGGATGCCTAAGACGTAGGCAAAGAGGGGCCCTGTTGGCGCAGTGACAGGTCACGATGTCCCGACGGGCCCGCTTGTTTGTTGGCGCAGGCATGCGTTGGATAGGGGAATTCGACTGCACCCGCCTTCTTCGTATCATGCGTAAGCGGTGCATGGGCGCCGCGTTTGACCGGAGGCATCATGACCCTGTGGCGATATGCATGCGTGTGCTTGGGCTGGCTGGGCCTGTGGGCCGGCCCCCTGGCCGTGGCGCAGGAGCGTGCGCCCGTGGTGCGATCGGAGCTGCTCTCGTTTCGGGTGGTGACCCTCACCAGCGGCCTCGAGAATCCTTGGTCGATCGCCTTCTTGCCCGATGGCCGGATGCTGGTCACCGAACGGGCCGGGCGCATGCGCTTGCTGGGCCCCGACTTTCGGCCCGAACCCCAGGCCATCGAGGGGCTGCCCGCCATCGCGGCACAGGGCCAGGGGGGCTTGTTCGATGTGGTGCTGCATCCGCAATACGCGCAGAACGGCTGGATTTACTGGGCCTACAGTGCGCCCGGCGCTGGCGGTTGGGGCACTGCGCTGGCTCGCGGCAAACTCATGGGCATGCGCATGACCGAGGTACAGGTCTTGTTCAGCATGCAGCCCAAAACCCGCTCGGTGCAACACTTTGGTGGGCGCATTGTGTTCGACAAGGCGGGGATGCTCTACCTGACCCTGGGTGACCGGGGCGACCGCCATCGCGCGCAAAAACGGGACGACCATGCCGGCTCGGTGATTCGCCTGCACGACGACGGTCGGGTGCCCGCCGACAACCCCTTTGTGCAGCAGCCTGGGACATTGCCCGAGAAATGGACCTTGGGCAACCGCAACATCCAAGGCGCCGCCCTGCACCCAAGGACCGGCGAGCTGTGGACCCATGAGCATGGGCCGCAAGGCGGCGACGAGCTCAATGTGATGCGCGCCGGTCAGAACTACGGCTGGCCGGTCATCACGCATGGGGTCAACTACGGCATTGGCACACGCATCGGCGAGGGCACGAGCAAACCCGGCATGGTGCAAGCGCTGCACCTGTGGACGCCCTCGATTGCCCCTTCAGGCATGGCCTTTGTGCAGGGCGCCGAATTTGCCCCGTGGCAAGGCCATCTGCTGGTCGGGGCCTTGCGGGGCCAGATGTTGGTGCGGCTGGCCCTGGACGGTGAGCGGGTGCTGCACGAGGAGCGCTTGCTGCAAGGGCAGGTGGGTCGCTTGCGCGATGTGCGCATGGGCCCCGATGGCCGCGTCTACCTGCTGACCGACGACCCGCAGGGCGCACTGCTGCGCTTGGAGGCCGTCAAACCCTGACGCGGGGGCCACCCCGCGTCGGATCGCTTTCGCTGTCACCCCTGCCTGCGCCAATCCGTCAAGCAAAGGCCAGCGGTCTTCAGCGCACGCACGCGAAGCTGGCCGCCTGCTCTGGGTCGCCCGAGCGGTAACGCGCCACCAAGGGGTAGGGGCACAGGGGGCGGCTGCGCTGGCTGGGCCAGGTGCTGGGCACGTCGGGGTTGGCGCCGCCAGGGTTGCCCGGGCCACGGGCCGTGGCCACGATGCGCTCGGGCGCGCGACCTTGTTCCACCCAATCCACCAGCGCCATCAAGGCGTCGAACTGATCGGTGGCCGGTCCGCCGCGCGAGTGGCCCATGCCGGGCACCGCAAAGAAACGGGCAAAGCGTTGCGCCTGGCCCAGGTGGTGGGCGTCAAGCCCGCGGTACCAGGCCGTGGTGTCGTCGATCGAGAAGATGGCATCGGCGGTGCCATGCACCACGACGATCTTGCCGCCCCGGGCGCGCAGCGCGTCCAGTTGGGTGGCATTGGGCGGCACCATGACGGTCAGGCCGCTTTCGGTGTAGACCTCGTTGGTGGCAAAGATCTTCGGGGCTTCGCGCTCCAGATCAAACTGCAGGGCAAACTCGGCCGCCCGTGCGGGGTTGGTGGCGATGCTCAAATCGGACGCTGGCGGCGTCGAGAAAATAAAGCTCACCGAGACCGGGTTGCGCGCGGTGCGCACCGAGTTGCGAAATTTCCATTCGGCCCAGCCCGGTTGCACCACGCCCGGATCGTATGGGAACCCGGGGTACAGTTCCTCGCCATTGGCCAGCTTGACCGGCGAAAACACCCCGGCCACCACCGCCTTCTGCGCCGAACTCAGGCATGTGCCGTCGCGTGGTCCGGCGCAGGTGGGCACGTCGCGATCGATGTTGAAGTTCACGCGGCAGGCTTCGATGTCTTGCACCAGGCCATCCTGCAGCCCATCGAGCGCATCGCAGCGCGCCAGAATGGCGTTTGCCAGCACCTGCCGCTCGGCCACGGGCAGGGCCGATTCGTAGTCGGGCAGGCCATTGCGCACGCGGCTGGTGGCCACCGTGTCCCAGCGTTTGATGTGCGAGAGGTTGGCCACCGAGGCCCGCGGCAAGCGGATGCCCGGGGCATTGGCCAAGATGCCGTCAAAGGCATCGGGGTAGCGCGAGGCGGCCACCAGGGCCTGCCGGCCGCCGTTGGAGGTGCCCCCGATGTAGGAGCGGTCCGGCCCCTTGCCGTAGGCCGCGCGGATCAAGGCCTTGGCCATGGGGGTCAAGGTGCCTATGGCCTGGTAGCCATGGTCGCGCCGGGCCTGGGGATCGAGCCCAAACAAGGGGTTCTGCGCGGGCGTATGGCCGGCATCGGAGCTGATCACCGCAAAGCCATGCTGCAAGCCATTGCGCAGAAGCCCGCCGCTGCCCAAGGAGTTGCCGCCGTCGGCGGTGACGACAAAGCCATCGGTGCCGCCGTTGGTCTGGTACAAAAAGCGGCCGCTCCAGTCGCGCGGCAAACGCATTTCAAAACCGATGGCATAGGTCTGGCCGTCCACCGGGCTCACACGCCGGTTCATGTACCCGGTGACCTGACAATGCTCGCCCACCGCCTGACCGGCGTTTTTCAGCCCGCCGGCCGGCACCAGGCGGGCCGCGGTGATGGTGGTGTTCGGAAAGGAAAAACCCGACAGGGCGGTGCAGGTCGCCAGGGGCGCGCCGGTGGCGGCCGTCAGGGCGGGCGTGCGGTCTGCCGGTTCGAGCAGGGCACACCCGGACAGGGCCAAGGCCGCCAAGCCGATCCATGAACGGGGGGTGGGTCGTGGCATGGCAGATCTCCTGTGGGGGCGCGGATGCGCTGGGTGAGGTGCTGGGCGGAATCGCAGAAGGTTTATAGCATCTTCGTGCGCTGACCTCGGACACTTTGCACCAAGCTGCATGCCATCTTGAAGGGCGCAGCGCGCTGGGGCCCGATCGCTTGTTCACCGGACACCGGACGCGCTGCACATCGGGCTTTCCGGGGTTACGATGGTGGACCGCCATGAAACGCCGCAAGACCAGCCCCCCCAAGCAACGCAACCCCGTGGTGCGGGCCCTGACGCGTCAGCGCGCCGCAGGGGCAGGGCGTCATGGCGACGCACGCCGGCGCCAGCAGGAGCGGCTGGCCGCGCGCGCCCTGGCAGGGCGAGAGGGATAGCCCCCATCCACCGACCCGGGCCGCACGGGGCCCAAGACCGAGGAGGCCTCTGATGAGCGACAAGTTGACCGTGGTGCAGCACCCCCTGGTGCAGCACAAGCTGACGCTGATGCGGCGCAAAGACACCAGCAGCCACCAGTTCCGGCAATTGCTGCACGAGCTGTCGGTGCTGATGACCTACGAGATCACGCGCGACATGGAGACCTCGCTGGTCGAGATCGAGACACCGCTCGAGCGCATGCAGGCGCCCATGATCGATGGCAAGAAACTGGCGCTGGTGAGCATTCTGCGCGCCGGCACCGGCATTCTGGACGGCATGCTCAGCGTGGTGCCGGGTGCGCGGGTGGGCCACATCGGCCTATACCGCGACCCGGCCACCTTGCAGCCAGTCGAGTACTACTGCAAGCTCCCCGGACAGTTGTCGCAACGCGATGTGATCGTGGTGGATCCGATGCTCGCCACGGGCAACTCGGCCATCGCCGCCATCGAGCGCCTGCAGATCGAGCAGCCCCGCAGCCTCAAGTTCATGTGCCTGCTGGCATGCCCAGAGGGCATCGCGGCCTTGCGCGCAGCCCATCCGCAGGTGGCCATCTACACGGCGGCGGTGGACCGGCAGCTCAATGCGCACGGCTACATCCTGCCCGGCTTGGGCGATGCGGGCGACCGCATTTTCGGCACGCGTTAGGCCGCGCCAAGAAGCACTGTCAGCTCAGGCGGCGGTGGCGCACAGCGTGCTCGAACCCGACCAGTCCGACAGCGGCGCGCGCAGGTCCACACCACGGCGAAGCGCCGTCATCTCGGCGACGATGCTCATGGCGATTTCGGGCGGCGTCAGCGCGCCCAGGTTCAGCCCCACCGGCCCGTGCAGGCGGGCAACCTCCTGCTCGGTCAGGTCAAAGCCCAGCAGGCGCTCGCGTCGGCGCTGGTTGTTGTGGCGCGATCCCAAGGCGCCCACATAGTAGGCGGGGGTGCGCAAGGCCTCCATCAAGGCTAGGTCGTCAAGCTTGGGGTCGTGCGTGACGGCCACCACGGCGCTGTTGTCGTCGAGTTGCATGGCCAGCACCAGGTCGTCGGGCATCAGGGTCGAGAGGGTCATGCCGCTCATCTGTTCCCAGCCTTCGTGGTACTCGACGCGGGGCTCGCAAATCGTGACCTGGTGATCGAGCATTTGCGCCATCTGCGCCAGGCAGCGCGAGAGCTGCCCGCCCCCAATGATGAGCAGGCGCTGGCGCGGACCGTGGCAGGTCATCAGGGTTTGGCCGTCAAACTGCAAGGTATCGCCCTGCGTGGCGCGTGAGAGGCGCACCGTGCCGGTGGCCAGGTCCAGGCGGCGCAGCACCAGTCGGTGCTGTTCGATTTGTGCCAGCAACTCGCGCAGCTGCGAATGCGCCGACAAGGGCTCGAGCACGATTTGCACCGAGCCCCCACAGGGCAGGCCAAAGCGTCGCACCTCTTCGGCGGTGCTGCCATAGACCGTGACCTCGGGCAGACGCATGGCCAGCTCACCGGCCGCCACACGGCGGATCAGGTCGTCTTCGATGCAGCCGCCCGAGACCGAACCGGCCACCTGGCCGTCGTCGCGGATGACCATCAGTGAGCCCGGCGGGCGCGGCGCCGATCCCCAGGTGCGCACCACCGTGCCCAGCACCACGCGTCGGCCCTTGTCCATCCAGTCCAGGGCTGTGCGCACCACCTCGACATCCATGCTGTTCATGCCAACCTCTTTTCAAAGCACAAGCGAACGTTGAACGCGTCCTGCACGCGGCAGGCGCCAACCCAGCAAGCCCAGCCCACACAGCGCCCCACCCAGCAGGGGCGCCGCGTGCTGCGGCCAATACACATGCAAGGCCCACAGCACGGGCGGGCCCATGCACAGGGTCAGCACCAACGCCCCGCGCAGCGGCGCCATGGGCGCGCGCGGCAAGGCCCAGGCCCAGGCCACCAGCCAGGTGCTGGCCGCCATGGCCGCGACCGACGTGCCGGCCCAGACCAGCAAGGCACCTGCCAAGACGAGCAAGAGCGGCACCGACACTGGCCATGCGAGCATCCGCGGCAGCCGCTGCAGCCCCCAGGGCACCAGGGCCATGAGGGCAGCGTGCAAGAGCACGGTCGCCCACAGGGGCAGACCCAGGGCCAGGCACAGGTCGGCATGCAGCCACACCGTGCCCATCATCCAGCCCATGGCCAGGTCGGCGGGCCCAGGACGGGGCGCCCGACAGGGGCAGACCAGGTCGCCCAGCAGGGCCGGAAGCACCCCACGCAGCGCCAGCCAGCGCAAGCCCCACAAGGCCATCCAGAACAGCGCCAACCACAGCCCACCCTGGCCGCCCGGCGCAAAGTGGGCATGCACCCAGGCGCCAGCGCCCAGCCAGGCCAGCAGGGGCAAGAGCAGTCGTGGCCAGGCCTCAGGTGCTGCTGTAGCCATGTTGCTGGTCCGAGCCGGCGGCGGCGTGCACGCTGGCATTGAAGGACAGGATCAGACGGTCCTGCTCGCCCTCGTAGGGCATGGCCTGGTGCGGCAGCCAGGACGGAAAGATGATCAGCTGCCCGGGCACCGGGTCGATGTCGAGGTGCGCCTGCTGGAGATAGGCGTTGCCAAAATCCATGAAGGCGCCTCCCTGGCGGTTGAAATGGGGGCCGTAGAAACGGGTGACGCCGTTGACGGCACCAAAGGCCGGGTGGGCGCGGCGCGTGGCCGGCGCGTCCACCTGCACGCAATACACCCCCGACCAGGAACAGTTGCCATGGGTGTGCACATCGTGGTGGCGGCCGCGGTTGCTGGCCTGCGCCCACAGCCCGCGCAGGGCCAATTGCATGCCGGGGCGCGACTCGGTCCAGGCCCCTTGGTTGGCCAACACCACGGTCTGTCGCAGGGCATCGACGACAAAGGCCATCAGGGACTGCCATTCGGGCAGGCGGATGCGCTGCAGCAGGTCATCACCGCTGGCCCAGAAGGGCGCGGCCGGATCGGCCTGCGGGTCGGTCACGCGCAAGGTGCGCAGCACGCGCGAGAGCGTGTCGTTGTGCGCATCGGCCTGGGCATAGCGGAACACGCCCATGGGGCAGCCCCAAAGGGTGTGAAGCGGTGCGGGTTCCAGCATGGGCGGCTCGCGGTTTCAGTGGCTGGGGGTGGGGGCCGTCGCCCAGGCCGCGGGCCAGCTGAGGCGATGCCCGCTGCGCTGGGCCAGGGCCTCGATGTCCTCGGGCGTGTCCACATCGGTGACATAGCGCCGGTTGGGCGTGTCCCACAGGTGCACCTGCTCGGGGTTCGCGGCCTGCCACTGGCGGCAGCCCATCGAGGGCTGACCCGCCAGAATGGCCTCGCGCACCGCCTGCGACATCAGCACCGGGTTGCCGCGTTGTCCATCGACCATGGGCTGCACCACCTGTGCGCCGTCGGGGCGTTTTTTGTAGGCGGCCACCAGGTCGTTCAGGTCGCCCGCGCCAATGAGCGGCTGATCGGCCAGCGCCACCATGACCGCATCGAGCTTGCCGCCCAGGGCCGCCAGGCCCAGCCGCAGCGACGAGATCTGGCCCTGGTCGGGATCGGGGTTGCGCACCACCGTGACCGGGAAGTCCTGCACCAGGGGCTCGAGGTGCTCGGCATGGTGGCCCAAGACCACCACGACCTCGTCCATGCCGGCCCCCGACAGGGCAATGAGCTGGCGCCGCAGCAGGGGCACCCCGCCCAGCTGGAGCATGGCCTTGGGCCGGTGCCCCATGCGCGAGGCCGAGCCCGCCGCCAGCAGCACCGCGCCAATGACCAGTCGGCTGTACAGACCACCGCCCCCTTTGAGCAGACATGCCATGGTTTACTCCTGTTGCGAAGAATGAGAGGAGGGTGCCAGCGCGTGACCGCGTCGGTGCGCAATCAGCGAGGCCAGCACCGAAAGTGCAATTTCGGACGGCGTGCGCGCGCCAATGTCCACCCCGGCCGGCGCCACAATGGCCTGCACAGCGGCCGCATCGGCCCCAGCGGCCAACAGCTCTTGCTGCAAGGCCTGTGTTTTGCGCCGGCTGGCGATGAACCAGCAGCCCTGCGTGGGCAGCGCCAGCGCCAGTTGCAGGCCATACAGGTCGCGCCGCCCTTGTGTGGCCACCACGACCAGGCCGTCGCCGCGCCAATGGGGGCGCACCTGCTCGGCTTCGTCGCTGGCAATCACCCGGCGCGCCGATGGCCAGTCCTGCGGCTGCGCGCCCCAGGACACCAGGGTCACCGCAAAGTCCAGTTGCGCCGCCAGTTGCACCAGGGCCTGCGCCACCGGCGACTGGCCCACCACCATCAAGGGGGTGGGGGGCAAGACGGGCTCGATCAGCATCTCCAGCGTGCCGCCCGACGGGCAGGCCATGCCGAACTCGCTGATGTGCTCGATCATCTGTTCGCCGCCGTCCTCGCGCGGGGTGATGCGGATCTGGCGCAGCTGGCCATCGCGCAGGGCGCGGCGCGCGGTCTTGACGACGGCGGGCTGGGCACAGCCGCCGCCCACCCAGCCATGGATCTGGCCGTCTTCGGTGACCAGGGCTTTGTCGCCCGCCTTGGCCGAGGTGGGGGCCAGGGCCCGCATCACGGTGACCATGGCATAGGGCTGCCCCTCGGCATGCAGGTGCTGGGCCAGGCCCAGCCAGGTGGTGGCGCTCATGCCAGGGTCTCCTTGCGCGGGCCTCGGCCACGCGCCATGTGTTGCAGGTCTTGCAGGCTGGCCATGGGCCACCAGCGGTCGATCAGGTGCGCGCTGGCGCGCCAGGCCTGGGCCTGTGGCGCCTGGCGTGTGGGATAGAACCAGTCGATGCGCGCGCCCCGCCCCCGCACCGCCTGCAGCGCGGTGCGCAGCACCTCGGGTTCGTCGGTGTCAAAACCATCGGAAAAAACCCACACCCGCGAGGAGGGGCCCAGCAAGCGCCGCGCTGGGCTGGCGGCAAAGTCCTGCAGGCACTGGCCTATGCGGGTGCCGGCGCCAAAGCCGGCGGTGACGGTGTTGATTTTTTCCTGCACGCGCGCGCTGTCGCGGTGCATCAGCGCGCTCACATCGGCCAGGCGGGTGTGGAAGACGTACACCTGGGCGTCGGCCTCGCGGGCAAAGGCGCGGGCCACGCGCAAAAAGAACGCGCCATGGGCCTGCATGGAGCGGCTCACGTCGACCAGCAAAAACAGGCGGGGCGTCTCGGTGCGGCGTGCCTGCCAAGGCGGCATCAGGGCATCGCCGTCGTGCGCCGCAAACTGGCGCAGCAGCTGGCGCATATCGGGACGCGAGCCAGCCGCGGCATGTTGCCATCGGCGCAGCCGCCGCCGCGGCAGCTGGCGATGGATCTGGCGTGCCAGGCGGATCAGCGAGCCCAGCTCTTGCGGCCACCACAGCTGGCTCTCGGGTCGGTCCAGCGGATCGGTGCGGCTGGCGCCGCCCATGGCCTGGGCACGGCCGGGGCCGTCTTGCGCCAAGACCTGATCGGTGCTGTCGCTGGCGCTGCCACCGGCGGGCTGAAGCGCGGAGGCCGCGCCTGCATCCATGGCCGAGTGCAGGTCCTGCACAGCCTGGCGCAGATCACGCCGAGGCCGCGTCTTGCCGCTGACCTTGACGGTGCCGCGCAGGCGCTCAGGATGAAAAAACTGCTCGAACAGTCCGGGCCATTGGCGCCACTCCTGCACGCGGTGGCAGGCCACGGCGCGCCATGCGGCCGCCAGCGCCGACTCGCGCTGCAGGCCCAGGGCCAGTGCGCTCTCGAGCATGGCCTGCTGCTGGCTCACCCCCACGGCAAAACCGTGCGAGCGCAAAAAGGCCGCAAACTCGGCCAGCCGTTGCAACACGGTCTGGCCAGCATGCGTGGACAACTCGGACATGGCCTCAGACGACCCCGGCCTTGGGCATGTCGGCCGCCACACCCCGCTGGGCGTGGCCGGCCAGTTGCTGCAGGCGCACCGCATCGAGTTGGAAGCGGTCTTCGCGGGTTTTGAGCAGACAGCCCAGGGTGCCCAGCAGCGAGGCCAGGTCGTCGGGCAATTGGGTGTGCTGCAGGGCATGCAAGGCCCGGATCCAGTCCAGGCTTTCGGCCACGCCCGGGGTCTTGGCCAGGTCCTCACGGCGCAGCTTTTGCACCAATTGAACGGCTTGCTCGATCAACTGGTGCTCGGCATCGGGCAGGGCCTGCCGGACGATGTCGATCTCGCGCGCCAGACTGGGGTAATCGAGCCAGTGGTACAGGCAGCGGCGGCGCAAGGCGTCCGACAGCTCACGGGTGCCATTGGCGGTCAGCACCACCTGCGGGGTGTGACGCGCCCGCACGGTGCCAAGTTCGGGGATGCTGATCTGGTACTCGGCCAGCACCTCCAGCAAAAAGGCCTCGAAGGCCTCGTCGGCCCGATCGACCTCGTCGATCAGCAGCACGCAGGGGCCGTCGTGGCTGATGGCTTGCAGGAGCGGACGCTCCAGCAAGAACTCGCGCTGGAACACATCGGCCTCGCTGCTGCCGGCCTGGTCTTGCAGGCGCCGCATGGCCAGCAGCTGACGGCCGTAGTTCCATTCGTAGGCGGCCTGCGACAGGTCCAGCCCTTCGTAGCACTGCAGGCGCACCAGGCGCGCGCCCAGGTGGCGGGACAGGGCTTGCGCCAGCGCGGTCTTGCCCACGCCAGCGTCGCCCTCGAGCAAGAGCGGGCGCTGCAGCCGACCGGCGAGCCACACCGTGGTCGCCAGGTCCTCGTCGGCCAGGTAGGCGGCGTGCGCCAGGCCCTCACGCAAGGCCTGGACCTCGGGGTGGATCGCGGTCGTGACCGACATGACGCTCAGGCGCGCTTGCCAAACAGACCGGCGAACCAGCCCTTGACCAAGGCCCAGAAGATCGCCAGGCCGTTGATCTCGTTGGCCGAGCTGCGCGCTGCCGGGGCGGGATCGGCCGCCGCCGGGGCGGCGCTCGCCTCGGCAGGGGCTGCCACCGCGGCAGCGCCAG
>JACCDT011398284.1_pt1 | contig 10616 bp, 3 predicted proteins | sample 7446291 | NCBI WGS metagenome assembly JACCDT01 (sample SAMN15323446, study PRJNA562643) | freshwater metagenome | isolation source: river surface water | place: USA:Blue River Watershed | collected 2017-08-17 | reverse complement strand
CTGCGAGAGCGGCACCTTCTCGCGCTTGATCTGGCCGTATGCGGCCTTCCCCTGCCCACGAGCAGGAACGTCGACACCATCCTTCTCGACGTCGTAACGGGGCATCCTCTCGGCGGCCTCGGCTTGCTTCAGTTGCTCGCCGAGGTTGAAGACGTTGATACCGCCGCCGCTGTTGAAGTCGTAGAACACGACGACCTTGCGCCCAAGGGCGTGATGCTTCTTGATGTACGGGATGGCCGCGCGGGCCTTGATGGCCTCCAGCAGGCGTGAGCGCGTCAGGTAGTCGAACTTCTCGTTGATAGCGTGATACAGACCCCAGTACCGCCCGTTGTCCGTCTCGCGCAGCCACCGCAGGCCGTCGTCGATGGTCTGGCCGACGCCGCCCTGGATGAGGATGAATTTCCGCTCATAGTCGTGGTCGACGTCGAGCATGCGCGCCGACAGCACGCCCTCTTTGCGCAGCCAGGTGTTGAACTGGCGCTGCATCAGGTCGCTGTCTACTTCGGCCGGTGGTTGGGTCAACTTCCCGTTGCGCATGCGCCAGCCGAAATGCTGCATCATGAACTTCTGGTATCCGCTCGGCTCGTTGTAGCCGCGCCCACTGACCTGCGCGAAGTCGTACAGGTACCCTTCGCCCCACTGGATGCTGGGCTCGTAGGCGAACGGGGTCGCCGACAGGAAAATTGCGCGAGTGCGCTTCTCGCCCTGTCGCGCCATGACGTCGCTCTCGACGGCATCGAGAGCCGCCTCCCACTTGGCCCGATCTGCCGCCAGCTTCTTCTCGAGCCCGTCTGCCTCAGACCGGTACGCCGCGTACATCTGGTCCATGATGTCCGGGTCGTTCATCATGCGGTAGAGGGACGTCAACTGGTCCGACGTGGCCCTGATGCGGTCTACCAGTTCCCGGTTCTGCATCTCGGCGCGCTGCAGCACGCCGTCTGGGTGAAGACTCACCGCACGCAGAGCGTCCAGCGCTTTCGTTGGCTCGGCCTCCTTGCCGAGCATGAGGAGGTGCGCTTCGTCGATCGCCACAAAGTCGTAGTCGCGCTTGGCGATCGCGTCGTTCTGGCCGAAGTTGGCGTAGGTCGTGATGGCGATACCGGATCCGGCATCCTTGGTATCGGTCAGAGGCTTGACCTGCAGGCCGAGCGCCGGCGCGCTCTTCACCCACTCGTTCATCACGGCCTCGTTCGGCACGACGACGATGCCGTTGCCCTTGCCCCGCTTGGTGAGACGCTTGATGGCTCCGAGTGCCAGGAAGGTCTTGCCGGTCCCCGTGCCGTTGGTGAATAGCACGCCGTAGCCGTCTGGCGCGGCCCACCGCTTCTCGGCAAAGAGCACGTCCTCGCGCTGGCCCTCGGTGAGGAACGGCAGCGTGGCGTCGATGTTCGCCTTGTCGCCGACGATGACCTTGATGGACTCGGCGGCTTGCTGTTGCTGGAGTTTGTCCTTCGGCGGTTGCTGCGGGTTGGTTTCCTCGATCGCTTCGCGCCCGGCCTGCACGTCGCTGATGTAGCGCAGCACGTAGGGCTTCATGGCCGCGATGGTGTCTTTGTCCATCCCGAACTGATCGCGCAGCGCAGCGATCAGGGCGCGCATCATGTCGACGATGTCGGCGCCTGCCTGCCTGACGTGAGCCAGGCCCGCCTGGAAGTACGGCTTGGCCGCGGCGTAGGTGTCCTCGTCGAAAGGCAGGCCCATGCCGAGACGACCCGGCTTGGGCTTGAACAGTGCGTTCAGGCCCTTGGCGACATCGGACAGCGCCAAACCGGCATTCTTGGCGGCGCTCTTGCCGGCCTCCGAGGCCGACCGCGGACCTACACCCCCGCCAGCAGGTCCGCCAACTGCCGCAGCGCTTTCCCCTCCAGAAGCGGCCACTCCGCCCGAGCGTACATCAGCGCTTCCTTGACGCTGGTTATCTCCGGCAGGCAGCTTCGCAACTCCTGCCGGCCGCTTCGTACCAGGTACCGGCTGATCGCCTCGTTCTCCGCCAGAAGCGGCCCCAACTCCTGATACGCCAGGGCCGCCAGGCCGTCTACCTCGGCGGTTTGCGTCAGGAACTGGTACTCCGCTGCCAGGTGCTGCGCCTTCTCGTCCTCGCTCATCTGAAAGAGCGCCCGCATCGCCTCGCTGCGCATCGGCCGCTTCGCGATCTCGTTGAGGATTTCTGACGGAACCCGGTTCATTGCCTTCTTCCTTGGGTTTGGAAAATGCCGCCTCGAGCTCATTGTCGAACAAGGCGCCGAGGTCGTCACTTGCCGCGTTGGCCTCGGGCGGCAACTCTTCAGGATTTTCTAACGGTTCGCGCTTTGGCGCCAATCCGAATATGTCGCCCTGGCCGAGAGCCTCTTCCGTCGTAACCTTCTTGACCACAGGTTCAGGCGCCGCCTGCCCAAGCGCGAATTCTTCGGCAGCCTTGTCGGCTTCTGCCTTCTTCGCCGCTTCGCGCGCTTTCAGCGCATTGACGTCTTGGGCCGGCGGATTCTGGATCTCGCTTTCAGGTTCAACGACACCGCGACCAGCAACATACTCGGCTGTTGCTCGGCGAACGTCGCCATTGTTGCTGGATCTCTGCCCAAGAGACCGTGCTACAGAATCAATCAGATTCCACAGCTTCTGATTGTCCGCGTCCAGCACGTAAGCGAATGCAGCAGATGACAGCTTTGAATTGTCACCAAGCACGTCATCCGCGAGCGCGTTTGCGACATACCAATGCGGGGTCCCGTGAGCAAGCTCATTCCTCGCGTATTCGAGGGATTTCACATGTCCTGGAGATGTATCGCTTGCAGGGTATCCTTTCAGCGGAGTGCTCTCGCCTTTAGTGCGTTTCAGCAGAGACAGATCCACAACGTTCTGGCCAATAGCGCTAACGACTGTAGCCTTGCCGTTGGCGACACGAATCACTGATCCTCGTTTTTGTCTTCCAGATGGCGACAGGAATGTTACGGATGTACCTATCCAGTCACTATTGTCTCTCGGAATGTCCGCAGGAATGTCCGGCTTGGTCGCCGGCTTCGCCGCGAACCTCGTGAAATCAGGCTCCCCGCCAAGCTCGGCGATGACGCTCTCGACATCCGCCCCGTTCCTCGCCGCGAGCGCACGCACCCTCGCAAGCCGCGCCTTGGCCGCGTCGATCTCGCCACGCTTGGCTGCCAACTCGGTCGCAAGGATGTGTCCGTGACCGCGTGCCGCGACCACGTTGTCGAGCGAGTCGCTGATGTCGCGCAGCTTGGCGACGGCTCTGGCGATGACGTTGCGGATGTCGTCTGGTACTGTCGTTTTTTCCGCTTGGGCTGGCTTTGGCTTCGCTTCCGCCGCCGGGGCGGACGGCGGAACGATTACGGCGTCTTGGTTTCCTGAGCCCTGGCTTCCGCCTTGTCCGCCTCCTTGAACAGACGCATCCCCTCCCTCGTCGCCTCGTTGTCCTGGCGACGCTGGCCGCTCTCCACCAGCACCTGTCCCAACAGGCGGTGAGCCAGATAGGGCGAGCGAGCCTTGTTTTCCTTCATCCGGTTGATCCTTCGTCGTGATCGATTGCAGCAACTTGGCGGGGTCGGCGCGCTCACCGAACATGTCTGTTCCGGCTGTCGTGGCCATCGCCAGATCGATGTAGCGCTGGAGATCTGTGGTCAGAGACTCCTTACCGACCGCGCGGGTCAGATACCGGCCAGTATAGAACAAGCGCAAGGCGGCCACGGTACGGCTATCCACCGCTGATCCAGATTCAATGTCGATCTGGTTAACCAGGTCGAAGAGCGAGAGCCGGTCACGCCTTGCTTTCTGAATCAGGCGAACGGACGAAACAATGCTGTCCGTGATGTCCACGTCTGGAGCTATGGCCCCAACGCGGGCCGAGTCGCGCATGTTGGCCCACGCGCCCGCGACGGCCTTGAGCGCTTCGCCGATCGCCTTGATGTCGGTGTCGATCGAGTCGAACAGTTCCGATACCAGCCCGGCGTCACCGTAGGCCGTATGCACCAGCGCAGCCTGGATCCTCTGCCGGCCGGCCGGCGCCAGCATGCCACCATCGGTCATCATGCCGGCGATGTCCTGGCCGGACTGCTGCATCTTCCCTACGAAGGCGCGGACGAAATCTCGGTTATCGGCTGACGCAACGTCACCGGGACGGAACAGTTCGAGCGCGGACGAATCGAGCATCTGTGCGTCTTGGCGCGCCAGTTCTGCCGGGGACATGCCAAGCCCCTGCCCTTGGCTTCTTGCCGCCATCCCGGGCTTGTTATCGGCCTCAGAGTACAGCCGGACCAGCATCGCATTCGGCGTGTTCACGATGATGCCCGGGTCGATGCCATGCGCCGCTGTGTCCAACGCCATCGCGGCAACGTACTCGGCTGCCGTTCCGATGGCGTGCGCCCCTCGGATGCCGGCGGCGCGCCCGTTGTTCAGCGCTTTCAGCGTACCAGGGTCGGAGGACAGAAATTCCGGGTTCTTGCGCCCATCGACGAAGTTGGACGGTTGAACGGCGTTTGCGTTGACCACGGCGTAGCGGAATGGAACCCGCTGCCCGTCGGACATGACCGCCACATCGGCATTGCCCACTGCGTCAGGAGCGACGAAGCGATACGCGTCGTCGCCGACCGCAAACACCATTGGCGCGCCGGAATCTGGCGTCCGGCTAGCGCCGGCGCGCAAGTAGTCAGGGTTCTTGGCGATCCGCCGCATCTGGTCGATAGACGGTGCGCGGTCACGGTCCCGGTTCTGCAGGTTGACGTCCTGGCCGGTCGGTGCCGGCACTGGCGCTGGCTGCGGTCCGGTATTCGCCGGTTGCGTTCCGGCATTCGCGGGTTGCGCGCCGGTACTGCCTACTGCCCCGGCGGCACCGGATACCGCTGCGGGTTGCGCTTGTTGTCCCGGTGCTGCCGACTTGGTGATTTCGGTTTCGTTGCCACGTGGAACGGCTCCTTCTTGCTGTTGAGAAACGGGGATGGGGACGCCCGCCGACTCTGCCTGATTGGTAGGGAGAGAGGGTGCGGCAGTGGGTACCGGGACAGGGGAGATCCCCGGCGCGGCGGGCGTGTTCTGTTGCTGCGGCGCGTTCGCCGGCGACTGGTCGGCTTCCAGTTCTGCTGCGGCCGCCTGCACCAAGTCGCGCACTGAGGCGTCGGCGCGCGCCACGCTGGCTTGAGCATCCCGATCGCCGGGAGTAACTGCTCCAGACGACGATGGCGGAAAAGTGGCGGAAGTCTGGCGGGAATCTGGCGGAAGAGTGGCGGAGCTGGCCTCTGCCGCCTTCTGCAACGGCCCCTTCGCAAGATGCGAAGCGCCTCCAGTCACGCCACCCATGAGGCCGCCGATCGCGCCGCCAGACAGCGCGTCTGCGGCGACCCCCTGCGACACCGACTGATTCGGGTCGAGGTAGTCGCGGGTCGCCAGGTTCTGGATAGCGCGCTCGCTACCAGACTGCGGAATTTCCTGCCCGGATTCCTTCGCGGCGTCGCGGGCAATGGCGCCGGCGATGCCGCCCTTTGCGCCCGTCGTCATCCGCTGGAAAGCGCTGCCAAGCGCGCCACCGCCAGTCAGTGCGCCGATGCCGCCAGTGGCCAGCGTCGTGCGCGCCATGATTTCCGCAGCACCCTGCTCCGCGATCTGACGCCTTGCCGCCTCTGGCCCGATCTGCGCCTTGAGTTGAGCGTATCCGGGCATCTTGTCCAGCTCCTGCTCCGGCCGCTGCTCGATGTCCGATTTCCATTGCGCCGCATTCGATGCGCCAGCGACGGCGCCCTCTGCAGCACCGAATCCAAGCGCAGCCGGAGCGCGCGCCGCCACGTTGCCGGCGAAGTTTGCGCCCCACCCGCCAACAGGCGCAGCAGTGCCTGCCGCCAACGGTGCCAGTGCGCCGCCGATCCCGCGCGAGGCCGCCAACCCGGCAGCCCCACGCAATCCGGCAGCGGCGATACCGCCAGGGATGGCGGCGGCCAGCATGGACGGGGCAGACTGTGCGGCCCCCATGCCGAGCGCCTGTCCCCACCTGTCACCGAGACGAGGGACGACCGAGCTTGGGTCATCCTCGAACACCTGCGACTGCGCTGCGCGCTGGCCGGCCGGCGTCATGGACTTCAGAAACGCCTTCTGCGCGGTGTCTCCAGCAAGCCGGAGATTGCCGCCGATCTGATCCGCGCCAACTCTCTCGGCGAGATACCCGGCGCCCGACACGAGGCCGCCGACGCCGGACGCTGCGCCCTTCAGGTAGTCCGTGGCGGTCGGCTTCGCTCCTGCAGGCGACTCGTCGAACTGGTCGAAGAAGTTCCCGCCGCCTGCCGGCTTGTCGCCGTCGAATTTGTCGAAGTAGTTGCCCATGGTCATTGCGGCAGATAGCCGTACTTCTGCTGGAACTGTGCGGCGAGCGCAGGATTCGCGCGCAGCGAGTCGATTGCAGCTTGCGGCGCCTGCTTCGGCTGGCCGGCGCCGACCGGCTGCCATGTGTTCGTCGCACGATCCAGCCGGTCCGTCGCGCCGGTCTTCTGGTTGATGCGCACCTGGTCACCGCTCGTCCTGTCGGTGTGGATGCGGTACGGAGACTCCTCGTGCTTGCGCTCGTCGGTCGGCTTCAAGACTCCGGCTGCAACCCCTTTTGCCTGCGCCTTCTTGATCTTCGCCTCGTCGCCACTCTCAATGGCATCGGCGATTCCTGCGCGCGCAGCACGTTGCGCGGCCGTGTCCTGCAGCTTGTCGGCCGATTCCTGTTCACGCACGCTCTGCTCGCGACCCTGAATGCCAAGCGAAGCGCGCCGGTAGCTGTCGGTCGAAGCCAGTTCGGCCGCGGATTGCTTGGCCCTTGCTGCGACCGCCGCAGCCTCGTTCGTAGTCCTGGCGGCATCGTTGTCCATCCCGGCCGCGCGGCCGGCCATGCCCATCAGCAATCGTGCTGCGACTCCACCGCCTGGCCCCCTGCTTTCGTCGAGCAGGATCTTCTCGGCAGCCTGCCGGTAGCGGCCGGTGTCGGCTGGCTGCGCCGGCTGGCTGGCCTGCATGACGCCCATGCTCACCGGCGTGGTGACCGGCTGAGGCGCGGACGACGCGATGGACGGGCTGCCAACGGGCGTGACGACACCGGTGCGGTTGTTGCGAATGAAGCCCGTGCCAGACGACACCGGCTCGCTCGGCCCTGGAAACCTCGCCGGCGGCTCCGCCACGGACGGCGCCGGGACGCCGGCTGGAGCAGCGGTGGCCGCGGTAGCGGGAGCAGCAGCGGGCACGGCAGGGGCGACCGCAGCGGGTACTGGCGCCTGCTGCACCGGCGGCGCCTGCACGGCAAGATTGCTCGCCAGAACGGCGGAACGACCGCCCTCGTTCGAGAAGGATGCCTGCTGCGGCACGGCGCGCGGACCAGTGAGGCCGACATCCGGGCGCAGCCCCTCGCCGGAAAGACCTTGCTTGGCTGCCGCATAGGCCGGAGCGTAGATGCTCGGCGCAGTCGGCGCCGGTTGTCCGCCGCCAATCGTCAGCGGCGCACCGATCGCCGGCGCGTTCGCGATGGCCTGCGCAGCCTGCTGCCGGCCCTGCTGCGTGCGCAGGATCCCGCCCTCTGGGAGCGACGACAGGATCTTCGGACGACCATCTTCCTCTGGCAAGGCGCCGGCGGCGTACTTCCCGCCATCGGCCATCGGCACCGGCGGCTTGCCGTTGGTCTTCTCGATCACGTCTTCAACGGCGGCAACGGCGCCAGGGGTGTCCATCGTCTTCTTCGGAAGGACCGCGACGCCCTCGCCGTTCGACACGTGGACCTTGTGCCCCGCGAGCACGACCGGAATGCTGTCGGACGTTCCCGATCCGATGCCCAGGACCGGCAGAATCCCGCCGCGGGCGTACCCGCCGCTGCGAGCCTGCTTCCGCTGGTCGACTTCTTCAGCGAAGCGCCGCGGATTGCGATCCTGCGGCATGTCTGGCCGGGCATCAGGCTGCACTATCCGCTGGCCGTCAGGGACATTGGTACGGCCACCAGACACGACCTCGGTCGTCGTCGGCCTGCCGATGTTGAGAAAATCGGCGATCCCGCCAACTGCCTGACGAACACGCTCGTTTACTTTCACGAGCACGCCGCCATCCGCCATGCACTTCCGTCGCTTCATCCTTCGCGCCCTCGCTGACACGCGTCTACCGATGGCCGCCAGCCTGCCATGATTGGCGAAATCGCTGTAGAGCCGCGCGCTAGTTGTCGTCCTGCCGCATCATCAGCTCGATCCTGGCGGGGGGCGTTCCACGCCACATGCGCAGCGTGCAGAAGGTCGCTTCCGTCGTCGAACCGTTCGCCCGCAGCCTCGGCCAGATAGTGCCGCAGCATGGCGTCTGTGTAGCGGCTGATTCCGTCAGGAACTTCAACCAATCCGTTGTCGGTGTACTTCTCGGCGCCATACGTGCCGACCATTGATACCTCGCGCAGCGCTTGCGCAAATCCACCGAGCACGAGGCCGACACGCAGCTTCCCGGCGTCGAGCTTTGACCCTGGTTCGTGAGCCCCTCTGCCCGTGGGATCTTGCTCGACCATCAAGAACTGCTTCCGCTGGCACTGAGCATGGTGTTGCGCGTCGCCATCGCTGCGCCGGCCATCTTTGACAACATCTCTGCCTTCGCCACCTGCGCGTCGACAATCGCCCGGCCGCCGCCGAGTGTCACCTGCAACTCGGTGCCCTTGGCCTGGTACCACGTCGCCAGTGCGGTGAGATCCAGCGACACGTTCTTCTGCAGCGCCTCGACCCGCATCTGTTCCTCGGCGACCGTCGCCGAGTACAGGCGCGTCGCCGCGTCATAGAGGCTCGACTTCGCCGCCAGGATGGTCTTGGCGTACTCGGCAGCACCGTTGGGCTGGATCATGGCCGTCCTGATGAACTCGCCGAGCGCCCCGACGAAGGCCGTGCGTAGCCCAATCGCCTGCTGGATAGCGAACTTGATGTTCTCGTTCGCCACGCTGAACGAGTTCACGGCGATGTCGCGCGCCACAGCGGCCATCCGGGTCACCGACTCCTGCTGCAACGAGAGCAGCGCCGCCGCCGTGGCGCCAGTCGGCATCGAGAAGCCCCTGGCTGCCGTGGCGTCGATGATCGACTGCTCGGCGCGCGCCGCGTCCTGCATTTCCTTGTCGCGCGCCCGGTTCCAGATTGCGTTCTCGACGGCCACCGGGACGGTCCCGCCACTCGTGATCGTGTCGATGATCCACTGGTCCGATCCGGTGCGCACCGCCCCGGCGATGTCCGGGAAGAACTCCGCCAGGTAGTCGATGATCTGCGGCTTCAGGTCAGCGTTGAAACTGCCGAATGCATGGTCGAACGCATCCTTGACGTCGACGGAGAAGTCGGTCGTCGGCAGCATCGGCTTGGCGATCGCGCCCGGAATCACGTCGTCCGGGATCGGCTTCGCGCCGGAGTAGTCGCGGACGATCCCGCCAAGCGCCGCCGCGACGGTGACGTTCGTGTTGCCGACCTCGGTGAGCGCCTGGTCGGCCAGATCCTTGGCTTCCTGGAAGGCGTTGTTGGCCTCCTGGATGATGTCGTCGACGGTGGTCGTCATGCTGATTCCTCTCTACAAGTCCCCGATGGCCGCCAGGATTCCGGCGACGAGCGTCTGGACCGCATCCCGTTCCGGGTTCGCCGACCAGTTCGTACCGAGCATGTCGGCGACCTCTGAAGCGTGCGCAGGCGGGTCTTCTCGCAGGTACGCGCGCAGCGTCTTCGCCCTGGCGCGCATGTCCGGATGCTTCAGCCCGGAGAACCGCAGGACGGCGTTCGCGCCGAGATGCGGGACCGGTGCCGCGAACATCACCCGGGCCGGCGTTCCGGGCGGATCAGACGGGTTGGGAGACTGCACGGGCGTCATGGCGACGACGACCAGCCTGCCGCGTGCCGCGTCCCAGCGCATGCGCAGGATCCCGTAGATGTCGACGCCGTCGATCAGGTGGTCTGCCGGATCGACATCCCACTCGCGCTGCCAGTACATGCCCAGGCTCTGCCCCCCGCGAACGGCGCCGAACAGAATGGCGTCCACGTGCCGCACCGAAGCGTGCGCTGTGAACAGATGAAAGCTCTCCGGGTACAGCCCGGGATACCGATTGTCGAACCCGGCGAGCGAGCTTTTCCGGATGCTCAGCAGGCGCAGGTACTCGGCGATGATGGTCGGCAGGCTCCACGTGATGTCGTTCGCGAAGACGAGCGGCGGATTGGCGAAGCCCTGCGCGTGGCAATAGGCCGCGGGCGAACGGTCTGAGTACGATTCGCTGCCGGTCCACAGCGTGCCGGGGGTGTTCGCCAGTGAACCGGCAGCGTGGGCGTGCATGTCAGACGACAACGGCCCGCTTGTCCCAGGGCTGTTCTGGCCGATGCCCGGCTCGAAGTGTGCCGTGTACCAGTTGTCGTAGACGTTGGAGTAGAACGACGAGACGACCGAGGTTGGCGGGCTTCCCTCCCACCAAGACGAATACGTTGTCGTCGTGCTTGTCCAGTACCCGGTATGCGTTTCCACGCTCTCTGAGACCGCCACGCCGGCGTCGGCCAGCTTGAACCGAAGGACGACATCCCGTCTTCTCTGCACCACACGCACGGATCTGGAAACCTCAAGGCCACCAGATGTCGGCGGGTAATCGGTGGTGACATCCGACAGCAGCGTAT